>RCUT01000368.1_pt1 | contig 24271 bp, 20 predicted proteins | sample 2166171 | NCBI WGS metagenome assembly RCUT01 (sample SAMN09932757, study PRJNA488358) | compost metagenome | isolation source: compost soil in 4-hydroxybenzoic | place: Germany: Experimental Botanical Garden
CTGCCGATGATCCGCTACCGCACCCGCGACCTGACCCGCCTGCTGCCGGGCACCGCGCGGCCCATGCGGCGCATGGACAAGATCACCGGCCGCAGCGACGACATGCTGATCATCCGCGGCGTGAACGTGTTCCCGACGCAGATCGAGGAGCAGGTGCTGAAGGTCCGCCAGCTGTCCGAGAACTACGAGATCCACCTGTCCCGCAGCGGCAACCTGGACAGCATCGAGGTCCACGTCGAGCTCAAGCACGAGCACGAAGGCCTGGGCGAGGCGCAACAACAGGCGCTGTGCAACGAGCTGGGCAAGTACATCAAGACCTACATCGGCATCAGCTCGCGCATCGTCCTGCGCCCCTGCTACTCGCTGAAGCGCTCCGAGGGCAAGGCCTGCCACGTCTACGACAATCGCAATAAATGAGGTCCACGCCTTGCAGAGGGCCCCGCTTCGGCGGGGCTTTTTCATGGGCAGGGCAAAAGGTGTCCGCGGGCAGGTTGAGCGAGCACGAACCCACGCCATTGATGGGTATCGCTTCGCTCGCGGAACGCCGCCCGACCCATCCTACGGTCTATGCCCCCATGGGCGAACAGAGTTCAACCAGCAGACCATCCGGGCAACGCAGATAGGAAACCACCTGGCCCCAGGGCCGCGCCTGCGGCGAAGCCAGCTCCTGCGCTCCGGCCGCCAGCGCACGCTGGTGAGCGGCGTGGACATCATCCGTGACCAGGGCAATTTCAATCCCCAGTGGCTGCGGCGAATCGCTGGCGTGGACATGGCCGCCCGACAAGTTCAAATCCCCCAGTTCGTGGGAGGCGAAGGCCAGAGTCGTGGCCCCGGTTTCCAGTTCTCCATAGTCGCCGGACTCGTGCAGGAAGCGAGTCGGCAAACCGAATGCCTTCCCGAAGAAATCCAGAGAGTCCTGTACATTCGGCACATAGGCGATGGTGTATCCAAACTTCACGGCCAATTCCTCCTTGTCTGCCTCGATCATGAGAGAGCGAACATGTTGGTTCGGACAAACACCCGGGGCAATAGCAAGGTGGGCCTGTCCAACGGTCGGATTGATCCGAATACCACGGCACATTTATCGAATCGAGGCCGCCTGCAGCGACTCGTAGACAGATCGGCGGTGGCTTCGAAGTGCGTGGGCGCGTGAGCCGCTTTTTTCCTTGTGGGGCGATTTCAAAATCGAGCCCGGCCCCTTCCCGCAAGGCATGGCCTAGCAGGTGAGATGCAGGATCGCGTTGGTGTGTTTCTGCTCTTCCTGCAGCTTCTCGATGGCATCCGCTGTCGGCATCACGATCAGTTCGATGCCCCGGCGCTCAGCCTCGCGCCTGACCTCCGGCATGACCGGCAAGGCCCCGGTGCCGGTCCCGATCACCAGGCGCCGGCAGTCCCAGGGAATCTCCTCCTCGATCGATAGCGGAGTGTGACCGAAGGCATCGCGAAACTTCTTCGACGGCTTCTTCCTGCGCTTGCGAACCTCGCCATGGGCGATCACCACGTCATGGGGATAGGTGACCCCATCGATGCTGATGGAGCCGAACGAAAATGCATCGAAGCGCATATCCACCTCCACCGTGCTCGGGTGCCGGGCGGCGGAGTAGGTCGCCACCCGCTGGAGCACGTATTCGCCCCATCAAGTATGGTCGCCGCGAGCGCCACGAGCAGCGAGGCGGGGCCAGGCTCCTGACAGCCATTCAAGTGGCGTAAGTCAGACTAACCATGCCTCCCGCCATTGGCCGTGCCTCCAGGAGCTTCAGGGCATGCCGTTCGGTCACATCCTTGAACAGCGCTTTGCCGCCACCCAGGATGATCGGCTGCACGACCAGCCGAAGCTCATCGATCAGCCCCTGGTTCAACAGGCCGGAAACCAGCGTGGCGCCGCCGACTGCATGGATATCCTTGCCGGGTTGTTGCTTCAGGCGGCGGATTTCCTCGACGTCGCGGACGATCCGGGTGTTCTGCCAATCGACTGTCTCCAGGGTCCTGGACAGGACGATGTGGGGCGTAATGTCGGCAAACTGCGCGTAAGCGATTTCGCCCTTCGAGGCGACCTTGCCGGTAAAGGGCAGGATGCCCCCGGGGTTCGCCAGGATGGACCGCCAGTACTGCGCATAGCCCGGATACATCCCGCGCCCCAGGATGCACAGGTCGATCTGCGGGAGCAGGTCAAAGCTGTCGTCCCAGGACTCCACCCAGTCCAGCTCGCCGTCGGGCCCCTCGATGAATCCGTCTACCGATACCTGCAGTGCAGCGATGATCTTTCTCATGTCGGCTCCCCTTTCACGTCGGGCGACAGTGACCGATTCGCAACCGGCCCTGACCATAGTCGAACAGAACCTCGCGAGAACGACAGCGAATGCGAAGGCCGCGGAAAAGAAGATCGCGGCGCTCGACGACCGTCGGTCAGGTCGGGCGCGCCGTCGCGGGCACAACTGTCGAACTGGCGATACTTGCAGCGACTCATTAGGCAAAGCGGCATGGAAACGATCGGGCGCCGATCCGCCGGGAACCGGTTGCCCCCATTCACGCAAACCAGGCAGGAGAGTGATCATGACCTATGTAGATGGCTTCGTTGTCGCCGTCCCCACCGCCAACCGCGAGGCCTACCGCAAGCTGGCCGAGATGGCCGCCGGGGTCTTCAAGGAATGCGGCGCCGTGAGCGTCGTCGAGTGCTGGGGCGACGATGTGCCCGACGGGAAGGTGACGTCATTCCCCATGTCGGTGAAGTTGAAGGCGGACGAAACCGTGGTCTTCTCGTGGATCACCTGGCCCTCGAAACAGGCACGGGACGAAGGCATGAAGAAGGCCATGGAAGACCCCAGGATGAAACCCGACCCGAGCAGCATGCCCTTCGATGGGCAGAGGATGATCTACGGTGGCTTCGAGGTGCTGGTGAGCGCCTGACAGGCCCCCGGAGGTTGCGGGAACACCGCCCTTGTAGGAGCGATTTCAATCGCGATGCAGGTCGAAGACCTGCCCTGTTGCCTTTGCTGGGACGGCTTCGCCGTCCTTTCGCGAATGAATTCGCTCCCACAAGAGAGCCAAGGCCAATGCACCGCCCCTACAGAAATGAGTCGAGACCGAGGCACCGCCCCTGTAGGAGCGAATTCATTCGCGAAAGCGGACCGCAGGTTCGCCCTTCGACCTCCCTGGGGGCAGCTTCGCCGCCCTTGGCGAATGAATTCGCCCCTACTTCAATACGCCCAGCAACTTCCACAACCGCCGGGCCTCGCCGTCGGCGCTGATCAGCTCGTCCAGCAGGTTGCTCAGCGGCTGGTTGCCCCACTCCACCGCGCGGCGAATGACGTAGGGCACGGGGCTGTGAGGTTCGGTACGGGCGAGGTAGTCGGCGATCAGGGCCAACTGGCGGTAGGCATCCTCGCGGCTGCCGGGCGCTCCGCCGAAGGCCGGTGCAGCCTCCGCCTGGGCAACATCGGCTTCGCCGGCTGCTGCCGGTTCCGGGGCCGGCAGCTCGGCAGGCGAGGTATGGGGTTTCATCGGAATGAACTCCTGCATGAGCGTGCGGATGGCCTCCATGGTCTTGCGCAACGGGCTGAAGCTGGGGGCCAGGTCGCCCAGCCAGCCGTCGCACCACGCATCCAGGCGGTCGAGTTCGGCCAGGCTCGCCGCCATCCCCTGGCGGGCACGCAGGAAGCTGCTCACCGGCAGTTGGGCCAGGATGTCGTTCAGTTTCCGCTGTTCCAGCCGCGCGGCCTCGGCGGCAGCCTTGTCCGCCTTGTTGTCGCTGGCCTGCACCTGGCGCTGTTGCAGCTGCTGCCAGCCATGCAGGGTCAGGTGGGCGAGATCGGCGTGGTCGGCGCCGAACAGCGGCGAGCGGGTCAGGATGATTTCGCCATAGCGACGCACCATCCATTCCAGGGGGGCCACGCGCCAGGAGCGGTCGCCGTCCTCGGGCTGCGGATGCAGCTCATCCGGGTAGCGCTCGCAGAGCCCGGCCGGCAACGCCAGGGCCGCTGCCAGGGCATCGAGGCCGCTGCGCTGCAACCAGGCCTCGCCCAGCCAGGCGGCCAGCATCAGGTCCTTGCTGCGCTCGCGCAGCAGCTCGGTGGCCAGGCGCTCCACGGCGGCCCAGTCGCCGCGCTTGAGGTCCGCCTGCCAGACCCCGGCGGGCAGGCTGGAGTCATCTTCCCGGCGCAGCTCGCGAAGCCTGTCCCAGTCGGGGTCGTAGCGCAGGCTAGGGCCACAGGGAGAATCGCCCGGGATAGGCTCCAGCAGTTCGCTGGCCGGAATATCGGTCATTCGCAAGCTCATGGCGTGGCCTCGGTGCTGACGAGGGCGTTGGTGTGACTGCCGATGAAGGGTGAACGAGGCGCCTTTACCGGCAGCGGCTGGACCGACAGTGGCAGCTTGCCGCCCTGGGTCATCAGCGACAGGCGCAGGAACATCAGCGCCTGCTGGTTGCCGTCAGGGGTCCCGCGCACCGGCACCTGCAAGGTCAGGGGGAAGTCGGTGTAGTCCATGCTTGGCTGACGCTGCAGGACCACATGCGAACGCATCAGCCGCAGCAGCGCCCAGGGCCCCCGGTATTCCCAGCCGGCCTCCAGGTCGGCCACCGCCATGCTCGGCTGCAGCGGGTCGATGCTCGGCCGCTGGCGGCCGTCCTTGGCCCAGCGCAGCAACAGCTGCACCGGGTCGCCGACGTTCCAGTGCAGGCGCTGCGGCTCGCCGGGGTAGCCGATCTGCTTGTCGCCGGCATACAGGCCCCAGGCGATCACCTGGTCGGCGCCGCGCTCGTCGTCGCGGTCGGTACGCCAGCGTACGTCCAGCTCGACGCCCAGGACGCCGGACTTGTCCCGCTGGAACAGCGGCCCCAGCCAGGTGCGTGCCTGCTTCAGCCGGTCGAGGAAGTCCTCCGCCGCCGCCCGGTCGCCGGGCCGGCTCCATTTCAAGCCCTCCCGGGCCTGGTCGAGCCGGCTGTCGATCAGTTCCACCAGGTGCTGCACCCGCGCCGGGTCCGCATCCGTGGCCTGCAGGCTGTAGGCGAAGGGGAAGCGATCGGCCAGGTACTGGTTGAAGTAGTCCGCCAGGTCGTTCCAGGCCTGGGCGGCGCGCTGCTGCTGCAGTTGGCTGCAGCGCTGCGCGGCTTGCTCGCGCAGCACCTGGGTGCGCCGCGCCAGGTCGCCGGCGCCGTTGGACAGCGTGGCGGTGGCCAGCACCTGGGTGCAGGAGCCCAGGTCCATCTCGATGAAGTCGCGACTGACCAGTTGCTCGAACAGCGCCGGCGAACTGGTGGGGTTCTGTGCCTTGTACTTGGTCATCTCGTCGCTCAGGGCGCCCAGGCGAATCACCCGGTCGCGCTCCACGGCGGTCAGGTTGCGTTGATCGCGCAGCCAGGCCAGGGCCGGTGCCGCGCCTTCGCTGGTCTCGAGGATGACGGTGAACTGCTGGCCGAGGCTGTTCTTCAGGTCCGGCACGTCGCTGGAGCGGAACAACTGCAGGCCGAGGTTGCGGCCGCCATCCCACTGGGAAATGTCGAAGCGCTGGGTGAATACCGGCAAGGCGTCGATGCTGGCCAGCGCCGCGTTGGTGTCCGCCATGGCCATGCGCGTGAGCTGTGCCTGGAGCGCCGCGGCCAGGTCGGTGCGATCCAGCTCCAGCAGTGCATTGAGTACCTGACCGGCCTGGTCCACGGGCAGGTCGAAAGCCTTGCCTGCGGAGTGCGGGTCGGAGGCCAGCAGGCTGGCCCAGATGGCCCGCGCGGCAGCCTCCCCGGCGGCCTTGAGCATGCCTTCCCGATAGTCCGGGGGAATCTGCGCCAGCTCCTGGCCGACGAAGGCGTGGTAGCTGTCGGCAAAGCTCAGCGCCTGCGCCAGCGCGCGGGCATCCACGTTGCGCAGGGCGCGGGTGTCCGGCTCGCTGGCATCGCGGCGCAGCGCGACCACCACGAAATCACGTTTGAGCAGGCCCTTGATCGCCTTGGCCAGGGCGCCGATATGGTCCTGTAGCAGCAAGGTGCCGCCGGCCTGGCGCTGCAACAGATTGGCACCGCTGCCGGGGTTGGCGATCCACTGGCCGTGGAAGCCCTTGCGCAGGCGGCCCGCCTCGTCGTTCAGGTTCTGTTCCACGCCCGGCCCCAGCAGACTGCTCTGGCGCACGGTTTCCATCAGGTTACGGTAACCCGGCACCAGTTCCTCGGCATTGCTGTGGCTCCAGGCGGAATTGGTCAGGGCGATCAGGTCTTCCAGGTTGTCCACCAGGCCGTTGATCTCTTCCAGTTCTGCCAGGGAGTTGCCCTGCCCCGCCTGCAGGTTGCCCAGGTGCAGCTTGAGGTAGCCCGCTGGACGGACGAAGTTGTCGGCGAGGAAGTACTGGGTCAACCAGAGCTTCATCAGCAGCTGGAACTGCTCGGTGAGCGCCTGGCGCTGGGCGCGCAGGTCGAGGGGCGCCAGGCCCGGCGCGGCCAGGCCGTGCAGGGCCCGGTCGTAGTAGGCGCGGCGCCGCAGGTTGGCGGTGTTGAGCTCCAGGCCAAGGGCACTATTACCGAACTGCGCCAGGGGTTCCAGCACGCCCTTGTCGCCCGACAGGGCATCGGCCAACCAGCGGTTCTGCTGCTCCAGGTCGGCCGCGCCGAATGCCAGCTTGCGCGCCTTGACGTAGTTCGGCCATTCATCGGGGAGCTCGCCTTCGATATTGGTGCGCCGGTCGCTGGCGCGAATGACGAGCAACCTGTCCAGCTCCACCTTCTGCAGTTCGGCCAGGGGCTGCAGGGCCTCGCTGCGCGCCACGCTGCGCAGGACATCGTCCATCTGCCCGTTCAGGGGCGAGAACCAGGACGTGGGATAGGCCAGCGACACGAAGTGCCAGCGCGGGGCGCCCTGCAGCAGGTTCCAGAACCCCTGGAGATTGCGTCGCGCCTGCTCTTCGCTGCGTGCCGGGTCCTTGAGCACCACATGGGCGTTCTGGGTGACCTGCAGCAGGCGCGCGAGCTCGCGCGCGTCGCGCTGGCCGTCCTGCCAGACCCAGAGCATCGCCACCAGCCAGAACACGCCGACCACCACGGCGCCGCCGGCGACCACCCGCTGCCAGCGCTGACGCAGGTGCAGGATGCGCGGTACCGCCTGGGCCAGGCCCTGCTCGGCGAGAAAACGCTGGCGCCAGAGCAGGCGCGAGAACACGCCGCGTGCCGGCGGCAGGTCGTCGGCAGTGAGCTCCCAGGGTTCGGCGCTGCTGGCGCAGGCCTGCGCCGAACTGAAATAGAGGCCGCGCAACCGGGGCGCTTCGCCCTGGGCGTTGCCCTGGAACACCGGGTCGAGCAGCAGCCGCAGGTTGCCCCTGAGCGCATCCAGTTGCCCGGGCAGGCGGTAGAGGTCTTCGCCCAGTTCGCCCTTCAATGCGCCGATCTCGACGATCGCCGCCTGCAGCGCCTGGACCACCTGGTCCAGCGCGCCATCCAGCCAATATCCCTGCCAGCCGGCCTCCGGCGCATAGGGCGAGGACCAGCCCAAGGCGCGCTCGCGGCCCTCCTCCGGCAATGCGGCCACCAGCTCCTGGAAGCCAGGCAGCTCCTCCAGGCCGGTCACCAGCACATGCACCGGCAGGCTCAGGCCGAGGCGCTGCAACAGCTCGCCGAAGCGCCGGCGCGCGGCGATGGCGTCTGCCGCCACCTGGGCATCGTCCAGCAGGCGGGCCAGCGGCAGGGTCCAGATCACCCCATCCAGCGGACGCTGCCCGCGCAGGCGCAACAGCATGCCGAGCAGGCGGCGCCAGGCGAAGGCCGGCGCCGTGCCGCCCTCCTCCGGCAGGAACAGACCCTGCGGCACCACCAGCAGCGCACCGTCCGGGTCGGCCCACCAGCGGCCGAACCAGGCCGGGCGGCCGGCCGGCGCCAGTTGCCAGTCGGCACAGAGCTGGCTGCCCTCCTTCGGGTCGCCGAGCAGCAACAGCCAGGGCGTCTGGTAGCGATCCTGGGTGCCCTGGTCATGCTCCATCGTGCGCACGGCAGCGTAGAAGCTGCGGATCGCGGCGCCGGACTGGGTCCGCAGCCACCAGAAGAGCGCCGCCAGGGCGAGCAGGACCAGCAGCACGGCGAGCAGGGTCAGGGCGATGGCGAAGCCGCTCATTCCGACTGCTCCCCGTCGTCCAGGCTGACCGCCAGGTGCAGCACCGGCTCCAGCTCGGACTGGATGTCCCGCCAGAACCAATGCCCCAGGGCGGTCAGCAGCAGGAACAGGCCGAAAATCGCCAGTCCCAGGCGAAACCCATCCGGCAGCGCCCGGCGCAGCGGCAGATGCAGGGGCGCGGCCTGGGTCGGACGTTCGAGGCTTTGCTGCGGGCCGGCGCTGGCGGGTTCGCGCTGCCAGGCGAAGGTGAAGAGCGCCTGCCGCCACTTCTCGTGCGTGGCCTGGCCACGCTCGCCGCGCAGCTGGCCATGGAAGCCGAGCACCAGGCATTGCAGGTAGACATTGGCCAGGTCGCGGGTAGCCGGCGCGCGCTCCTTGAGCAGCCCGCGAATGGCCATGGGCACCCGCTCGCCGGCGTTGCGCGAGCCATACAGACGCGCCTCCAGCGGCCGCTCCTGCCAGGCCAGTTGCCCGGCCCAGGTGCCGAACAGCAGGCTCTCGTCCACCAGGGCGACGAAGGCATAGACCATCGCCTTGACCTGCGCAGCAGCCGGCTCGCCGACGCTGGCGAAGGCACTGCGCCAGAGGCGGCGGACGATGCGGGTAGCGGTTTCGGCGGTGCGTTCCACCAGTTGCCCGTCACTGTCGGCAGCATCCTCCAGCTCATCCCAGGCATCCCGCCACTCCAGCCAGGCCTGGCGGAACGCGAGGCTCAGGGGTGCCTCGCCGAACTCCGGTGGATACAGGGCCACACTCCTTTCCGGCATTTGCGCGTCCTTGGCTGGTCAGGCGAATTCGTGTGCGTTGGCGACGAACAGCACCACTTGCCAGGGGCCCACCAGGGCAGCCTGGCCGGGGACCACGAGGCAGAGTTTCTGCTCGGGGTCGAACCACTCCCCGGCAGCCTGGACCACGAACAGCCGGGTGTCCTCACCCACACTGTAGGCGACCTGTTCGGCGCGGCTCATGGACTGGTGGGCCAGGCCGCTCATGCGCTGCCGGGCCAGGGTGGGCACATGGCCCTGGGAGGCGATGATGGCCTGGCCCAGCCAGTAGAAGGCCGCCTGCTCACCGGCCCCGGCCGGCATGCGCAGGCCGATCACCAGGCGCTGGCGCTGCGCCTGGGTGTCAGGCAGCTGGATGGCGAAGCCCTGCTCCACCGGCTCGAAGACCAGGCAGCGATAGCCGACGCGAACCCGCGTCAGGGCGCTTTCCAGCCAGTCGAGCACTTCGTCGTAGCCGCGCTTGAGGTCGAGGTAATCCAGGGGTGCGAAGGCCGGCACCCCGGCCACCGGGTCCAGCGCGCACCAGGCGCCGGCCATGCCCACCAGCAGGCCATGCAGGCGGTCCGGCGCGGCGACCCGGCTGTTCAGCGCCGCTTCCACCTCGGGCAGGCGCGCCCAGAGGGCGGAGAGCTGGCGACGGATCTCCGCCATGTCGTCGCGATTGCCGGCCTGTTCGGCCTGGCGCAGGCGGCCGGCGAGGAACAGGCACTTCTCCCGGGCGCGGGCGCAGAGCGCCGCCACGGCACGGCCGATGACGGACTCGGGGAGTATCCGGGGAGTCGGTGCCACATAGGCCTGGCGGACGAAGCCGCCGCCCTCCTTGGCGATGCGCAGCAGGGGCAGGCAGATGGAGTCGGCGCGCCCGCTTTCGGTCACCAGGCGCGCCGCCGGGCGCCACACCAGGATGGGTTCGGGATGCTCGCCGCTGGCCAGGTCCGGCACCGCCTCGCCCACCGCCGACTGCAGGCGCCCGCGCAGGGGCAGCACCTGGCCGCCTCGGCCGAGCGGATTGACCGCGAGGAACACGGTGGCGCTGGACGTGGCCGACTGGGCGATGGCGACGCTGACGTCCAGCTCGAGGACCGCGCCATTGCCGGGCTGGATGCTGACCGGCAGGCCGTCGGGAAGGATCGCCTCCAGGGCGAGGACCCGCACCAGGCCGGCGCTGAGGGCGGCGGGGTCGACTTCGAGGTGGGAGATGCCCCAGAACCAGGGATTGCCGGCCTGGGCGAACTGGGCCGCGAGCACTTCCGCGCGCAATCCTTGCAACTGGAAATGCTGGGGCAGCAACTGCATGCCCTCGTGCCAGCACACCGCGTCAGGCAGAACTTTCATACCACTCCCCTTCGACGTCCGACGTTGTCGCGAGCTCGACGCCCTGTTGCTCAGGAGCCTTTCGTCACTGCTCGTTCTCGCTCAGCAAGCGCATTTCCCTGCTATCGAACCTGAGCCAGGCACGGCTCTGCTCATCCAGCCGCAGGCGGTGAGCACCGGGACTGTTATAGCCGGCGAAGACCAAAAGTCCAGCCGCGCTGTCACCCTCCAGCGGGAAATCATGGGCCTCCATGAATTGCCCCGGCACCAGCTCCAGGCTCCACACGGAAAACTGCTGGCGGTAGTCGCGGCGGTACTGCTCGCGCTCGGCGAACCACTGGCTGGCGGTGATGCCGGAGAGCACCTTGAGCAGCTCGGGGTCGCGCACCGCGATGAAGTCGACGGCGATGGGCGTGTCGTCGTTGGCGCGCTCGGCCACGTCCAGGGTCAGCGCATCGAGCTGGACGCGCGGGCCGAAGACGGAGCAGCCGGTCAGCAGCAACGCCAGGGCGAGTGAGTGGTGAATTGAAGGAAAAATGAAACGTCCCTGCTTCATGGCGGTCAGACCCTGGTTTGCATTTGCAAATTTATAGACCTGTTCTAGCGTCTCAGGGTAGTTCGTCCACCGGACGAATTCGAGGGATCGCCAAGGACAGGCTTGCGTGTTGTTCCCGCTGCCGTGTCCGAGATCCAGCAAGGGAGTGCGATGACAGGACACGTCCGATGCATTGCGCTCGAGGCATTGCACCGGAGCCCCCCAACCATGGCCGAAAGCACGCAGCACAAGCTGGACCGGGTCCGCCCGCCCCGCGTACAGATCACCTACGACGTCGAAATCGGCGACGCCATCGAGAAGAAGGAACTGCCACTGGTCGTCGGCATCCTCGCCGACCTCTCCGGCAAGCCCGACCAGCCCCTGCCCAAGCTGGGCGAACGGCGCTTCACCGAGATCGATCGCGACAACTTCAACCAGGTCCTCGCCTCCATCGCCCCGCGCGCCACCCTGCAGGTGGACAACACCATCGGCGGCGACGGCAGCAAGCTCAATGTCGAGCTGCGCTTCAAGGACATCGACGACTTCGAGCCGGTCAACATCGTCAAGCAGATCACCCCGCTGCGCCGCCTGTTCGAGGCACGCCAGCGCCTGCGCGACCTGCTGACCAAGCTGGATGGCAACGACGACCTCGACAAGCTGCTGCAGGACGTGGTGAGCAACACCGAAGGCCTGCAGGAGATCAAGTCGGCACGTCCCGAAGCCGAATCCGCCGCGCCCGAAGGCGAAGGCGAAGCACCGGCCGAACCCCAGGCCTGATCGATAACCCGACTTCCCCGGAGGACTCGCCATGGCCACAGAAGCCGGTGCGACCAGTGAAAGCACCACGCAAACCCCTGACCCTGCTCGACCGCATCATCGCCGAGGGCCGCATGGCCCATGACGACAGCCAGCAGGATTACGCCCGCGACATGCTCGCGGAATTCGCCACCCAGGTGCTCGACGAAGGCATGGCCATCGACAAGGACACGGTGGCCATGATCAACGACCGCATCAGCCAGATCGACGAGCTGATCAGCGACCAGTTGAACCAGGTCCTGCACCATCCCGACCTGCAGAAGCTGGAAGCCTCCTGGCGCGGCCTGCACCTGCTGGTGCAGAACACCGAGACCAGCACCCGCCTGAAGCTGCGCCTGCTCAACGTGACCCAGAAGGAATTGCAGACCGACCTGGAGAAGGCCGTCGAGTTCGACCAGAGCGCGCTGTTCAAGAAGATCTACGAAGAGGAATACGGCACCTTCGGCGGGCACCCGTTCAGCCTGCTGGTAGGCGACTACACCTTCGGCCGCCATCCCCAGGACGTGGCCCTGCTGGAGAAACTCTCCAACGTCGCCGCCGCGGCCCACGCCCCGTTCATCGCTGCCGCCAGCCCGCGGCTGTTCGACATGAACAGTTTCATGGAGCTGGCAGTGCCCCGTGACCTGGCGAAGATCTTCGAGAGCCAGGAGCTGATCAAATGGCGCAGCTTCCGCGAGAGCGAGGATTCGCGCTACGTCTCCCTGGTGCTGCCGAACTTCCTCCTGCGCCTGCCCTATGGCCCGGACACCCTGCCGGTGGAAGGCATGAACTATGTCGAAGACGTCAACGGCAGCGACCACTCCCGCTACCTCTGGGGCAACGCCGCCTGGGTGCTGGCCCAGCGCATCACCGAGGCCTTCGCCAAGTACGGCTGGTGCGCGGCGATTCGCGGCTCCGAAGGCGGCGGTGCGGTGGAAGGCCTGCCGGCCCACACCTTCCGCACCACCTCCGGCGACCTGTCGCTGAAATGCCCGACCGAAGTGGCCATCACCGACCGCCGCGAGAAGGAACTCAACGATCTCGGCTTCATCGCCCTCTGCCACAAGAAGAACAGCGACGTGGCGGTGTTCTTCGGCGGCCAGACCACCAACAAGGCCAAGCTCTACAACACCAATGAAGCCAACGCCAACGCGCGCATCTCCGCCATGCTGCCCTACGTGCTCGCGGCCTCGCGCTTCGCCCACTACCTGAAGGTGATCATGCGCGACAAGGTGGGCAGCTTCATGACCCGCGACAACGTGCAGACCTACCTGAACAACTGGATCGCCGACTACGTGCTGATCAACGACAACGCCCCGCAGGAGATCAAGGCGCAGTACCCGCTGCGCGAAGCGCGGGTGGACGTCTCGGAAGTGGCCGGCAAGCCGGGCGCCTACCGGGCGACCGTGTTCCTCCGCCCGCACTTCCAGCTGGAGGAGCTGACCGCCTCGATCCGCCTGGTGGCCAGCCTGCCGCCACCGGTAGCAGCCTGACCGCCGCCGCCCGCAGGCAGCCCCTGCGGGCGGGCACTGCCCACTTTCCCAGCCTTTCCTAGATTCAGGAGTTCCCAGCGATGGATGCGATCATTCTCGACCTCGGCGACGACATCAAAGGCGACAGCCTGCTCGAAGGTTTTGCCGACAAGATCGAGCTGATGTCCTACAGCCACAACGTGGCCATGCAAGTCACCAACGACGTCAGCAACTCGGAACGCACCTCCGGCAAGCCGCACATCGGCGAGTTCACCGTCACCAAGTTCATCGACACCTCGACCCCGTCGCTGAACGAGTACTGCTGCGCCGGCAAACCCATCACCACCGCCAAGATCACCATCGGCCGCAACGCCGCCGAAGGCGACGGCAAGCTGCTGCCCTTCATCGTCTACACCCTGGACAACGTCGTGCTTTCCAACGTCAGCGTGAGCGGCGGCGCTGGCGGCAAGCCGGTGGAAACCCTGTCGCTGAACTTCACCAAGATCAAATGGGAGCTGACCGCGCAGAAGGACGACGGCACCAAGGAAGGCACCGCTGCCTCCACCTGGGATCTCGCCGCCAACAAGCTGGTCAAGTAAGGAGCTCGCCTGGCCATGTCGGAAGCCGGCCTGCTCCCGCCACTGTTCGAGCGCCTTGCCGCCCAGGCGGACGAGGCGCCGGCCTTCGACCGCGAGGCCCTGGCCGAGTCGGTGCGCAACGAACTGGCGCGGCTGCTCAACACCCGCCGCGCCAGCCCCAGGGCCGGCGCACCACTGACCATCCTCGACTACGGCATCAGCGACTGGAGCACTCTCCAGGCCCGTCGTGGCGATGACCGGCACCAGCTGGTGCGCGACATCCGCGCCGCCATCCTGCATTTCGAACCGCGCCTGCAACTGGCCGAGGTGCAGGTCGAGCCGGTCCAGGGCCAGCCCCAGCGCCTGCGCATCCGCCTCGGCGGCACCCTGCGCAGCGGCCAGCGCCGCTGGCCGGCGGTGTTCGTCATCGACAACGGCGAAGAGGGGCTCGAGGTGCGCCATGAGCGACTCGATTGACCCCGAACTGCTGGACTACTACCAGCGCGAACTCACCTGGCTGCGCCATGCCGGTGCCAGTTTCGCGGCGCGCTACCCCAAGGTGGCCCGACGCCTGGAGCTGGCCCCGGGCGAATGCCCGGACCCACACGTGGAGCGCCTGCTGGAAGGTTTCTCCCTGCTCACCGCGCGCCTGCAGCGGCGCCTGGACGACGATTACGCGGAATTCAGCGACGCCCTGCTGGAACAGCTCTACCCCCTGGCCCTGCGCCCCCTGCCCTCCTGCGCCATGGTCCAGTTCGATCCCGACCCCACCCAGGGCAGCCTGGCCGAGGGTTACCGGATTCCCCGCGACACGCCGCTGTTCGTCACCACCAGCCAGGGCGCCAGCGTGCACCTGCGCACCACCGCCGACGCCACCCTCTGGCCGCTGCGCATCGATGAGGCGACCCTGCTCGACGGCGACGAGGCCGTGGCCCTGACCGGCCTGCCCCAGGCGCGCTCGGCCCTGCGCCTGCACCTGCAGTGCCTGGGCGAATTCGACTGGGCACAGCTGCCGATCGACACCCTGCGCCTGCACCTGGGCGCATCGCCGGTCACCAATGCCGCGCTCTACGACCTGCTCGGCGCCCATGCCGTCGGCATCCATTGCGGCACGCCCGGCCAGCCGCTCCAGGCCTGCGCCGGCGAGCCACGGATAGTCGGCTTCGCCGAGGACCAGGCCCTGCTGCCCGAAGAAGACGGCCTGCACCCCGGCCTGCGGCTGCTGGCGGAATACTTCGCCTTCCCCGACAAGTTCGCCTTCTTCGACATCGCGCTGCGGCCGCCCGCAGCCGGTGGCCAGGACTGCCTGCTGGTCATCGCCTTCGACCGCGCCCCGTCGACGCGGCTGCACCTGCAAGCGGGCGACCTGCGCCTGGGCTGCGCGCCGGTCATCAACCTGTTCCCGCGTACCTCCGAACCCCTGCGGCCGGACGGCACCCGCAGCGAGTACCGCCTGGTGGCCGACGCCCACCGCGAGAACAGCGTGGAGATCCACAGCATCCGCGGCCTGCGCGCCACCACCACCCAGGGCGTACGCAACGTGCCGGCCTACTACGGCCACGCACACGGGCAGGCTGCCCCCGGCGCCTCGCTGTTCTGGCACGCACGAAGGGTCCAGGGCATGAACCCCAATCGCCTCGGCACCGACCTGCTGCTGAGCCTGGTGGACACCCGCTTCGACCCGCTGCAGGACGCCCCCGAATACAGCGTCACCGCCGAGCTGCTCTGCACCAACCGGCACCTGGCGGAAAACCTGCCGGCCGGCACCCGTCTCGGCTTCGAGCGCCCCGGGCCCATCGCCCGTGCCAGCCTGCGCAACCCGCCCAGCCCGCAGAGCCTGCCGCACCTCGCCGGCGAGTCGCGTTGGCGGCTGGTGTCGCAGCTCACCCTCAACCACCTTTCCCTGGTGGAGGGCCCGCAGGCACTGGAAGCCCTGCGCGAACTCCTCAACCTGCACAACCTGCGCGACGACGCCGGCGCCCGCCGGCAGATCGACGGCATCACCCGCCTGGCCTGCGAGCGCGTCGTGGCGCAGGTGGGCGAAGACGCCTGGCGCGGCTGGCGCAACGGCCTGGAAGTGCGCATCGAGCTCGATCCGCAACACTTCGCCGGCGCCAGCGCGGTGCTCTTCTCCGCCGTGCTGGCGCAATTCTTCTCACTCTATGCGACCGCCAACCGCTTCGTGCGTACCGTGCTGGTCGAGGCCGACAAGGAGGTCAGGACGTGGCAACCACAGGCCGGAATGCCGCTCTCCCTCTGAGCCGGCGCCTGCGCGATGAGCCGCAGGCCTTCGAACTGCTGCAGGCGCTCCTGCTGCTGGAACGCGAACAGCCGCGGGCCGAGCGCCTCGGCGAGGGCACCGCGCCCCATGGCGAGGCGCTGCGCCTGCGCGGGCCACTGACGCCCACCTTCGCCGTCAGCCAGGTGGAAAGCCTGGTGGAAGAACCCGGCCAACCGCCCACCCTGACCACCCCGGTGTTCGGCCTCGGCGGGCCCGACGGTCCCTTGCCCTACGCCTATCAGGAGTGGCTGATGCAGCGGGCCCGGCAGAAGGACCACGCGCCGGCCGAATTCCTCGACCTGTTCCAGCACCGGCTGCTCAGCCTGCTCTACCGGGTGCTGGGCAAGCACCGGCTGGCCCTGGGCTTTCGCGCCCCCGCCGACTCGCCCGTGCAGGACCAGCTGCTGGCCCTGTGCGGCTTGCTGCCCGATGCCCTGCAGAACCGCCTGGCCGTGCCCGATTCCACGGTGACGGCGCGCACCGCCCTCTTCGCCGGCGGCCGCCGCTCCCTGGCCGGCTTCGCCGCCCTGGTCCGCCAGCAGTTCGCCGTGGCGGTTCGGTACGACGCCTATCAGGGCGGCTGGCGGGAGATCCCACCGGCCAGCCGCAGCCGCCTGCAGCGCGATGGCCGTAACCTGCGCCTTGGCCTGGGCGCGGTAGCCGGCACCCGGGTCTGGGACGAACATGCCGGCATCCGCCTGGTCCTCGGCCCACTGAGCTGCGACCGCGCGCGGGACTTCCTCCCCAGCGGCAACGCCCACGCCCAACTGGCCAGCCTCGCCGCGCTCTACTTCGGCCCCGACCTCGACTGCGGCCTGCGCCTGCTGGTACGCCCCGGTCCACCGCTCTCCCTGGACCGCCTGCAACCCCCGCGGCTGCGCTGGAGCGGCGGCCTGCAACTGCGCGGCGAACGGCTGCAGCAGATCGACACTCGCCTGCGCCAGACAGAGGTGGCCTGACCATGGAACTCGGCAGCCTGATCGGACGCCTCAACGCGGAAAGCCGCCGTGCCCTGGAACGGGCCGCCCAGCGCTGCCTGCAACGCACCCACCACTACGTGGAGATCGAGCACCTGCTGCTGGAGCTGCTGGACATAGAAGGCGGCGACCTGGCCTGCCTGCTGCCGCGCTTCGGCCTGGAGCGCGACGCGGTGGCCGCCGAGATCAACCAGGCCCTGGAACTCTTCAAGGCCGGCAGCACCCGCACGCCAGCACTTTCCGCACAGACCGTCGGCCTGCTGGAGGACGCCGTGGTCCAGGCCAGCGTGGCGGGCCAGAACAGCATCCGCTCGGGCCTGTTGCTACTCGCCCTGCTCGACCGCGACGAGCGCCGCACCCTGCTGCTGAACAGCGCCTCGTCCTTGCTGCGCATCCCCCGCGAAGCCCTGCGCAGCAATCTCCAGGAATGGACCCAGCCCTCCCGCGAGCAGCCGGCCGGCGCCACCCAGGCCGCCAAGGGCAAGGCCGCCCAATCGGGCGCCCAGGACTCCATCCTCGACCAGTACACCCAGGACCTCACCGCCGACGCCCATGCCGGGCGTATCGACCCCATAGTCGGGCGCGACAGCGAGATCCGCCAGAGCATCGACATCCTCCTGCGCCGCCGGCAGAACAACCCGATCCTGGTCGGCGCTCCCGGTGTCGGCAAAACCGCCGTGGCCGAAGGCCTGGCCCTGCGCATCGCCGCCGGCGACGTGCCGCCGCCGCTGCAGAACGTCAGCCTGCGGGTGCTCGACCTCGGCCTGCTGCAGGCCGGCGCCGGGGTCAAGGGCGAATTCGAACAGCGCCTGAAGGGCGTGATCGATGCCGTGCGCAATGCCGAGAAGCCGATCATCCTGTTCATCGACGAAGCCCACACCCTGATCGGCGCCGGCGCCGCCGAGGGCCAGAGCGACGCCGCCAACCTGCTGAAACCCGCCCTGGCCCGTGGCGAGCTGCGCACCCTGGCCGCCACCACCTGGCTGGAATACAAGAAGTACTTCGAGAAGGACCCGGCCCTGGCGCGGCGCTTCCAGCTGGTGCAGGTGGAGGAACCGGACGAGGCCACGGCCGTGGAAATGCTGCGTGGCGTCGCCACCAAGCTGGAACAGCACCACGGCGTGCAGGTGCTGGACGCGGCCATCCATGACGCGGTGAAGCTCTCCCACCGCTACATCTCCGGGCGGCAGTTGCCGGACAAGGCCATCAGCGTGCTGGACACCGCCTGCGCCCGCGTCGCCCTGGCCCAGCACGACGTGCCGCCGCCGCTGGAAAGCCTGCGCCACCGCGAACAGGCCCTGGAGGAAGAACTGCAACGCCTGCGCCGTGAACAGGCCACCGGTCTCGACCATCGCGAACGCATCACCGCCCTGGAAAACGAATCCACCGGCAACCTCACCGCCATCCGCGAGCTGGAAACCCGCTGGGGCGAAGAACGCGAGGCGGTGCGCGAACTGCTGGAGGCCCGCCGCGAACTGCTCGCCCTCAGCGACAGCGCCGACGCCGCCAAGCCCGACGAAGAGCTGGACGACCGCATCGACCACCTCGCCGCCGAACTGGCGCGCCTGGAAGCCGGCCTCGACGCCATCCGCCAGGACGACCCGCTGGTGCCCGAGCAAGTGGACTCCAAGACGGTCGCCGCGGTGATCGCCGGCTGGACCGGGATTCCCATCGGCAAGATGCTCGCCGACGAAGCGCACGCCGTGCGCACCCTCGGCCAGCGCATGGCGCAACGGGTGATGGGCCAGGACACGGCGCTGGGCACCATCGCCCAGCGCATCCAGGCCTACCGCGCCGGCCTCACCGACCCGCAGAAACCGGTGGGGGTGTTCCTGCTGGTGGGCCCCACCGGCGTCGGCAAGACCGAAACCGCCTACGCCCTGGCCGACGCCCTCTACGGCGGCGAGCGCAACCTCATCAGCATCAACCTCTCCGAGTACCAGGAAGCCCACACCGTCAGCCAGCTCAAGGGCGCCCCGCCCGGTTATGTCGGCTACGGCAGCGGCGGCGTGCTCACCGAAGCCGTGCGCCGCCGTCCCTACTCGGTGGTGCTGCTGGACGAGATCGAAAAGGCCCACCCGGACGTGCTGGAAGCCTTCTACAACGTCTTCGACAAGGGCGTGATGGAAGACGGCACCGGCCTGGTGGTGGACTTCAAGAACACCGTGATGCTCGCCACCAGCAACGTCGGCGCCGAACTGGTGCTCGACACGCCGCCCGAGCAGATGGCCTCCGACGCCTTCACCGAGCGCCTGCGCAAGGTCCTGCTGCAAGCCTTCCGCCCCGCCTTCCTCGCCCGCATGACCGTGGTGCCCTACCGGCCCCTGGACGAAGCCACGCTGGAAGGCATCGTCATCGCCAAGCTGGAGAAACTCCAGGGCCGCTACAAGGCGGCCACCGGCAAGCACTTCGATTTCGACCCGGCGATCGTCAAGGCGGTATTGGCCAAGTGCAGCTCGGCGGGGGCGCGGGATATCGAGAACGTGCTGATGGCGCAGGTGACGGGGAAGTTGGCGGAGTGGGTGTTGGAGTGAGTGGGATGTTGCTGGTCCGTATCGGCAGCAGTAACTAACCAGACCTAAGGCTCGCAGGAGGCAGCATGGCAGTTGCTCGATCAAAGGCTGCAAATCAGCATGGCAACGTAAATATTCACACACTGGTGCAGAACTGGTGGAGTTCGCCACAGATACCCTATGTAGCTCATGCATTCCTTAACAATGGAGCAATAATCTGCCTTCGCCCATCCATTAGCACCGCCGCAAGCAATAGTGCAGCCAGCCATCCGGATCAACAGTATTGGAGAGTATTTACCGGAGGAAACCACGCGGCTGCCGCCCAAGCTGTAACAAACTCCATTGCTGGCGCTGGCGGCGTCGCAAACATCGCCAGAATAGACATTGACTGCAAACTGATGCCATGCAATGCAAACGCTCACTCCTGCCTATATGCCGTTCCAGCCTTAATGCGAAACCTCTACGGAATCAACAATACGCCACTGCGAATGTTCTCACACGCAGACGAAGGAATGGGCGGCGGCGGATCGAGCAAGCGGGTAATAACGACGAACACCTCTGCAACGCCAGACCAACTACTCGTTGCATATAACGCTCATGACGGCTGGGGCTGGACTCCATGACCCCAGCCGATCAACCAAAGCAGCGTCCGTCTCGAGGAATGACCAGTAAGGCGTAATTACTGACACACCAATAGTTGCAGGAGAATGCCATGCCATCCGCAAGGAAGTACGTAAATCGCCGGGCCCATGACTACCATATCAGGCGCATCGGCGCCCTGACCCAGTTGGACAAGGTAGCCAGCTACCTACTGGCGCTCAACTACTCAGAGCGCGCCTCGCCAACAAAAGCGTCTCAAGGCCTGATACAGATGGATTGCGTTGCGGTGGCCGTAATAAATGACGAGTGGCTCATTGCCTCAAACTCTCGCAGGCTGGATGACAACGATATAATTCTGCTTTCCGAGGAACTCGGCATCGACATGACGTATGCACTCATAGATAGAGGGAGCGGCCAGATGCATGCCGAGATGCAAGTCCTTGAAGAAATCTCAGCATCAAACTACAGCGCCGCAAACGTGCAATTCGGAGTATCCAAACCATGCTGCAAGAAATGCGCAGAATGGCTTAGTCACTATGGAGCGAAATACTCCGCCTGGCACGATGCGCAGGTCGTGAACTGGGAAAAGCCCGACATGAGCTAGAAACGACTACCCCAGTAATGGCTTGCACGGAAAACTGTTCAAGGCGTGCCAATGGCAATATCTGACGACAGCAACACCAGCCTCTCCCTCACGGCCAGCAGCGTTTCGGGCCTTTTCGCGCAAAGCCTCTCCGGCGAGGAAGCTCTGAATGAACTTCGCAGCCTGGCTTTGCTCGGTTGCAGCGCCACAGCCCTCACCCTGACCAGCGCGGTTGCTTCGCACATCACCGCCACCCTGCACAACGACGCCAACCAGCGCCCCCTCGACGCCCTGGTGGCCGAAATCCACCAGCTCCCCGCCGACGCCAGCGCAGACCGCTACCAGTTGGTGCTGCGCCCCTGGCTCTGGTGGCTGACCCTGGCGAGCAACAACCGGGTGTTCCAGAACCTCGCCACCAGCGACATCGTCACCGGCATCTTCACGGCCCATGGCTTCACCGATTACCAGTTGAAGCTCACCGGCAGCTACAGCCCACGCGAGTATTGCGTGCAGTACGGGGAAACCGACTTCGCCTTCGTCTCGCGGCTGCTGGAGGAGGACGGCATCTTCTGGTTCTTCACCCACGAGGACGGCAAGCACACGCTGGTGCTGGCGGACAGCAACGATGCCTTCGTGCAGATCCCCAATGGCCCGACGGTGCCTTACCTGGGCCAGGGCATCGGCGTGCGCGAGTTGCATGGCGTGCGCTCCGGACAGCTGTGCCTGCAGGCGGTGGCCGGGGTCTACAGCGCCACGGACTACGAATTCACCACCCCCACCACCTCGCTCTACAGCCAGGCCGAGGCGGTGGCCGGGCCTTTGTCCATGTATGAGCATCCGGGCGGCTACACCGCCAAGGCCAGCGGCGATGCCCTGGCCAAGCAACGGGTCGACGGGCTGCGCAGCCAGGAGAAGCGCTTCATCGGCGAGAGCGACTGCCGCTGGCTGGTGCCGGGGCACTGGTTCACCCTGAGCGGCCACGATGACGCGACGCTGAACATCGACTGGGTGGTGACTTCGGTGACCCATGAGGCCAGCCACGAGCAGTACCGCAACCGCTTCGAGGCCATCCCCAAGGCCACCAACTACCGTCCGCAGCGCAGGACGCCCAAGCCGCGCATGCATACCCAGACGGCGCTGGTGGTGGGCAAGGCCGGCGAGGAGATCTGGACCGACCAGTACGGCCGGATCAAGATCCAGTTCCCCTGGGACCGCGACGGCAAGAACGACGAAACCGCCTCCTGCTGGGTGCGCGTGGTGCTGCCCTGGAGCGGCAAGGGTTTCGGCATGCAGTTCATCCCGCGCATCGGCCAGGAGGTGATAGTCACCTTCATCGATGGCGACCCGGACCGTCCGCTGGTCACCGGCTGCGTCTACAACGGCGACAACGCCCTGCCCTATGCCCTGCCGGACAACCAGACCCAGTCCGGGATCAAGACCAACTCATCCAAGGGCGGTGGCGGTTTCAACGAGCTGCGCTTCGAGGACAAGAAGGACGCCGAGGAGGTGTTCCTGCAGGCGCAGAAGGACCTCAAGATCAATGTGCTCAACGACAGCAGCGCCACCATCGGCCACGACGAAACGCTCACGGTGCAGAACGCCCGCACCCGCACGGTGAAGGAAGGCGACGAAACCATCACCCTGGAGAAGGGCAAGCGCAGCGTCACCATCCAGACCGGCAGCGACAGCCTGGATGTGAAAGACAGCCGCACGGTGACCGTGGGCAGCGACCAGACCCACAGCACCGGCGGCAACTACAGCCACAAGGTCAGCGGCAACTACGAGCTGACGGTGGACGGCAACCTCAGCATCAAGGTCAGCGGCACCCTCACCCTGCAGAGTGGCGGCAGCCTGACCCTCAAGAGCGACGCCGACCTCGCCGCCCAGGCCGGCACCTCCATCACCCAGAAGGCCGGTACCTCGCTGACCAACCAGGCCGGCACCAGCCTCGACAACAAGGCCGGCACCACCCTGACCAATGACGCCGGCATCAGCCTGACCAACAAGGCCAGCGCCGAGCAGACGGTGGACGGCGGCGGCATGCTGACCATCAAGGGCGGCCTGGTGAAGGTGAACTGAGCATGGCGAATACCGGCAAGCTCGACCTCACCCGTGGCGACAGCCGCATGCAAGGCCACTTGCAGGACGGTGAACTGGAAGGCGCCGTGCGCATCGCGGAAGCGGGCCGTCCCCAGGCGCAGCTCAGCTACAGCGAGGGCACGCTGAACGGCCCGAGCACCCTCTTCCACCCCAATGGCAAGGTGTCGGCGCAGATGCCCTACCTGCGCGGCAAGCTGCACGGGGTGGCGACCTTCCACGCGCCGGAAGGCTGGCTGCAGCGCAAGGTGAGTTACCGCCAGGGGTTGATGCATGGCGAGGCGAGCAGCTATTACCCGGACGGCCGCCTGGCGGAAGTCGAGCACTACCGCGACGGCGTACGCGATGGCCCCTACCAGCGCTTCCACGGCAACGGCCAGTTGGCCCTGAGCAGCCGCTACCTGAAAGGCCAATTGCTGGAGCCGGGGCAACCCTTCGCCGAGGATGGCCGCCCGCTGGACGCCGAAGGCAAGCCCATCTCCCGGCTGCGCTGGTGGTGGAAACGCTGGACGGAACCGGCGGAGGCCTGACACCGCTCTTGTAGGAGCGAGCTTGCTCGCGAACCGTGCCTGGCCTTCGCCGGCAAGCCGGCTCCTACAGGTGGAATCCGCTGCCGATGTAGGAGCGAGCTTGCTCGCGAAGCGGACTCAGCAGAGGCCTAGGGAATCAGCATCTGCACCTGGCCAGGCATCTGGATCTTGATCACCCCGCCCCAAGTGCACATCAGGGTGCTGTTGGAGTCCAGCGCCGGCATGCTGCCCAGCAGCACCGTGGGCGCACCACCGGGAATCCACGGCGCGGCCGTGGCGGGAATGCAGGGCATGGGCGTCAGCGCGCCGAGGGCGGCCGCGGTGGCGGCCGCCACTGTCGGGTTGGCCAGGCTCTGGCACATGCCGAAGGTGGGAATGTTCACCAGCGGGATGTGATCCATGATGTTCGCCGCCGGCATCCCGCCCGTCATCGTCCGGTTCACCGGCAGCACGTTCAGTACCGTCGGCGCCACGCCGAAGCTGCATTGCAGCGTCGCACCGCTGCACACCTGCGGACATCCCATGACCCGCCCTCCTCCATTCGTCGCCTGAAACTCTAGACGACGTCGAAAACAATCACAGCCCAACCTACCCATCACCAAATTCCGTATCACGTATCCGATACAGGATCACGCCGTCACTCTGTGGGAGCGAATTCATTCGCGAAAGCAGGCCGCAGGCCTTCCAGCACGGGCTTTCGCCAGCCTGAGAGCAGGCTATCGCGAATGAATTCGCTCCCACAAAAGAGGGCCTGCCAATCCACGCTTATGCCGCAGGCCCTCCCTTACCGCTCATCAAAGCGATACAAAAACCATATGCGATACCAATTTTAGTGTTTGATATTTTCTTTTGTATCGCTTAAAAATAGCGCCATGGCCAAGGCCACCCCACGAACCCTGCATGGCTGGAGAACGGCATGTACGCACAATTGGTTGAGACCGGCGTGAAGCGCGTGAAGGCGCTGGAGGAGATGTCCTCCGAGGAACGCGCCTTCCAGGAGAAGATCGACGCGGAGATCAAGATCGAGGCGAAGAACTGGATGCCGGACGCCTACCGGCAGACCCTGATCCGCCAGATCTCCCAGCACGCCCACTCGGAAATCGTCGGCATGCTGCCGGAAGGCAACT
>RCUT01000372.1_pt1 | contig 23937 bp, 22 predicted proteins | sample 2166171 | NCBI WGS metagenome assembly RCUT01 (sample SAMN09932757, study PRJNA488358) | compost metagenome | isolation source: compost soil in 4-hydroxybenzoic | place: Germany: Experimental Botanical Garden
GGGCTGAGCCCGCGCTCGGTGCGCATGGCGCACCCTACGGTGGAGCAGGTGCTGGCATTGCACCCCGTGGGCACATCCGGGGCGGATGTGTCCATGTAGGGTGCGCCGTGCGCACCAACGGTCGAGTGAGACGCGGGGGCTGAGCCCGCGCTCGGTGCGCATGGCGCACCCTACGGTGGAGCAGGTGCTGGCACTGCACCCCGTGGGCCGCATCCGGGACATGCTCAGAGGGTGAAGGGAAGGTTCAGCTTGGCCCAGAGCATCTCGCCCTCGGGGCGGTTCTCCACCGCGAATTCCTTGGCCCAGCGCACCTCGATGCTGGCGTATTTGAGGAAGGTCAGGTACGCGGCGGGGCCGATGGCGAACACCTGGCCACGCACGCCGTCGTCGACGTCCTCGCCCAGGAAGGTCACTGTCCTGCCGAACTGCTCGTCGTCGGTTGTCTGCTTCAGGTAGTAGCCGTTCAGCCCGAGGCGGAGGTTGTCGGTCACCCGGTAGCTGGCCGAGTAGTCGAAGTGGAATAGCTGGCCGGAGCGGTAGTCGGTGTCGTGGTTTTCCTCGTTGAAGCTGTAGGTGGCCTTGAACGACAGCTCGGTGCGGTCGCTGGGCAGCCAGGTCGCGGAAAACAGCGGCTTGTAGGTGTAGAAGTTGTTGCTGGTATTGGCCAGGCGGTCGGCATCGTAGTCGCCGGTGGGCAGCGTGATCTCCAGCGCGGCGCCCAGGGTCAGGTCCTTGCCCAGGTCCCAGAGGATGATCGGCGCCACCGTGGTGTCGCCCTGGCTCTCGCGGCGGTCATGCAGGCCGAATACAGAGACCTGCTGGCGCATGTAGGGCTGCCCGACGTAGCCACCCAGGCGGCCGCCGAACAGCCGCAACGGGCTCAGGTAGTCCAGGCGCGGGATGATCGCGTCGGAGGTGATCTTCACGTCCGGCACCTTGCCGCCGAGGGAGCTGATGTCCAGCTTCCGGGCCTCGTAGTGGTTGTAGTAGAGATTGAAGGCGAACATGTGGTCCGGCAGGTTGTCCACGTCCAGCGGCAGGACGAAGAAACCGTCGGTTCCGGGGCCGATGTTGTCGACGCCGTTTTCAGTGGCCAGGGCCGGCAGCGCGAGGCAAGCCGCAATGGCGAGGGGGACTGCCAGCGGCAGCCCGGGGAGACGGATCGGGTTCATGGTTGAGCTCATTGTTATTGTTGGCGGGCGGCTACTGGACATGGCCCTGGCCGCCCCATACAAATAAGCGCTCGTCGCCGGAGAATGCAGGGCATTGCCGGCCAATCAGGGGGGCTTTCGGGGACAGCTAGCAATATTCTGTTACATGCCCCCTTGGGCCGCCAGCGAACGCGATATGATTGCCTCGCCGCCACTGCGTGGTGGCGTCCCGACCCAGAACAAGAACTGAAGGCGCCCTGTCCCGGGAGCGGCTGTCCATGCCTAGCAAAACCATCGACTCCCAATTCGAGCTTGCCCTGGTTTCGCCCTTCCTGCTGCAGACCCTGGCGGAAGCCGCGAGCGACAAGGGCGTCAGCAGCGAGCGCCTGTGCCGTGGCCTGGGTTTCACCCCCGACGAGCTGCAGGACCCCGCCCAGCGCATCTCCTACCGGCAGGCCGTTACCATGATCCAGCGTGCGCTCGCCGCGCTGCCCGAGCAGGGGCTGGGCCTCTGGGTCGGCCACCGCAACGTGCTCGGCACCCTTGGATTGCTCGGCCACGTCCTGTCGCTGTGCAAGACCCTTCGCGATGCCTTTGAGATTGGCCGGCGCTTCCAGCACACCAGCGGCAGCGTGGCGGTCTACAGCCTGCACGAGGGTGCAGAGGAGAGCTTCGTCGAGGTGGAATGCCGGCTGCCCTTCGCCGACGTGCAGGTGTTCGCGGTGGAGGAGTTCTTCGCCAGCCTGATGGTCTACAGCCGCGCCCTGGTCAGCACCGAGTTCCAGCCGCTGCGCTTCGAGTTCACCCACGCCGCACCGACCTACGAGGCCGAATACCGTCGCCTGCTGGGGCCAAGCCTGCATTTCGGCTGCCTGCACAATCGCATGGTGATCGCCAGCCATTGGCTGGACATGCACCTGCCCAACCACCAGCCCGTGGCCCTGCGCCAGGCGCTCAATCTGCTGGAGCTGGAGGGCGGCCAGGTGCAACAGAAAGCGGACCTGCTGCAGACGGTGGAACGCGCCATCGCCCGCGACCTGCCCCATGGCAGCCACATCGACAAGGTCGCCAGCGACCTCAACATGAGCAGCCGCACCCTGCGCCGCCGCCTGGCCGAGCACGACATGAGCTTCGACGCCCTGCAGGAGCAGGTCCGCCGGGCGCGCGCCATGAGCCTGCTGAACAACCCCGACATGCCCATCGAGCGCATCGCCGAAGAGCTCGGCTACAGCGACGTGCGCGGTTTCCGCCGGGCCTTCAAGCGCTGGACCGGCCTCAGCCCCTCCGCCTGCCGCGACGAGGTGGTGGCTGCGGCCCGCTGAAGCGAACTGAGCACGATCGCGCCCCGGCGCCGCGCGCGCCTAGCCTTTGAACCCCTTCGCCAGGGGCAGGGATCGCACGGCGCCGACCACCGTGCCGCCTTCCGGAGAACCGTCGGGCCAGGCCTGACAGGGGCGGGCGGCGGCAGGTACAATTCGCGCCTTACCCCGACCCTCTATTGCTTCCTTTGCCGGAGTCACCGGCCAGGATTACCGCCATGATTCGCATCAACGAACTGTCTCTGCCCCTCGATCACTCCGCCGATGAATTGCGCAAGGCCATCGTCAAGCGCCTGGGTATCAGCGACGCCGACCTGCTGAACTTCACCGTGTTCAAGCGCAGCTACGACGCCCGCAAGAAGAACAGCGTCATTCTGTTCATCTACATCATCGATCTGGAGGCCCGCGACGAGGCGGCGATCCTGGCGCGCTTTGCCGATGACCACAATATCCGCCCGGCCCCGGACACCAACTACTATCCGGTAGGACAAGCGCCGGCCGATCTGAGCGAGCGGCCGCTGGTCGTGGGCTTCGGCCCCTGTGGATTGTTCGCGGCGCTGTTGCTCGCGCAGATGGGGTTCAAACCCATCGTGCTGGAGCGCGGCAAGGATGTGCGCAGCCGCACCAAGGATACCTGGGCACTGTGGCGCAAGAAGGTCCTGACCCCGGAATCCAACGTGCAGTTCGGCGAGGGTGGTGCCGGCCTGTTCTCCGACGGCAAGCTCTACAGCCAGATCAAGGACCCCAAGTTCTACGCCCGCAAGGTGATGCACGAGTTCGTTCGCGCCGGCGCTCCGGCGGAAATCATGTACGTGAGCAAGCCGCATATCGGCACCTTCCGCCTCACCGGCGTGGTAGCCGCCATGCGCGAGGAGATCATCGCCCTCGGCGGCGAGGTGCGCTTTGAAAGCAAGGTTTCCGACCTGCTGATCGACGATGGCCAGCTCGAGGGCGTGGTGCTGGCCAATGGCGAAACAATCCACAGTCGCCATGTGGTGCTGGCGCTGGGCCACAGCTCCCGCGATACCTTCCGCATGCTGCACCGGCAGGGCGTGTTCATCGAGGCCAAGCCCTTTGCCGTGGGGTTCCGCATCGAGCACCCGCAAGGCCTGATCGACCAGGCCCGCCTGGGCAAATACGCCGGCCATCCTGAGCTCGGCGCCGCCGACTACAAGGTGGTGCACCACGCCAGGAATGGCCGCGCCGTCTACAGCTTCTGCATGTGCCCGGGCGGCACTGTGGTGGCGGCCACCTCCGAGCCTGGGCGCGTCGTGACCAATGGCATGAGCCAGTACTCCCGCAACGAACGCAATGCGAACGCCGGCATCGTCGTCGGCATCAACCCGGAGCAGGATTTCCCGGGCGGCCCGCTGGCCGGGGTGGAGTTCCAGGAGCGCCTGGAATCGCGCGCCTATGAGTTGGGCGGCAGCGATTACTGCGCACCCGCGCAACTGGTGGGCGACTTCATTCGCGGCGTGCCGTCGACCGAATTCGGCGAAGTGGAACCCTCCTACAAACCCGGCGTGCGCCTGGGCGACCTTGCGCCCTCGCTGCCGGACTATGCGATCGAGGCCATCCGCGAGGCGCTGCCGGCATTTGGCAAACAGATACGCGGCTTCGATCGCGATGACGCGGTGCTCACCGGTATCGAAACCCGCACGTCCTCCCCGGTCCGTATCACCCGCGACCACGAGACCCTGCAAAGCCTCAACCTGCGGGGCCTGTATCCGGCCGGTGAAGGCGCCGGCTATGCGGGCGGCATTCTGTCGGCGGGCGTGGATGGCATCAAAGTCGCCGAAGCGTTGGCCAAGTCGCTTCTGTCCGAAATCGAAAAGACCGACGTGCAGAGCAACTGAGCGCCGCATTGATGAAACTCGATGACATTAAGAAGCTCCAGCAGAAAAAATACCGCGCCGAGTTCGGTCATTTCCTGGTGGAGGGCGAACATCTGGTGCTGGAACTGCAAAAAGCGGCCCTGCAGAATCCGCTGCTAAAGCGCAGCCAGCTGTATGTGACCGGCGCCTACGAGCACTGGCAAAGCCCGTTTGAAACCCATGTGATCAACGACCGCCAGATGGCGCAGATCGCCGACACCAAAACACCGCAAGGAATCATTGCGCTGGTGCCCATGCCGGCGACAGCCGCGCCGGTTTCCGCACCCAGCCAAAACGAACGCGCCATTTACCTGCATGAAATCCAGGACCCGGGCAACCTCGGCACCATCCTGCGCACCTTGGCGTGGTTCGGTAATTTTCGCTGCCTGCTCAGTCCCGGCAGCGTCGATCCGTACAACCCCAAGGTCGTGCGCTCCAGCATGGGCGCCATATTTCATGCGCCCATGGAGCTGGATGTGGAACTGGACTCCCTGCGCACGCGCTTTGAGCGCATTGCCTGCCTGGACATGAATGGCGACCGCTTGCAATCCGCCAGCTTCAAAACCTTCGATTGTTATCTGTTCGGCAACGAGGCACGCGGCGTGCCCCGCGAGCGATTGATCGCACTCAACGCCCAACCTTTCACGATTCCCGGTTGTGGCGCCATCGAATCGCTGAACCTGGCCGCGACGGTCAATATGTGCGTGTACGAGTTGAACAGATAACGGATCGGCTAGCCGTTCTCGCATCCGCCGGAGCGTTCTTGGCACTCTACGAGTTCAGTGCCCCGCAACCGTATTTGCCGGGATTGCCATGGAAGGCACCGATAGCTTTGACGACGCCGACGACGATGAGCGCGATACCCAGCGCTTCAGGCGCCGTTGGCCATCTGAAATGGAAAAGCAGGCCCAGACAGGTCGCGAAGACCATCTCCAGGGACAACAGCTGACTGGCGAGTGTGATGGGAAGACGCTGGGACGCTAGGGTCCAGGCCCACGCGCCGCCAATCGACGCAACTGCGGCAAGCACGAAAGCGGGAAGGTACAGCTGGCTGATAGCACCAAGGCCGAAACCGAGCGTCGGGGCCTTGAACAACTCCATCTCGGCACCGATGGGGAGGAATACGAGCGTTTGGACGCTGCCTCCGATCATCATCATGGCTGTCCAGACCCACGCATTCATGGCAGGCCTGTTCATCAGCGCTCGTTCGTTGGCGAGCCCAAACCAGACCCACAGCGCCACAGCGGCGACCGAAGCGGATATCCCGAGTGCCAGGCCGGGGTAGGGCAGCCCTTCGGACTGAACGATGCTCTGGCCATTGACCAGAAACAGTCCCATCACTGCCAGCGCGAATGGAACGTGAAGCAACCGCCAGGAAATTCCACCGTGGACATTCCCGCCGATGGCCAGTGCAACAGGCACCAACCCTAGGAAGGCGGGAGCGATGACAGGGCCCGCATGGTCGGCAGCGATGACCACCGCCAGGAAGTACCCCACATATCCAATGAATCCCAGTCCGGCAGTAACCAGCCAATCCTTCAAGCGCAGGTTCCGGCAGGAGTCGCTGTTTACAACCAGGATCACTACGCCAATAAACCCGGAAATAATGAATCTGCATGCAGCAAGATCAAAAATCGAATACTCACCGATAAACAAGGGCGCGACAAAGTTCATCGACCAAGCCAAGGCGGCAAATGTCGCGGCAGCGATACCAGCAGTGGAGACCTGTTTTTCAGCGGAGCCGCTCATTCATTTCTCTCTGTAAGTAAGCCTGATTGCATGCTGGGCCTCCGACAGACGAGGTAGCGACGTCGGTCCTGCCAGCAGCATTCTCCGGTATGAACAAAAAGAACGGAATTCATTGAATATTCCAAGGATCTGTTCCATAACGGAACAAAAGGAGGGGCAGATGGACAGGTATTCCGACATGGCGATCCTGGTCGCCGTGGTTGATGCGGGCGGCTTTTCGCCGGCTGCCCGCAAGCTCAACATGACTCACTCGGCAATCAGCAAACGGGTTCAGCGGCTGGAGGAGCGGCTCGGTGCACAGCTGTTATTGCGCACGACACGGACGATGACACTGACGGATGCCGGAGGGAGGTATGTGCGCGAAGCCCGGCCAATCCTCGAGGACATCCAGGCTCTGGAAGCTGCAGTCGTACATGACTCCGATGCACCGAGAGGGACTTTGAAAGTTACTTCTTCGAGTGCATTCGGCCAACACCATATAGTGCCGGCCGTTATCGACTTCATGCGGATCTATCCTGATATAAAGGTGAATCTGACCCTGACCGATGCGATTGTCGATATCAGGCATGAACGCATCGATGTGGCGATAAGGAGCGGCGTAGTTGCCGATCAAAGCCTTGTAGCCCATGAGCTCGCATCAAATGAGCGTCTTGTTTGCGCATCCCCAGACTATCTCGCCACACATGGCGTGCCAGCCAAGCCTTCCGACCTCTCCGAGCATCTTTGCCTGAAACTGAACTTTGAAAGCCGATTCAACGACTGGGAGTTCAGCTCAACTTCAAATCGGGAGATTCGACTGGACGGAAGCTTTACCTGCAATAGCCTCGAGGCTATTCGCACTGTCTGCCTGGAAGGTGCCGGAATCGCTCGCCTGCCCGAATACATGGTGAACGACGACCTGAAAGCCGGCCGCCTGGTCCCACTGCTGCGGGAGTTTTCACGGTCGTCGGGCTCGGCGATTTATGCGCTCAGGGCTGCAAGCGACTTTGTACCGACCAGGACTCGAGTGTTTATCGAGTTTCTTTCTGACCGCTTCGCTCAGGCGTGATTTGTACGTTTGATCAATGCAGGATCGCCAGCCTTCGGTTACTGGTTGGCCGGTGATCGCCTTACTGCTTTTTTCTTCCCATCGCGCGCACTCGTTTCAGGAGGTTCGGCTTGAAACCTATAGTTGCCTTGTCGACGCAAGGACGCTTTATGGGCGCCTCAACTTCCGAATGACCGAGGTGGTGCATGGGCAAAAGGCCTATGGGAAGAGTTTCGATCAGGAATTCTGGTCGTTGAAACTCTAGGGAAAAGCTCCGGTCGATCTGCCGACATGGCACCAGCTCTGCCTGTGACGAAGCTCGCGCACCGTTCGCTCAGTGCAAACGGCGTGCAGTGAGGCGTTCGTGGGCCAGCGCCTCGGCCTGCCGGGCCAACTGGTCGAGCAGGCGATCGCGTTTTTTCTCCGCGTCGCTCATGGCCTTGTTGCCGTGCTGCTTGAGCAGATAGGCGTGGATCTGCCGGACCTCCTTGGACTGGAAGATCGGCGCCAGGTCCTGCACCGCCACCCAGCCATCCGAGGCGTGGTCGCGGGTGTTCATCAGTACCTGCGGCCCGCGCGCGGCCAGTACCTGAAAGCCCATGGCCTCGAAGGTCGGCACACGGCTCGCCACGCAGGCCAGCGCCGCATGCGGGTGGAACATCAGAATCTGCTGCAGCATGGCGCGGGCCATCCCCTGGCGGCGGTGGCTGGCCTGCACGGCCATGTAGGCCAGGGTGCAGGCGTCCGGATCGTCCTGGCTGGGCAGGTAGAGGGCAAAGCCCAGTACCTGGGATGGGTCTTGATCGTCGAGGGCGAGGATCAGCCGGGCGCTGCTGTCGGGGTCGCTGCCCATCGCCTGCAGGTACAGGTGCACCTCAAAGCCGATGACGTACTGGTACAGCTGGTAGAGCGGATTGCTGGGCGTCAGCGGTGCGGGGCTGATGTCGCTGAAGTAGTCGACCACCATTTGCAGGACCTGGCTTTTCAGGGATTCGGGCGGTGGGGTGGTCAGGTGGGCGAGGGTGAACATCGAGAGTCTGGCTCCGGTGGATGCCCGATCAGGGCGATCAGCGTTGGCGGCATTGTAACGTTCGCGGGGCGCTTGCCAGTCCTTCGCCGGCCGGTTTAGCATCGCCCCGTCCACGCGATTGCGCGTCGACCGTAAGCGTTCACGTCAACCAACGCGCCCATCAACTCCGGCACTGCCGGGGCTGTTCGTCCCATTCCGGGACGAGAGGCGCCTTTGCTTGACCGGACTCAGGAGATCACTCCATGAACGCTTCCAACAAATCCACCATCGTTTTCGGTATTCCCAAGCTCCCTGCGCGGTACGGTGCATGGGTTATGCCGTTGCTGCTGTCCATCCTCATGACCTGCATCGTGTCCTTGATCAGCACGTTCAAGGGTATTGGCTGGTCGCCGCAGTTCGTGACCAAGTGGCTCGCCGCTTGGGGCCTCTCGTGGGTTATCGCGTTTCCCGTGCTGTTGCTTGTGTTGCCGCTCGTTCGCAGGGCGACGCTTGCACTTGTGAGGGCTGCCTGACGATGGTCTGAAGCTGCGCCCACATTGGCTCGGCCTGCTGCTCGATCCAATTGCCCAACTGCTTTTTGCCCGCGCGACCCGCCGACGCTTGCAGGCCCTGGCCGATTTCCTGAGGCGTGGGCCGCTCGGCGCGACAACGTGATGTAAGGCGCAGGCCAAGGATTCGGCGCCTGGAGGGTGGGTAGGGTCTGCGATACCCATCAACCCAGTCGCGATGGGTTTCGTTCCTCAACCCATCCTACGAAAGCGGGAGCCCTGTGTAGGGTGAAAATCCGCAAGGCGGATTTCCACCGCGGTGGTGGATAGATGAAGCGCTATCCACCCGACGAAAGCGGGGGCCCTGTGTAGGGTGAAAATCCGCGAGGCGGATTTCCACCGTGGTGGTGGATAGATGAAGCGCTATCCACCCTACGAAAGCGGGAGCCCTGTGTAGGGTGAAAATCCGCGAGGCGGATTTCCACCGCGGTGGTGGATAGATGAAGCGCTATCCACCTTACGTACTAAGTCTCTCAAGTGGCCGCGAGCGGCTGCTCAAGGCCGTCTTCGGTGACCACCCGGTTGCGCCCGGTGCGCTTGGCGAAATAGGTGCGCCGGTCCGCCGCCTGCATCAGTTCATCGAGCAGTTCGCCGTCCTCGCCGTGGCTGGCAACGCCGGCGCTGAGGGTCATGCGCAGGGGCCCGTCGTCCAGCTCCAGCGGGGTGGCGGCCAGTCGCTCGCACAGGTCCTGGGCGATGCTGGCGGCTTGCTCGGCGCTGGTGTTGGGCAGCAGCACGGCGAACTCCTCGCCGCCGAGGCGGCAGAACAGATCACTGCTGCGCAGCCGTTGCGACAGGAGACGGGCGAAATGGCATAGCGCCTTGTCGCCAGCCTTGTGGCCATGGCGGTCGTTGATCTGCTTGAAGTGGTCGATATCCAGGAATACCAGCGCCAACGGCGTGCCATTGCGCCGGGCATGGCTGATTTCGCGCTCGAAGACATCGGCCAGTCTCATCCGGTTGGCCAGGCCGGTCAGGCTGTCGGTGGTGGCCAGCTCGGTCAGGCGCTGCTCGTTGCGCAGGCGGCTGCGCTCGTAGATGTGCGAGAACAGGGTCACGGCCAGGCTGGCGGCGCCGAGATTGGCGAGGATCAGGATGTTGGTCAGATGGTTGTCCGAGGTGAAGCGCTGGCTGAAGGCGAACAGGCCGATGCCGATGAACAGCAGCGAACCCCACAGGCCCAGGCGCAGGCCGAGCAGCAGATAGAAGATGATCGGGATGGTCTGGATCCAGGCGAACACCGAGAAGGAGGTGCGCGGCTGGAACAGGATCACCATCATCAGGGTGAAGAATGGCACCAGGTAGATGAGCGTCAGGGTGCGCAGGTTGTCGCTGCGGTTGATCACCAGCAGGCAGTACAGCGAGATGAAGGAGTAGGACAGCTCCAGCACGGCGAGCACCCAGTTCTCCCGCAGGACGTTGATCGCCGAGAAGCACACGCCACCGAACAGGGTGAGCCAGAGCAATGCCTTGAGCACCAGGCGGCGGTGTTGGTCGCTGTGCCCATGAGGCTTGGACATCGGGGGCCTTCCTTCTTGTAGTTATGGCGATGCTGCACGGGAGAGCAGGGTACCGTTCCGGCGGGGCGCTGTGCAGCTGCAGGGCCCGACTCGCGACACAGATCCGCACCAGATGAATCTGCCATGGACTGACACACAATTGCGCACCGTGGCGCTCGAACTCGGGTAGCTTGACGCCGTTTATGTAATCGAGAGTTGAACCATGGATATCTTTGACCGTTTGAAAGCCGCTGCGCCAGCCGACTGGAACAGCTATGTGGATCATGCGTTCGTGCGTCAGATGTCAGCAGGGACACTGCCGCAGGCTGCGTTTCAGACCTATCTGGTGCAGGACTACCTGTTCCTGATCCAGTTCGCCCGGGCCTGGGCGCTGGCCGCGTACAAGAGCCGCACCCCGGCGGACATTCGTGCGGCGCAGGCGGGGCTGGCGGCGATCCTCGACGAGACCGACCTGCATGTGCGGTTGTGCGCGCGGTGGGGCCTGTCGCAGGAAGACATCGAATCGGCGCCGGAGCATCAGGCGACCGTGGCCTATACCCGCTTCGTGCTCGATTGCGGTGCTGCAGGAGACCTGCTGGAACTCCATGTGGCCCTGGCGCCCTGCGTCATCGGCTATGCCGAAATCGGCCGCAACCTGACCCCCGACGGCGTTGCGGCACTGGGTGATCATCCCTATCGCGAGTGGATTGGCGAGTACGCCGGCGAGGTGTATCAGGGCGTGGCCGCAGCGGCCCGCAAACACCTCGATGAGCTGGCGGCGCGCAGCATGACGGAGCGACGTTTCGAGGAACTGGTGGCCGTGTTCGCCAAGGCGTCGCGTCTGGAAGCGGACTTCTGGCAGATGGGCTTGGCGAGCGCACAAGCCTGATCAGAGAGACGGGGACAGATTAATTTCTCTGCTCTGGTTTCATCTGCGCGCATGGAGATGCGTGGCGTGTGAGGTGAAATTAGAGTAACGAAAATAGATCTGTCCTCCTTTTTGCTTTTGGTCCGTAAGATGGCCTGAACAAACAGCAAATAGCAGGGGCTTTCTGCGCTGAAATGGTGGAAGTTCACCATGTCGGAAGTACTGCTGTTTTCGGCCTTGCAGCCGAGCCGGAAATCGACCTGCTAGTCAATGTATCAGAACACCAAAACGTGGCCGCTCGAGACCATTTCATGGTCGCACTGGGATACGTTCGGGGAAGCGATCTTTCATCGGGGCATCATTTTATCGTCGAGACGTTGATGGGGGCGCACGCATAAGGTGCATGTTGCGTCAGCAGTCATTCGTAGATCGAAAGAATGCTCAGATTCCGCGATCTGCTCAGGAGCGACCCTGCGTTCCGCTACGCGGCGAGCAACTGCGTACGTACGGAGATGAGATTCTGACGGTGGCAGGGTTGCTCAACGAGGGGCTACTGGAAAGCGAGTTCGTCCCATTCGATAGCGAGATGCTGAGTTCTCTCCCTGATGGTGATGTACACGAAACAGAGAAGCATCGCTTCGTGCGGTTGGGCAAGAAATCTCGCGAATTGCTTCCGGCCCTGGTGAGATTGATGAGCAGGCAAGAGCCATTGGGGGAGTGGTCCTGCCAAGACGTCACGACCCTCCGTTGTGGAGGAAGCCTGATTCGCCTGGGTAGGCCCGAGCTGGATGTAGGGTGCTTCGAGAAGGTTCCAGCGATTCGGCAGCTCGCCCTTATCCCCCATTACAGTGCTCGAGGCCCCAATGGGGCATGGCTGTTGCGTAGAGGTCCGACCCATCCGGACGTGGTAGCCATCGCTAATCGACACGCTTTTCTTTCAATCACGAATGGGGGCCCTGACCTCGTCAACGCCTGCTCCAACTACTGGAGTTCGGTTCGTATATTGGAGTTGGATGAGTCCGAGGAAGAGGCCAAGAAGCGATTGGCTGGCTGGCAAGATCCCGATGATGAGCCCTCGAAGATTATTCAGATGAAGGGACGTGAACTCTTAGAGCTGATCTGTGGTGTCGACGTCATCGAGGTTGGCGATCAGCAACTCGCTGTCAGCTGGGCAGGACGGAGCTATCTTGAGCAGGAGCATGCCGCTGCAGCCCTGCCTGAGATCATTGCTGCACTCCCAATGCTCACGTGCGAGCTTGGAAATACCGAATCCGGATAACTCGGTGAAAGTGCGGGCCCAGCGCAGGCTTTCTGCAGTTCCCTCGCTGGGCAACGCCAAGAGAGTAAACATCCACGTTCGTAGAACGTGGACTTGCTTTTGGCCCCAAGGGGGGCATCTCGTAGCAGACTGGCAAATCGTAGCCCGGATGAAATCCGGGAGCGGTGGTTGGACTTTCCCCGGATTTCATCCGGGCTACCGATTCCGGCGAACACCGTGCAAGACGGCCAGGATTCCGGCCCTGTGCAGTCCCGCCCTCAGGACGTGGTTGTGGTTTCCCAAGTTCAAATGAACGGCCACGAATCAGCTAAACGGAGTGGCCAGCCGTGCCCATCGCTATTGGGCGCTACAACCTGCACGCGAAGAGATTCAGCGCCATGGGAAGATGCTGCGCGACAACCATTTATCTATGGCTGCCCAACAAGATGGCTGTCAATTTTCCGCAGAGCCTGCGCCACATGCGGTGTCCCGCAGGAAAGCTAGAGGGCGGGTAAGCCAGAACTTGGATGTAAAGAGTGGGAAGGTACGAAGCTTTACCGGGGGCTTATCTTCGAACGGTTTTCCACCTAAGGATGGTCTGAAGTCAGCCCGAAATGCACGGCTACTTCAGATTCAGACGCATCCTCAAGCATCCTCTCCAACGCAGGCTTCTTCAGGTCGATCGGAGCGTCCTTGGACAGCATGGCCGGCCACCTGGCGTGCTGATGCTCCTTGAGCGTTCAGCTCCGGTCAGAAGCCAGTTGCTCGTGCCTCATGACGTTTTGCGTGGTGGTCTCGTAATGCTCGGTGAGGAGCGCGCAGGCTTTCTCGGCGTCTCGGGCGAGCGCCGCGTCGAGGAGGGCGCGGTGTTCGGCCGGCACGTCGCGGTCGGCGCTGTCGCTGTAATGCATCGACAGAACGCGGTAGCGCGCTGTCTGGTCGCGCAGCATGTTGGCGAAGCGCAGCAGCCAGGGCGAACCGCAGTTGGAGAGCAACGCGGTATGAAAGGCCTCGTGGGCCTGTTCCCAATCGGGACGCAGCAGACGCTCCGGGCCCTCGACCACAGGCAGGCGGTCGAGGCGGTGGTGGGCGGCGATCAGCCGGCTTTCCCAATCCAGGTCGCCATTGGCGATAGACAGCCGCAGGGCCTGGCATTCGATGTGCAGCCGGGTGTTGGTGATGTCGCGGATCTCCTCGGCGGAGATGCGGCCGACGCTGAAGCCCTTCTGGTCGGCGGAGGTGACGAAGCCGGTGGCGGCCAGTCGCGACAGCGCCTCGCGCAACGGAATCACGCCGGCATCGTAAGACTCGGCCAGTTCCTTCAGGCGCAACTTGCTGCCGGGCGTGAGCTTGCCGTTGATGATGTCCTGGCGGACCCGCGCCTCCAATTGCGAGGCCATGGTGCGCTTGTCGGCGGCTTCGGCCGATTCCGTCCAGCGTTCGGGGTGGTTCATGGCGTGTTCCGGTGCATAGCGATTCTTCGAGGAATCATACACGCGAGGTGATTTTGTAGAAAATCCTTAAAAAATATATTTTTCAGTTGACGATATATTTTCGTGGGATTAGCTTTGCACCCATACCGTCCTGCCTGACGGGTGTCGCCATCACAACAAGAGGTTCAGATCCATGCGTTATGTGTATTTCAACCATCAAGGTCGCGCCGTTCTGGGCGTGCGTACTGCCGAAGGCGTCAAGGTGCTGGGCGAGGAAACCCTGGAGTCGCTGCTGGAGCGCGGAGTGGATCTGACCACCCATGGCGAGAAAGCCCAGGGCCCGGTGGTTGAGATCGGTGAGCTGGATTACCTGCCGCTGATGCGCAAGCCGGGCAAGATCATCTGCGTGGGGCTGAACTACGCCGACCACACCAAGGAATCGCCCTACGCGCAGCCGGACTATCCGACGCTGTTCCCGCGTTTCAACAGCAGCCTCACCGCGCACAACAAACCGCTGATCCGCCCGCGTGCCTCCGACACCCTGGACTACGAAGGCGAGATGGCGGTGGTGCTGAAAAGCGGTGGTCGCCACATTCCCAAGGACAAGGCGCTGGATTGCGTCGCCGGTTACGCCCTGTTCAACGAGGGCTCGGTGCGCGAGTACCAGTTCAAGTCGCCGCAGTGGACCGTGGGCAAGAACTTCGATGACACCGGCGCCTTCGGCCCCGACCTGGTGACCGCCGACGAACTGCCGGCCGGCGGCAAGGGCCTGCTGCTGCAGACCAGGGTGAACGGCAAGGTGGTGCAGTCTGCCAACACCACCGACATGCTGTTCGACGTCGCCACCATCATCTCCACCCTGAGCGAGGCGGTGACCCTGGAGGCGGGCGACGTGATCGTCAGTGGCACTCCGGCCGGTGTCGGTTTCGGCATGGACCCGAAGGTCTACCTGAAGGCCGGCGATGTGGTCGAAGTATCCATCGAAGGCATTGGCAGCCTGGTCAACCCGGTGGTTGACGAGGCCTGACCCCGGACCCGTCCGGCAGAAGCGAAACCTCCGCTCCGGCGTTTCGACTACAAAAAGACTATGGAGGCGATCATGAACCTCACGATCCGTGGCGTGCATTCGATCGATCATTACGCGCTGTTCGTACCGTCGCTGGACGATGCCCGGCGCTTCTTCGACTGCTTTGGCCTTGAGGTTCGCGAGGCTGACGGCGGGCTGCACTTGCTTGCCGCCGATGGCCACGTGTGGGCCCGCATCCTGTCCGGCGAGCGTAAGTCGCTGGCCCACCTCAGTTTCAACTGCTTCGCCGAGGACTTCGCTGCGCTGCGCCAGCAGGCCGAGGCCGCCGGTGCGCGCTTCGAGGACGGCGACGGTGTCGGCCTCTGGTTCCGTGACCCGGACGGCAACCTCGTGCAGGTCAAGGTCGGCGCCAAGCATATGCCCGATGCGCGTGCCCCGACTTCGGATGTCGCCCACGGACTGCGCGGCGCCGGCACCCGCGATGCGGTGCCCCAGGTGCGGCCACGCCGTCTGTCCCACGTGCTGCTGTTCAGCCCCGACGTGCCGCGCGCGGTGGCGTTCTATGAGCAGGCGCTGGGGCTGAAGCTGTCCGACCATTCCCAGGACATCATCGCCTTCACCCATGCCCGCCACGGCTGCGACCACCACCTGGTGGCGTTCTGCAAGAGCAGCGCCAAGGGCTTCCACCACGCCGCCTGGGAAGTGGACAACGTCGATCAGGTCGGCAATGGCGCCGAGCAGATGGCGGGCGCGGGCTTCCGCGAAGGTTGGGGCACGGGCCGCCACTGCCTGGGTTCGAACTACTTCCACTATGTTCGCGACCCGTGGGGTTCGTTCTGCGAGTACTCGGCGGAGATGGACTTCATCGACGCTGGCACCGAGTGGCCAGCGGGCGACTTCCCGCCGGAAAACTCCCTGTACCTGTGGGGCCCTGGCGTTCCCGACTACTTCATCGTCAACACCGAAGCGGGTGAGGCGCCGGCCAAGCCCTAGCGCCCACTAGCACCGATCCGCTTACACGCACCCACTGCCGCATGCCGGCGGAAGGGGATCGGCTGGTCTTTCGAAACATGAGGTTCAGCATGAACAACAACAAGATTCTCGACGTCGCAATCGTAGGCTACGGTCCGGTCGGCCAGACCCTGGCCATCCTGCTTGGCCGCATGGGTTACGACGTTGCGGTTTTCGAGCGCTGGCAGTCGCTGTACCCCCTGCCGCGGGCGGTGTTCCACGACCATGAAATCCGCCGTGTATTCCGCATGATGGGCTTGGAGGAGTCGCTGCAGAAAATCTCCCAGCCGTCCGCCTGCTACCAGTGGTTCAACGCCGACTGGGAGGTGCTGGTGGAGATCGACTGGTCCGCCGAGTCCATCAGCGACGGCCCGTTCGGCTACCTGTTCAACCAGCCTGCGCTGGAAGCCATCCTCGACTCGAATGCCAAGTCCAGCGGCAGTGTCGCCGTGTACCAGGGTTATGAGGTGCTGGGCGTATCCCAGGTCGCCGACTACGCCGAACTGCAACTGCGCCGCACCCCGCGTGACGGCGAGGGCGATATCGGTGACCTCGAGCAGGTGCGCGCTCGCTATGTGATTGGTGCCGACGGCGCCAACAGCTCTGTGCGCCGCGAGCTGGGCATCGACTGGCAGGACCTCGGCTTCCAGGAGGACTGGCTGGTGGTCGACCTGCAGCCCAACCCCGGTGTTGAACTGGACGTGCCGGACATCGGCCAGTGGTGCAATCCGGCGCGGCCGACCACCATGGTCCCCGGCGGCCCCGGCTACCGCCGCTGGGAGTTCATGCGCCTGCCCCACGAGACCCTGGAGGAGCTGCAGAGCCTGGACAAGGTCTGGGAGTTGCTGTCGCCCTGGGTCACCCCGGAGACGGCTACCCTCGTGCGCCATGCGGTCTATCAATTCCGCTCGCGCATCGCCGAAACCTGGCGCAAGGGCAGGGTGCTGCTGGCCGGCGACGCCGCGCACCTGATGCCGCCGTTCATGGGGCAGGGCATGTGCTCGGGCATCCGCGACGCCTGGAACCTGTCCTGGCGCCTTGATCTGATTCTGCGGGGTGTCTGCCCGGATAGCCTGCTGGAGGGCTACACCCCGGAGCGCAAGCCGCAGATTCGCGCGGTGATCGACGCTTCGGTGGCGATGGGCAAGGTGGTCTGCGTGTCCGATCCGCAGAAGGCCGCCGAGCGTGACGCGGCGTTCCTGTCCGGCCAGGTGCCGCCGCTGCCGCCGTTCCCCGGCCTGGTCGATGGCCTGGTGCACAAGGCGCGCAATGGCCAGCCCGCCGGCCCGGCGGGCACGCTGAGCGTGCATGGCAGCATCGAGCTGGATGGCCGCGAGGTGCGATTTGACGATGCCTTCGGCCGTGGCTTCCACCTGATCAGCATCGGCGATGACCCGCTGCACACCCTGAACGGCGAACAGCGCGCCTTCCTGGATCACCTGGGCGTACGCAGCATCCGCCTTTCGGAGAACGGTGCTCCGGGCACCTGCTGCGACCTTTCCGGCAAGTACCACCGGTTCATGCGCGCCGCCGGCCTGCAGGCGGTTCTGGTGCGGCCGGATTTCTACATCTATGGCGGCGCTGGCCACCTCAGCGAGATACCGGCCCTGGTCGACGACCTGCGCCGTGGCCTCGGCTTCGGTCACGGCGGTGCCAGCGACTCGTCGGCGGTTCACGCCATGGCTGGCAGCGTCTAAGCGTTCCATCCGCACGGGGCGCTCCTGCTGCGCCCCGATCTCAACGCTCGAAAACAACAACAAAAGAGAAAGACTCATGCGCAACATCAAGGTGAAAACGCTTGGTGCGGTTCTGGCCGCCCTGGCGATTGTCGAAGTCCATGCCGCCGAGGCGGTCACGCCGGGAGAGGGCACCCTGTTCAAGAGCCTGTTCGGTGACTCGCTGGAGCGTGACTACGGCATCAAGGTGTCAGGTCTGCTGGATGTCGCCTGGTCGCGCAACAATCGCTCCACCTCTGATGAACGTGAAGATGGCCTGAGTAATCTGCCAATTACCGGCATGTCCGATGAAGGTTTTGAGTTTGGCGGACTCCACGTGTTCGTCGAGAAACCGCTCAACGGAACCTTTGTCCCCCGTATCACCCCCCTGCCGGGTCCCAAGCCGGAGAACTTCGCTTTTGGCTTCACCTTCGAGTCCAACTACGGCCGCAATGCCCAGTTTGCCCGTACCTACGGTTGGGACATGGCCTGGGGCATGAACGAGCAGGATCCAGCCAGGGCTCAGCGCGACAAGGACCGCTTCCTGGCAATTCCCAACGCGGCGGTCACGGCCTATGTGCCTTATGGCCCCGGTTTCAACTTCATGGCCGGTATTTTCGGCCCGGCGCTGGGCTACGAGATACCCCCGAATATTCGCGAGGCACGCAATCCGTTCGCCAGCAAGACCTATGCCTTCGTCACCCAGCCGGGCACCGTTGCCGGGGCACTCGTGGGTACCCGTCTGATCAATGACGAGTCCGGAATATTCGGCGTCGAGCTGGGGGGCGTGCAGGGCTGGAACAACCTGCGCGACAACAATGACGACAAGTCGCTGATAGGCGCCTTGCGTTGGCGCAGCGCCGATATGAGCTCCTGGGTCGACTACGAATTCATCGTCGGAAATGAGCAGAACGATGATTTTTCGGACGTTCAGGCACCGCCATCAAGGCTGGTTTCGCCGAACAATCAGTTCAAGCAGCAGCACTCCCTGAATGGTTGGCAAAAACTGGATGAGCACTGGTCGGTGGGGGCTGAGCTGGTTTATGGCCATCAAGATGGCGACGGCAAGTCTTCAACCGTGGACGTTCTCAACGGTCCCGGCTTCGACGGGGCTCGGTGGTGGGGGGCCAATGCCGTACTCACCTACCAATACCGCCCGAACCTGTCCTTCTCTGTGCGCGGCGAGCATTTCAGCGATCCGGACGGTTTCGCACTGTTCCCTACCACGGTAGCGCGCGGCGACTACAACGCGATTACCGCCGGCTTCCGTTACGACTTCAACGGCCATATCTCGGTTCGCCCAGAGCTTCGCTACGACTGGTTCGACGCCCGCGAGCACGACCGCCCCTACGGTAATGGCCGCGACCGCGACCGCCTGGGGGTGATGGTCGAGACGCTCGTTTACTTCTAATGCGGAGACACGCCATGCATAACGACAAGAACTGGAACACCCGCAACGAATACCTGGCGGTGGCCATGCTCGCCCTCGGCTTCGGCCTGGTCGGTCTCGACCGCTTCATCATCCTGCCGCTATTCCCGGCGATGATGGCCGACCTGCACCTCGACTATCAGGATCTCGGCAACATTTCCGCCGTGCTGGCGATCGCGTGGGGAATCTCCTCGGTGCTCATGGGGCGCCTGTCCGACCGCATCGGCAGACGCAAGGTATTGATTCCCTCCGTGCTGCTCTTCTCTCTGCTCGCGGGTGTATCGGGGCTCGCCACAGGGGTTGGCGCGTTACTACTGATCCGCGCGGTAATGGGGATCTCCGAGGGGGCCTTCACACCCACTGCTATCGCCGCCACGGCAGAGTCCTCGCATCCTTCCCGGCGTGGCTTGAACATCGGCATTCAGCAGGCGTTCTTTCCGATTCTGGGCTTGGGGCTTGCCCCCATTATCGCCACGCAACTGTTGCTCGTGGTGCCGTCCTGGCGCTGGGTATTCGTGATCGTCTCGTTGCCTGGCTTCATCCTCGCGTGGTTCATGTGGCGCAAGCTGCGCGAGACGCGGACACCGGCCGCCGTTGTCTCCGAGCCTGCCGGTAGCTGGAAGGATGCACTGCGTCACCGCAATGTGGTGCTCAATATCGCCGGCATGTTTTGCATGCTCACCAGCCTGTTTGTGCTCAGCGTGATGATGCCCAATTACCTGACCGACTACCTGAAGCTGGACATGCAGCAGATGGGCTTCGTGATGTCGGCCATCGGACTGGGCGGTTTCCTCGGCCAACTGATACTGCCGGGCCTGTCCGACCGTCTCGGGCGCAAGCCGGTGGTGCTCGGCTCGTTCGTCGCCACAGGGCTGTCGATCTGGCTGCTGATGCACACCGGGGCTGAGCCGCTGAAGCTGTTCGCCCTGCTGTTCGCGACCACCTTCTTCAACTTCAGCATGATCTGCATGACCGTTGGCCCGCTGACTGGCGAGTCGGTTCCGGCGCCATTGGTGTCTACCGCCACCGGGCTGGTGGTGGGCATCGGCGAGGTCTTCGGTGGCGGCGTGGCGCCGGCCCTGGCGGGTTACATCGCCCAGCACCACGGTATCCAGAACACCCTGTACCTGGCTCTCGGCGGTGTGGCGCTGGGGTTGGTGGTCGCTGCCTTCCTGCGCGAAACCGCTCCGAGAAGGGTACGGGCCGAGCGGCCAGAAGTGGCGGAAACGCTGTAAAGCCATTCACTCCCCAGGTCCCGGGGGAGCGACAGGAGGTCGGAATCGGTGCGGCAACTCGCTGCGCCGCGTCATGCGCGGGATGCGCATGCCATGGCCCGGCGCCACAAGCGTCGGGCCATGTCTTCAACCACTCGCGTCAGAGGGCAGGCGGGGCCCGGTCACGAGCCGGGGCCCGCTGGCTTTTTCCGGATCGACCACAGAGGTGAGGCAGATGTCGTGGTTGCGAAATATCAGGCTGGGTTTGCGTTCGGTCATCAGCTTCGGCCTGATCGGCCTGATCGTGTTGCTGCTCGGGCTGTTCGCCCTGGAGCGGATCGAGCGCATGAACCGGCAGGCGCTTGCCATCAACGAGCATTGGGTGCCGGCCCTGTTGCGCCTGAGCCAGCTCAACGAAGTGATACAGCGCGCCGGCATCATGACCTTTCGCATGGTGGTGTTGAGCGATGGCCCGGCGTTGCGCGCCAATCACCGTGAGCTTGAACATGCCCTGGCCGAGTCGCGGCGTTTGTTGGACAGCTTTGTGGCGCCAGGCGCTTCAGAAACGGAGCGACAGGTGTTCCAGCAATTCATCCAGGCCCTGGAGCCGTTCGATCGTGAACGGCTGAAGGTCATGGGGCTCGCTGCGGAGGGGCGGCGGCAGGACGCCATCGCCATCCTCAATGGACCGATCGATGGCCATGCCTTGCAGTTCGCCAGGGCGTCCGGCGAGTTGGCGCAGTTCTATGTGCAGGGATATCGGGAGGCGGCGCAACAGGCCCAGGGCGCGCGACGCAGTGCCGTGCTGGGCATCATTTCCGCGATGGGGTTGGCGGTATTGGCGACCTTCCTGCTCGCCTACCTGTACAGCCGCAGTATCGTGAGGCCCTTGTCCCAGGCGGTGGAGTTGGCGGAGTCGGTCGCCGGCGGCAATCTGTCCCATGTACTCACTGTTTCCGGGCGGGATGAGCCGGCCCTGTTATTGCGTGCCCTGTTGCGGATGCAGATGATCCTGCGCCAGACCTTGCAGTCCATCGTCGCGTCGACGGATCAGCTCGCTGCGGCGGCGCATCAGTTGCAGGCGGTGACCCAGAGCGCTTCCCATGGATTGCGCGAGCAGAATGGCGAGATCGAGCAAGCCGCCGCGGCAGTGAATGAGATGACGGTGGCGGTGGACCATGTAGCCCGGAATGCCGCCCATACCGCCGACGCTTCGCGGGATGCCGATCAGGTCGGGCGAAACGGGCATGCCCAGGTCGTGGAGACGCTGGATTCGATTGCCCGGCTGAGCGGAGATGTCGACCAATCGGCCCGGCATGTGGACGCATTGGCGGAGCAGGTGGGTGGGATATCGCGAGTGCTGGACGTGATCCGGACCATTGCCGAGCAGACCAACCTGCTGGCCTTGAATGCCGCCATCGAAGCTGCCCGTGCGGGCGAGGCAGGCCGAGGCTTCGCAGTCGTCGCCGACGAGGTCCGGGCCTTGGCCCATCGCACGCAGCAGTCAACGGGCGAAATAGAACAGATGGTCGCTTCCGTGCGGCAGGTGGGCGGCCTGGCAGTAGGTTCCATGCAAAGCAGCTCGGAGCGTGCGCGGATCACGCTGGAGTTCGCGCAGCGATCCGGCCGGGCCCTGGAGCGAATCGCCAGTGCCATCGCCACCATCAGCGAGAGGAACCTGGTCATCGCCAGTGCGGCCGAGCAGCAGGCCCTGGTAGCGCGTGAAGTGGATCGGGCACTGGTCTGCATCCGCGACCTTTCCCTGCGTACGGCCACGGGCGCCGGCCAGGTCGACTCCGCGGGCAGCGAACTGGCGCGCCTGGCGGAGCAACTGAACCGGCTGGTGGCCGGATTCCGTATCTGAAAACATGGGGTTTTATGGAGAACAGCATGAAAGCAGCAGTCGTCGAGGACTTTCAGTCCCCCCCTCGATACACCGATTTCCAGACGCCGGTCGCCACGGCAGGGGAGGTCCTGGTGCGCGTGAAGGCCAGCGCCGTCAGCCAGCTTGCAAGGGCCCAGGCGTCCGGCAAGCACTACAGCAGCGGCAAGCCGCCTCTGGTACCCGGAGTGGACGGCGTTGGACTCCTGCCCGATGGGCAGCGGGTCTATTTCGCGTTTCCCCGCATGCCTTTCGGCGCCATGGCCCAGTTCACCGTGGTGGACGCGAACCACTGCGTGGAAGTGCCGGAGAACGTGGACAGCGCCACTGCGGCGGCCATCGCCAACCCGGGCATGTCGTCCTGGTTGGCGCTTGCCGAGCGGGCGCATCTCCAGCCCGGTGAGACGGTGCTTGTCAACGGTGCGGCCGGCGCTTCCGGTCGCCTGGCCATTCGCATCGCCAGGCTCCTTGGGGCCGGCAAGGTCATCGCGACCGCGCGCAATGCGGGCAGCTTCGAGCTGTTGCGCGAATTGGGCGCGGATGTGCTGATCCCCCTGGACCTTCCCGAGGCCGGCTTGCGGGCTGCGTTCCGCGAGGCCATCCATGAGCACCGGGCTGGTGTGGTGCTCGACTATCTCTGGGGCCCATCGGCCGAAGTCTTCCTGCAGGTGGCGGGCGAGTACTCACCGGGCGTGCTCCAGCCGCGCATCCGCTACGTGCAGATCGGTTCGATCGCCGGCAACGACATCCGGCTGCCCGGCGCCCTGCTGCGCAGCTCGGGCCTGGAGCTGCTGGGCAGCGGCCTCGGCAGCGGCTCCCCGCAGGCCATCGTGGCGGCGGCCGGCCAGGTGTTCCGGGCCATCGGCGGGGCAGGGCTGTCCATCGAGACGACCTGCTTCGACCTCGCCGATGTCGAAGCGGCCTGGAGCCATGCTACAAATGCCCGCCTGGTATTCCGGATGGAGTGAAGCGAATGATCGAACTGCTCAACGTGAGTGCTTGCCAGCAACAGCTGCGGGTGATCGATCGCCTGTCGCTGTCCATCGGCGCGGGGGAGCGGGTCGCCATTCTCGGGCCGAATGGCGCTGGCAAGAGCACCTTGCTCAAACTCTTCAGCCGAGAGATCTATCCCCTCGACGAGCCGGGCAGTTCGCTGAAACTCTTTGGCAAGGAAACCTTCAACCTCTGGGCGTTGCGCAGCAGGATCGGCTTCGTCTCCCAGGATCTGCAGGAAGACTACACGCCCTATACCTCGGCACTCGACGTGGTCGTTTCGGGCTTCTTCGGCGCCATCGGTACCCACGATCACCTGCGGCCGACGCCCGAACAGGTCGAGATTGGGCGGGCGATGCTCGAAGCAGTCGAAATGGCGGGGCTGGAGCGGCGGATGTTCCAGCGTCTATCGACGGGCCAGAAGCGCCGCCTGCTGTTGGCTCGCGCCCTGGTTCACCGCCCCGAGGCGTTGATTCTCGATGAGCCGGCCAACGGCCTGGACATGGGGGCGAGCCTGACGCTGCTGTCACTGCTGCGGCGCTTCTGCGGCGAAGGCCACGCGATGATCATCACCACTCATCACATCGACGAGATCATTCCCGAAGTCGAACGGGTCGTGCTGATCGACCAGGGGCGAATCGTGGCCGATGGCCCCAAGGCAGCGGTACTGACCAGCGAGCGGCTGTCTGACCTCTATCAGGTTCGTTTGAAAGTGGCCGAGCAGGATGGCTGGTACCGATGCTGGCAAGGGTAGACCCTGCCAAGGCATCACGCCGCGCGCCGAAGTGGGAGGAAATGGCGGACAGATTTATTTGAACTTGGGAAACCACGTCCTGAGGGCGTGGTCATGAGTCACCGACCCATCCTGCGGGGGGCTATGCGGCAGTGGGTAGCCCGGATGAAATCCGGG
>RCUT01000374.1_pt1 | contig 23837 bp, 18 predicted proteins | sample 2166171 | NCBI WGS metagenome assembly RCUT01 (sample SAMN09932757, study PRJNA488358) | compost metagenome | isolation source: compost soil in 4-hydroxybenzoic | place: Germany: Experimental Botanical Garden
CGGCGCGTTCGGTCCACTGGTCGTCGCCGTAGGCGCGGTCGTGGCCATGGTTGGCCTTTTCCATCGCTGCCCAGGCTTCGGGGCAGATGCCGGAATAGTTGTCGCTGGCGAATTGTTGGCTCTTATCTGTCATGACACTGTCCTGTGAACGACGCAGAACAGCACTCTAAACCATCGATTCAGCAGTTGCCTATACAAGCGGTGCATCGGCTGACTTCAGCGGTGCCTGTACTGGCCCTATCGCCGGCAAGCCGGCTCCCACAGGTACTCCACAGGGCTTGAGAACAGTGTCATTCCTGTGGGAGCCGGCTTGCCGGCGATGAGGCCAGAGAGGCCAGTGCAAAACGAATGTCGTAAACGCGCCATTGCAAGGCGTGCGCAGGCATCTGATCCGCCCCGGCCAGTCATAACATCGCCACAAAGGGCCACAGTGCCCCACGACAAAAAACGATCGCTGCCGGGAGATACACGATGTTCAGCAAGCAAGACCAGATCCAGGGTTACGACGATGCACTGCTGGCGGCGATGAATGCCGAAGAACAGCGCCAGGAAGATCACATCGAGCTGATCGCCTCGGAGAACTACACCAGCAAGCGCGTCATGCAGGCCCAAGGCAGCGGCCTGACCAACAAGTACGCCGAAGGCTACCCGGGCAAGCGCTACTACGGTGGCTGCGAGCACGTGGACAAGGTAGAAGCCCTGGCCATCGAGCGCGCCAAGCAGCTGTTCGGTGCCGACTACGCCAACGTCCAGCCGCACTCCGGCTCTTCGGCCAACGGCGCGGTCTACCTGGCCCTGCTGCAGGCCGGTGACACCATCCTCGGCATGAGCCTGGCCCACGGCGGCCACCTGACCCACGGCGCCAAGGTGTCGTCCTCGGGCAAGCTGTACAACGCTGTGCAATACGGCATCGACACCAACACCGGCCTGATCGACTACGACGAAGTCGAGCGCCTGGCGGTCGAGCACAAGCCGAAAATGATCGTTGCCGGCTTCTCGGCCTACTCCAAGACCCTCGACTTCCCACGCTTCCGCGCCATCGCCGACAAGGTCGGTGCGCTGCTGTTCGTCGACATGGCCCACGTTGCCGGCCTGGTTGCCGCTGGCCTGTACCCGAACCCGATCCCGTTCGCCGATGTGGTTACCACCACCACCCACAAGACCCTGCGCGGCCCGCGTGGCGGCCTGATCCTGGCCAAGTCGAACGAAGAGATCGAGAAGAAGCTGAACGCCGCTGTATTCCCGGGCGCCCAGGGCGGCCCGCTGATGCACGTCATCGCCGCCAAGGCCGTGTGCTTCAAGGAAGCGCTGGAGCCTGAATTCAAGGCCTACCAGCAACAAGTGATCGAAAACGCCCAGGCCATGGCCCAGGTGTTCATCGACCGCGGCTACGACGTGGTGTCCGGCGGTACCGACAACCACCTGTTCCTGGTCAGCCTGATCCGCCAGGGCCTCACCGGTAAAGATGCCGACGCCGCCCTGGGCCGCGCGCACATCACCGTCAACAAGAACGCCGTGCCGAACGACCCGCAGTCGCCGTTCGTCACCTCGGGCCTGCGCATCGGCACCCCGGCCGTCACCACCCGCGGCTTCAAGGTCGCTCAGTGCGTGGCCCTGGCCGGCTGGATCTGCGACATCCTCGACAACCTCGGTGACGCAGACGTCGAAGCCGATGTGGCGAAGAACGTCGCGGCGCTGTGCGCAGACTTCCCTGTTTACCGCTGAGTGGAGTAAACGACCATGCAACGCTACTCGGGCTTCGGCCTCTTCAAACACTCCCTCAGCCACCACGAAAACTGGCAGCGCATGTGGCGCACGCCAACCCCTAAAAAGGTTTACGACGTGGTTATCGTCGGCGGTGGCGGCCATGGCCTGGCCACGGCCTACTACCTGGCCAAAGAGCACGGCATCACCAACGTTGCCGTGATCGAGAAGGGCTACCTGGGCGGCGGCAACACCGCCCGTAACACCACCATCGTGCGTTCCAACTACCTGTGGGACGAGTCGGCGCACCTGTACGAGCACGCCATGAAGCTGTGGGAGGGCCTGTCCCAGGACCTCAACTACAACGTGATGTTCTCCCAGCGCGGCGTGTACAACCTGTGCCACACCCTGCAGGACATGCGTGACTCCGAGCGCCGGGTCAGCGCCAACCGCCTGAACGGCGTGGATGGCGAGCTGCTCAACACCGCCCAGGTCGCGGCCGAGATCCCGTACCTGGACTGCTCGAAGAACACCCGCTACCCGATCCTCGGTGCCACCGTGCAGCGCCGTGGCGGCGTGGCCCGTCACGACGCCGTGGCCTGGGGCTTCGCCCGTGCCGCCGACGCCCTGGGCGTGGACCTGATCCAGCAGACCGAAGTGATCGGTTTCCGCAAGGAAAACGGCGCGGTCATCGGTGTGGAAACCAACAAAGGCTTCATCGGCGCCAAGCGCGTCGGCGTGGTCACCGCCGGTAACTCCGGGCACATGGCCAAGCTCGCCGGCTTCCGCCTGCCGATCGAATCGCATCCGCTGCAGGCGCTGGTGTCCGAACCGCTCAAGCCGATCATCGACAGCGTGATCATGTCCAACGCCGTGCACGGCTACATCAGCCAGTCCGACAAGGGCGACCTGGTGATCGGTGCCGGTATCGACGGCTGGGTCGGCTACGGCCAGCGCGGTTCGTACCCGGTGATCGAGCACACCCTGCAGGCCATCGTCGAGATGTTCCCCAACCTCTCGCGCGTGCGCATGAACCGCCAGTGGGGCGGCATCGTCGATACCTCGCCGGACGCTTGCCCGATCATCACCAAGACCCCGGTCAAGAACATGTTCTTCAACTGCGGTTGGGGTACTGGCGGCTTCAAGGCGACCCCGGGTTCGGGCAACGTCTTCGCCGCGAGCCTGGCCAAGGGCGAAATGCACCCACTGGCCGCGCCGTTCTCCATGGACCGTTTCTACAACGGCGCACTGATCGACGAACACGGCGCCGCCGCCGTCGCCCACTAACCGGAGACACCGTCATGTTGCATATTTTCTGTCCCCACTGCGGCGAGCTGCGCTCCGAAGAAGAGTTCCACGCCTCTGGCCAGGCGCACATCGCCCGCCCGCTGGACCCTAACGCCTGCTCCGACGAGGAGTGGGGTACCTACATGTTCTACCGTGACAACCCACGCGGTATTCACCATGAACTGTGGGACCACGTTGCCGGCTGCCGCCAGTATTTCAACGTCACCCGCGACACCGTGACCTACGAGATTCTGGAAACCTACAAGATTGGCGAGAAGCCGCAAGTGACCGCCAGCGGCAAGCAGAACAGCGCCGCGTCGACCGTCAAAGGCCAAGGGGAAAAAGTATGAGCCAGACCTATCGCCTCGCCAGCGGCGGCCGTATCGACCGCAGCAAGGTCCTGAACTTCAGCTTCAACGGCAAGACCTACCAGGGTTATGCCGGTGACAGCCTGGCCGCCGCGTTGCTGGCCAACGGCGTCGACATCGTCGGCCGCAGCTTCAAGTATTCGCGTCCACGCGGCATCATCGCCGCTGGTACCGAAGAGCCGAACGCCATCCTGCAGATCGGCTCCAGCGAAGCCACCCAGATCCCCAACGTGCGTGCCACCCAGCAGGCGCTGTACGCAGGCCTTGTCGCCACCAGCACCAACGGCTGGCCGAACGTCAACAACGACGTCATGGGCATCCTCGGCAAGGTGGGCGGCAGCATGATGCCGCCGGGCTTCTACTACAAAACCTTCATGTACCCGAAATCGTTCTGGATGACTTACGAGAAGTACATCCGCAAAGCCGCAGGCCTTGGCCGCGCGCCGCTGCAGAACGACCCGGACAGCTACGACTACATGAACCAGCACTGCGACGTGCTGATCGTCGGCGCCGGCCCTGCTGGCCTGGCCGCCGCGCTGGCCGCTGCCCGCAGCGGTGCCCGCGTGATCCTGGCTGACGAGCAGGAAGAGTTCGGCGGCAGCCTGCTCGACACCCGCGAAACCCTCGACGGCAAGCCTGCTGCCGATTGGGTCAGCGCCGTGGTGAAGGAGCTGGAAAGCCTGCCGGAAGTGACCCTGCTGCCACGTGCCACGGTCAACGGCTACCACGACCATAACTTCCTGACCATTCACGAGCGCCTCACCGACCACCTCGGCGACCGCGCCCCGATCGGCCAGGTACGCCACCGCGTGCACCGCGTCCGCGCCAAGCGCGTGGTGCTGGCTGCCGGCGCCCACGAGCGCCCGCTGGTGTACGGCAACAACGACCTGCCGGGCAACATGCTGGCCGGTGCCGTGTCCACCTACGTACGCCGCTACGGCGTGGCCCCGGGCCGCAAGCTGGTGCTGTCGACCAACAACGACCACGCCTACCGCGCCGCGCTGGACTGGCACGACGCCGGCCTGCAAGTGGTCGCCATTGCCGACGCCCGCCACAACCCACGTGGCTCGCTGGTTGAAGAAGCACGTGCCAAAGGCATCCGCATCCTCACCTCCAGCGCCGTGATCGAGGCCAAGGGCAGCAAGCACGTCACCGGCGCCCGTGTGGCCGCCATCGATGTGCAGGCACACAAGGTCACCAGCCCTGGCGAAACCCTCGAGTGCGACCTGATCGCCACCTCCGGCGGCTACAGCCCGATCGTGCACCTGGCTTCGCACCTGGGCGGTCGCCCGGTATGGCGTGACGACATCCTCGGCTTCGTGCCGGGCGATGCTCCGCAGAAACGCGAATGCGTGGGTGGCATCAACGGCGTCTACGCCCTGGGCGACGTGATCGCCGATGGCTTCGAAGGCGGCGTTCGCGCAGCCACCGAAGCGGGCTTCAAGGCCACCGTCGGCAGCCTGCCGAAAACCGTTGCGCGCAAGGAAGAGGCCACCGTGGCGCTGTTCCAGGTGCCGCACGACAAGGGCACTGCCCGTGCACCCAAGCAGTTCGTCGACCAGCAGAACGACGTCACCGCGGCCGCCATCGAACTGGCCACCCGCGAAGGCTTCGAGTCGGTCGAGCACGTAAAACGCTACACCGCGCTGGGCTTCGGTACCGACCAGGGCAAACTGGGCAACATCAACGGCCTGGCCATCGCCGCCCGTTCGATCGGCATCACCATTCCGGAAATGGGCACCACCATGTTCCGCCCCAACTACACGCCGGTGACCTTCGGTGCGGTAGCGGGCCGTCACTGTGGTCACCTGTTCGAACCTGTGCGCTTCACCGCCCTGCATGCCTGGCACGTGAAGAACGGCGCCGAGTTCGAAGACGTCGGCCAGTGGAAGCGCCCATGGTACTTCCCGAAAGCCGGTGAAGACATCCACGCCGCCGTGACCCGTGAATGCAAGGCCGTGCGCGACAGCGTGGGCCTGCTGGACGCCTCGACCCTGGGCAAGATCGACATCCAGGGCCCGGATGCGCGTGAGTTCCTCAACCGCATCTACACCAACGCCTGGACCAAGCTCGACGTGGGCAAGGCCCGCTACGGCCTGATGTGCAAGGAAGACGGCATGGTCTTCGACGACGGCGTGACCGCCTGCGTCGGCGACAACCACTTCATCATGACCACCACCACTGGCGGCGCCGCCCGTGTGCTGCAGTGGATGGAGCTGTACCACCAGACCGAATGGCCGGAGCTGAAGGTGTACTTCACCTCGGTCACCGACCACTGGGCCACCATGACCCTGTCCGGCCCCAACAGCCGCAAGCTGCTGAGCGAGCTGACCGACATCGACATGGACAAGGAAGCCTTCCCGTTCATGACCTGGAAGGAAGGCAACGTCGGCGGCGTACCGGCCCGGGTGTTCCGTATCTCGTTCACCGGCGAGCTGTCGTACGAAGTCAACGTGCAGGCCAACTACGCCATGGGCGTGCTGGAACAGATCATCGAGGCAGGCAAGAAGTACAACCTGACCCCGTATGGCACCGAGACCATGCACGTACTGCGTGCCGAGAAGGGCTTCATCATCGTTGGCCAGGACACCGATGGTTCGATGAACCCGGACGACCTGAACATGAGCTGGTGCGTTGGCCGCAACAAGCCGTTCTCGTGGATCGGCCTGCGTGGCATGAACCGCGAAGACTGCCTGCGCGACAACCGCAAGCAACTGGTAGGCCTGAAGCCGGTCGACCCGAACCAGTGGCTGCCGGAAGGCGCCCAGCTGGTGTTCGACCCAAAACAGCCGATCCCGATGGATATGGTTGGCCACGTCACCTCCAGCTACGCGTCCAACTCCCTGGGCTACTCGTTCGCCATGGGTGTGGTCAAAGGCGGCCTCAAGCGCATGGGCGAGCGCGTCTACTCGCCGCAGGCGGATGGCAGCGTGATCGAGGCGGAGATCGTGTCTTCGGTGTTCTTCGATCCGAAGGGTGAGCGGCAGAACGTTTGACTCCGGGCCCTGTGGGGGCAGGCCAGGCCTCATCGCCGGCAAGCCGGGCTCCCACAGGATCGATGCAGCTTCGAAGGTCGGTGAGGCCCCTGTGGGAGCCGGCTTGCCGGCGATAGGGCCGGTAGATCCAGCACAGAAGCTGCGTCGCATCGACGAACAAGAATTCAAGGCAGGTAAGAAATGAGCGCTATCAACGTCTTCCAGCAAAACCCCGGCGCCGAGGCCAAGGCCCAGTCGCCACTGCACCACGCCGACCTGGCCAGCCTGGTTGGCAAAGGCCGCAAGAACGCAGGCGTGACCCTGCGTGAACGCAAGTTCCTCGGCCACCTGACCATCCGTGGCGACGGCCACAACCCGGAATTCGCCGCCGGCGTGCACAAGGCCCTGGGCCTGGAGCTGCCAGTGGCCCTGACCGTGGTCGCCAACAACGAAATGTCGCTGCAATGGGTCGGCCCCGACGAGTGGCTGCTGATCGTGCCAGGCGGCCAGGAACTGGCGGTCGAGCAGAAACTGCGCGCAGCCCTCGAAGGCCAGCACATCCAGGTGGTCAACGTCAGCGGTGGGCAAAGCCTGCTGGAACTGCGCGGCCCGAACGTGCGCGAAGTGCTGATGAAGTCCACCAGCTATGATGTTCACCCGAACAACTTCCCGGTGGGCAAGGCCGTGGGCACCGTGTTCGCCAAGTCGCAACTGGTGATCCGCCGCACCGCCGAAGACACCTGGGAGCTGGTGATTCGCCGCAGCTTCGCCGACTACTGGTGGCTGTGGCTGCAGGACGCTTCGGCCGAGTACGGCCTGAGCATCGAGGCTTAAGGAGAGCAGAACATGAGTCGGGCACCGGATACCTGGATTCTCACCGCCGACTGCCCGAGCATGCTCGGCACCGTCGACGTGGTGACGCGTTACCTCTTCGAGCAGCGCTGCTACGTGACGGAGCACCACTCCTTCGATGACCGGCAGTCTGGGCGTTTCTTCATTCGCGTGGAGTTCCGCCAGCCGGACGATTTCGACGAAGCCGGCTTCCGCGCCGGCCTTGCCGAGCGCAGCGATGCGTTCGGCATGGCGTTCGAGCTGACCGCACCTAACCACCGCCCCAAAGTGGTGATCATGGTGTCCAAGGCCGACCACTGCCTTAACGACCTGCTGTATCGCCAGCGTATCGGTCAGCTGGCCATGGACGTGGTCGCGGTGGTGTCCAACCACCCCGATCTCGAACCCCTGGCGCACTGGCACAAGATCCCTTACTACCACTTTGCCCTCGACCCCAAGGACAAGCCTGGGCAAGAGCGCAAGGTACTTCAGGTGATCGAGGAAACCGGCGCCGAGCTGGTGATTCTTGCGCGCTACATGCAGGTGTTGTCGCCAGAGCTGTGCCGGCGCCTGGATGGCTGGGCGATCAACATTCACCACTCGTTGTTGCCAGGGTTCAAAGGCGCCAAGCCTTACCACCAGGCGTACAACAAGGGCGTGAAGATGGTCGGCGCTACGGCGCACTACATCAACAACGACCTGGACGAAGGCCCGATCATCGCCCAGGGCGTGGAGGTGGTCGACCACAGCCATTACCCCGAAGACCTGATTGCCAAAGGGCGCGACATCGAGTGCCTGACCCTGGCGCGAGCGGTGGGGTATCACATCGAGCGACGAGTGTTCCTCAATGCGAACAGGACTGTGGTGCTCTGACCGCGTCTAGCTTTTATCGCGGGCATGGGCTTTCAGGGTTTGGCGGATGGCTGTAACGAACTTCTGGTGCATGTCCGCACTTAGCTTGTTACCTGGGATTGGATCGCCGGCGCTGTCCACCCAGCCTGATTTGAACTCGTAAAGTTCCATGCCTTCGGCTTCCTCGTCAAAGTCGTAGCCTGGACCATAAGCCGCGTAATAGAAGATCTTGTCAGCGTCCAGAAAGTCCCGCTGTTTACCGAACAATGCTGCTTCGATCTCAGGTTCGAAGCCCTGCTGCCTGGCAGCCTCGACCCAGTAGGGCCAGAAGGCGTCTTCAGGGCGTTCAATATCGGTCATGGTGGTTCTCCGTTTTGATAGATGATGGGTTACTGCATCCCTATCGAAACACTCGGTCGCCGACGTATTGCGGTAGATATTGATCGTCCTGCGCATACGCGCGACCACCACCTGGCCGATTGCCGTTCAGAGGCATTTGTCTGTCGTTTCCAGTCAGCGCATCCGGCCCCATCAGGCCCACAATTCCCTGCATTCCAGTAACACATGCCGCCCACGGATGGCGGCGCGTTCAACCACCGCTGCATAAATAAAAATCAAGCGAGGTAAGAGCATGTCTGGCAATCGTGGAGTGGTATATCTCGGCGCCGGCAAGGTCGAGGTGCAGAAGATCGACTACCCGAAAATGCAGGACCCACGCGGCAAGAAGATCGAGCACGGCGTGATCCTGAAGGTGGTCTCCACCAACATCTGCGGCTCCGACCAGCACATGGTCCGCGGCCGCACCACTGCCCAGGTCGGCCTGGTCCTGGGCCACGAAATCACCGGCGAGATCGTCGAGAAGGGCCGTGACGTCGAGCGCATGCAGATTGGCGACCTGGTCTCGGTGCCATTCAACGTCGCCTGTGGCCGCTGCCGCTCCTGCAAGGAAATGCATACCGGTGTCTGCCTCACCGTCAACCCTGCCCGCGCTGGCGGTGCCTATGGTTACGTCGACATGGGCGACTGGACCGGTGGCCAGGCCGAGTACGTGCTGGTGCCGTACGCCGACTTCAACCTGCTGAAACTGCCTGAGCGCGACAAGGCCATGGAAAAGATCCGTGACCTGACCTGCCTGTCCGACATCCTGCCCACCGGCTACCACGGTGCCGTGACTGCTGGCGTTGGTCCAGGCAGCACTGTCTATGTTGCTGGTGCCGGCCCGGTCGGCCTGGCCGCCGCTGCCTCGGCGCGCTTGCTGGGCGCCGCCTGCGTAATCGTCGGTGACCTCAACCCGGCCCGACTGGCACACGCCAAGTCGCAGGGCTTCGAAGTGGTCGACCTGTCCAAGGACACCCCGCTGCACGAGCAGATCGTCGATATCCTCGGCGAGCCGGAAGTGGACTGCGCCGTTGACGCCGTCGGCTTCGAAGCCCGCGGCCATGGTCACGAAGGTGCCAAGCATGAAGCGCCGGCCACCGTCCTGAACTCGCTGATGCAGGTTACCCGCGTTGCCGGCAACATCGGTATCCCGGGCCTGTACGTGACCGAAGACCCGGGCGCGGTAGATGCCGCCGCCAAGATCGGCGCGCTGAGCATCCGCTTCGGCCTGGGCTGGGCCAAGTCGCACAGCTTCCACACCGGCCAGACCCCGACCATGAAGTACAACCGCCAGCTGATGCAGGCGATCATGTGGGACCGTATCAACATCGCCGAAGTGGTTGGCGTGCAGGTGATCAACCTGGACCAGGCGCCGGAAGGTTACGGCGAGTTCGATGCAGGCGTGCCGAAGAAATTCGTGATTGACCCGCACAAGATGTGGGGTGCGGCGTAATCAGCGTCGAATAACAAGAGAGCCCCTCGAACCGAGGGGCTTTTTTGTGGCTGTGTCACTGATCTCAAAGCCTGCACTACCCCTTGAGCGGCCGAGTGTGTTGCTAGGCAGGTAATGGCGCCCCCGCGGGGTTTTGCTCCCCAAAATGCCGACATCCGGGTAGGAACAATCATCAAATTATCTAGTCAAACCCCTCGTTTCCCAGGCCATCCCGGCCGACGAGGTCCCTCCCGATGAAAGCATTCACCCTGGCAACCCTGATGACCCTGGCCGCAAGCCCGGTGTTCGCCTTCAACCTCAGCGACGCCGCCAACGCCGTTTCGGCCATGCAGAATCAGCAACAGCAAGGCCAGGTGCAGGCGCCCGAGGCGCAGGCCAACCTGCTCAACACCTTGGGCAGTCAATTGAACATCACCCCCGAACAGGCCGTGGGCGGAGCAGGGGCCATGCTGGGGCTGGCGCGCAACAACCTGAGTTCCGACGACTACGGTCAGCTGACCAAGGCCGTGCCGGGGCTGGACCTGCTTGCCGGGGCCAATGCACTGGGTGGCTTGAGTGGCCTGGGTGAGCTGCTGGGCAAGAACAGCGAGAGCCAGTCGGCGTTGAGCAATGCGCTGGGCAACAATGTGGAAAACCGCAGCGACCTGGACAATGCGTTCAAGGCGCTGGGGATGGATACCGGGATGATCGGGCAGTTTGCGCCGTTGCTGCTGCAGTACCTGGGGCAGCAGGGGATTGCCGGGTCGTTGTTGCAGAATCTGGGGAGTTTGTGGACCACTCCTGCTCCATTGACCCGGCCTTCGGTCTGAGGGTTTTCCAGCATCACAGCCTTGAAGGCTGACGCTGTACCTGTTGTGGGAGCGGCCTTGCGTCGCGAAAGGGGCGCGAAGCGGCCCCAGGGTTTCGGCAAAACTGCAGAGATTGCTGGGGCCGCTTTGCGGCCCTTTCGCGACGCAAGGCCGCTCCCACAAAAAAGCAGATTTGCGTCGGGTCAGCAGATCAGGTCGCTTCGGTAAAATCCACCAGCCGCACCGGGCGGCGGAAGCCGGCGGTCAGTACTGCCAGGTACGCAAGACCCAGCGCAAACCAGCACAGGCCAATCACCAAGGTAAGCGCCGACAGGCTGGTCCACAGCCACAGTGTCAGCCCCAACCCCACCAGCGGCACCAGGCCATAGCTCAGCAGCCCTTTGAGGCTGCGCTGCGAGGCATCGTCCACCAGGTGTGTCTTAACCACCGCCAGGTTCACCGCCGAAAACGCCACCAGCGCACCAAAGCTGATCAGCGAGGCAAGGGTCGCCAGGTCGATCACCAACGCCAGCAACGAGAACGCCGAAACCAGCAGAATGGCAAACACCGGCGTGCCAAAGCGCGGTGACAGGTAGCCGAACGTTCGCTGCGGCAGCACCTTGTCACGGCCCATGGTGAACAGAATGCGCGACACCGCCGCCTGCGAGGCCAGCGCCGAGCCCAGGCTGCCGGCCACATAGGCCGCGGTGAAGAAGTTGGCCAGGAACTGCCCGCCCGCCTTGAACATCACCTCGTTGGCCGCCGCATCGGCATTGGCAAAGGTGGTGCCCGGCAGTACCAGTTGGCTGACATAGGCCAGCACGGTGAACAGCACGCCGGCGAACAGGGTGGTGAGGATGATTGCCCGTGGCACATCGCGGCGGGCATCGCGGCATTCTTCGGCCAAGGTCGAGACAGCGTCAAAGCCGAGGAACGACAGGCACAGCACCGCCGCACCAGCCATCAGCGCGCCGAAGCCCGGCTGTGAACCGTCGCCCAGCAGTGGCGAAAGCAGGTCGAGCGGCTGGCCGGCCAGGGACTGGCAGGACAGGGCGACGAACACCACGATGAAGACGATCTGTGCGCCGACGATCAGGTTGCTGGTCTTGGCCACAGAGTGAATGCCGACCACATTGAGCACCGTGACCAGGGCAATAGAGGCCAGCGCGATCGACCATGCGGGGATGGCCGGGAAGGCGATGTTGAGGAACAGGCCGATCAGCAGGTAGTTGATCATCGGCAGGAACAGGTAGTCGAGCAGCAGCGACCAGCCGGCCAGGAAGCCCACGTTCGGGCCGAAGGCCATGTTGGTGTAGGAGTACGCCGAGCCCGCGACCGGGAAGCGTTTGACCATGAAGCTGTAGGAGGTGGCGGTGAATAGCATGGCCACCAGTGTGACGACATAGGCGCCGGCGGTGCGGCCACCGGTGAGTTCGGTGACGATGCCGTAGGTGGTGAAGATGGTCAGCGGGACCATGTAGACAAGGCCGAAAAACACCAGGGCGGGCAGGCCGAGGACACGGCGGAGCTGGGCGGGGGCGGAGCTAGGTTGGTTGGCCATTGATCGATCCAGGCTTTTTTGTAGTTGTGCTTTGGTCGATTTTTATCCACTTAGGTGGGGTGTGACAAAGAAGTAATCCTAATGCTGATTATTAGCCAGGTTTTTAATCGGATTGTTGTAATGCCTGTACCGGCCTCTTCGCGGGTAAACCCGCTCCCACAGGGGGCTCACAGGTCTTGAGTTCTGCGCAGTACCTGTGGGAGCGGGTTTACCCGCGAAGAGGCCTGGTCAGGCAATGGAAATCTCAGCCCATTTCCGCCCGCAGCTGCTCGATCCGCAAGTCCTTCTCCACCCACAACTGGTTCACCCAGCCCTGCACGGTCTGCCTGAACTCAGCATCATTCTCGTAATCCCCCGCCCACAGCATCGGGTCCAGTTCACGCACACGAATGTCGATAATCACCCGGCTGATGCTGCCATTGAGCAAGTCCCAGAAACCCGGCGCCTTGTTGCCGGGGTAGACGATGGTCACGTCCAGCAAGGCATCCAGTTGCTCGCCCAATGCCGCCAGCACGAACGCCACGCCACCAGCCTTGGGCTTGAGCAGGTAGCGATACGGCGATTGCTGCTGCTGACGCTTGGCTTCGGTGAAGCGTGTGCCTTCCAGGTAGTTCACCACGGTCACCGGCTGGCGCTTGAACAGTTCACAAGCAGCCTTGGTGATTTCCAGGTCCTTGCCCTTCAGCTCGGGGTGCTTATCCAGGAAGGCCTTGCTGTAGCGCTTCATGAACGGGTAGTCCAGCCCCCACCAGGCCAGGCCCAGCAGTGGTACCCAGATCAGCTCCTTCTTCAGGAAGAACTTGAAGAACGGTGTACGGCGGTTGAGGCTCTCGATCAGCGCTGGAATATCGACCCAGGTCTGGTGGTTGCTGACGGCCAGGTACGAAGTGTCCTTGCGCAGGTTCTCGACGCCGCGGATATCCCACTGGGTAGGAATGCACAGGGCAAAGATGGCCTTGTCGATCTCCGACCAGGTCTCGGCCACCCACATTACCGCCCACGAGGCATAGTCACGCCCACGCCCCGGCAGCACCAGTTTGAGCAGGGCGAAGACCAGCAGCGGGCAGATCAACACCACAGTGTTGAGCAGCAGCAGGGTGGTAGTGAGAATGCCGGTCAGCAGGCGACGCATAAAGAGACTCTTGTTGTGGGAGATAAACGGTTGGCAATGATAAGCAGGGCAGTGGCCTACGCCAAATTTCCAGTGCCCTGCGGCGAGGACAAATGTTTCACATTATGTTGGTTAGGCTTGTGACAGCGAACCTATCCTGCCAGTGCAGTCTAAGCACTGACCCTCCTCAAGGAAGCTTGCCTGTGAAACCTCTGCTTGCCCTGTTGTCGTTGTTGGCGCTGCCGGTCATGGCCGCCGAGCCCACAATCTATGGCCGTTACGAGAACATAGCCCTGCCCGAACTGGGCGAAACCCTGAAAGCCAAGATGGATACCGGTGCCTTCACCGCGTCGCTGTCGGCCAAGGACATCGAGCTGTTCACCCGTGATGGCGACGAGTGGGTACGCTTCCGCCTGGCCACCAAGGACTCGGACGGCAAGGTGTACGAGCACAAGGTCTCGCGCATCAGCAAGATCAAGGGCCGTGCCGATGAAGAGGAGGAAGGCGATGCGCCGGAAATCTCCAAGCGCCCGGTGGTCGACCTGGAGCTGTGCCTGGGGGACGTGAAGCGCACCGTCGAGGTCAACCTGGTGGACCGCAGCAGCTTCAACTACCCGTTGCTGGTGGGCTCCAAGGCTTTGCGCGAGTTCAAGGCGGCGGTCAACCCGGCCAAGAAGTTCACCGCTGGCAAGCCAGACTGCTGATCGCAAGCCACCTGTACCGGCCTCTTCGCGGGCACGCCCGCTCCCACAGGGATGGCGCGTGTCCTTGTGGGCTGCGCGGTACCTGTGGGAGCTGGCTTGCCTGCGATGGGCCGCATAGCGGCCCCACGATCTCAGCGCTGATGCAGAAATCGCCGGGGCCGCTCTGCGGCCCTTTCGCGACACAAGGCCGCTCCTACACAATAGTGCGTCGCCATCGACATCTGCACAGGCCGCGCATCCATGCCCCATATCCTCATCGTCGAAGACGAAGCCGCCATCGCCGACACCCTGGTCTACGCCCTGCAGGCCGACGGCCATAGCACCGAATGGGTAACCCTGGGCAGCGCCGCCCTCGACCAGCAGCGCCAGCGCCCGGCCGACCTGGTCATCCTCGACATCGGCCTGCCCGATATCAGTGGCTTCGAAACCTGCCGCCAGCTGCGCCGCTTCAGCGAAGTGCCGGTAATGTTCCTCAGCGCCCGCGACGGCGAAATCGACCGGGTGGTGGGCCTGGAAATCGGCGCAGACGACTATGTGGTCAAACCCTTCAGCCCGCGTGAAGTGGCGGCGCGGGTACGGGCGATCCTGAAGCGCATGGGCCCCAGGGTCGAGCCCGCTGTCGAGGCCACGCTGTTCCAGCTCGACACCTTGCGCATGCAGATCACCTACCGCGGCCAGCCACTCCCCCTTACCCGTCACGAATTCCGCCTGCTGCAATGCCTGCTCGAGCAACCGCACCGGGTATTCAGCCGCGAACAGCTGCTCGACGCCGTGGGCGTGGCCTCTGACGTTGGCTACGAGCGCACCATCGACAGCCATATCAAGAGCCTGCGCGCCAAGCTGCGCCAGGTAGCCAGCGCTGCCGAGCCGATCCAGACCCACCGCGGCCTCGGCTACAGCTACAGCCCGGACCATGCCTGATGCGCCTGGGCATCCGGATCTTCCTGGTGTACTTCCTGTTCGTCGGGCTGGCGGGCTACTTTCTGCTCAACACGGTGCGCGAACAGATCCGTCCGGTGGTGCGCCAGTCCTCGGAAGAAACGCTGGTAGACACCGCCAACCTGCTGGCCGAGATCCTGCACGATGACGTCAAGGCCGGCACCCTGAACCAGAGCCGCTTGCCCGAAGTGCTCAAGGCCTACGGCTCGCGCAGCCCGGGTGCGCAGATCTGGGGCCTGGCCAAGAACCAGGTCAGCCACCGCATCTATGTCACCGACGCCAAGGGCACCGTGCTGCTGGACTCCAGCGGCGAGGACCTGGGCAAGGACTACTCGAAGTGGAATGACGTGTACCTGACCCTGCGTGGCCAGTACGGCGCCCGTTCCACCCGCAGCGACCCAGACGACGAAAGCACCTCGGTGATGCACGTGGGCGCGCCGATCATCGACGATGGCAAGATCATCGGCGTGGTCACCGTGGCCAAGCCCAACAGCTCGCTGCAACCGTACATCGACCGCTCCGAACGGCGCTTGCTGACCCTGGGCCTGGGGCTGATTGGCCTGGGCCTGCTGATCGGTGCCGCGTTGTCGTGGTGGCTGGCGCGCTCGCTGCGCCGGCTGGCCCGCTACGCCCAGGCGGTCAGCGAGGGCGAGCGCGCCGCCCTGCCGCACTACAAGGGTGGCGAACTGGCGCACCTGGCCCAGGCGGTCGAGCGCATGCGCACGCAACTGGAGGGCAAGGCCTATGTCGAGCGGTATGTGCATACCCTGACACACGAGCTGAAAAGCCCGCTGGCGGCCATTCGCGGTGCTTCCGAGCTGTTGCAGGGCGATGACATGCCGGCTGACCAGCGGGCGCGCTTTGCTGGCAACATCGAGCGCGAGAGCGAGCGTTTGCAGCAGATGATCGAACGCCTGCTCAACCTGGCCCGGGTCGAGCAGATGCAGGCGCTGGAGGATGAGCAACAGGTGGCGCTGGCGGCGTTGGTGGACGAGTTGCTGTTGGCCCATGCGGCGCGTATCGAAGGTGCCGATTTGCAGGTGCGCCAGCGGGTGCCGGCTGGTTTGCGCTTGTTGTGTGACCCGTTCCTGATGCGCCAGGCGCTGGCCAACCTGCTCGACAACGCGTTGGACTTCACCCCGGAGGGAGGCGCGCTGTTGTTCGACCTGGAGCGCGATGGCGAACGGGTGGCGCTGAGTGTGTTCAACCAGGGGCAGGCGATACCGGCCTATGCCATTGGGCGGGTGAGCGAGCGGTTCTACTCGCTGCCGCGGCCGGGGAGTGGGCGCAAGAGCACCGGGCTGGGGCTGAATTTTGTGGCCGAGGTGATGCAGCTGCATGGCGGGGCGTTGGCTGTGGATAACGTCGATGGAGGGGTGCGGGTGAGGTTGTGGCTGCCGGTGCGGCGTATCAGCTGACATTGCCGGGGCTGCTGCGCAGCCCAATCGCCGGCAAGCCAGCTCCCACAGGTTTTCGCAGGCCTCAGGCAATGTGCATAACCTGTGGGAGCTGGCTTGCCGGCGATTGGGCCCTTGAAAAACACACAATCTCCACACCATCTCCCCGAAGCCTCCACGCAAGGCGCAGACACTGCGCCCACTGCCACAGGAGGCCCCATGAACAAGACCCTCGGTTTCAAACTCGGCATGATCGCCGTATTGATCTTGCTGCTGCTCGTCCCGCTACTGCTGATCAGCGGCCTGATCGGTGAACGCCAGGCCCTGCGCGACAATGTGCTCCGCGATATCGCCCAGAGCGCCAGCTTCGACCAGCAACTCAGCGGCCCGCTGCTGGTGGTGCCCTACCGCAAGTACCAGCGCCGCTGGATCGAAAAGGACGGCGAGCGCACCCAGGAAACCAGCACCATTGCCGGCCACCTGTACTTCCTGCCGGAAACCTTCGACGCCGACCTGGGCGTGGACACCGAACTGCGCGCCCGTGGCATCTACCAGGCCCGGCTGTTCCACGCCAAGGGCCGTATCAGTGGCCGCTTCAAGCTCCCGGAACGCTGGGGCATCGACAAGGACTTCGACGACTACCGCTTCGACAAGCCGTTCCTGGTGGTGGGCATCAGCGATATCCGCGGCATCGAGAACGGCCTTGAGCTGAGCATGGGCGAGCAGAAAGTGCCGTTCGAAGCTGGTACCCGGCTCGACTGGATGCGCGGCGGCGTGCACGCCAGCCTGCCGGGGCTGGACGGCCTGCAGGCGCGTGAATTCAGCTACGGTTTCGATCTCGCACTGCAAGGCACCGGCCAGCTGCACGTGGTGCCGGTGGGCCGCACCAGTGCCGTGGACCTGCGCGCCAACTGGCCGCACCCGAGCTTCGTCGGCAACTACCTGCCCAGCCGTCGCAACATCGACGCCCAAGGCTTCAGTGCCCACTGGCAGACCTCGTTCTTTGCCACCAACCTCGAAGACGCCCTGCGCCAGTGCGCCACCGCCGGGCAGTGTGCGGACTTCAGCGAGCGCAGCTTCGGTGTCAGCTTTGTCGACCCGGTGGACCAGTACCTGAAGAGCGAGCGGGCGATCAAGTACGCCTTGCTGTTCATCGCCCTGACCTTCGCCGGCTTCTTCCTGTTCGAAGTGCTCAAGAACCTCAGCGTGCACCCGGTGCAGTACATCCTGGTGGGGGTGGCGCTGGCGTTCTTCTACCTGCTGTTGCTGTCGTTGTCCGAGCACATCGGCTTTGGTTTGGCGTATGGGCTGTCAGCTTCGGCGTGTGTGCTGCTGATCGGCTTCTACCTGAGCCATGTGTTGCGCAGCCTGGGGCGTGGGGTGGGCTTTGCGGTGGGGTTGGCGGCGTTGTATGCGCTGCTCTACGGGCTGCTGAGTGCCGAGGACTATGCGCTGCTGATGGGCTCGCTGCTGTGCTTTGGCCTGCTGGGGGTATTCATGGTGCTGACCCGGCGGCTGGACTGGGCCCGGGTGGGGAGGGCGGCATGAGGGAGGACAGAGAGATCGGGCGGTGGTTGGCCCTCAGGATCGGGCAGCTGTTTCCTGTGATACTGAGGTGAGGCGGGGCTGCTTTGCAGCCCAATCGCCGGCAAGCCAGCTCCCACAGGTACAGCACAGGATTCAAGAGCTGTGAGTACCTGTGGGAGCTGGCTTGCCGGCGATAGCGGCCCGTCAGGCTGTCGGTGCTGTTGCCACCATCGACGGCCGCTTGGCCACCTCGGCATACCACGCCGCCAATCCAGGCTGGTGTTCACGCCAGCCAAACTCGGGCTGGCGCAAATCCAGATACCCCAGCGCACAGGCCACGCCAATCGCTGCCAGGTCGAACCCGGACATCAACTCGGGCAAATGCTCCTGCTCCAGATTGGCCAGGCTACGGCGGATCTTGTCGCCCTGTGCCTGCAGCCAACCATCCCAGCGCTTGTCTTCAGGGCGCAGGAAGCTCTCATAGCGGCTCGACACCGCCGCATCCATGATGGCATCGGCCTGCGACACCAGCGTCATGCGCCGCCAGCGCGCCGAGCCTTCGCGCGGCAGCAGCGGCAGGCCGACGTGCTGCAGGTCGAGGTACTCGCAGATCACCCGGCTGTCATGCAGCACGGTGCCGTCTTCCAGGCGCAGGGCCGGGATCTTGCCGATCGGGTTGTCCAGGTTGAGCTGCGGGTCGCCGCTCACCGGGCTGATGTTCACCGGCTGCAGCTGCACACGCTCAAGCTGGCCGGTCTCGTGCAACACCACCATGACCTTGCGCACGAATGGCGACAATGGCGAGTGGAACAGGGTCATCGTGCTCATGCGTCAGTTACCCTGCAGGCTCGGTGGCAGGCACACGCCGGTGCCGCCGATACCGCAGTAGCCGTCCGGGTTCTTGGCCAGGTACTGCTGGTGGTAGGCCTCGGCGAAGTACACGGTCGGCGCCTGGTCGATTTCGGTGGTGATCTCGCCGAAGCCGGCCTTGCTCAGTTCGGCCTGGAAGGCGTCGCGGCTGGCCTTGGCCTGTTCCAGCTGTTCAGGGCTGGTGCAGTAGATGGCCGAGCGGTACTGGGTGCCGATGTCGTTGCCCTGGCGCATGCCCTGGGTCGGGTTGTGCAGTTCCCAGAACATCGCCAGCAGCTCGCGGTAGCTGACCTTGTCCTTGTCGAACACCACCAGCACCACTTCGGTGTGGCCGGTCAGGCCCGAGCAGACTTCTTCGTAGGTGGGGTGGGGGGTGAAGCCGCCGGCGTAGCCGACCACTGTGCTGACCACGCCTTCACGCTGCCAGAAGCGACGCTCGGCGCCCCAGAAGCAACCCAGGCCGAAGATGGCGAAGTCGATGGCGCCTTCGAAGAACGGGCCGAGCAGCGGCGTGTCTTTGAACACGTAGTGGAACTCGGGCAGGCTCATTGGCGTTTCGCGGCCAGGCAGGGCCTGTTCCGCGGTTGGCATGACGTTTTTGTTCACCAGGATTTCCGAACGCAGGACCATGGCCGTTCCTCTGTGTTTATTCAGTTGGATAGGTGGTGGGGCCATCGCCGGCAAGCCAGCTCCCACAGGGATATCACAGATTTTGAGATATGAGCGGTCCCTGTGGGAGCTGGCTTGCCGGCGATAGGGCCCGAATGGGCTCTATAGTGCCCGAGGTTTGCGCGGCTGTCAGGCCACCGGGCCACGCGGATAGCGCTTCAGCCGTTCAGCCAGCTCGCGCCCCGGAATCGGCCGGTCGAACAGGTAGCCCTGGCCCACGTCGCAGCGGTGCCGACGCAGGAACGCCAGCTGCTCCGGCGTCTCGATACCCTCGGCCACCACCTTCAGCTTGAGGTTGTGAGCCATGGCCACCACCGCCGAGGTGATTTCCATGTCGTCCTGGTTGTCCGGGATCTCGTTGATGAAGCTGCGGTCGATCTTGAGGATGTCGATCGGAAACTTCTTCAGGTAGCTCAGCGACGAATAACCGGTGCCGAAATCGTCCATGGCCAGGGTCAGGCCCAGGGCCTTCAGCTCATCCAGCTGGCGGTGGGTGTCTTCGGTGGCCTCCAGCAGCAGGCCTTCGGTCAGCTCCAGCTCCAGCAAGTGCGGGGGCAGGGCCTCTTCCTCGAGGATGGTGCTGATCGACGCCACCAGGTCCGGGTCGGAGAACTGCTTGGGCGACAGGTTGATGGCCACGTGCAGGTTGCCCATGCCGGCCTCGCGCAGTTGCTGGCTCATGCGGCACGACTGGCGCACCACCCATTTGCCGATGGGGATGATCAGGCCGGTTTCTTCGGCCACGCTGATGAACTGGTCCGGGCGGATCATGCCGCGCTCGGGGTGGTTCCAGCGCAGCAGTGCTTCCAGCCCCAGCAGGCGGCCGCTGCGCAGGCACAGCTTGGGCTGGTAGAACACCTCCAGCTCGTTCTGGGTCAGGGCGCGGCGCAGGTTGTTTTCGACGAACAGCTTGTAGCTGGCCTCGGCATTGAGCACTTCGGTAAACACCTGCACCTGGTGCTTGCCGTTGGCTTTGGCCTTGTGCAGCGCAAGGCCGGCGTTTTTCATCAGGCTGGCCGGGTCGACGCCGTGCAGCGGTGCACAAGCCAGGCCTACCGAGGCGGTGACGTTGATCAGCTGGTTGTCGACGAACATCGGCTTGTCGAGGGTGCACAACAACTGTTGGGCAACGCCTTGGCCATCTTCAAGGCTGGTGTCGTCGAGCAGCACGGCGAACTCGTTACTGGCAAAGCGCGCCAGGATACCGCCGGTGTGCAGGCTGTTGCGCAGGCGCCGGGCCAGGCTGATCAGCAGCTTGTCGCCGGTCTGGTGGCCGAGGCTGTCGTTGATGCGCTTGAAGTTGTCGATGTCCACCAGCAGCAGGCACATCGAGTACTCGCCATCGCGGGCAAAGCGCTCGTCCAGGCTGCGGATGAACGCCGGGCGGTTGCCCAGGTTGGTCAGGTTGTCGGTGTAGGCCAGGCGCTCGATGCGTTGCTGGGCCAGCTTGGTCTGGGTGACGTCTTCGTAGATGCCGATGTAGTGGGTCAGCTCACGGTTGTCGCCGTATACCTTGGAAATCGACAGCTGGCCCCAGTAGGGCTCGAGGTTCTTGCGCCGGCTCTTGAACTCGCCCTGCCAGCTGTTGCCCATGGCCAGGCTCGACGGCGAGTCGAACAGCAGCTCGCTCAGGTTCTCCAGCGCCGGCAGCTCGCCCAGGTGGCGGCCTTGCACTTCCTCGGTGCTGTACTGGGTGATGGCGGTAAAGCTGGGGTTGACGTACTCCACCACGCCGTCGCGGTTGACCAGCAGGAAGGCGTTGGCGCTCTGCTCGACCGCACGCTGGAACAGATGCAGGGCGCTGGCGGCGGTGCGCCGGTTGTGGTTGGTGATGACCTGGGCGAACTGGTCGGCCAGTTCGCCGGCAAAGGCGATTTCGTCCGACTGCCAGGCCCGTGTCTGGCCGGTCTGTTCCAGGCACAGCACGCCGACTACCTGGCCATCGACACGGATGCTGGCATCGAGCATGGCCTTGTTTTCCGGGCGCAGGCTTTGCGCCAGGGCCCGGGTACGCGGGTCGTGGCCGGCATTGTGGGCGTCGATGGCGCGGCTGGCGTGCAGCGCGTCGAGGTAGTCGGGGAAGCGGCTGGCATCGATGGCTTCGGGCTGGCGGTGCTCCTGCGCGTCCCGGTACCAGGCGATGATCGGCTCCAGGCGCTGGTCTTCCAGGTGCCAGATGCTGGCGCTGTCGACCTTGTAGATTTCGCAGGCGCTCTGGGTAATCAGCTGGGCGGCTTCCCGCAGCGAGTTCCCGGCGCTATAGCGCTGGCGGGCCAGGCGCAGGATCAGGTCCTGCTGGCCGCGTACCCGGTCCAGATGCTCGAGTTGTTCCTGCTGCGCGCGCTGGTTCAGTTGCAGGGCCAGCTGCAGGCGGTTGTTGCGCGATTCCAGGTCGCTGGCACCGGCCTCGCCGGCATCTTCGGCCTGGTCGTCGAGCACGCTCAGGTAGCCGCGCAACAGGTGGCGGTTGTGCTGTTTGTAGGCTTCACCAGCCTCCAGCAGGCGTAACGATGCAGTTGGCGTGTGCAAGGTGTAACGCACGCGGTAGTAGCCGCGCTGGGCCAGTTGCAACTGGATCTCGTCGTGCAGCCGGTAGCGGGCTTCGGGTTCCATCAGGCTGGCATAGGGCGCGTCTACCAGGGCGCACAGGTCGCCGGCGTGCAGGCCGAACTGGCGCTCGCAGGCCGGGTCGAGGTAGAGCATGGTCCAGGTGGCTTCGTTGAGCCTTTCGAAACGCAGCATGCCGAGCCGCGAGGGCACGGGTAACTGCGTGACGACCTCGGCCGCCACACGGCTGGCGGCATCGGGTTGGCTTTTCATCGAAGACTCGCTTGAAGAGGAAACGCGGCCTTGGGGGCGGCAGGTCTGGCAAGGTTGCATCATGTCCCGGGGGCTGGCAAGCAGCCATGCGTGATGCTGTGGACGGGTTATCGGCTGGTGGGTGGGAATCTGTAGTCTGGCTGATATTTCCGGGGCCGCTTTGCGGCCCATCGCAGGCAAGCCAGCTCCCACAGGCGATCGCGGTACCTTGTGGGAGCGGCCTTGTGTCGCGATAGGAGGGCAAAGCCCTCCCGGCTTTCTCAAGGCAAAAAAAAGCCCCGCCAATCGACGGGGTTGAGGTACGAGCGTGGCAGCTCGAAAAGGGTACTGCCCCTCGCAAGGAGGGGCAGCGGGCTGCCTTACAGCAGCATGGTGCGGATATCGCCCAGCACGTCGCCCAGGCGCTTGGTGAAGCGCGCGGCGGCAGCGCCGTTGATCACACGGTGATCGTAGGACAGCGACAGCGGCAGCATCAGCTTCGGCTGGAAGGCCTTGCCATCCCAGACCGGCTGCATGGTCGCCTTGGAGACGCCCAGGATAGCCACTTCCGGCGCGTTGACGATCGGCGTGAAGCCGGTGCCGCCAATGTGGCCGAGGCTGGAGATGGTGAAGCAGGCGCCTTGCATGTCGTCGGCCGACAGCTTTTTGGTGCGCGCCTTCTCGGCCAGTGCAGCGGCTTCGGCAGCCAGTTGCAGCAGGCTCTTCTGGTCGACGTTCTTGATCACAGGGACCAGCAGGCCGTCCGGGGTGTCCACGGCGAAGCCGATGTGCACGTACTTCTTGCGGATGATGGCCTTGCCGCTTGGTGCCAGCGAGCTGTTGAAGTCCGGCAGTTCCTTGAGCAGGAAGGCGCAGGCCTTGAGCAGCAGTGGCAGCACGGTCAGCTTCACGCCAGCCTTCTCGGCCACGGCCTTCTGCGCAACGCGGAAGGCTTCCAGCTCGGTGATGTCGGCGGAGTCGAACTGGGTCACGTGCGGCACGTTCAGCCAGCTGCGGTGCAGGTTGGCAGCACCGACCTGCATCAGGCGGGTCAGGGCCACTTCTTCCACTTCACCGAACTTGCTGAAGTCCACGGCAGGGATCGGCGGGATGCCGGCGCCACCGGTTGCGCCAGCGGCTGCCGGTGCTTCCTTGGCCTTCTGCATCATCGCCTTGACGTAGACCTGCACGTCTTCTTTCAGGATGCGGCCGTGCGGACCGGTCGCGGCAACCGCGCCCAGGTCGACGCCGAATTCACGGGCCAGCTGGCGAACCGCCGGGCCTGCGTGAACCTTGGCGTTGCTGCCGGCAGCCGGTGCGGTAGCAACCGGTGCAGGGGCAGCAGCCGGGGCTGCAGCGGCAGGTGCGGCGGCCGGAGCCGCCTCAGCCTTGGCCGGGGCAGCAGCGGCGGCAGGTGCCGGAGCAGCAGCCGGGGCAGCGCCCGCGACTTTCAGCTTGAAGATCAGGTCGCCAGTGCCGACTTCGTCTTCCAGCTTGCACAGGACTTCTTCGACCACGCCGGCAGCCGGCGACGGGATTTCCATGGAGGCCTTGTCGGACTCCAGGGTAATCAGCGACTGGTCGGCTTCGACGGTGTCGCCGACCTTGACCAGCACTTCGATGA
>RCUT01000377.1_pt1 | contig 23789 bp, 25 predicted proteins | sample 2166171 | NCBI WGS metagenome assembly RCUT01 (sample SAMN09932757, study PRJNA488358) | compost metagenome | isolation source: compost soil in 4-hydroxybenzoic | place: Germany: Experimental Botanical Garden
GAATAATATTTTATTATAAAGATACTTTCCGAATCTTTATTCTAATTATTTTACAATATATAAAAATTTATAATGCAAACTAAAATTTTTTGGCAATTTGATTAATAAAAAAGCCGTCCCGGTTGAACCGGGACGGCTTTTTGTTATCATTTTAAGCAGAAACTTTTATTTGAATGCTATCATTACCTGATTTTTCTCAACCGTCTCTTTTTCTTTAATTTTGACGCTTTTAACAATGCCATCAGATGGTGACTTAATAATATTCTCCATCTTCATTGCTTCTAAAACAACTAATGCATCATCCTTTTTCACCTCAGATCCGTCTTCAACCAAAACCTTCAGCACAAGCCCGGGCATTGGAGCTTTAATATCATTTATTTTATGTGAACTTGCTCCATCCATCCCTAAGCTTTGCAACAGTTCATCAAACTTATCTTTTAACTCAACCGTGTATTTATTGCCGTTAATATTTACAACAGCACTTTTTTGAGTAGCATCAAACGCTATCAGCTCGGCACTGTAAGAATGTCCGTCTTTTGTTATTATATGATAATTATCCGCAGATAGTTCTTTTATATCAGCCTTATAAGCAGTATCATTAATGATGAACTGGTCTTTATCTTGTTTTATAGATAAGGTTTGCTTTTTATTGATCGTTGCTTTATACATCTAAGGTTATTGAATATTGAAAGAGGTCAAACATACTGAAAATTCCATTAAAGCCAATTAGTTTGACAATGCGTACTGCACAAGGTTTGCTCCCATCTGTAGTGCTTTCTGATGTGTTTCGGGAGAGTCACCTGAATAAATACCCTGATCTTCCCAACCATTGCCCAAATCACTCTCAAAATCATAAAAACAAACTACACGACCCTGATAAATCAATGCGAAAGCCTGTGGCCTTTTGTTATCATGTTCATGTATCTTGGGTAATCCGTTTGAAAATTTATACTTCTGGTTAAAAATTGGGTGATTAGGTGGTAATTCTACAAATTCAAGCTCCGGAAATACTTTCTTCATTTCCAAACGAACAAACTTGTCAAAACCATAATTATCACAAATATGAAGAAAGCCACCCCCCATTAAATAATTACGCATATTCTGTGCTTCCTGGGTTGAAAAGATAATATTTCCATGCCCTGTAACGAACACAAATGGATAGTTAAATAACTCTGAACTTCCTGGTTCAACTATGGCTTCATCTGGATAAAAATTTGTTCCTATGTTATCATTACAAAAACGTATTAAATTTGGTAGGGCTGTTCTGTCTCCATACCAATCACCGCCTCCATTGTATTTCAATCTGGCTATTTTATAAGAAGGAGGAGCAAAGCTTGTTAAAATAAGCAAGAAACATGCGAGTAAAAACCCTGATATAAATCGAAACAACTTACAATGCATAACCATTTGTTATATTTCATTAATAAAATTAAGCTGGGTACAAGCCACCACTCCCGCAGTTTCTGTACGCAACCTGCTTTCTCCTAAAGTTACAGGTACAAATCCGTTTTGCAAAGCTAATTCAATTTCAGCTGGTGTAAAATCTCCTTCTGGCCCAATTAAGAGTAAAACTTCCTCATTTGCCTTATACGATTCTCTAAGTGACTGGCGATCACTTTCTATGCAATGGGCAATATACTTTCTTTTTAGTTTGGACCGAACTATAAATTGTTTAAAATCCGTACTTTCATTTAATTTTGGCTTAAAGGCTTTTAAGCTTTGTTTGATTGCGGACACAATAATCTTATTCAACCTATCTGTTTTTATCTCTTTTCTTTCGGAACGCTGGCAAATAATTGGGGTAATCTCATCGATTCCGATTTCGGTTGCCTTCTCCAAAAACCATTCGATCCGCTCTATATTTTTGGTCGGCGCAATAGCAATATGCAGGTAAAAATTTCGCTTACCGAAATCAGATTGCTTCTCTAACACATGAAGTGTACATCTTTTAGGATGGGCATCAGTAATTTCGGTTTTATAGAATCCTCCTACACCGTCAATCAAATAAACAATATCCCCATTGTTCAATCGCAACACACGAACACAATGCTTACTTTCTTCTTCATTCAGTTGATAATAATCGGCTGAAATATCCGGAGTATAAAAGAGATGCATAAGAAAAATCAGTATAAAAAATTACAGGGAAATACAACATCGTGTATTTCCCTGTTCAATATAGTAACAAATTATAATTTAAACTTCAGGTTCGCCTGGTTCCTGGCTTAGCATTACCATGCGAACAGATTCAATCATTCGGTTGGACTTCTTTAATATGGTAAAATTATAGCCATAAGCATCCATACTGTCTCCCACATCCGGAATGCGTTCAAATATAACATTCATCAAACCTGCAACTGAATCATAATCATCATCTTCAGGGAGTTCTGATGGTAAATATTCATTTACATCGGTAATTGGCGCCGAAGCATTAACGATCCATTCTTTGTCATCAACCTCTTCAACAATTGGAGCTTCCTCATCATATTCATCCTGTATCTCTCCAACAAGCTCTTCTACAATATCTTCCAATGTAACCATACCAGCAGTGCCACCAAACTCATCCAACACAATAGCCATTATTGGTTTATTCTCTTGACGTAATTCAGTAAGCAACACACTAATTTTTTTTGATTCCGGTGTGTAAAGAGGAACTCTTAACATATCCTTCAAAACAATTGGCTGCTTTTTAGAAACACGGGCTAAAATATCTTTAGCATGAAGAATACCTATAATATTATCAATTGTTTTATCATAAACCGGCAAGCGAGTATACCCTTCCTGAACAATTGTACTTATAGCATCCTCAGGAGAAGTGTTAATGTCTATAGCCTTAATTTGCGTCCTTGGAATCATGATGTTTTTCACAATTCTTTCCTGGAAATCAAATACATTTTGAATTAGATCATGCTCAGATTCTTCCAACGCACCGCTTTGTTTTCCTTGCTCAAGGATTAATTGAAGTTCTTCAGAACTGTGTGTTTCATGACTATGAGCCGGCTCAATGCCCATTCCTCTTAATATTAAATTGGCAAAGCCATTCAGCACCCAGATAACAGGTCTGAATACAATATAAAAGAAATGTAAAGGGTACGAAACGGCAATCGAGGTAGCAATTGGTCGTTGAATTGCAAATGATTTTGGCGCTAATTCTCCAAATACTATATGTAGAATTGTAATTACAGCAAATGCAATTGGAGCAGCAATCGTATGGCTTACCAGTTCAGGATTTGAAAACTGAACGTGAATCAAATCAAAGAATCCGATAATCAGTTTTGACATTGTTGATTCACCTTTCCAACCTAAACCTAAGCTGGCAAGAGTAATACCTAATTGAGTAGCTGCCAGATAGCCGTCCAGGTGACGGACGATGTGCTTAGCCATTTTTGCAGCTGCACTTCCTTCTTTTGCCTTAAGGTCTATTTGCGAAGAACGGACCTTCACTATTGCAAACTCTGCTGCAACGAAAAATCCGTTCAGAAATACCAGAAAGAGGATAACAACAATGTCAAATATCGTGACGGGGTCTGTCGCCATATATCTTAGTTCTTATTCCTAAAAGTTTTATCGTAAAGCTCAATCGCCTCATTAATCACCTTATAGGCATAACGTTTGCCTAAGAAATGCTCTACTTTTACGTTTTTTTGTTCTAATGCTTTGTAATCCTGGAAAAAGCGTGTGATTTCTTTTTCAGTGTGTGGAGGTAAATCCGAAATATCATTGATGTGGTTTACCGACATGTCATTATTAGCCACAGCAATGATTTTGTCATCACGCTCGTCGCCATCGATCATGTGCATAACACCAATAACTTTAGCCTCTATGATCGAAAGAGGGATCACCTCTTCTGAACATAGTACAAGAATATCTAACGGGTCATTATCGTCACAGTAGGTTTGTGGTATAAAGCCATAGTTAGCAGGATACATAACTGATGAGAATAACACTCTGTCCAATTTTAGCAGACCTGTTTTCTTATCTACTTCATATTTAGCTTTAGATCCTTTAGGGATCTCAATAATTGCATTTACAATTTCCGGACGCTTATCTCCCGGTTCTACCGAATGCCACGGATCAACTCCCATCTTATATTTATTTATTTAAGTTTTATTTAACGTTCGACTTTTAATCACAGTTTATGTAAAATATAACCTATCTGTATGAACACTAGTTCATGAGATACACTACACTTCTGTTTCGGCTTTTTTTGAGCTTGCTTTAGATTTAAGATATCCTAATACCACCGGGACTGTTGTAACAACCACAATTCCGATAACAATGATTTCTAAGTGATCACCAAGCCAAGGAAATGCCATTCCTAAAAAGTAACCGCCCAATACCATGGAAACAACCCAAGCTACGCACCCTACAACATTGTAAAATGCAAACTTTTTTGAATCCATTTGAACAATTCCTGCAACAATCGGAGCAAATGTACGAATGATTGGTAAGAAACGAGCAATTACAATCATACCAGCACCCTTTTTCTCGTAGAAATCCTTAGCTGCTTGTAAATGTTTTTGCTTAAAGAAAAAAGTGTCTTTCTTTTTAAAGAGTGTCGGACCGGCTTTTCTTCCAAACCAATATCCAACAGTATTACCAATAATACCCGCTAAAATCACCCCTAATACTACCACAGCAACACCTACTTCGAGTCCATCCATAACTCTCATAGGATGTTTTGCCAAGTGCATTCCGGTAATAAAAAGTAAACTGTCTCCGGGAAGGAAAAAGCCGACAAACAGTCCGGTTTCGGCAAATACGATAAATAACAATAACCAAAAAGCTATTGGCTGACTAAGAATCCACGTGGGATTCATAATATGTTGAAAAAACTCTATTATTTCCTGCATGATAAATTGTAGGTACGCTTTCGTTTATAAAAGTAAGGCTTTAGCTAAGCACCTACAAAATATTTGTGATGAAGCCTGGAGCAATACCAAGCAGAATAGTGATCAACAAGCAAAGCATCAAAACAAACTGATATGAGTTGTTTAGTCGAATGGTTGTTGCATTCGCTTGAGGCTCTCTTAAGTACATTGCGATAATTACACGGAAGTAATAATACACACCTACCGCCGCCATTAATACAGCAATAGCAACAAGCCATGTATAGTGTAACGAAATTGCAAGTCCAAAAGTATAGAATTTACCAAAGAATCCAGCAGTTAAAGGAATACCTGCTAAAGAGCACATGGCAACGGTCATAATAAACGCCAATACCGGGTTAGTCCGACCCAAACCGTTAAAAGCTGATATATCATCCGAACCTGTTTGTGATTTAACAGCAATTAAAACTCCGAAAGAAGCTACAGAGGCAATTGAATAGGCAATAGAATAAATTAATACTGCGCTTGCAGAAGCATCAGCTAATGTCATAATAGCAATCAACATATAGCCAGCGTGCGAAATACTTGAGTAGGCCAACATGCGTTTAACATTCTGCTGATAAGCCGCCGTGATATTACCAACCAATAAGGTAAGAACAATAATAACAGCGAAAGTAACCGTCCAGATAGGAGATACTGATGAAAAGGCAAGACTGAACAGACGCAAGAATGCAGCAAATCCCGCAGTCTTTACAACTGTTGACATAAACGTAGTTATCAATGTTGGAGAACCTTGATACACGTCTGGTGTCCAGAAATGAAAAGGAGCAGCACCAACTTTAAAGGTCATCGCAATCAACATAAAGATTACACCGGTATAGAACAACACAGGTTCTTGCGCTGCGCTACCTGCAATCTGGCTTAAATTAAAGCTACCAGTGGCTCCATAGATTAATGCAATACCAAACAATAAAATACCTGTGGTAAATGCACCCATCAATAGATACTTTAATGCGGCCTCATTTGATGCAAGGCTAGTCTTTTTAATACCTGCCATAATGTACATACTTACCGATAAGATCTCAATTCCGATAAATAGCATTGACATGTTTTGGAAAGATACCATTACAATTCCTCCCAACAACGCGAAAAGTAAAATCGTATAATATTCAGCAACATTATCGCTGATCTTTTCAAAATAATTTACTGATAACAAGAATATCAGTATAGTGGTAACAATTAAAACAACACTAAAAGCGATTGCATAATTGTTGAACAACACCATATCGTTAAAATAAGATTTGTTGGTGCCCCACTCACAAATAAGAGAACCTGCTGCCCCCAACAGTCCCAATACCGAAACCGGCATTAAAGCGCTTTTAGCCTTATACAAGCCAAGGAAAAGAACTACGATTGCGGTAATTGCTATAATGATAATTGATGCCATTCTTTGTTTACAAACTTCTTACTACAATATTTTACTATTAATGAACAGACTAAAAGCCTATTGCATTTTTAATCTTATAATCTCTAACAGATTGTTTACAGATGCTTCGGAAATATGAAGAATATATTTTGGCTGGAAACCGAAATATATCACCATTGCACAGATAACGTACAGCACGATTTTCTCAGAACCAATTAAATCTGTCACGTTAGCAGTTGTGCTATTAGCTGGACCTAACATTACATTTTGGTACATTCTGAACATATATACAGCACCAAAAATAATCGTTAAACCTGCCACTGCTGCATACCATACATTATACTCGTATACACTGTTTAATAATAAGAACTCACCCACAAAACCGTTTGTTAACGGAAGTGCAACTGCTCCTAATATGATTATTAAGAATGTCGCAGCCAATTGCGGTGCCGATGAGGCGATACCTCCTAATAAATAATTCTCTCTTGCTTTGGTTCGATCAAAGATGATTTCAACAATGAAGAAAAGACCAACCACATTGATACCGTGACTCACCATCTGAATCATTGCTCCTTGCATTCCTTGAACGTTTCCTGTAAAAAGACCAGCTGATATTAAACCAACGTGTGCAATTGAAGAATAAGCAATCAGACGTTTAATATCTTTTTGGGTGAAAGCAATAATTGAGGCATATACGACACCAATAATTGAAAGGATCAATGCTGTTTTTCCCCATTCCATAACTCCTAATGGAAGCACAGGAAGTAACCAACGCATAACCCCATAAACCCCCATCTTCAACATAATACCTGAAAGTAACATCGTACCAATTGTTGGAGCGGTAGTATACGTGTCGGGCTGCCAAGTGTGAAATGGAAATACAGGCATCTTAATCGCAAATGCTAAAAAAAAGCACCAGAATAACCATGATTGTGAACCTCTGTCTGCAGCAACCTGATAAAACTGGTTAATGTCAAACGAGTGAATATATTGTGCAGTTCCAGGAGTATGTAAATACAAATAGATAATACCTATCAGCATAAACAAACTTCCGAACATGGTATACACAAAGAATTTGAAGGTAACGCGGATACGATCTTCGCCACCCCAGATTGCCGAAATAAAGTAGATTGGAATCAAAGCTGCTTCCCAAGCTACATAAAACAAGAAGGCATCTAAAGAAGTAAATACGCCAATTAAACCAGCTTGCATAAACAACACTAAAGCATATAATGCATGTGGTTTGCGGAATTCTTTACGGAAAGAAGAAAGAATGATTAATGGAGTTAAAACAGTTGTTAATAATATCAGTAACAAACTGATACCATCCATACCAACTTTAAAGTGAATTCCTAATGAGTCTACCCAAGTTTTATCGTAAATAAACTGAGAATCAGGATTAGTATAATCAAACTTTGATAATGCAATGATTGATAAACCTAATTCAACTAATGAAAACAAGAGGGCGAGTTTCTTAACCTGTTCGCCACGCACCTGAGAAACAATCACAGATGCCAGGATAGGAAATAGAACTAATAATGCAGTTATATATGTAATCATCTCTCCCTAAAAAATCAAAAAGTTAAATACAAGAATTAAAATAATACCAACCACCATCATAAACAGATAGCTGCCGATGTTGCCGGTTTGTATCAAACGTATCTTATCAGCACCCCATTGAGTAAGCTGTCCAAAGCCATTTACAACACCATCTATCACGGATTTATCAACAATTCGATAGAATAATTGAGATAAATTATCAAGCGGACGGGTAAACACAGCATTATAAATCTCATCAACATAGAACTTATTGTATGAAGCTTTCTCAATGCCTACACGACGAGCAATATCGGCAGCAGGAATAGTAGCTTTCTTAACATAAACGAAGTAAGCATATAAAATTGAGATTACCACTCCTAATACAGAAGCCGCTATTAAGGCATACTCTGTTGAATGTGATAAATGCCCATGATGAGATGCTTGCATAATCTCTGTTGATCTGGCAAATACAGGAGACAAGAACTCATTTAACATATGAGAACCACCTAAAGCTTCAGGTACACCAACGAAACCACCAACAACTGAAAGAACAGCTAAAACGATCAACGGTATAGTCATTGACGCAGGTGATTCATGCAAATGATGATGTTGATGGTCAGTTCCGCGGAACGTTCCGTTAAATGTTAAGAAGAACATACGGAACATATAAAATGCAGTTAATAAAGCACCTCCTACTCCGATAATCCAAATGGTAGGGCTAACTTCATAAGCATGAGCTAAAATTTCATCTTTTGAGAAGAAACCAGAGAAAGGAGGAATACCTGCAATTGCAATGGTACCCATTAACATGGTGATCCATGTAATTGGCAAGTGTTTCTTCAAGCCACCCATCTTACGCATATCTTGCTCACCACCCATAGCGTGGATAACGCTACCAGCGCCCAAGAACAATAATGCTTTAAAGAATGCATGAGTCATTACATGGAAGAATGCTCCAGTAAAAGCTCCAACGCCTAAACCTAAAAACATATAACCCAACTGACTTACTGTTGAGTATGCTAAGACTTTCTTAATATCATTTTGTGTTAATGCGATAATCGCAGCAAAGATGGCCGTTGCTAAACCAACTCCGGCAACTACTGCCATTGAAATTGGTGATAATACATATAACACATTTGAACGTGCGATCATATAGATACCAGCTGTTACCATGGTAGCAGCATGGATTAGTGCAGAAACAGGAGTTGGACCCGCCATCGCATCTGGTAACCAGGTAAATAAAGGTAACTGTGCACTTTTACCCATTGCACCTACAAAAAGCAATAAGGTAATAGTTGTCAATACAGTTACACTAGCTCCTTCGGCTTTCGGAAAGATATCCGCAAAACTTGTGCTGCCAAATGTTGAGAACAGCATGAATATTCCTAAAAGAAAACCTAAGTCACCGATACGGTTCATTACAAATGCCTTTTTAGCAGCACTTGCATACTCGGTTTTCTTAAACCAGAAACCAATCAATAAGTACGAACATAAACCTACACCTTCCCAACCGATAAACATGATTACATAGTTAGAACCCATAACGAGTAATAGCATGAAAAATACGAAGAGATTCAGGTAAGCAAAGTATTTTCCGTAACCTTCGTCATCATGCATGTATCCTGTTGAATACACGTGAATCAAGAAGCCAACTCCGGTAATAATCAACAACATGATGGAAGTAAGTTGATCTACCAGGAATGAAAAAGGAATATGTAAGGAGCCCACAGAGATCCAGTCATATAGATCAATTGTTTTTGCTCCGTTAGCTTTAATATCAAAAAACACCAGTATGCTCAGGATAAAAGATCCCAAGACAGTGGCACAGCCAACAAGACCTACTAAACCTTTAGGATTTTTTTTGTAACCCAATCCATTGATTAGGAAACCGATTAAGGGAAGTACAGGTATCAGCCAGGCTAATTGTTCCGTCATTTCTTAGTTCTGTTTGCGTATTTGTATAGTGCTCCCGGGTGATCCGTTAACACACCAATCATTCTTAATTTTTTAGTTTGCTTAACAAGTCAATATCTGTCGAACCTGTGTTACGATAGATCATTACGATAATGGCCAGCCCAACCGCAACTTCAGCAGCGGCTACAGCCATAATGAAGAATACAAAGACTTGTCCGGCAGCATCTCCACGATAAGCAGAAAAAGCTGTGAGTAGCAAGTTAACAGCATTCAACATCAATTCAATTGACATGAAAATAATAATGGCGTTTCGACGTGTCAGTACGCCAATAATACCAATGAAGAAAATGATAGCACTTAATAATATGTAATGATTAAGTGGAACCAATGTTATGGCGTTTGTTATATCTCCCATAGCTTTATTTAGGCTCCTTTCTTGCTAAAAGTACGGCACCTACCATTGCCGAAAGGAACAATATAGACACAATTTCAAAAGGCAAAAGGAACTGGCGGAACAAGACTTGTCCCAAATTTTCAACTAATCCTAAGTCTGCATTCTGTATAACGATGGAGTTAGATGGATCAGTAGCTTTTAATGCTGCTGTTAATACCACCAAGCCAATACCACCGATTATTATTCCCGCAAACCTTAAAAGATTGTTTTTTTGCGGCTCATATTCAACGTTCAGGTTTAGCAACATGATTACAAAAAGGAATAGTACCATGATAGCACCTGCATAAACGATAATATTTACTACAGCGATAAACTGTGCGTTTAATAACACGTATTCACCTGTTAAGGCGAAGAATGTTAAGATAAGATACAGTACGCTATGTACCGGATTTTTGACTAATACCACCAACAGTGAACTGAAGACAGCTACAAAAGCCAAAAAGTAGAATAGTGATTGTGTGATTGTCATGATAAAAACGTCGCGAATTTAATCAATTTTACTTTTTGTGAACAGATTCAACCAATCGGTCTTTACCATATATGAAATTATCCCGCTCAAAATTTGAAGGAGGAATATCACCATCCAGATAAATAGCTTCTTTCGGACAAGCTTCTTCACAGAATCCACAGAAGATACAGCGCAACATATTGATCTCATATTTTGCAGCATATTTCTCTTCCCGATACAGGCCTTCTTCCCCTGGCTTACGTTCCGCAGCAATCATTGTAATTGCTTCAGCCGGACAAGACAGTGCACATAGTCCACATGCGGTACAGCGTTCTCTACCCTCTTCATCACGCTTCAACGAATGAATACCTCTAAAGTTTTGTGAAAACTCACGTTTCACATCAGGATATTCAACGGTAGCTTTTTTCTTAAAAAAGTGACTCAAAGTAATAGTCAAGCCTTGGAAAATTGCAGGTAAATACATTCTTTCCCAAAAGTTCATTGGCTTTTGCTCAAGTACTTTTTTTCTGTTGGTTAATGATTCCATTTTATCCTTTATACTCTGCCGATTATTCATCAACAGAATGTTGTAGTTTTTTAGTTAATATGCCCAGTGAAATACATTACAAGTCCTGTAATACCAATATTTGCAATTGCTAAAGGAACTAACATATTCCAGCCTAAGCGCATTAATTGGTCGTAACGGAAACGCGGGATTGTCCAACGTACCCAAACGAAGAAGAACAGGAAGAAAGCAATTTTTAAGAAAAATGCTACTACACCTAAAATAGCGATCCAGTTAGTATGAATGCCTGTTGCTGCTAATGCTTCTTGACCCGGGAAGTTATACCCGCCGAAGAACAAAGCTGAAACAACAGCTGATGAAACAAACATGTTAATGTATTCAGCAAACAGGTAGAAACCTAACTTCATACTTGAGTGCTCAGTGTGATAACCTGCAACCAACTCCGACTCACACTCAGGTAAGTCAAATGGTGTACGGTTACATTCGGCGAACATACAAATAAGGTAGATCATGAATGCCAAAGGTTGATAGAACACATTCCACCCTAAACCTTGAGTTCCTGAAATACCCCATAAGGTTGACGATTGACCTTCAACAATTCCGCGTACACTTAATGTTCCGGTTACCATCAACAAGGCAATAATTGCCATACCCATCGCAATTTCGTAACTGATACTTTGTGATGCGGCACGAATTGCTCCCATTAGTGAATACTTATTGTTAGAGGCCCAACCTCCAACCATCATTCCATAAACACCTAAAGAAACAACTCCGAAAATATAAAGTACGCCAATATTAATGTCTGCAACTTGCAAAGAAATGGTTCTATCACCAAACGTAAGGTCTTTACCCCATGGAATTACTGCAGACGTAATTGTTGCGGTGAACATTGCTAATGAAGGACCTAAAACAAACAGCAATTTGTTTGCGTTTGTTGGTAATATTTCTTCTTTCGTAAACAACTTTACACCGTCTGCTAAAGGTTGTAATAAACCAAAAGGTCCCGCACGGTTAGGACCTAAACGATCCTGGAAAAATGCGGCAAAACGACGCTCAACCAAAGTCATGTACATGGCAACCACTAAGCTTACCAACAATACAATGGTGATCAAACTAAACTTCTCAATTATAATTGCTAATTCCATTTTTCTTAGCTTGTTATCTTGCGAATAATTCCGCAATTAACGGTCTTAATATTATAAAATCTTTCTGTCGATAACTGGTAATAACTCTTTCTCATCGTAGTGATTTGATGAAATCACCGAATGACGGTCAACCTTTGTTGGACCTTCAATCTCCCAGTCGCTTGTTTTCTTTTTATCGAAGCGACAAGTATTACAGATGAATTCGTCAACCTCGCCATACTGATCTTTACGACCAGTAACACGAATTACATCTTCACCTTTATACCAAAGGGTTACTTTTCCACAACACTTATCACAATCGCGATGAGCATCAACAGGCTTCGTAAACCAAACACGGTTTTTAAAACGGAATGTCTTATCGGTTAAAGCTCCAACCGGGCAAACATCAATCACATTGCCTGAAAAATCATTATCGATTGCTTTTGAAATGTAGGTACCGATCTCTGAAGCGTCACCACGGCCTAATACACCATGAACACGTTGATCAGTGATCTGATCTGCAGTAAATACACAACGATAACATAAAATACAACGATTCATGTGTAGTTTGATCTTATCACCGATATCTACCATTTCAAACGTACGACGTTTGAATTCATAACGGCTTTGATCCTTACCATGGTCGAAAGAAAGGTCTTGCAAATGACACTCGCCTGCCTGATCACAAACAGGGCAATCGAGAGGGTGGTTAATTAATAAGAACTCAACTACACCTTTACGAGCTTCAATAACCTCAGGAGAAGTGATGTTTTGTACCACCATTCCGTCCATTACCGTAGTACGACAAGAAGCTACCAGTTTTGGCATAGGACGAGGATCTTTTGCAGAACCAGCAGCAACCTTAACCAGACAGGTGCGACATTTACCGCCACTTCCCTTAAGTTTGCTGTAGTAACACATAGCAGGCGGAACAACATCGCCGCCGATCATACGAGCAGCTTGCAAAATGGTTGTTCCTGGATCAACCTCTACCTCAATGTTATCAATCGTTACTTTTATCTTTTCAGACATATTCTCTTCTTAGATTTGAGATTTAAAATGATGGTTTTGAGAAATCAAACCCCCTCACTCTTATCTCATTTTGTATTCTTTAATATGTTTTACTACGACATGAGTCTCCTATCTCATATCACGAATCACATATATCTACTTTGCTTCTTCAACAACAGGAATAGGATCTGCATAATTTGCCAATCCATAATTACGTTCCATTGCTAATTTTGGCTCTTTAACGTGCCATTCAAATTCATCACGGAAGTGACGGATAGCACTTGCAACAGGCCACGCTGCAGCATCACCTAGTGGACAAATAGTATTTCCTTCGATTTTCTTTGATACATCTACCAACAAATCGATATCACTCATTTTTCCGTGACCATACTCAATGCGGTGCAGAACCTTTTCCATCCATCCTGTTCCTTCACGACAAGGCGAACATTGTCCGCACGACTCATGGTGGTAGAAACGAGAGAAGTTCCAGGTATTACGAACCACACATGCATCTTCATCCATTACCACAAATCCACCTGAACCCAACATAGTACCGGTCACAAAACCACCTTCTGCTAATGATTCATAACTCATCAAACGAGGCTGACCGTTAGCCAATTTTAGAATAAGATTTGCAGGTAAGATAGGAACTGATGATCCGCCGGCAACAACAGCTTTTAAGCGTTTGCCATTTGTAATACCACCACAATATTCATCAGAATAGATAAACTCTTCAACCGGAACACCTAATTCAATCTCATAAACCCCAGGCTTATTGATATTACCTGAAGCAGAAATTAATTTGGTACCAGTACTTCTGCCTACACCGATTTTTGCATACTCATCACCCCCATTAAGGATAATCCAGCTAACAGCAGCGATCGACTCTACGTTATTAACAACCGTAGGGCAGCCATATAAACCCGCAATCGCAGGGAATGGAGGTTTGATACGAGGATTACCACGTTTTCCTTCCAATGATTCAAGTAAAGCAGTTTCTTCACCACAGATGTACGCACCTCCACCTGGTTGAACATAGATTTCAAGGTCATACCCAGTACCCAAAATGTTTTTTCCAAGGAAACCTGCATTTTTTGCTTCTGCAATGGCGCGTTCAAGGATACGAATCTGAGGCATCATTTCACCGCGCACATAGATATAAGAAGTATTTGCTCCTAATGCAAAACTTGACACGATCATACCTTCAATTAAAGTATGAGGTGTGTGTGTCATCAGATAGCGGTCTTTAAATGTACCAGGTTCTGATTCGTCAGCATTACATACCAGATAGCGAGGAACACCTTCCGGTTTAGCAAGGAAACTCCATTTCATCCCGGTAGGAAATCCGGCACCACCACGTCCACGTAATCCGGACTTTTTAACCTCTTCAACAACATCATCCGGCGACATGGTTTTCAGTGCTTTTTCAACAGCTGCATAACCACCGTTTTTACGGTACACTTCAAAAGTGTTTATCCCGGGAACGTTAATATTGTTTAATAATATTTTCTGAGCCATACAAAAACTCTCGTGTTAATTCTTGTTTTTAAGCTGGGTGATCAATTCATCAACACCTGCCACTGTTAAGTTCTCATAAAAGGTGTATTCAGGGCCAATTTGCAATACTGGTCCGTATCCACATGCTGCCAAACATTCAACGCCTTTGAATGAAAACAATCCATCAGGAGTAACTTCTCCTTCTTTCACGCCTAATTTCTTCTCAAGATGATCAATAATTTTCTCAGCTCCAACCAAACAACAGGGACCTGTCCGGCAAACTTCCAATACATATTTACCTGAAGGTTTTAAATGGAACATAGTGTAGAATGAAGCTACCTCATACACTTCAATGGGATTGATGTCCAAAAATGAAGCTACATAATCCATTGTTTCAGTACTGCACCAGCCAAATTCTTCCTGAGCCAAATGTAAAAGTGGTAACAAGGCTGATTTTTGTCGGCCTTCCGGATAGCGCGCAATTATTTCATCAACCTTTTTAAGCGCTTCGGCGGAAAATTTTATTTCTTTTACTGCTAACATTCTTTTTATTTAGAAGTGAGAACTATGATTTGAGACAGAGTACAACCTTATCTTCATCTATTCTCGTTTGCAATATTTTTATTTAGAAAGGGATTCTATATCACAATTGATCTGATGTCCCGTTACTATTATCTCAAATTCTTTATGCGTCAAGCTCCCCAGCGATCACATTCAAACTACTCATAGCCAGAATCGCATCCGAAATCATTCCTCCTTTAGCGATATCTGTATAGGCCTGATAGTTAATAAAACTTGGGCGACGGAAATGTAAGCGGAAAGGAGCACGACCTCCATCTGTGATCAGATAGAACCCTAACTCTCCGTTACCTCCTTCTACTGCGTGATAAATTTCTGCTTTAGGAACTGGAATTTCACCCATCACAATTTTAAAGTGATAAATCAATGATTCCATGGTGCTGTAAACATCTTCTTTAGGAGGAAGGCAATAATCAGGAACCTCTGCATTGAATATTCCTTTAGGTTCTTTCTCCATTTTATCCAATGCCTGCTTAATCAAGCTTAAGCTTTGCCACATTTCTTCATTTCGCACAAGGAAACGATCGTAGATATCGCCTGAAGTTCCTACAGGAATTTCAAAATCAAACTCCTCGTATGAGCAATAAGGTTTTGCAACACGTACGTCATAATCAACACCACATGCACGAAGAATTGGTCCTGACCAGCTATATGAAAGGGCTTTCTCAGCACTTACAGCTGAAACACCCACACAACGGTCGATGAATATCCTGTTACGGTTAAATAAACTCTCAAATTCTTTCAGAATTGCAGGAAACTCTGCTATAAATTTCTTGATCTTAGCAATTGCTTTATCGTTGAAATCACGCTCAAACCCACCTATACGGCCAATATTTGTTGTTAAGCGTGCTCCACAAATTTCTTCAAAGATTTCGTAAATATCTTCACGCTTTTGGAATACGTACAAGAAACCGGTGAAAGCTCCAGAGTCAACTCCAATTACTGAGTTACAAACTAAGTGATCGGCAATACGACTCAACTCCATCACAATAATACGCATGTAATCTACACGCTTAGGAGTTTGGATGCCTAATAGCTTCTCTACTGTCATATGCCAGCCCATATTATTAATAGGAGCAGAACAGTAATTCAAACGGTCGGTTAAAGGAGTGATTTGATAGAAAGGACGATGCTCCGCTATCTTCTCAAAGGCACGGTGAATATAACCAATGGTCGATTGAGCACTAACAATACGTTCACCATCCAACTCCAAAACGTTTTGGAATACACCATGCGTTGCAGGGTGTGTAGGTCCCAGGTTAAGGGTGGTGGTTTCCTTCTCTAATGAATTGTCTCCTAATTTAATGTGAGCCATTCTTTTGTTTGAATTATGTTTTTATGTAATGTAAATCAGTATAATTTACAATTACAGGAAAATACTATCTATCGATTATAGCCAATTAACTAGCGGCCGAAGTAATCATCATTCTTATCCGTACGATTTGGATCTTCCAATGGAAACTCTTTTCTCATTGGGAAAGCAACCATATCATCAACGTTTAAGATCCGCCGAAGATCCGGGTGACCTTCAAAAATGATCCCGTAAAAATCATACGTTTCACGCTCCATCCAATTAGCCCCTAGAAATAAACCGGTAAGAGTGGTAATACGCGGAGCTGATTCAGGTAAAAAGACCTTAATCCGGACACGCACATTTTTTGTTAAGCTATGAAGATGGTAGATCACCCCTAATGCTAATTCTTGCTCAGGATAATGAACTCCACATATATCAGTCAAGTAACGAAACTTCAATTCTTCATCATTATATAAGAATTGAATCACGTTAAGTATATTCTCTTTTGTAGTACTAACAGTTAGTAAGTCGTGAGGTTCGCTTACGTCAAAAATAGCGTCTGCAAATTTATTTTGCAGTTTTTCGAGTATTAGTTGGTTGGTAACTTCTGCCATACTATTGAATTCCGTACTTTGCTAACAGTTGTTTGTATTCATCAGAATCTCTGCGTCGGATTGATTCATTCTGAACCAACTCCTGGATACGAGTTAATCCGTCGATAATTCCTTCAGGACGCGGAGGGCAACCCGGTACATAAACGTCAACCGGAATGATTTCATCAATACCTTGCAATACGCTATAAGTGTCAAACACACCACCACTTGAAGCACAAGCTCCTACAGCCATAACCCAACGAGGTTCTGCCATTTGCAAGTATACCTGGCGCAGAACAGGTGCCATTTTTTTGGCAATCGTTCCCATTACCATCAGTAAGTCAGCCTGACGAGGAGAGAAACTCAAACGTTCAGCTCCAAAACGGGCTAAATCATAGTGAGCACCCATTGTTGCCATAAATTCAATACCGCAACAAGAAGTAGCGAAAGGAAGTGGCCATAAAGAATACGAACGGGCCAAGCCCACTGCTTTATCCAGAGAGGTTGCAAAGAATCCAGCGCCTTCAATGCCCGGAGGGGCTTCAACCAATTTAATATCGCTCATACGATGAAATTTTTCTCAAAAACCTCTTTTAACAACTAAAAGAGTAACAAAAATACAACAATATTCAGACTATAATTGTTCTAGAGAACATAAAGACCTTTTTAGAATGATTCTAAGAAGGCTATTCCCATTTAAGGGCACCCTTTTTGATGATATAAATGAACCCTACAAGCAAAAATGCCATAAAGGTGAACATTTGCATCATGCCAATAAAGCCCAACTCTTTAAAGTTTACGGCCCATGGATACATAAAGATTACCTCTACGTCGAACAAAACGAATAAAATTGCCACCAGGAAGTATTTAATAGACATTGGTTGACGAGCATTTCCCTGAACCTCAACACCCGACTCAAATGGGGTTAATTTATCAGACGTTTTGCGTTTAGGACCGATAAGGTGTGTTGCCAACATTGTAACTGCCACAAATCCAATTGCTACAAAAAATTGGAATGCTATAGGCGCGTAGTTTAAAGGCAACTGCTCGAGTAATAACATAATGTACGTTTTTATGGATTTTTTGCAAAAATAAGAAAGAGAAGGTAAGTTTAAAACAAACCTTCTCTTTAGTTGAATATTTTATTGAGAAATTTTTACTCGAAAATGCTTATTGGCTGATTACTTGTTCTTTCCGCCTGGTTTATTTAAAGCATTTAATACCTCCTGAGCCTGCTTATCATTCGGATCTAACTCTAGAATCTTGCTAAAGTATCCTTTTGACGCCGTAATATCTTTCTGAATGGTGTATGTATAATCACCCATATAGCGATAAGCTTCAATTAATGACTTAGCATTTTTAGCTTTATCTGCCTCCCCTAATTCAATAACTTTCTCATAGAAAGGCTTTGCTAATGCTTCCTTGTTAGACTCGTCAAGCTTATAATTTGCTTGTCCTCTGTATAAATAACCCGGAACATAAGTAGGGCTTAACTCATTTACTTTAGCAAATGCACTATCTGCCTTTTTATAATCCTTCGAGTATAAAGCTGCTAAACCATAATAAAGATAATCAGTTGGAGTTTTCTTAGCTGGAGTAGCAATGTATTTTTCGTAGGTTGAAATAGCTAATGGGAAATTTTTGGCCGTAAAACTCATTTTACCTAACATTGGGTACAAATCAACTTTAGAAGGATCTTTTTCTAATGCTTTTTGCAAATAGTTGATCGCCAATGAGTCCATTTTATTTTCAGACAAAATTTTTGCCATGTACTCATAATCAGAAGTAATTACACCTGATGCTGCTTGTTTTTGGAAAAACGTATTCATTGCATCATAGGCTTCTTTAGGCTTCTTGATCTCATAGGCTGAATAAGCTAATAAACGATACATCACCGGTTTAACCTGGCAAGTTTTCATCAACATATTGATCTCATCGTAAGCAGATTGATACTGTTTAGCCAAGAATAATGTTGAAGCATAGCGAGTCTGTGAGTTACAAGAAGCATCAGTCAATGGCATATACTTGTTCTTGTAAATATCAATAGCCTTGCTATACTGAGCTGATGAATAATATAATTCAGCTAACTCACGGTAAGCAGGAGCATATTTATCATCAATTGAAAGTGCCTTTTCTAAAGGAGCCATTGCCGACTCATAACTTTGAGCACCGCGGTAAATATGTGATTGAGCTACATACGCACGCAGATAATTCTTATCTAAATCAAGTGCTTTGTTATAATTCGCGATTGCATTGTTAGCATCCTTTTTTAACAAATAAGCATCACCTAAAGCTGTATAAACTTCAGCACTTTTGGGAGCAATTTTCTTAGCTTGCTCTACATAGCTGATTGCAGTTTCAATGGAAGCTGCATCACCATCTTCACCTGCTAATGCATAAGCTCTTGCAGTTTCAAGATACGGGCGATAGTCCTTTTCCTTCTGACCTAAAGCAATAGCTTTATCAAATAAAGGTTTTGCCTGTGCAAAATTTTTATTCAAAATATTCAACTTTCCTTGTCCCACATAATTTAGTGGAAATTGGGGATTTGTTGCCACACCTTTATCAAAAAATACTTGAGCTGAGTCTAGCTCTAACGTTTTTAAATAAACGTCACCTAAGTAATACTGACTCTCAGCTGCAGTTTCAGGGTTTTGAGCAAGTTTACCCAAAATCGCCTTTGCCTTTTCAAACTGTTCTACTTCAATGGCTTTTCTGGCATCGCTGATCGACTGAGCATATACTACTCCGGTCATAAAAAACAACGCCGCAGATATGTTCAAAGCCCTTTTAATCATTTTCATAATAACTAATTATTTTACTGAAACAAACTATTATCAAGTTGAACCAAGCGAATTGGCATTGTAACAGGAACCAGTCCAGACTTTAAAACAATTCGCTGCCCCTTATCACTTACTACAAAAGCTACAAAACCTGTACCTAAGCCCATGTGCGACTCTCTACTCAAAACATAAACCCTTCTTACTAAGGGATAAAATTTTTGAGCAATATATGCCTGGTACGGTTTTCTATACTCTCCAAAGCCTGGTTGATCCGGATCCGGTGAAACAGCTACAACTTTAATTTTCTTAAGAAATCCATTAACAGTTGCATCATCTGCATCACTAATCCAATTCACACCAATTACACCCAATGCATTTTTGTGTTTGCTAACGTAATCAATTACTTCAGCATTCGTTTTCATAGCAAAGAAGTTTTTTGCAGAAAATTGATCTTTTCCTGCTATCTCCTTCATGTAGCGTACAGTACTTGAATTTGGATTATCAAATACTACAGAAATTTCGTCTTTTGATAGCTTGTCATTAAGGTCACTCCATTTAACAGCTGAACCATTAAACACATCTCTGACATCATTCATTGAAAGTGTAGAATCATTGTTTGCAGGATTAACAATTAAAGCAACTGCATCAATGGCAAACTTATGGCTTCTTACTACAATATTATTTGCTTTTAGAGGTTTTAACTCTTCATCTGTAAGTTCTCTTGTAACAACAGCTACTCGGGCTGAATCCTTTAACAAATCATTTATTGCGTCGGTTTCCGACTTATAATGCGCATTGATTTTAGCCTTAGGGTAAATTGAGTGCATCACATCAAGTTCAGCTTCAATAATCGGCTGAAATGTTTCATCTACCGAAATACTGATTTCGCCTGATGTCGTAGTATCAAGAGGTTTTTGCTTATCTTTTTGATTGCTATTTGTACAGCTAAAAGTAAAAATTGCAACCAGCGCGAACACCAACCCAGTGCTTTTCTTATTTAAAAGAGAACTATTCATATTCGGAATTCTTTTTGACAAGTCGATAACATCTGAACGCACCATACAAAATAAGGGCGCATCCCAAGATTAATTTTCTGTCTTTAGGCAACCCGGCAAGTACTGTAGGCATAAAAATGACCATTGCTCCCAGTACGAAATAAGCTGCGATAAAGGCTACCCCTAAAATTAGCAAAAATCGCTCTTTCGGCGATTTTTGCTTAAAGTTATTCTCAGATTTCTGCTCCATCAGAGCTTTCAAATTTGAATTAATAATTAGTCCAAACGGAACATAATTGGTAAGTTGAAGTGAACCCTAACGGCTTTACCATTTTGCTTACCTGCTTTCCATTTTGGCATGGCTTTTACCACACGTACCGCTTCTTCGTCGCAACCTGAGCCAATACCACGCAATACTTGTACGTCAGTGATTGAACCATCTTTCTCAACAACGAAAGAAACAGTTACACGACCTTGAACACCGTTTTCACGAGCCATAGGAGGGTAACGAAGGGTTTTACCAATGAATTTACCGATCTGATCCATACCGCCTGGGTACTCCGGACTTTCTTCTACGTGGTAGAAGATTTCTTGAGTATCCTCAACAGCTTCACCTCCACCTGTTCCTACTACAGGTTCTTCAATTTTAGGCGGAGCATCATCGTTACCTTTTACGGTTTGAGTACTAACTTCAGCCTTAATTTCCTCTTGAACCGGAGGTGGTTCATCCACTACCTTCTTATCCTCAACAACTACTGGTGGCGTAAACTTAATAGTTGAACGTACCGGTGGTGGCGGTGGTTCTGATGGTGGTGGTGGTGGTGGTGGTTGAGTTTTGTCCACCGGAGGTGGAGCCATCAACTCGTTGGCCTGTACCACTTTTATATCGTTATCTTCAGGCATTACACCTGAGATTAACTTAGCAATTACTGGAGCAGCAACGCAAAGAGAGAAGAAGACAATGGCCAATACAGTCCCTTTCTTCATGTTTTTAGAGTACGACTTACGAAGATCGTAAGCACCATACGCTTTATTACGTCCCTCAAAAACGTGCTCGCACCACCTGCTATCTTCTAAATCAATTTTTCCTGCCATTTTTTGACAATGTTTTTATCTTACTTTTTAACGTAAGGATTTTCATTAATCATTTTCAGATCACCAGGTGCAATATCAACAATGGCATAACGACCAATGTTGGTAATGTTCATCTCATCCAAGATGTCCACAAGGTTTTTATACCTTGATTTATCGTCTGATTTTATCAATACGATAATGCCATCTTTAAATGCCTTAATTCTGGATACGTTCTTTTTGTAAGTCTCTTCATTTATCCTCTTCTCCTTCAACATAGTTCTATAAATGCTGATTGAATCAATTGAAGGGTTACGTTTTTTACTTTCTTCTAATAATATTTTACGAATACCATTACGAGAATAGTCCGTTACCAAAGGATTTTGAACCTTATCACCTATACCAAAATAGTAGACGATCTGATCTTTGCCTGTTAAAAGGATAGTCATAGCCTGAGATTCTTTGATCTTAGTTTGATCATCGACATTCATTTTCTCATCCTTGAAAGGCATATTAATCTCCATTGTTGAGGGTTTACTCATTGAAGTGGTCAACATGAAGAAAGTAATCAGTAGGAAACCCAAGTCAACCATGGGAGTAAAATCTACCCTGGTTGAAAGTTTCTTGCCTCTTTTCTTTCCACCTTTATGTTTGCCACCGCCCCCGGAGGTATCTATATCTGCCATTGCTCAAATTTCTTTTTAAGAGTTCAACACTATTGTGGAGCTTGCTCCATATTGGTAATAAAGTTAAAACGGTTTGCTTTTTGAGCCTGCAACGTAGAAATGATGTTTTTTACAACAGGGTAATTGGCATCACGGTCGCCTTTAATAGCAATAACTGCGGTGCTATTAGTTACACGACGTGCTTCAATTAACCAGTCTTTCAATTCATTTGTCGCATTTTGAGTAGAGTCACAAGGAACACCTTTTGCTTGTTCATTGTATGCCTTGCGTTGATCTTTGTTCATTGCTAAATAACTTTTTAACTCGTTAAGTGGAGTTCCAAAGTTAGCTAACTGACCAAATTCCTCTTTCTCTTGTGGCGTGAAAGTAATCTGTCTTTTAGAAGCTATATTATCCAGTAGGGCTTTTCTAAATTCAATTCCTTCTAATCCAAAGAAGATTCTGCCATTTTTGTCAAGCGTAATCTGAATTACTTTGGATTCAGGAAGTTTTATTTCCGACGTAGAAGACGGGGTATCAACAATCACTGCTTCCTCAGGCTTAAACTGTGTTGCCAACATAAAGAAGGTCAACAACAGGAAAGCCACGTCGGTCATAGCGGTCATGTCGACATATGTACTTTTACGTGGAACTTTAACTTTTCCCATCTATTTTTCTATTAATTAACGAATAAATATTGTATTAATTGTCTGGTTACTAATACCTAAACAAGAATTTCTTATTTATGTTTAGCAGCAAAAGTTTGAATAATGCTATAACCAGCTTCGTCAATTGCGTAAGTAATAGTATCGATACGAGTTGTAAAGTAAGCGTAGAATACAGTTGCAAGAGCTGAGTTACCGATACCTAATGCAGTATTGATAAGTGCCTCAGAGATACCAACCGCTAGAGCTGCTGAATCTGGAGCTCCACTGTTACCTAATGCCGAGAACGCTTTAATCATACCTAATACAGTACCTAATAGAGCGAATAGAGTTGATACTGATGCTAAAGTTGCAGTAATAACCAAGTTTTTCTCTAACA
>RCUT01000380.1_pt1 | contig 23489 bp, 19 predicted proteins | sample 2166171 | NCBI WGS metagenome assembly RCUT01 (sample SAMN09932757, study PRJNA488358) | compost metagenome | isolation source: compost soil in 4-hydroxybenzoic | place: Germany: Experimental Botanical Garden
GCCAGGCGACGTTGCCGGTGCGCCGGGTCTGGGCGCCGACGTTGTACTGGCTGAGGATGCGCCCGGTGGTCAGCAGCAGCGGGTAGCGGTTGTTGACCTTCTCCTCGGTGGGCACGTAGCCGGTGAGCATGAAGCGCCCCTTGCCACGCACGAACTGGTCGATGTGCATGGTCGGCGTGCCATCGGGCGCGGCGTCGTTGCACGGCCACTGCAGGCTGCCATGGCGGTCGATCTCGGCGTAGCTGACGCGGTGGAAGGTCGGCGTCAGGCGGGCGATCTCGTCCATGATCTCGGACGGGTGGCGGTAGTTCATCGGGTAGCCCAGAGCATTGGCCAGGGCCACGGTCGCCTCCCAGTCGGCCTTGCCGGCCAGCGGCTCCATGACCTTGCGCACCCGCGAAATGCGCCGCTCGGCGTTGGTGAAGGTGCCGTCCTTTTCCAGGAACGAACTGCCCGGCAGGAACACATGGGCGAACTTGGCCGTTTCGTTGAGGAAGATGTCCTGCACCACCACGCATTCCATGGCCAGCAGGGCCGCGGTGACGTGCTGGGTGTTGGGGTCGCTCTGGGCAATGTCCTCGCCCTGGCAGTACAAGGCCTTGAAGCTGCCGTCCAGCGCCGCTTCGAACATGTTGGGGATGCGCAGGCCCGGGTCGGGCTGCAGGGTCACGCCCCAGGCACGCTCGAACTCGGCGCGCACGCCCTCGTTGGAAATGTGCCGGTAGCCGGGCAGCTCGTGGGGGAACGAGCCCATGTCGCACGAGCCCTGCACGTTGTTCTGCCCGCGCAGCGGGTTCACCCCTACCCCTTCGCGGCCGATGTTGCCGGTGGCCATGGCCAGGTTGGCGATGCCCATCACCGCGGTGCTGCCCTGGCTGTGCTCGGTCACGCCCAGGCCGTAGTAGATGGCCGCGTTGCCGCCGGTGGCGTACAGCCGGGCGGCGGCGCGGATCTGCTCGGCAGGTACGCCGCAGACCGGGCCAAGCACTTCGGGGGCGTTTTCCGCCAGGCTGACGAAGTCGCGCCAGCGGGCGAAATCTTCGGTTTCGCAGCGGGCATCGATGAAGCGCTGGGCCAGCAGGCCTTCGGTGACGATCACGTGGGCCAGGGCGTTGAGCATGGCCACGTTGGTACCGGGGCGCAGTTGCAGGTGCAGCTCGGCGCGGGCGTGCGGCGAGTCGACCAGGTCGATGCGCCGTGGGTCGATCACGATCAGCCGCGCACCCTGGCGCAGGCGGCGCTTGAGCTGCGAGCCGAATACCGGGTGGGCGTCGGTGGGGTTGGCGCCGATCACCAGCACCACGTCGGCCTGCATCACCGAGTCGAAGCTTTGTGTACCAGCCGACTCACCCAGAGTCTGCTTCAGGCCATAGCCGGTGGGCGAATGGCAAACCCGCGCGCAGGTGTCGACGTTGTTGTTGCCGAACGCCGTGCGCACCAGTTTCTGCACCAGGTAGGCTTCTTCGTTGGTGCAACGGCTGGAGGTGATGCCGCCGATGGAGTCGCGCCCGTACTTCAGCTGGATGCGGCGGAATTCGCTGGCCGCGTAGGTCACCGCCTCGTCCCAGCTGACTTCCTGCCAGGGGTCGTCGATGTGCTTGCGGATCATCGGCTTGGTGATGCGGTCCGGGTGGGTGGCGTAGCCCCAGGCGAAGCGGCCCTTGACGCAGGCGTGGCCGTGGTTGGCGCCGCCGTTCTTGTCCGGGACCATGCGCACCAGCTGGTCGCCCTTCATTTCGGCGCGGAACGAGCAGCCGACGCCGCAATAGGCGCAGGTGGTGATGACCGCACGCTCGGGTTGGCCCAGCTGTACCAGGCTCTTTTCCGTCAGGGTCGCGGTCGGGCAGGCCTGCACGCAGGCGCCGCACGACACGCACTCGGAGGCGAGGAAGTTCTCACCACCCGCCGCCGCCACTCGCGATTCGAAGCCACGCCCGGTGATGGTCAGGGCGAAGGTGCCCTGGATATCCTCGCAGGCACGCACACAGCGGCTGCAGACGATGCACTTGCTCGGCTCGTAGTCGAAGTACGGGTTGGATACGTCCTTTTTCTCGGCCAGGTGGTTGGCGCCGTCGTAGCCGTAGCGCACCTCGCGCAGGCCCACCTGGCCGGCCACGGTCTGCAGCTCGCAGTTGCCGTTGGCCGAGCAGGTCAGGCAGTCCAGCGGGTGGTCGGAAATGTACAGCTCCATCACGTTGCGGCGCAGGCCGGCCAGGCGCGGGGTTTCGGTGCGCACCACCATGCCTTCGCTGACCGGCGTGGTGCAGGACGCCGGGTAGCCGCGCATGCCTTCGATTTCCACCATGCACATGCGGCACGAGCCGAAGGCTTCGAGGCTGTCGGTGGCGCACAGTTTGGGAATGCTGGTGCCGAGCATGGCCGCGGCACGCATCACCGAGGTACCGGCGGGCACAGTGATGGCACGACCATCGATGCTCAGGCTGACCTGTACCTCGCTGTTACGGGCCGGGGTGCCGAGGTCGCTGCTTTTATCAGAAGCGGGGTCGAAGAAATTGATCACTGCGCGGCCTCCGTGTGGGTCAGCCCGAAATCGGCGGGGAAGTACTTCAGCGCGCTGGCCACCGGATAGGCAGTCATGCCGCCCATGGCGCACAGCGAGCCGTATTGCATGGTGTCGCACAGGTCACGCAACAACAGGGCCTGGTCATGCCGTTCGGTCATGTCGCTGGTGGCGATCAGCCGGTCGACCACTTCCATGCCGCGGGTCGAGCCGATGCGGCATGGGGTGCACTTGCCACAGGACTCCTCGGCACAGAACTGCAAGGCGAAGCGCGCCATGCTGGCCATGTTCAGGGTGTCGTCGGCCACTACCACACCACCGTGGCCGAGCATCGCGCCCATGGCGGCGAAGGCTTCATAGTCCAGCGGCGTGTCGAAGTGGCTGGGCGGCACCCAGGCACCGAGCGGGCCACCGACCTGCGCGGCCTTCAGCGGCCGGCCACTGGCAGTACCACCGCCATAGCCTTCCACCAGCTCGCGCAGGGTCAGGCCGAAGGCGCGTTCCACCAGGCCGCCCTGGCGGATGTTGCCGGCCAGCTGGAACGGCATGGTGCCCAGCGAGCGGCCCATGCCGAAGTCGCGGTAGAACGCCGCGCCCTTGGCCATGATGATGGGTACCGAGGCCAGGGTGAGTACGTTGTGCACCAGCGTCGGCAGGCCAAACAGGCCCTGCAGCGCGGGCAGCGGAGGCTTGGCGCGGACGATGCCGCGCTTGCCTTCGATGGATTCGAGCAGCGCGGTTTCTTCGCCGCAGATATAGGCGCCGGCGCCGACCCGCACTTCCAGGTCGAAGGCCTGGCCGCTGCCGGCCACGTCGCTGCCGAGATAGCCGGCGTCACGGGCGATGGCGAAGGCCTGGTCGAGCACGCGGATGGCGTCGGGGTATTCCGAGCGCACATAGATGTAGCCCTTGTCGGCACCCACGGCGAGGCCGGCAATGATCATGCCTTCGATCAGCAGGAACGGGTCGCCTTCCATCAGCATGCGGTCGGCGAAGGTACCGGAGTCACCCTCGTCGGCGTTGCACACCACGTACTTCTGCCCGGCCCCGGCGTCACGCACGGTGCGCCACTTGATGCCGGCCGGGAACGCCGCACCGCCGCGGCCGCGCAGGCCGGAATCGAGCACGGCGGCGACCACCTCGGCACCATCCAGGGCCACGGCCGCTTCAAGGCCGGCGAAACCGCCATGGGCACGGTAGTCGTCCAGCGACAATGGGCGGGTGATGCCGGCGCGGGCGAACAGCAGGCGCTGCTGGGTCTTGAGGTAAGGGATGTCCTCGACCAGCCCCAGGGCCAGCGAGTGGCCACCAGGTTCACCGGGCTCACCGGTAAAGGCGTCGAGCAAGGACGGCACGTCTTCCGGGGTGACCGGGCCGAAACCCAGGCGCCCTTGCGCGCTGTCGCACTCCAGCAGCGGCTCCAGCCAGTAGAGCCCGCGGGAACTGGTGCGCTGGATGTCCAGCGGCAGCTGGCGGCGCTCGGCCTCACGTTGCAAGGCATCGGCGACCTGGTCGGCGCCCACGGCACGGGCTACCGAATCGCAGGGGATGTACAGCTTCAGCATGCTGCGTCCTCCCGGCAAGCGTTGACCAGCGCGCGCAGGCGCTCAGGGGTAAGACGCGCATGCACCTGGCCGTCCAGTTCCAGCGCTGGCGAGCAGGCACAGGCGCCCAGGCAGTACACCGGGCGCAGGCTGATGGCGCCGTCGGCGCTGGTGCCGTGGTCGTCCAGCGCCAGCTGTTCGCGCAGTTGCGCGGCCAGCGCCTCGGCGCCCCGGCTCTGGCACGACTCGGCGCGGCACAGGCGCAGGGTGTGGCGCGCCGGTGGCGTGGTGCGGAAATCGTGGTAGAAGCTGATCACCCCGCGCACCTCGGCCAGGCTGAGGTTCAGGGCATGGGCAATTTCGGCGACAGCGGCATCGGGGATGTAGCCGATGTCGTGCTGGATGGCATGCAGGATCGGCAACAGCGCGCCGGGGGTATCCTTGTCACGGGCCAGAATGCGGTGGATCACAGGCAGGTGGAGCAATTCATCAGGCATACAGCGGACCTCGGCATCACGGACCCTGCCTGAATTGTTGTAAGGGCAGGTATCCGGCGTGTTCTGCTGCGGCGCGCCGGCCACGTCACGGTTGCGTGGTGCCAGCGGCCTCCTTGCCTGCGGCCGCACGTCTGCGCGCGCTGGTCCGAGGCATCCTGCAAGCATGGCACTTGTGGCGCCGGGGGGTTGCGTGCGAACGACCAGGCGCATCCTGAAACCGACGCGGGTTGTTTCTGGCCTTATACAGTCTGCTGCGCTGTCGCTTAGAGAACTGAATTCGCAAGCGGTCCGCGTACCCTGTGGGAGCGGCTTTAGCCGCGAAGAATCCAACGCGGTGCATGGCACCGGCTGCGCCGGTGTTCGCGGCTAAAGCCGCTCCCACAGGGTCCCTGCTAATTCAATGAGTTATGTGCAGTCCCATGAATGCATGGTATGCGCAAGGCTTCAAAGCTGCACGGCTTTGTCGATCAGTGCTTGCCTTCCACCGCCTTGGCCGTCTCGATCAGCTTGTCGAACTTGCGGTTCAGCTGGGCAAAGCGCTCATCGCTCTTGGCCCGCGCCTTGACGTTCTGGTCCGAGCTGGCCTTGTCGGCGATGGTCACCACCGTCCAGTCCCGGTCCTTGGCCACCCAGTACACCAGCTCACCTTCAGCGGAAAACGCCTCAAGCCGGCCACCACTGTTCGGCACAGGCTTGGCCTGCCTGGTCATCGGCAGCAGTTGCTGGACCCGCGCCTCGTCGGTACTGGCCAGCCGTACCTCCACCTGGCGAAGCTGGTCGGCCTCGTTGAACGACGCCTTCACTTGCGTGATGGCAATACCGCCCAGGTTGTAATCGCCCTTCGGGTTGCTCCCCTGAAAGAACTCGGTGGGCACCTGGTAGTGATAGCCGGTGAAATGCTCAACTTCGCCGAACTGCTGCTGCAGAATGGCCATGGCCTGGGGCTTGGGCATGCCCAGGGTGAACTGGCCGACTTCCAGCGCCGACCAGGCTTGCAGGGGGAAAAGCGCGCAGGCGAATACCAGCGGCAGGGTCCGTTTCATCGGTCATCTTCCTTGAAAAGAGCCCAGCAACCTAACCCCTGCATGACAATCAGACAATACTGGCAGGGTGCCAAGCCCACCCTGCCCCCGGCTTCAGGCCACCGCCTTGTCCACGCTGCGCCCGGCCTCCAGTTCACGCACCAGCGGCAGCACATGTTCGCCGAAGTACGCTACTTCCTCCTGGAAGTGCAGAAACCCGGACAAGATCAGATCCACACCCACCGCCTTCAGCGCAACGATGCGCTCGGCAATCTGCCGCGGTGTACCGATCAGGTTGGTCTTGAAGCCATCGTTGTACTGCACCAGGTCCTCGAAGCTGGACCTGGCCCAGTTGCCCTCGCCCTCCGGGCTGGCAGAACCGGCATGCTTCACTTCCTGGCCAAACGCCCGCACCGCCTCGGGGTTGGCCTTGTCGATGATCTCCTGCAGCACCGCACGCGCCTGCTCTTCGGTGTCGCGGGCGATGATGAAGGCATTGACTCCGACCTTTACCGAATGGCCGTTGGCCGCCGCCTTGGCGCGGATATCGTCGACCTGCGCCTTGATCCCTTCCACGCTGTTGCCGTTGGTGAAGTACCAGTCCGACACGCGCGCCGCCATGTCCCGTGCGGCGCGCGAGCTGCCGCCCTGGAAAATCTCCGGGTGCGGCTGCTGCAGCGGCTTGGGTTTGAGGTTGTAGTTGCGAAAGCGATAGAAGTCGCCGTTGAAGGTGAAGTTGTCCTGGGTCCAGATGCCCTTCAGCGCGCGAATGAATTCCTCGGAACGGCGATAGCGTTCGTCGTGGTCCAGCCAGGGTTCGCCGATGGCGTGGAACTCGCCCTTGAACCAGCCCGAGACCACGTTGATGGCGATGCGGCCATTGGTGAACTGGTCGATGCTCGCCAGCTGCTTGGCCGCCAGCGCCGGGTTCCACGGGCCTGGCAGGATGGCGGCGATGACCTTGAGCTTTTCCGTGGCAGCAAGCAGCGCGTGGCTGATGGTGACCGACTCGTGCTGGTTGTCGGCGCCGTAGCCGGCGGTGAAACGGATTTGCGACAGGGCGTAGTCGAAACCAGCCTGTTCGGCGATTTGCGCGAGCTTGCGGTTGTAGTCGATGTCCCAACTGGTGCGCTGTTCGATGGTGCTGACCACCAGGCCACCACTGACGTTGGGGACCCAGTAGGCGAACTTGATCGGGGCTTGGCTCATGGTAAGGCTCCTTGGTGATCCTTGGGTTCAAGGAGGCAGGAGCAGCAAACATGCCAGGCCTTAAAGTGCTTTCATTTCAATTAGTTAGCTGAAATTGGCGGCGATGTTGGCTGCATGCGGTCGAACAAGCTGCTGGATCGCTGTTGGCTGCACAACATCGCCGCCCCGGGGGCAGGTCAGCGGTTCTTGCGCATGCCCATATGCGCGTCATCCATCAGCGCCTTGGCCATGTCGCAAAGAAAGTGCGAAGCCCAGACCAGCACCGGTTCGTTGTCCATCACCCCGATAAACGATGCTCGCCGTGAGCAGTCCATCAAGACCGACGCTTGTTCGATGGCATGGTCGCAGCAGTTTCCCGGTTCTACGCGGAACAGTTTCTTGCCGTCCAGCACACCATCCAGGAACGTGGCCGCGCCTACGGTCAGGCCCAGTGTGCCGGTGTCGTCATCCAATTCCTTGTCCATCTGAAACCCTCTTTTGAATCTAACGGCCAGTGCGATTTCCTGGTTGCAGTCCCTGGCAGGAAAACCACACCGCCCAGGCTGGCAAAATTTGAAAATCAGCCCATCAATGCAACGTATGCACCGGCGGCCTGCCCCTGAGCTGCACCTGCGCAATCGCCGATTCCAGCAACGTGCGCACAGCCTCCATTTCATGCATGACCGCCAGGGTCATGATCGTGGCGGGAGATCTGGGGAGCGAGGCTATCGCGTGATGGCCTACGGACAAGGCGCAGAGCACGTATTCCGTGGCCTGGATCAGGGTGTCTTCCAGGTGATGGGGTGAGTCGGAAATGGGGGGATCCGGGACTATTTTGAGCATGGTCACATCTCGATTTCGTGAGAGAAAACCACACCCCATCCCTTGCAGAGAATGGGTGGCGGCTGCGTACGGGCCTGCAAGACCGGGGAAGATCGAGAAAAACCCGGCTGACCCAAAGGTCACCCGTACACAGCCACCATTAAGCACAACCATTGGCACAGACCAACGGCTCGATGATGAGCATGCTTTCGATACTTCCCCAGGCTTGCAGACCCGGTCGTTGAATTTGCAACGACAGGGCGAGACTAGGGGGCTCAGGTTTCCATCGCAATGGTGAAACGGCTTGAAAAGGATGATTCAGAAATGGACTACGAGGAAGGGGAAAAAACTGATTCGGTCTTGTAGGACCAGCTCACACCGACGCACCAGAGCCATACGCTCAACGTTTTTTAGGCTTACAATTTCCAGACTTGGCAGCAATTGACTATCAGGCTTCAACGCCGATAATTGCCCCCAAGTTTTCAGTAATCGCAGCAAAATCCGAGCAGCAAATGGAGGTATTCATGCCAGTCAAAGCAGCAGCACCGGCGCTCATCGTCGCCGCGCTCGCATTGGTGGGTGATTACACAACTCTCTCACTTCAATCACGTGCCGTTGAGGTTCGTGAAGCCAGCGCTCCCCCCCCCTCTTCCCCTGACCTGCGCAGCGTAATCGCTGAGCTGACTCATGGCTGGCTGGTCCTGGAGTCGATCTATTCGAGGCGTGTTGTTGCACTCATGAAATCGGATACCTTCGACCAGACCAAATACCTCAAGAATGCTGAGTTGCTCAAAGCGGTAAGGCAGTTGGAGGGCGGACTGCAAGCGGCAAACGTGCCAACGGCCCTTTACGATGAGCACCAGAACCTGCGCCGAGCAGTGGCTAAGGTACGCAGCAAAATGGTTGTCATCGATGGGATCTACCAGCAGTTCTTCCTCACGCCGGATGAGTTCCAGAGCGCACTGAGTGCCCCTGGCCTTCGCGATCTTGCCGATCACACTACCCGCAAGCTCAACCGACTGGCGTAAGGTGACCAATGCCAGTCGAGGTTTCTTTTCATCCCGAAACGTTTGAAGAGTTCTTCCTTCCTGTCGATGCGAAACATCCCGGCTTGTCGGGAGTGTTGAAAAGCGAATTCCTACGCTACATCGAATCCAGGCGCCAACTCATCCCCTCGATATTCGGGCGGGACGTACCTTACACGCAGCCGCCACTTGCTTTTCAGGCTTGTCTGATGCACATCCATATCTGCATCCCACCTGCCCTATTCCCCAAAAACGCTCCTCAGCATGACAGAGTCTGCAAGATGGGACGGCCGGGTGATGACGCAGCACTCATCTACGTCCAGGGCGAGTTGTATGAAGATCGCTATCTGATACTGGCCTTTTTATGGCCGGATGCGCACACCAAAGCCCGGGATATTTCGACCATGCAGTATCTGGCTCGACTGGCGAAAGAATGGCGCGATAACAATTGATCGCGATTATCCGAAACGACGGCGTGACTCTCGGATGGCTGGCGTAGATTGAGGTGTAAGGGCGACCACGCCATCGCAACGGAAACACACACCCACCCATCGTCCGCACCGTAGCGCAGAACTGTGTAAATAACACTTTCATGACTAGCCCCGACTGCCCAGTTCGCAGGTAAACCCTCCCAACTACACGAAAACCGGCGCTGCTCAGCGCCACGGCGGCGGTCGGGCTCTCATGGAACAGCACATAACTCATTGCATTAGCAGGGACCCTGTGGGAGCGGCTTTAGCCGCGAACACCGGCGCAGCCGGTGCCATGCACCGCGTTGGATTCTTCGCGGCTAAAGCCGCTCCCACAGAGTACGCGACAGCACAGCCCAACGGGCTGGACGATCTTCCAATGGGATCACGGCAAACAGCAACCCGTTGCGCACAGCCACTCCCCCTGGCATTCAGGTAAGCTCAGCCCAGCGCAATGCAACCACCAAGGACGGTACCCATGCATTCACTGACCAATGAACAAGTGCTGGCAATCATCCACGAGAACCCGATAAACCGGGCATTGCTGGCCGCCCTGCCAGCGCTGGATATCCCGCACTGCATGTTGACGGCAGGCGCCCTGTTCCAGACATTCTGGAACCACCGCGCCGGGCTACCTTCGGAGAGGGGCATCAAGGACTATGACATCGCCTATTTCGACGCCGACTTGTCCTGGGAGGCAGAGGACCGTGTCATCGCCCGGGTTCATCAGGCGTGCGCGCACCTTGGCGTCAACCTGGAAGTGCGCAATCAGGCCCGTGTTCACTTGTGGTACGAGGCGAAGTTCGGCGGCACTTATTCGCCATTGAACAAGGTCACGGATGGCATCGACCGGTATCTGATCCGGTCGACCTGCCTGGGCCTCGATGTCGGCACTGGCGAGCTTTACAGCACGCATGGCCTGGACGACCTGCAGAACGACCTGCTCAGGATGAACGGGCTGAACCCACGGCCAGGCTTGTTCAGGGAAAAAGCTGCCAGCTACCAGGCACGTTGGCCGTGGCTGGCCTTGGTTGAGTGAGCGTGCGCTTCTGACCTGTAGAGCCCGTGCTGGAACGGGGCTGCCATGCAGCCCATCGCAGGCAAGCCAGCTCCCACAGGGACCGCGTAAAACTCAGAAGTTGTGCGATCACTGTGGGAGCTGGCTTGCCTGCGATGGGCCGCAAAGCGGCCCCAAACTGGTTAACTGACAGGCATTACCCCCGCTGCCTTACTATTGGCTTCTGCCTCACGTAAACAGAAGTAGATCCCACTGCCAGGCCAATCGACCGAGCCGTCCTCCCGTATGCCGTCGAGCGCATCTTCAAATGCCTGGCTCTGTATAAACGAAGCCATTTTAACTCGTGCCTCAACCATGGTTCTGGCCCAACATTGCAGGTTCAAACAATGCCGATTGATGGTCTGGTAGCTTTCCTCCAGATAACCATCCGCAGCCTGGCAGCCTGACTCTGACCAGAGATCGAAATGCTCAATGAAGTGGTGAACTAACTTATTACGCAGGTCGACAGCTACCCCTGGCACTCAGGACCATTCAATGGCGACGAGCCTGTTCTGCAGGTGCCGTAACGGCCTGGATCAATACTCGTGTTGAAGCTATACCCAAAGGGTTCCGAGTGGCGATGAACCATCCGCCCTGTTAGCGACTGGGGGAACTTAGCGGTGTCGAATCAGCTGGTCATACGCAACATGACCCGTCCCGAACTGGACGAGCTCGTCGATTGGGCTGCCCGTGAGGGTTGGAATCCCGGCGTTCACGATGCCGATTTGTTCTGGGCCACGGACCCTGCCGCCTTCATCGCGGCGTCCCGGGGCGGCGAATTGATCGGCGGCGGTGCAATCACTTCCTACAACGGCGAATTCGGTTTCATGGGCTTTTTCATCGTCCGGCCTGAGTATCGCGGTCAAGGCCTGGGCAATACCCTCTGGCACGCACGCCGCGAGCGACTCCTCGCCCGCCTGCGCCCAGGCGCGAGCATTGGCATGGATGGCGTGTTCGCAATGCAGGACTACTACGCCAAGGGTGGGTTCGTCTTCTCCCATCGCAACATGCGTTTTCGTGCCAAGGCCACCGGATGCCCGGCGAGCTCGCAGGTAGCCAACCAGGACATCGTCCCGTTGGCTACCTTCCCGTTCGATGAGGTAGTCGATTACGACCGCACCTGCTTCCCTGCCGCGCGCGCAGCCTTTCTGAGCGGGTGGATAGCCCAGGCCGATGCACTCGCCGTGGGTTGCCGCCGCGAGGGCAGGCTTAGCGGCTATGGCGTGGCAAGGCGCTGCCGGGAAGGCTACAAGATCGGCCCCTTGTTCGCCGATGACGCCCTGGCAGCCAATGCCCTCTACGCGCGCCTGGCAGAATTTGCGCAAGGTTGCCCGCTGTTTCTGGATGCCCCCGAGAATAACCCCGCCGCCATGGCGCTTGTGCGCCAACAGGGCATGATCGAGGTTTTCGGCTGCGCACGCATGTACCTCGGCCCTCCTCCGGCGATCGCGCACGAACGTGTGTTCGGCGTCACGACTTTCGAGCTGGGCTGATGTCCGCTCGCGACCTCATCGGTTATGGCGGCTGCCCACCCCACCCGCGATGGCCCGGTGAGGCGCGCGTCGCGGTCCAGTTCGTACTCAACATCGAAGAGGGCGCGGAGTCATGCATCCTCAATGGCGATGCACAGTCGGAGGCCTGGCTTCATGAGCTACCGGGCCGCCCGCCGCGTGTGGGGGAGCCGGACCTGAGCGTCGAGGGCATGTACGAATACGGATCGCGCGCAGGTGTGTGGCGCATTCTGGAGCTGTTCAGCGCCCGAGGCCTGCCGCTGACCGCCTTCGCCGTCGGCCGGGCACTGGAACTCACCCCGGCGATTGGCCATGCGCTCTGCGCTGCCGGGCATGAGATTGCCGGGCATGGCTACCGTTGGCTGGACTATCGCGACATGCCTGAAGATCAGGAGCGGCACCATATCCGCCTCACCCTCGACGTGATCGAGCAGGCCTGCGGTAAACGCCCCGTCGGTTGGTACACAGGAAGGGTCAGCCAGAACACCCGCCGCCTGTTGCGTGAGGAAGGTGGGTTTCTCTATAGCTCGGATGCCTACAACGATGATCTGCCCTACTGGCTCCCAGGCTCGCCCGCCCACCTGGTGATTCCGTACACACTGGTCAACAACGACGCCCGCTATCTGCTGCCCAATGGCTTCGCCTGCGGTGAAGACTTCTTCCGGCTGCTAAAGGATGCTTTCGACCTGTTGTGGCAGGAGGGCGCGCACCACCCGAAGATCATGAGCGTGGGCCTGCATGGGCGGATCAGTGGCCATCCTGGTCGTGCGATGGCGCTGGCGCGCTTTCTCGATTACGTGCAAGGCCACGACGGGGTGTGGGTCTGCCGGCGCGAAGAGATTGCCAGGCACTGGATAGCCCAGTTCCCCGCCTGAGCGGTCAGTCGTTCGCAACGGGACGCGCGCCCGGTAGTCCTGGAAAGAAGCGGACGGGAAGGAACAGCCCGGCAGCAAACCACCGGGCCGGAAGCCATCAACGTTGCGAATCGAGCACTTCGTGCTCCGTCACTACCTGCTGGGCCTTGGTGTAGCTTTCGATCAGCAGGCGGTAATGCGGGAAGATCAGGCTGTAGGCCTCGGCCCATTGCGCGGCGTCCGGGCGGTTCCAGGTGCGCTGGATTTCCGAGGCGACTGCGGCGGTATCCATAGGCACCACGCCGGCCTGTACGACGCGGGCCAGGGTGATTTCCTGGGCGGCCTTGGAATAGGTGCCGGAGGCGTCGATCACCGCGAACACCCGGTAACCGGCGTTTACCGCGGCGATCGCCGGGAAGGCCATGCACACGCTGGTGATGGTGCCGGCGATAACCAGGGTCTTCTTGCCGGTGGCCTCCACGGCGGCGACAAATTCGGGGTTGTCCCAGGCGTTGATCTCGCCCTTGCGCGCCACGTACTGCGCATGGGGCGCAGCCTCGTGGATCTCTGGGATCAGCGGGCCGTTGGGGCCCTGCGGCACCGAGGCGGTAGTGATCACCGGGATCTTCGCCAAAGTGGCGATCCTGGCCAGGGTGATGGCGTTGTTGCGCAGTTCGGTCATGGGCATGTCCTTGACCGTCTGGAACAGGCCGCTCTGGTGGTCGATGAGCAGCATGGCGGTGTCGTCGGGGTCGATCACCGGGCGCTGGCCGTTGAAGTTGGCAATCTGCGAGAAGTTGGTCATGTCGGTTCTCCTGACAGGGCATCCGGGCCGGGAAACCCGCGCCTCCTGCGCGGGCGTTCTACCGGACCAGGCGATGCCTGAGTCCGGGGTGTGACATAACGGGCCATCTGCCCGAAACGTCCGCTCTGTTATGGAGGTCACGATACGGATGGAACAATTGCCTCGGTAGTTGGCAAAAATTACTATCAGTGTTCTGCCAGAGGAACACTGAAATGGAAGACCTCAACGACCTCTACTATTTCGCCCAGGTGGTGGAGCACGGCGGTTTCAACCCGGCCGGCCGCGCACTGGGTGAACCCAAATCGAAGCTGAGCCGGCGAATCGCCGGGCTGGAGGAGCGCCTGGGCGTGCGGCTGATCCAGCGTTCGACGCGGCACTTCTCGGTGACCGAGATTGGCCAGGTGTTCTACCGGCACTGTGTGGCGATGCTGGTGGAAGCGGCGGCGGCCACCGAGGCCGTCGAGCAGCACCGCGCCGAGCCGCGCGGGGTGGTGAACCTGAGCTGTCCCACGGCGCTGCTGAACTTCTGGGTCGGCCCGATGCTGGCGCGATTCATGGTGCGGTACCCGCTGGTGGCGTTGCATGTGCAAAGCACCAACCGTCAGGTGGACCTGATCCAGGAAGGCATCGACATCGCTTTGCGGGTGCGCTTCCCCCCACTGGAGAGCAGTGACCTGGTGATGAAGGTGCTAGGCGAAAGCCGGCAGCATGTGGTGGGCGCCCCGGCATTGCGCGAGCACCTGCCGGCAAGGCCGACCCCTGCCGATATTGCCGCCCTGCCGACGCTGCACTGGGGCGCGGTACAGCGCGAATATTACTGGCAACTGGACGGCCCCGAGGGCGCCAGCACGCAGGTGCGCTATCAGCCGCGAATGGTCACCGACGACCTTGTCGCCCTGCGCCAGGCCGCGCTGGCAGGCGCCGGCGCGGTGCACATGCCCGCCGTGGTGGTGCGTGAAGACCTGGAGGACGGCAAGCTTGTGAATCTGCTGCCGGACTGGGCGCCCCGTACCGGGGTTGTCCATGCGGCCTATGCGTCCCGTCGCGGCTTGCTTCCGTCGGTGCGGGCACTACTGGACTTTCTTGGCGACGAATTTGCCAACAGCGGGATCAGCTAACGGCCTGCCCTGCCGGACGCGCCGAGCACAGCCTTGCGCTGGCATTTCACCAGGACCTTGCGGCCTGTTTCGACAAAGGGCGTGACGATCAGGCTATAGACCGTCAGGTAACGCTGCTGGTCTTGCTCGCCGGTGCCGAAGCGGATGTTTTCAGGCGTTGATGTGGTGACATAGAGCGTGCCGAACATCCAGTCCCAGAGGGACAGGTTGGTGCCGAAGTTCCGGTTGAAATGGCGTGGGGCGTCACTGTGATGGATCTGGTGTTGGGCCGGGCTGTTCAACACATGTTCCAGCTGCGGGCCGAACGACAGCCAGACATGGCTATGCCGCAGGTTGGCCGCCAGGCTGTTGAAGATGAACACCAGGTAGGTCACGCCGAACAGGGTGTAGCGGCTGACTTCACCGCCGCAAAGGTACCAGAAGCATCCGGCGTAGAGGCCGATGCAAATGCCGGTGCTCAGTTTCTCGACGATCTTTTCCACGAAATGCACCCGGCTCGCCGTCGCCGGCACCAGCACGGGCGCCGAATGATGGACCTTGTGAAAGGCCCAGAGCCAGCGGGAGTGAAAGGCCCGGTGCGCCCAGTAATGGATGAAGTCCTTGAGCAGGAACACCCCCAACCCGTAGAGCATGGACAGTGCGAGGTTCTCGCCCAGGCGCGGGCGCGCGCCCCAGAGGTTGCTGAAAAAGGCCAGGTAATCGCCGGAGCGCAGGATGTAGGGGTCGACCAGATGGACGACGGGCAGCACCAGCGCAACCTTGAGGATGGCCCGCACGAAGTAGTAGCGGTAGTCCAGCAGCGCCGAGGGATGCAGATGTACCCGGGCGCCGCCGATGAACTGCCAGAACGACTGGGCGTCGCTCAGGCCGCGCTGCTTCCTGAAGCGGAACAGGCCATAGGCTGCGCCATAGGAGATGCAAAGGAACAAGACCCCGAAACGGCCGTTCACATTGAAAATGCCGAGAAACTGGTCGGTAACGGGCGTGATCACCCAATCGGTCAGGTGCTCATAGACAAGCGACAGGGCATCCACGAAACGTCAGCCTCGGCAAAAGGGACGCAATTGTAAATCAGATTGATTTACTCGAGTGGCTTTCTGCATGAAGTGGTGCTTCAAGCACCGGGTAATCGCTTGCCCCTGCCCGCAAAAACACAACACACCGATTGACAACTGCAGGAGGAAGGACAACTATCCGGCCGCCTTTATGAGAAGCTTTATCATTATCAATACGCTTCTCACCATTACGCCCGCATAATCCATCGAAAGGAGCCCATGGATGTCCGCCTGTTTTTCTCCCCCCGCCTTCAGCATTCGCCAAGCCGCACTAGTAGCAAGCCTTTCTGGCTCGCTGCTGGCCAGTGCCAATGCCTGGGCCGTGCCTGTCAGCTACAGCATCCCGGCGGGGCCGCTGGGGGCCGCAATCAATCAGTTCGCCACGGCAAGCGGGGTGACTGTCAGCGTCAGCAACGAAGAAATTGCTGGCCGGCGCAGTGAGGGACTGCAGGGTAGTTACGAGCTGGAGCAAGGCCTCGCGCAACTGCTGCAAGGCAGTGGCCTGCAGGTGCTGCAAGCGGGAGACAAGCACTACATGCTGGCCCGCCCGAGCCAGGATGGCACGATGGAACTCGCTGCAACGACGGTCTCCAGCGTGGGGCTGGGTGCCACCACCGAAGGCACCGGCAGCTACACTACAGGTTCGGCCAATACGGCAACCGGGCTGCGCCTCTCGGCACGCGAGACACCACAGTCGATCAGCGTGGTGACCCGCCAGCAGATCGAAGACCAGAACCTGAACGATGTTGCCCAGGTACTGGAACAGACCCCAGGCGTGGTCGTCGACAGCATGGGGCCGGCCGGCAGCGACGCCAATCATATCTACGTACGTGGTTTCGAGGTCGGCACCATCCAGGTCGACGGCCTCAACCGGCCTGACAGCTTTGGCTTTCGCGACGACCTTGCCGACATGGTGTCGTATGACCGGGTCGAGGTGGTACGCGGGGCCACGGGGCTGATGTCCGGCACTGGTGACCCCGGTGCGACCGTCAACCTGATCCGCAAGAAACCGACGTTTGAAACGCAACGCAAGCTGACCCTGAAAGCAGGCTCGTGGGACACCTACCGCACCGAGCTGGACGTGTCCGGCAAGCTGTCGGAAAGCGGCAATGTACGCGGGCGCCTCGTGGCCTCGAACACCGACAGCCAGAGCTACGTCGACCGCCAGTCCCTGGAACGGCAGGTGGGCTATGGGGTGCTGGAATGGGACATCACCGACAGCACGATGCTGACCGTGGGGGCGGAATATCAGGAAATGGACAACGACGGCGCCGGTAACCACGGCTTCCCGATGTACAACTCCGATGGCAGTCACTTCAGCCCTTCCCGCTCGTTCAACTCGGCCTCGGACTGGAGCTACCACAAGCGTCGCACCAAGACCCTGTTCACCACCCTGGATCACGACCTGGCCAACGGCTGGCACCTGAAATTCAATGCTGAGCACAGTCGCCGAAGCTATGACGACGTATTTGCCACCGCCGCCAGCGGCACCGTCAAACCTGATGGCAGCGGCATCCAGACCTGGACTGGCCGTTGGGCAGGCGAGCCACGGCAGACCTCGTTCGACCTGTCGGCTTCGGGCCCGTTCGAAGTGCTGTCGCGTGAGCACCAGGCGTACGTCGGGCTCAGCCACTACCGGGCCTACTACCGCAACGACGGCTACCATCTGTGGACTAGGCAAGATATCGACAACATCCATGAATGGGATGGCTCGTTGCCAATACCTGACGCCATCCACAACAAGACGACGGAAAATGCGCTGGACGAAACCCAGGACGGCCTGGTGGCTTCGGTGCGCTGGAGCCTGGCCGATGACCTGTCGCTGATTACCGGCGCACGGGTGATCGACTGGCGACGTGACGAAACCGAAGAGCAGCTGGCAAGCGGCAAGACCGAACGCACCTCGCGCAGCGAAACCGGTGTCGTTACCCCTTACATCGGGCTGGTTTACGACATCAACGACAACTGGTCGGCCTATGCCAGCTACACCACCATCTTCAACCCGCAAGACAAACAGACTGCATCGGGCAGCTACATCGACCCGCTGGAAGGCGTCAACTATGAGCTGGGCCTGAAGAGCGAGTTCTGGGACAAGCGCCTGACTGCTGCACTCAGCGTGTTCGAAGTGCACCAGGACAACCTGGCCGTGGCGGACGGCGACGCCCAGGCGCCGGACGGCAACCAGGCCTACCGGGCCGAGTCCGGCACCAAGACCCGCGGTTTCGAAATGGAAATGGCGGGCGAGATCCTGCCTGACTGGCAAGTATCGGCCAGCTACACCTATGCCGTGAGCAAGAACTCGGATGGCGACCGCCTGCTCACCGAAGTGCCCCGCGACACCCTCAAACTGTTCACCAGCTACCGCCTGCAGTCATTGCCACAGCTGAAAGTGGGCGGTGGTGTGCGTTGGCAAGGCACGGAATACAAGAAAAACGCAGGCCCCAACCACGAGACCTTCACCCAAGGCGCCTACAGCGTGGTCAACCTGATGGCGCAATATGCCTTCACGCCGCAAACCAGCGTCTCGCTGAACCTCGACAACGTGTTTGACAAGACCTACTACACGGCCATCGGCTCACGTGGCTGGTACGGCAGCCCACGTAGCGCCACGGCCACGTTGGTGTACGCGTTCTGACCCAGCCGGCGCTTGCTGCCGATGCCCGGCAGCGGCGCCGAACAAGTATCCATATTTGGCGCAGCCAGTAACACCTGCGCACAATATGTGTGTACAAATTTCCCATCTCCAGGCTCGCATCAGAGGTGACGGCGACCAATAAAGAGGATACAAAAGCCCGAGAACCGCCAACTCCAACTGCTCGGTGGGTTGGTACGAATCTTGTTTGTATACAAAACCAAAAATAAAAGTACACAAGAGTTACGGAGTCCTGATGGCGTCAATTTCACGTTCCGGTGTCAGCCAGCTTGATGTTCTCCCCGCCGAAACGGCTGGGCCCACTCAGTTGGAGTTGAGCCCGCGCCTTTACAGTGCCGACCTTGCACCGACCCGCGCGGCAAATCGCACCTGGGGGCGCTACAGCCTGTTTGCACTGTGGACCAACGATGTGCACAACATCGCCAACTATTCCTTCGCCATCGGCCTCTTCGCCCTGGGCATGAGCGGCGCCCAGATTCTCGCAGCCTTCGCGCTCGGCGCACTGGTGATCTACGGCCTCATGAACCTGTCCGGCTACATGGGGCAGAAGACCGGCCTGCCCTACCCCGTCATGTGCCGGATCAGCTTCGGCATCCATGGTGCGCAGATTCCGGCATTGATCCGCGCAGTAATCGCCATCGCCTGGTTCGGCATCCAGACATACCTCGCCTCGGTAGTGCTGCGCGTGCTGCTCACCGCCATCGCTCCCGACCTCAAGCCCTACGACCAGAACTCGATCCTCGGCCTGTCGACCCTGGGCTGGATCACCTTCCTCGGCATCTGGTGCGTGCAGGTGGCGATCTTCGCCTATGGCATGGAGATGGTGCGCCGCTACGAATCCTTCGCCGGGCCGATCATCCTGGTCGCCTTCGCAGGCCTGGCGGGCTGGATGTACTGGCGCAGCGGCCTGTCGATTTCCTGGTCCAGCGGCAACGCGCCGACCGGCTCCACGATGTGGCTGAAGGTGCTGGGTGCCGCCGCGCTGTGGGTCTCGCTGTACGGCACCATGATCCTCAACTTCTGCGATTTCACCCGTAACTGCCCGGACCGGCGCACCATCAGCGTGGGCAACTTCTGGGGCCTGCCGGTGAACATGCTTGGTTTCGCACTGATCGCCGTGGTGCTCGCCGGTGCGCAGTTCAGCATCGACGGCAAGCTGGTGCAGGGCCCGACCGAGATCGTTGCAGCCATCCCGAACACCGCCGGCCTGGTGCTGGCCTGCCTGGCCTTCCTGATCGTCACCGTGGCGGTGAACATCATGGCCAACTTCGTCGCCCCGGCCTACGTGCTCACCAACCTGGCGCCGAACCTGCTGAACTTCCGCCGCGCAGGCTTGCTCAGCGCCGCGATCGCGGTGGTAATCCTGCCCTGGCACCTGTACAACAGCCCGTCCGTGATCGTGTATTTCCTCGGCGGCCTGGGCGCCCTGCTCGGCCCACTGTACGGGATCATCGTCACCGACTATTACCTGGTACGCCGCAGCCGGGTGAACCTGCCGGAGCTGTATAGCGAAAGCAGCGAGGCCGCCTATCACTATCGCGGCGGGGTCAACCTGCGCGCCGTAGCGGCATTCATCCCGGCGTCGCTGATCGCCATCGTGCTGGCGCTGGTGCCGGCGTTCGAAACGCTGTCGCAGTTCTCCTGGTTCTTCGGCGCGGGCCTGGGCGGGCTGATCCACTATGCCCTCGCCAACGGCAGCGCCAGATACCTTGAGGTTTCCGGCGAAAGCATCGCAGTGGATAGCACGCACCACTGACCGGGGCTGCCAGCGCGCCCTGATCACGGCCAGCGCGGGCCCCTGTAGGAGCGGCCTTGTGTCGCGAAAGGGCTGCGCAGCAGCCCCAGCAATTTGTGCCTCTGCGCTGAACCCCTGGGGCTGCTGCGCAGCCCTTTCGCGACACAAGGCCGCTCCTACAAGGGTCCCAGCAGCCAGCTGAGATGCCCGCTCGCTCGGAAGAACCATCCGACCTGTTTCCAGACGCATGCCCTGCTCTCTTGGTAAACTAGCCGCCTGCCCTGGCAATCACCGATCTCCTGCCGCCGACTTTTGCTACGTCGCGCCCTCGGTTTGCTACAAACACCCTCGAAATTGCTGAATTTGGTACAAGACACGTTGAACGATATGACCACAAACCCAGGCTCTAACCCAGCAACCACGCGCCCTGAGCCTTCCCGTCGCTTCAGCGTTGCACCGATGATGGACTGGACAGACCGCCACTGCCGGTTCTTCCTGCGCCTGCTTTCCAAAAACACCCTGCTCTACACCGAAATGGTCACCACCGGTGCCCTGCTGCACAACGACGCCCACCGTTTCCTGCGCCACGACGTCTCCGAGCACCCGCTGGCCCTGCAACTGGGCGGCAGTGTGCCGGCCGACCTGGCCGCCTGTGCCCGCCTGGCCGAGGAGGCTGGCTACGACGAGGTCAACCTCAACGTCGGCTGCCCGAGTGACCGGGTGCAGAACAACATGATCGGCGCCTGCCTGATGGCCCACCCGGCGCTGGTGGCCGACTGCGTGAAAGCCATGCGTGACGCGGTGTCGACCCCGGTGACGGTCAAGCACCGCATCGGTATCAATGGCCGCGACAGCTACGCCGAGCTGTGCGACTTCGTCGGCCAGGTGCGCGAGGCAGGTTGCCGGAGCTTTACCGTGCATGCGCGCATCGCGATCCTGGAAGGGCTGTCACCGAAGGAGAACCGTGAGATTCCGCCGCTGCGCTATGACGTGGCGGCGCAGTTGAAGGCGGACTTCCCGGACCTGGAGATCGTGCTCAACGGCGGGATCAAGACCCTGGCCGAGTGCCAGGCACACCTTGAAACCTTCGATGGGGTGATGCTGGGGCGCGAGGCGTACCACAACCCTTACCTGCTGGCCGAGGTGGACCAGCAGCTGTTCGGCAGCGAGGCGGCGGTGGTCAGCCGCAGCGAGGCACTGGCGCAGTTGCGGCCATATATCGTCGCGCACATGGAAAGTGGTGGCGCGATGCACCACGTTACCCGGCATATTCTGGGGCTGGCCCAAGGGTTCAAGGGGGCGCGGCGCTTCCGTCAGCTACTGTCGGCGGATATCCACAAGGCGGCGGAGCCGTTGGCAGTGTTCGACCAGGCGGTGGAGTTGTTGCAGGGGCGGTAACCCGGCCCGAGCATCTGACGCGGTCGGGTGTAGGAGCGGCCTTGTGTCGCGAAAGGGCTGCAAAGCAGCCCCGGCAATTTGTGCATCAGCGCTGAAGCCCTGGGGCTGCTTTGCAGCCCTTTCGCGACACAAGGCCGCTCCTACAAGGGGTCGCGACAGCTTCAGACGTGTGCATACGGAACCTCGGGGCCGCTTGCGACTCGAATCCTCACCTTTCGCACCGCGCTTCGCGAGCCCTTGAGTGGCCGTCGGGGCTCGGGTAATGTCGAGTCATTGCACAGGACAGAGCACGCCCATGACCTCCAAGCTGGAACAACTCAAGCAGTTCACCACCGTGGTCGCCGACACCGGGGACCTGGACGCCATCACCCGCCTGAAACCGGTCGATGCCACCACCAACCCGTCGCTGCTGCTCAAGGCTGCGGCCATCCCGGGTTACGCCGAGCTGCTCAAGCAGGTGAAGGCCGATGCCAAGGGTAATGTCGACCTGGCCTGCGACAAGTTCGCGGTGGCCGTGGGTTCGGGCATCCTCAAGGTCATCCCGGGTCGTATCTCCACCGAGGTCGATGCCCGCCTGTCGTTCGATGAACCCGCGCTGCTGGCCAAGGCGCGCAAGCTGATCGAGCTGTACGAAGCCGCCGGCGTTGGCCGCGACCGCGTGCTGATCAAGCTGGCCTCCACCTGGGAAGGCATCCGCGCCGCCGAGAAGCTGGAGAAGGAAGGCATCCAGACCAACCTCACCCTGCTGTTCTCCTTCGCCCAGGCCCAGGCCTGCGCCGATGCCGGGGTGTTCCTGATTTCGCCGTTCGTGGGCCGTATCTACGACTGGTACAAGAAGAGCACCGGCAAGGAATACGTGGGCGCCGAAGACCCGGGCGTGCAGTCGGTCACTCGCATCTACAACTACTACAAGGCCAACGGCTACAACACCGTGGTCATGGGCGCCAGCTTCCGCAATATCGGCCAGATCGAACAGCTGGCCGGCTGCGACCGCCTGACCATCAGCCCAGAGCTGCTGCAGCAGCTCAGCGATGACCAGGGCAACCTGCCGCAAGTGCTGAAGCCGGGCAATGCCGGCGAGCCCAAGCAACAACTGAACGAAAGCCAGTTCCGCTGGGCCATGAACGAAGATGCCATGGGTACCGAGAAACTGGCCGAGGGCATTCGCCAGTTCGCGCGGGACCAGGAGAAGCTGGAGAAGTTGATGGCTGAAAAGGCCTGATACATTTCGGGATTGCCTGACGGGCGGGAAGTGTTCAGCATTTTCCGCCCGTTTTTCGTCTGGCCCCCATCAAGTGCCGGGCTTTAGCAGTTTGTTGAATTCAATGGACCTATCGCCGGCAAGCCAGCTCCCACAGTTACTGCACAGCCTTCGAGATCAGCGCTGTACCTGTGGGAGCTGGCTTGCCGGCGATAGGGCCGGTTAGCCCTCAGAGCTGTCGATGACCTCCTCTACCCCATTGCCCCTCGTACTCGCCGGCCCGGTACTGCGCCGCCTGGAACCCCAGCGCCTGGCCGTCTGGCTGGTCGCCACCCAACCGCTGCAACCCGACTTCATCTGCCCGGCAAGCAAAGCCCAGATCGATTGCCAGGTGGTCCCGGTAGGCCAGCACGCCTTCATCCACCTGCTGGACATCCACTTCGCCCACCCCCTGCCCCGTAACCAGTGCCTCGACTACGACCTGCTCATCAACGGCCAGGGCATCGCCGGCTGGGCGCCGCACCTGCTCTACCCCGGCGCCCGGCGCCCAAACCTAGTGCTGCGCGATCGGCTCGACCACCTGCTGCACGGTTCCTGCCGCAAGCCGCATTTTCCGGCCGCCGATGGCCTGCTCTGCGCCGACCGCCTGCTGCAGGCCTGCGAAAGCCCCGCGGACCGCCCCGCCGTGCTGCTGATGACCGGCGACCAGGTCTATGCCGACGACGTCGCCGGCCCGATGCTGCGCGCCATCCACAGCCTGATTGCGCGCCTGGGCCTGTTCGACGAGCAACTGGAGGGCGCGGTGGTGCCCGACAGCCAGGCGCTGTACCAGCACCCGGCCTGCTATTACCACCGCGCCGACCTGCTGCCGGCGCAGGAGCGCAACGAAACCCTGCGCGAGCGCTTTTTCGGCGGCAAGCGCAAGCCGATCTTCTCGTCCAGCAACGCCGACAACCATCTGGTGACCTTCGCCGAGGTCATGGCCATGTACCTGCTGGTGTGGTCACCGGTGC
>RCUT01000383.1_pt1 | contig 23449 bp, 25 predicted proteins | sample 2166171 | NCBI WGS metagenome assembly RCUT01 (sample SAMN09932757, study PRJNA488358) | compost metagenome | isolation source: compost soil in 4-hydroxybenzoic | place: Germany: Experimental Botanical Garden
CGACGTAGACGATGCCGCGTTTGCGGATGACCTGCAGCCAGTCGAAGATCGGCCGTGGATCGTCCAAGTCGGTGTAGTTGGGGGCGAGCAGTTGTGCTGTCTTGCCGCTGGTGAGCTTTTCCAGCAACGGTAGGAGTGAGGCGACGATCTTGTCGAAGTAGGTGCGGTCATAACGCACGGCTGAGCGCAGGCCGTCCATCACCGGGTCGAATATGCGCTTGGCGGTTAGGTATTGCTCGATGGCAACAACACGCTTTTCCCGGCCAATCATGTGCCGCGGGATGTTCTTTTCGTTGAGGCGACCCTCGATCTGCACGATCGCTTCCCAGGCCTGCGGATCATGGCGGGCGAAGAAGTGCTGGGCATATTCGATAAATAGCGCATCGATGTTCACCACGTGCCGCTGGATCTGCAGGTAGTCCGGGCGCCGGCCCAGTTCGATCAGGGCGCGAGCGATGATGTTGACAAAGCGCCAGGCAAACTCACGAAACGCCGCGGAGTTGCCTTCACCGCTCAACTGACCAGCGATCCGCGTAGCGACTTCCGAGATGCGGCCGAAGCGGCCGATGGCGTTGTAGCGCGCGGAGATCTCCGGCCAGCCCAAGTGAAAGACATAAAACTCGTTCTCTCGGCCAGCCCGCTTTGCTTCCACATACATGCTGGTGAGGAGCTCGGCATCGCCCTTGGGGTCGAAGACGATCACCACTTCCTGAGTGGGCCGGTGGATATCCTGAGTAATGTACACCTGGGCCACACGTGTTTTACCCACCCGGGTGGTGCCCAGTACCAACGTGTGGCCCACGCGTTCGATCAATGGTAACGAGACCTCCTGCTCATTCGGCTCGACGCCATGCAACAACGGTGAGCCGCCGACCGGCGGCAGCGGACGCACCGGATTGAACGGGCTGTCCCAGGCGGTCAGGCGGGGTAGGAGCGACAACCCGGGTGGTGCCTTCTCCAGCGCATGCTCCATCCGGCGCGCCCATTGATAGGCGGCTGATTGGTTGACGTAGCGGGCCAGCGCCGGATCCTGCGCCTCGAGCAGGCGCTGGGTGTGCAGGCGGGTCCAGCGAAAGCCGCGGCCCATGAACAGGCGTTTGCCACTCACCGGAATCTGTCGGCTGGTCAGCGAGTAGCGCGGTAAGCGTCGGATGTTGCGCCGATAGCGCAGGACGATCCGGGCTTCGTTGAGCCGCTTCAAGCCGAACGCGGTGTAGGCCAGGGCCATCCCTGTGCCCACCTCGGGCGACAATGCCACCGCCCAGGGTGAGTGCAGGCACAGGGCACCGGCACCGGCGCAGATGCCCACGGTGTACAGCTCCACCGCCGGCCGCAGCAAGGATTCCATCGCATGGTCACCCATGGCGCACCCTCACTGTTCCAGGCCGGTGGGTGTGATGAGCACGGGGTAGTGCTCCAGCTCCAGCCGCTCGGCGATGTCGTCGCCACTCACCGGCCAGATGTTCACCCCAGGGGCTGCCGCCTGGATGCGGCGCAAGGCCTGGACGTCGGCGACCTCGACCGCTAGCCCACTGGCGCCCAGGTCCCGCAGAACCTGCGCATGGCGGGACAACCACTCCAGGGAGACGGCGTCCTGCCCGACCAGGAACAGTGGTGTGATGGCGGGGAGGTTCAGCGTTTTGGGCGGTACTGTGCCCGGCGTAAGGCGCTCGCTGCGCACCGGCAGTACCCATTTCAGTTTGCTGGGGTCGGCAGGCATACTGGGGGCGGCGATCGTTGAGAGCGGTAACGACAGGCAGATGACCAGCGCCACCGGGCACGAGCGGCTCATGGCTGTGTCCCTCCAGGAAAAGACGCAACCGCCTCGATGCGCTGCCAGTGTCGGCTGAACTGTCTGCGATAGCGCGCCGCGGGTGCACCGCCGGCTGGCCGGTGATAGCGGCCGGCCGCCACCACCCAGTCGCCCGTGTCGGCATAGTGCGCGCGCAATAGGCCGGCGGTGACGGCCAGGTTCTCACGAGGGTCGAGGGCGTCGCAGGCGCTGGGGTAGCGCTCCGGGTGGTAGCCAAGGTTGGTCTGTCCCAGTCCGACATCGATGCGTTTGGGGTTGTGGTCGGCGAGCGCTTGGCGGAGCGCGGCACAGGCCTCATGGCGGCTGGCAAAGCGCTGCGGCGTGCCGGCAACATTCAAGGTCCAGGGCCAGGGCATGAGGTGGCCGCGCAGCGGTGTGCCGCTTTCCTGCAAGGCGATGGCGAACAGCACGGAGGCGGGGATACCGGCCCGCGCGGCGGCCAACTGATAGGCTGGCGGCGGCAGGGCGCCAGCCTGAACGGCGCTGACGCCGGTCAAGGCCAGGGCGAGGATCAGTCGAGGCGCTGCCATTTTCCGTCCACCTGTTGGAAGCGTGCCGGCAACGGGCGGCTGGCGCCCAGAGCGAACCAACGACCGCGGTCGTGGTTGAGGGTCACCTGGCCGCTGCTGACCTGGGTGGGGGTAATGCCAGCGTCACGCGCCCACTGGCGCAGGCGCGCATCGTCACCTTGGCTGCCAACCAGGTACACGTCCAGGCGTGCGCCGGCACGCAGCCACTGCTGGGTACGGGTCACACAAGCCGGGCAATGTTCTTCCACGAACAGGGCTGTGCGACTGCTGCTCGTGGACGCTGCGTCGTCGGCCATGCCCTGCACGGGCAGCATTCCCGGGAACAGGCGCGCCCAGGCAGCAGTGTAGGCTTTCTGATAGGCCAGCTCGCGTTCGGCACGTTTGGCTTCTAGACGGACCTGCAACTCGGCGTAGCGTTGCCGCTCCTGATCCGAGTCGGCCTCCACGCCCAGGGTGGTGAGCGGGTCGAGATGGGGCGACCAGTAGTGGCGAGGCCCGGCCCGCAGACGCTTGAACGTGGCCCACTCGTCATCGGTCAGCCCCCAGGCCTTGGCTTGAGCCGCAGCGGAATGTTGCTGATCCAGTCGCTTCTGCTCGCTGTACTGCGGGGCAGAGTCGATCAGCGTCGGCGCGTTCCATGCCGAGCTTGCCAGCAGGCCGGCGGGGAGCAGGATGAGCGAGAGGGCGAAGAGCCGAACCATAAGCACCTCTTCACGGCAGCCGCAGTGTGCGGTTGCCATGATCCGGGACGTGGAACACGGCCTGGTCTGCGCGGATCGTACGCAACTGCCAGTTGTTCAGGCTGTCGCCGGGCTGCAGCAGGTGCACAGCCGATAATGACCGCGCACCGGCGGGCAGGGCGGTCACAAACCTGACGGCACCCCGGGTCTCGATCCCCAGCAGGGTGAAGGGCGGCGTCGGGGCTTTGGCCTTGGCATTTGGGACGGTGGCCGTAGCCGGTCGTGCGGTGGCGGTCGCTGGTACAGCGGGTGTCGACGACAGCTTCTCGAGCGCCGCCTCGGTCGTGGCCAGTCGCTGTTCCAGTCTGGCCAAATCGGCGCTGCTGGGACCACGGGGTATCGCTTGAAGCGCTTTCAGTGAAGCGGTCAGCTCTGCCAGTTGCTGGCCGAGGCCTGCCTGCGCTGAGGCACTCTGGCCTTGCGCTTCGCCCAGCGCTACTACCTGCGGCTGCAGCGTCGCGAGCTTGCTGTTCAGAGCGTCGACGTCGCGACGCAGGGCCGGCACGGGATCGGCAGAGGCATTGTGGGCAGCGGCTTGGAGCTCGGCCAATTGCTGGTGATGGTTGTACGTTTCGGCGGCAAGCACGGCGGCGCCGAGGCACAGCGCACCGATCACCAGGGCCTGAAAATGTTGAACCTTCATGGCGCGATCTCCAGGGGCGAGAAGGGTGGTTCGGGCGGTGGTAAGCGCAGGGCGTAGCACACGGTCCGCTCGACGGGGTCGATGTCGAGCTGCCAGGCCGGGCCACCGATGATGGTCAAGGCGTCCAGCAGCGCGATCGGGCCGAGTTGGTGGTGCACGGCAGGCAGGGGACGGCGGAACAACCGATCCACCACCACGCTGTTGGGGCAGAGTGAGTAGCCCGAACGCTGCAGCACGTAGCGCAGGGCTTCGCCGACATTCGCATGTAGGGCAGGGGCGATCTGCACGTTGATGAGCTGGTACAGGGGCTGGCGCTGCTCCAGCGTCGGCCGGGTATTGGCCAGGGTATAGCGGTCCTGGCGGACCCAGGCCGGTATTGAGCTCTTCGGCTGGGACGATGAGGGTGACGGCTCAGTTGGTGCAGGCGTGGGCGCCGGTGGTGGGGTGTTGCAGCCAACCAGTGCGATCATCAGGCAGAGGACGGGGAGTGGGGAGGTATGCATGACCAGGTCTCAACAAAAGTTGTCGACACCTTGGCGAAAGTGCGGGCGGGTCCCCACTGAAAAACCGAAGCTAGTCAGCTAGATTTCCGTTGAGGGGCCACAAAAAAGGCGCCCGTATGGGGCGCCTTGGGTCAGTTTTCAGTGAACAGGGGCAGTTCCGGAAGCGCTGCTGCGTCGGGGTCAAAGATCAGAAAACGGGTGTCTGCCTGACCTGCCAGCAGGAGCAGTTGGAGTAACACGGGCGGTACATGATCATCGCGCAGGCGTGCACTGACTTCGTCGATGCTGCGACTGTTGCTTCCTGTCTTCACTCCTGCTACCCAGGGTGTCGAATACAACTTGCAGCCCACGGCATGGCTGCTGTTGAGTTCAAAACACTCGAAGAGGCTCGCCGGTGAATTACACCACGCGCGTACTTGCAGGTACTCGAACGCTTCCGCCGGCAGGTGAGCGCTGCTGATTTCCCAGCTGCGGCTGTAGTGCCCGGTGGCGAAGGACAACTGCTCGATCAGGTCGCGTGCAGCGTCGTCGCTGGGGAGGTCGCCGAGGTGCAGCAGGCGTCCGAGGTGACTGCCAATGACCTGGTAGAGCACCGTACTCACCAGACCGTCCGCCGGGCAGCGCATGTGCACAAATGATGGCACCCTTTCGGTGTCGGTGATAACGGCATAGTCGTCATCGAACAGGCATGGCTGCAAGTTGATGGCCTCATTGGGTAGCTGGTTCTGGGCCGGGTGTAGCGCGCGGTAGCAGGGCGGGCAGTTGTCGGCATAACTGATCTGGACGACACGCTCGAAGCGAAGATCGTGGAAACCGCGAAGAAACGGGTTGCGAAGGGAAGGGGGCATGATGGTTCTCCGAAGGCGCAGAGGCCACCCCGAATTGGCGGTGGCCTCCTTGGACAGAGGTGGGCTGTTAGAGCCAGCCGTATTCGGCCAACGAAAGCGGGGTGCCTTCGCCGACGATGATGTGGTCCAGGACGCGGACCTCAACCAGGGCCAGGGCCTCGGTCAGGCGTGTGGTGAGTATCCGATCGGCACCGCTCGGTTCCGAGCAGCCGGAAGGGTGGTTGTGGCTGAAGATCACGGCGGCGGCGTTGTGCTCCAGTGCCTTGATGACCACCTCGCGGGGATACACCGAAGCGCCGTCGATGCTGCCGGTGAACAGAATGTCGAAGCTCAACACGCGGTGACGCGAGTCGAGGCAGAGCAGGGCAAACACCTCGTGGTGGTAGGGGGCGAGTCGTAGTTTCAGGTAGGCCGCGGCATCGGTGGGGGTGATCAGCTGCTCGCCGCGCTGGAAGTGACGCTGGTCCAGCACCTGCAAGGCTTCGGTGATCAGCGTATCCTCACGGATGCGTTGGGCCAACACGGGGTCCAGTGGGTCGACCCGGTTCAGGGCAGTGTTCATGGGCAATTCCTCGTGGGAGATGGAGCGCCCCCTGGGGGAGTGCCCCAGGCTGGTGAAGTGCATGATTCACAGACGCGTGAAGCGATGACGCGCACCGTGTAGCGGGCTTTGGCATCCCTCGCACGCTCGGGTGGAAAAGGACTCGATGCCGGCGCCGGTCTGCGGATCGAAATCGGCGCTCAGTGGCATCAGGGCCTGCAGTTCGGTGCGCAGGTGCGCGATGCGTTGCTCGATTTCAGCCTCGCTGTAGTACAGCGAAAGCGCGCTGAAATCGTCATACGCGACCGCTTGCAGGCATTCCTCGCAGAGCCAGAAACTTTCCATGACGGCCTCCGACGTGAGTGGATAACAGGCGCTCGTGGGAGCGCCTGTTGGTGGCGGTCAATGTGCCTCAGGCAGACTGACGTGCTGCGGTGGAATTGCGCGCGGGGGCAGAGGCGGGTTGGTGCTGTTCGGCGACGGTGTCGGCTTGGTCCGATTCCGCTGCAGCGTCGATAGCGGCGGGGGAGTCGGTGCGAGCAGGTGCTCGGTAGCTGAACTGGCCATCGACCTTGATCCACTCGATGAAGATCAGCCGGCCTTTGAGGCTGGCACCGGGTTGGCCTTTACGCTCGCCTTTTTCGTAAAGAAAGGGGTCAACCCAAAGGTCGCCAATGCGAAACGCGATCAGGACCTTACGTTCAGCACGGACGTCTTCCAGGTGTTCACGGATCAGCCGTTCGGCTTCACCGCTGGCGACCTTGCAGTCGAAGCGGGTGTACTCGACGTCGTCCGAGGCACCGTGCAAGGCGGCGATGTCACACGCCATGAAGGCTTGGCCGCGGCGTACCGGGACTTCGCGCACACGGTTAAGGTATCCAATGCCTTGGGTGTGCAGGTTGAAGTAGGTGGTGGGGGCGTTATTGCTTGCAGTCGTCATGATAGAGCTCCTGTTTAGCAGAAACGCGGACAGCCACCGGCCCTGGCGGCGGGTGAGTGCCGCAAGGGGGACGTGCAAAAACGTGGTTCGGTGTAGAGAGCGCTCATCACCGAGGGGACGGTGACCGTGCGAGCTGCCGAGCGCGCATCGCACTTGGGGAGAACCACCCGAAACGGGCGTAGCCTTGAAGGTTCTGGCTACCTTGACGCTGTCAACGACAGCGGTGTGCAGCTCATCTATAAAACGCGGGCAAATGCCCGTCAACCGTGGATTGCAGGCGGTTTTGGCCAGCGGAATACGGTGGTGTTCTGTGGATTTTCGAAGGCGAAAAAATAGCCCGACGGTCATCAGGCTAGGAAGAATTGGACCACCCTTGATCCGGCAACCTTCCCGCGAAGTTCGTCGCAAAACTCCGCGGTTGATCCACCTGGATCACCCGACCCTTGTCGTGGTCTGGGTCGGCATCAACTGGCACGCATCCGCGCACAAAAGGTGCCCAGTGTTTCGCCGGCGGGCACCGGAGCTGAGCATCGTCGCCGAAGCGGATGACCCCTGAGGCCTGGTACAGGCCGCATGGGTCATCCGCCTGGGGGACTTGGAACGCTGAGAAGTCATCCGCAGATGCGCTGAAGTGTGGCTCCGAACTCTACGAGTCTGACCGAGCTGCCCGGAGCGAATCGGTCTTGGATCGCCTCGCGGCGAAGGGCACCCTCACTACACCAGCGCGATGGTGCCTCGTCAAGTCACGGCTTTTTCCCCTGCGTGGGTTTCGCCACCGGCTTGGTGCCCTTGCATTCCGGGTAGCGGGTGCAGGACCAGAAGCTGCCGGTGCGACCCTTGCGCTGACGCATGGCACTGCGGCACACCGGGCAGAGCGGCCCTTTGCTGGGAGGCGGGCGCAGGGTGAGCGAAGCGTGACTGCGCACCAGTCGGGTCAGCCACTCCGCCTGCTTGGCGAGGAAGGCCTCGACGCTCAGTTGGCCTGACTCGATGCGGTCCAGTGCCTGCTCCCACAGCGCGGTCAGCACCGGGTCGGCGACCTCCGGTGGCACCGCCTCGATCAAGGTATGGGCCGCCGCCGAGGCGGCCAGACTGCGTTTCTTCTTGGTCAGGTAGCCGTGATCGATCAGGCTCTGGATGATGGCGGCGCGGGTGGCCTCGGTGCCGAGGCCGCAACTGTCCTTGAGCGTCTGCTTGAGCCGCAGGTCGGCCACCTGGGTGGCGATGTTTTTCATGGCCTTGACCAGGGTGCCTTCTGTGTAAGCTTTGGGCGGCTGGGTGCGCTGCGCGTTGATCGTCGCGTCGGTCAATGTCAGCGCTGCCGCCTCACGCAGTGTCGGCAGGCGCTGGGCCTGCTCAACTGGTTCGTGGCTGTCGCCTTCGTTGATCACCGCTTTCCAGCCACGGGTCAAAATCTGCTTGCCGCGGGCGAGTAACCGATCACCCTGGCTGTGCAGCAGTGCCTGGGTTTTCAGATATTCATGTTCGGGCAGAAACTGCGCCAGGTAGCGAGCGCGAATCAATGTGTACACCGCCCGTTCGCGCTCGGAGAGCGGCGCCAGGTCCAGTGAAACGGCGGTGGGTATGATGCCGTGGTGCGCGGTGATCTTGCTGCTGTTCCAGGCACGGGAACGGCGGCAAGGATCGACGTCTTTCAGCGTTTGTCCCAGTGACGGCGCGGCCGCCGCCAGGGCGTGAATAACACGGGGTACCTCATCGAGCATGCTTTCGGGGAGGTAGCCGCAGTCGGTGCGCGGGTAGGTGGTCGCCTTGTGGGTCTCGTACAGGGCTTGGGCAACCCCCAGGGTCTCCTGTGCACCGAGCCCGAGCTTCGCTGAGCAGACCTCCTGCAGGGTGCCCAGATCGAACGGCAGGGGTGGGCCTTCGCGAACCCGCTCGACCGCCACGCTGTGGACCCTGGCTGCTCCCTGCTGGAGCAGACGTCGCGCTGTCGCCTGTGCGGCTACCTCGTCGATGCAACGCCCGGCGTCGTCGCAAACCGCGGCGGGTGGCTGCCAGCGGGCCAGAAAGTCCGTGCCGTCGGCGTCCAGGTGAGCATCGACGGTCCAGACCGGTTGCGGCACAAAGCTCGCGATGGCTCGGTCGCGCTCGACCACCAAACGCAGCGTCGGGGTCTGCACCCGGCCGACCGGCAGCAGGCCGTCGAAGCCGGCACGGCGACCGAGCAGAGTGAACAACCGGCTCAGGTTGATGCCCACCAGCCAGTCCGCGCGGGACCGGGCCAACGCGCAGTGGTACAGCGGTAAGGTCTGCTCGCCCGGGCGCAGGCTACCCAGGCCCCGACGGATCGAGGCGTCATCCAGGGCCGAGAGCCACAGGCGCAGCACCGGCCCCTGGTACTGGCAGCGCTCGAGAATCTCCCGGGCGATCATTTCGCCCTCGCGATCGGCGTCGGTGGCGATGACCACTTCGCTGCAGGTGCGCAGTAACTGGTGGATGACCTTCAGTTGACTGGCGACCTTGGGTTTGACGACCAGCTGCCAACGCGCAGGGATGATGGGCAGATCGTCCAGTGACCAACGCTTGTAGTCGCCATAGGCCTCAGGGGGTGCGGTTTCCAACAGATGGCCAACGCACCAGGTGACGGTGACGCCCGTTCCCTGCAGGCAGCCGTCGCCACGCCGACTGGCCTGCAGCACGCGCGCGATATCGCGGGCTTGGGATGGTTTTTCGCAGATGAACAGGCGCATACGCAGGCCCTCTCGGTGGGTACCGACAGGGTGGCGAGGTGGAGAGGGAGCACCAGCGATAATCCGAAGCCGCCGCGCTCCTGTTGGTGTGCAGCGAGATCCGGCAGACGGTTACTTGCGCTGCGCCAGATGGGTGGCCAGCGTTTGCAGAAACTCCAAGGCAAACTGCTTATCTGCTTTGCCCAGCGCCTTGATGATCGACGTGATCTGCACGTCCAGATCCCGGGGGCGAGGGCTGATGGCCAGTAGCAGCTCATCGGCGGGGCAGCCGTAAAGGTCGGCCAGTTGCAGCAGCTTACTCACGGAGAACTCAACCTGGCCACGCTCGAATCGCGACACGACTTCACCGAAGATTTTCAGGTACTCGCCTACCTTCGCTTGGGTCAGACCACGGGCGCGACGATACTCCGCCAACTGGCGGCCAATGTGATGTGGGCTAGGCTCTTTGACTGGCAACGGGGACGATCTCCAATTCGACCCATATGGTTGACCAACTACCCAAAGATATGAACGCCCCCAAAAAATAGCTGTATGACCCGCCTGTCCACACGGAGGCTGCGATTTGCACGGATCAAACCAGAGTGAGGTGGATGCACTAGCGATCAAGGCCTATGAACTGTTCATGGCCACCCACCTGGAACCGGACAACTTCGAGGCGCGCGCCAGGTTGATCGACTGGGTCCAGGAAAGTCCGGCGCACTGGCGGGCATTCCTTGCCCTGGACCAGTACCTGGAGGAGGTGTCGCAGTTGTTGGAGGGGGCCAAGCGTGGGAAAACCCGGCGAGAGTAAAAGCCCAGCAGGCGTCGGGGTTGCCCGCCGGGCAGGTTGCACAGATCCAGCGATATCGCGCTGCGGGCCGTGATTCCACTGAAATCCACCCGCTCAAGTGGTCTTGCGCGACGCCTTCTTGCCTGCCCCTTTGCGCCCGGAACCGGCGTTTTCCTGGGCCTTCTCGCGCATGGACACCGACGCCAGGCGGTGCGGCAGAATGCCAATACGCCGCGCCTCGACCTTGAAGGTCACCCGCGCATTGTCCTCGCTGTCTTCCCACTCCTCCTTGACCGTCCGACCCTCGACCAGGATGCGCATGCCTTTCTGGAACAGGGTGCTCCAGTGTTCGGCGTCGCGGTGCCAGAGTTCGACCGGGGCCCAGTAACCGCCGCGATCCTCGTAGCCGCCTTCGCGCGGTACCGGGTTGTCGAAATACACGTTCAAGCGCAACAGGCGTCGCGGCTCCTCCGGGTTGGTGTTGAACTCCTGAAATTCAGGAACGCTGCCGATGTTGCCTTCGCCAACAAATAACGTACTCATGCGTGCTACTCCTCGGTGGGGGAATGGGAAAGGGCGAGTTCGGCGACCTCGAGCTTGCTGGCACCGGCGATGGCTTGGCGATACAGCGACTGCAGGCTGCTCATCTGCAGGTTCAGCACCACGCGGTTGGTCTCCAGCTGATACAGCGCCTGCCGCAGCTCGGGGTGGAGTAACGGATGAACCATCGCCTCCTGCCACACCGCCACGCCCATGCGCTGAAAGTCCGGGCTGCGCCAGCGCAAAAAGTCGGTACCGGTCGCGCTGTGCTGGACCACCAGTCGCAGGTCCAGCAGCGAGAAGGGCGGCTGCGCCACGATCGTCAGCATCACCGCCATCAACTCGGCGACCTGGGTGCGCAGGCGCAGGATCGTCTCGGCGAACTGCTGCAGCTCCCCCTTACCCTTAAAAGGCTTTAAAAGGCCTTTTAGGGAGGCACCTTGTGCGAGCTCGCGATAGGCATCTGCGGACAAACGTCGGGCAATTGCGTCAGCTAGGGTCATATGTCACCCCCGCCGTCTGGCGCATCCGGTGTGGGCTGCTGATCCGCCTCTGGCACTTCGAGGGCTTCGGTCACCGCTGCAGCGGCGCTGCGGACGATCGGTGGGGCGAATTGCGAACGGCGGATGCCTTCCAGAATGTCCAGCGGCGGCATGCCGAATTTGTCGATGGCTTCGCGCGCGCGGGCGTTGTTGGCGCCCATGTCATCCCGGCTGACGCCGGCCACGCGGTATTGCTGCGCCAGGCCCAGCAGGCTGCGCAGGACATGTGCACCGCCATCGATCCAGGATTCCATGTCCATACGCCCGATCAGCGCCGTGTGGTGGGCGAGCAGTACCCGACGGACCAGGACGTCGTAGTCGGTCAGCAGATAGATCGCGAGAAAGCCCAGCTGGCTGCCGATGAACAGCGGCAGGGTGACGGGGTGGATGTTGAGGTTGTCGCCGACATCGACCTGGGGCGATAGGGCGCGCTCGACGTGGCTGACTTGCTGGGTCAGCGTGCGTATCTGGGCCTTGGCCTGCAGCAGCTTTTCTTCCAACTGCAGCATGAACCAGTCAGCGTACGGATCGTCCTGGCTACTCGCTTGCTTGAGCAGGTTGGTGACCGCGATGTAGCCGGGCATGCCCAGAATTGGGTGCACCCCGTCGCGGCGGCTACGGCCTTGCCACAGCCGCGCCGCATGGTGGGTGTGCAGGGTGAGGGTGATGCTGCTGCGCAAAGAGCCCAGGTTGAGCTGATAATGATCGGCCATCGCCAGTACCTCGCCGTCGGAATGACGCTGACGATGGGCTGATCCGGCAAGACCGATGCGAATCAACGCGAAGCTGGTTAGCGCGTATTTTGCAGGCGCTGGACATCTGTGGATTTGATGGCAGTGACATCAATTCCACAGATGTCCAGCGCCTAAGAAGCCGTACCGACGCCCCGGCAGCGTTGCTTCAATTCCTCAAGGCAAGCGAGTGCAAGCGGGGAAGCCATGCGTTGACCGTTGCGCCGTGGCCGCTCGCTGACTGACTCCGACACGGGCTTCGGTTTCTGTACGCGGGAAGGCGCGGTCGCGAGTTTCGTCGCTTCGGCGCGGGCGGCCCACAGGGTGAACTCCCCTTGGCAGGCGCGCTTGATCAAGCCCATCAGGTAGGCGACCGGCTTTCGGATCTCGCCGCGGGCGCAGCGCACCGCCGCTTCGTTGATGACCGCTTGTTGTTGTTCAGGCTCGAGCTGACGCATCGCCTGGGTGGCCATGCGCCGCTCGGTCGGGTTGAGGGGTAAATCCTCGGGCCAACGCACTCGGCCAAACTCCACCTGCGCCAGTACTGTACTTTTTTTGCTTTGGTCTTTCTGTACTGTACGGCCGCCGTCGGCATTCCGAACTACAGCCGCAACCGGCGCATTGCCGCAGGGATCGGAATCGGTAGGCAAGGCGCTCGGATTCCGAACGGGGTGGCGGTCGCCGGGTTCGGAATCTTCCGCACTTGTCAGCGGCAACGCTTGCTGCTGTGCCGAAGGAAGCGGTGTACTGAGTCTATCCTTGGCGACCTGCGCGACCTGCGGGTCGGCAAGGATTTCCTCAATCACATGTTGCGCCACATCACGCACGCCTTTGGTGGCATGGGTGAGGTTCTGCTGCAGCAGAGCCGCATAGCCGGCATCCAACTCTAACTGCTCGGCCGGGGTCAACGGACCTCCGTGCAGCACGTAGACGCAACCGCGCAGGCAACCTTGGACATCGCGAGAGCGGGCCACCAGGCTGAGCCAGCGAGTGGTACGCAAGACGTTGAGCGCACGTGCGATGGTTTCGCGCGACGCCTGGGTGCCGCAAGGACTGGTCGCCAGGTACGGCTGCAGGTCCTGGTAGCGGGGAGTTTTGACCTGGCGTTCGGTGATCAGCCAGCGCAGCACCAGCCAGGTGTTTCGCTCCAATGGGGTTAGCCGGCGATCGAGCAGCAGCGCCTGCGGCAATGGATTGTTGTCGCCGTAGTAGATCGTGCGCAGCGGTATCTCCTCCGCCGAGCTGGCCATTTTGGCTTGTGCCGCCTGCCACTCGATACGGCGCCGGAGCGCGTCATAGCACTGACGCACCACGTCCTGCCAGTCGACCTGGTAGAAGCTCAGCATGGCGCACCTCCGTACAATTCGACCTGTTGCCAGACCAGGGTCAGGCTGATGTGTTGCTCTTCGGCGAGCATCATCATTGTGTCCAGCGGATCGTTGTCCGGATCTTCCGATCGCAGCTGGCTCCAGCGGTTCCACACCGCATGTTCCTGCGCTTCACTGAGCTGAACCGGTCGGCCGCGGTGGGTCTCAATCTTCAGCACGCGGCGACGCAGTGCGGTTTCCGAATGGTCCAGGCCAAAGCATCGATACATGATGTTGGAGCTCGCGCCCAGCTTGAGCGCCCGGTTGATTAGCCGCTCGTTCTGTTCGTTTCGGTCGGCCTGGGCGATGAGGCGTCGCAGCACGGTCGTGTCGACCTTAACTTCGACCCAGGCAATCGACGAGTGCGCGAGGTGGGACAAAGTAGTTGGCGGTAGCGATTGAAGCACCTCGATGTCTTCGTCGGCCAGGCCCAGGGCTTTGCAGCGCTGCAGGCGGCCATGACGCAATTCATGTAGCACCTGGTTCAACATGGCATGGTTCAGTAGATTGAACGGTGTGCTCATGAGACACCTCCGGGTGTTAGCGAGTGGACGACAGCGTGAGTTCGATCAGGCGTCGGGATAGCCGGATCAGCGACAACAGTTGTGCCAATTGAACATCGGGAAGGCGCTCAAGCCCGACAGAGAGAGGTGGGCGATCGATCAGCGGCAGGTCATACGCCCCGAGCAGCAGTTGGCCGAATAGCGCAGCGGGGAGCTGCTGGCGTTGTTCCCAGACGACTTCATCCTGCAAGCGCAGCAACGCGCCCAGCAGCAGCTGGATGCCGGTACTGCGGGGGGTTGAAAAGCCTGCTGTATCCGGCACCAGCGTGAAACCCAGGCCTTCGTCGGTTGCGCTGACTATCTGCCGCGCGTTGGCATAGTTGGCAAGCTCGCCCGCCAGACCCGCGCAGGCATGGCGCAGTTGCGGCAGATTGTCCAGGGTATGGGGTAGCGGCCATACGGCGTCCAGTGAATCCGACAACCAGATATGCACATCACTGGCGGCCTCGCTGGGTTGAGAGAGGAGTGGGGATACCGGCGAGCTCTCCTCTTGGCGTTGGGCGTCGAGGCATTGCGCTACTTTGGTTTCTGCTTCCGTTTCAACGGGGCGCGCAGGGTTGCCCGGATCTGGCGCGCTGAGTTGGGGTGATTCTTCAGGCACACCTCCGATTACTGTATGAGTGTCTTGGCCCAAGTCATATGGATGCGGGTGGGAAACCTCTGCCGCAAGCGGTGGACGTGATGGCTGAGCGGTATCCTGGGTCAGTTCCAACGCCAATAGACGAGGTGACTGGTTCAAGCGCTTCGCCATATGCGCGAGCAACTCGTCCTGCAGTTCAGCGGGGTCCAGATCCGCTGTCTCGCTGTCAAACCCAGACAGCACCTCCAGCCAGAGTGGGCTGAACTCGAGTGGGACGCCGACGTACCGGTTCCAAACCGATTCGGCGCGCCGTCGGAGGCTGATGATCCGCTCGATGGAGGGTTTGCCCAACCCTGCATACAAGGTTTGTGGAATCGCTGGCAGCAAATGGTCTAGCGTGTCTAGCATCCGGCTGATGTGAGGTTGCGAGATCGGGTAGCCGCCGGCCGTTAATCGCGCCGCGAGCTCACGCTGACTGAGGTTATCGTGTTCCTCCAGAAGCATTTCTCTGAACTTGGCGACGGCAAGTGCTCGCTCGACGAACATAAGCTGGCCGTGCAGATCGCTTTCGGCCAGATGGCCCAGCAAAGTGTCATGTTCCGATTGCCAAGGACGGAACAGGCAAGTAATACGGAAGAAGCGCTCTTGTCGGGTTTCCTGCCACAGTTCCGCGAGGATACTCAGGCGGGTGTTGCCGCCGTTGCGGATGATGAAGTGTTGTTCGCCGGGCCTGCGCGTGATGGACGGGGGCTGGTCCAGGCCGCGGTCGCGGATGGAGGCTTTCAGTTCCGCGTACAACGGGTTGCGGATGAAGCGCGGGTTATGTTCGTAGGGCCGGAGTTGCTCAAGGGTTACGACCATCGGCGTGCCGCAGTCAGGGTCGGCTGTCGGTTCCTGCGGTGCCCGCTGAGGAAAATGCGCTTGCTGAAGCTTGCGGGTGATTTCATCGGATGTTGGCGTTTTCATAACCTGGCCCTGATCTACCAGTACAGACGAACCAACCATGGCTCTCCCAGATTGCGCTGCCTTCGCTTACAATGAACGGGTGGGCGCGGCGGATATCCTCAACGGGAGAACGAGTAAACGGCCGGAGGCAATGCGCACAGAGCATGCAGAGTCCAGCCAATACCACCTGTCTCATGAGTGGCTCGACGCTGGTGGGCCGGCGGGGCATCCAGACGATTTGATACCACTGGGACATGACCGTGAGAGTCGGCTGGCATGGGCCAACTGGTGGTCCCATTCCGGAAACAGTTCCCGAGCTAGCGCCCGCATTACTTCGGCCGCACAACGACTGCGCGCGCCAGGCACGGCCTTCGTTTCGACTCGGTGCACCGGTAGCCCCATTGAAGCGGCATTGAGGTAGGCCACACGGTCTGGAATCACTGTGTTGCACATGCTGACATGTGGGTCGGCTGCAAAGGTGGTGCGCAGGCTCTGCATGATCCGGCAGGTATCGCGCCGATTGGCGTTGACCTGATTGAGCAGCAGTTTTACCGGGGGTAACGTGACGCCGAGGTGGCGGTAGGGCTCCAGCTCTTCAAACATCCCGAGTGTGCCACGACGTAGCTCGCGTGCCGCCAGCATTTCCGGCGGCAGCGGGCACAAGGCGCAATCGGAGGCGAGGATGGCCATCTCAACCAATACGCTGCGTGCGCCTTGCGTATCAATGATGAGCACGTCATACCGATCCTCAAAGGCTGACAGCAAGTTACGCAGTCGCAGGCGGCCATCGGCCGCGTGCAACAGCAAGGTGCTCAGATGTCCAGCTCGGTCGTTGGACACGATCAACTCAAGGTGCGGGATAACGGTGGCGGTGATCACCTGCTCAGGGGTTGTGAGTCTCTGTGAGATGAGTTCGTAGCTGCCCGCCTCACGAGGCTCGTACAAGGCGTAGTAGCTGGACAGCGTCGGTTGGCTATCCAGGTCCAGCAACAACACCCACAACCCGGAGTCGGCGAGTAGGCCGCCCAGGTTGGCGGCGACGGTAGTTTTGCCGGCGCCGCCCTTGGTCGAGATCAGCGAAAGGACTTTCATGGCGCTACTCCCTGACCGACAGTCGATCTTGAACCCACTGCTCGATTTCCAGTGAGTCCCAGCCGACGGCGCGGGTGCCGATGCGCCGGCATTGGGGAAACTTGCCTGCCTTCATCAGGTTGTAAATATGCGAACGCTTGAAGCCTGTTTTGGCCTCGACGTCTGGGCGACGCAGAATACGGTGTTGTTCCGTCGAGGTGTGTTGGGTCTGAGCAGTCATACAGAACACTCCTTGCTGCTTGGTGGCAGCTGTTGGTCGTGTTGTGTATTTGGCACGCTGCGCTGGTCGAACACACTGCAATTGCAGATACTGGGTTCTGCAATTGCAGTGGGGTTATGCTTTTTCTAAATGACGCTTGGCTTGGGCAAGCTTTGTCCAGAGGGTTCTTTCGGACATGCCTGGGTGCCCTGGATGATGCGCCACCAACGCATCAATGACCGACTCCATTGATGCGAAGGAGGAGAATCGTTTGCCCGAAGGGGATTGCCCGAGGAGTAGCCCAAGCAAACCACCCACTATGCACAGATAGGTCGCTTCGCTGCGAGGTCCTAGTAGGCTCTGTTTAGCAGCTGTTTTAATTTGAGTTTCTTGGTCGTGTTGTAATATTTGGAATCGCGTTTTTAGAGCTTCCCACTCCTCGTTACGGTCGGCAAGCTGCTGTATCAATACGGTACGGTTGGTTAATAGAGCTTGGATAGCCTCTACGCTGACGGCAGCGTGTAAACTGCGTTCAACATCGTCAAAGAGAAACTCGGGTTTCTGATCTGGATAAAAATGAGACATCCATGCTTTAAGGTCGACATGGCGTAGGGTCAGATCGGGATCGCTAAGAAGGGGCGGGTTGGCCATAGTGATACCCTCCTTTCCATAAGGCAGATCGTGATTGGCCATCGCGTCGTAAAGGCGTTCCTCATACAAACGCAGCACAGGCCAACGCGGAAAATCCTCTGGATCCAAGATTTGTTTGTGTCCTATTTTTCTGAAGATGTAGGTTTCCCGCCTTAGAAGACCAGCCCAGCGAATGGCAGCTTCAATTGGGCGATAATAAACTTTGCAGCCACGGCATATTGGATCGCACATTTCCCACCTCCCTGTTTGGCGTGCCTGCCTATTTTTGACCATTAATTTAACGGTCGCTATTGGATCCAGGTTTTATTGGCGGAAATTATATGTGGTGTCGTGCGTGGGGTGAGTGTATTTGTAGGGTTGCTGGTATCAAGACTTAAGTTTTTAGTCAGTAATGCTTTTTTGGTAATAGCTATTTCAATCGGAAAAGCTGGTTTCCAATGGCTGGGCGGTCCAGCTCTGAGGGTTTGATGGTGTTGCTATTGCGCTGCGCAGAATACCTTATATGGAAACGGAAACGTGAACTGTTACGGCCTGGGGCGGTGGCGCGGGGTTCTTGTTGCTGTAGTGTCAGTTAAACGTTGTTAGGGGCACTGCGCGATATAATTTCATAGGGTCGATGTTTCTCGGGGTTGTGTTGTTTGGTTGGATGGCTGTAGCTTCGCCGGTATAGGAGGTAAACCTTTCGGGAGAGTACACAATTGGCGGGTGCTTATAAGGGTAAACAATTTTCATACATCATCTTCAGTAGCTTCAGGGGCGGGGCTGAGCCGATCAATTAAGCGCTGTAAAGGGTCTGTGTGAACCTCGGAGGGGCGAAGAAGATAGGTTGTTAGTCGCGGGCAAGGATCTGAAATAGGTCGTGCGATAACACCCTCATATTTACACGAATTTGCTTGATACTCACCAATGAAGGCGACGCCATAGCCGGCGGCAACTAGTGTCATCATCAGATCAGTTGAGGTGACTCGTTCTACGATAGCCGGTGGGCATTGCAGCATCGTTAGGGCTTGCTCGACCTGAGTAAAGGTACCTTCGTGGACCTTCTCATCCATTATGATCAAACGATATCCCATTGCTAAGGGGAGAGGCACTTCTTTGTAGGTGAGCAGCGGGTGACGCACAGAGACTGCCAAGTACATTGATTCTTCCCAAATAGGGATGGCCACAAAACCGTCGTCTACTGACGAAGACCTTGCAAGCCCAATATCATATAGGGCGTCTCGTAGGCCACGAAGTTGTTGAGGGGAGGATGTTTCAAATATTCGGATGTTGGTCTCCGGCTCTTCTTCTCTGCAGCGAGCAAGGAATGATGCAAGTGGGGTCGGCGGGAGAGGGGCGGACACTGCGATGCGCAAAGTCCGATGATAGCCCTGTTCGGCTGCCCTGACATTGCTAATTGCCTGGTCAAGTGCAACAAAGATGCGCGGGACATCCTCAAGAAAGACTTGTCCGGAGAAGGTCAGCCTTGTACCGCGCCGGGTTCGTTCAAAAAGCTTGACACCTAAGTTCTGCTCAAGCTCTGTGATAGCACGGGAAAGAGGAGGTTGTTCAATGTGAAGGCGCTCGGCTGCTCGTGAAAAATGCAGCTCTTCGGCAAGAGTCAAGAAACGATGTAAATGACGTAACTCCATGTAAATTACCTCCTTCTACCTAACCTGCTTTGGCCCTAGGCCCATTCGAGCCTGCGGATTACTATCTGCTATTTCAGAACCTCGCCAATCAAAATGTTGGTAGTTCGAGACCATTCCGGTCTCGGTTTCGGACAACGTCCTCTACGCAGTGTTCTTCGCGTAACCAGCAAGCGAGGAGATCGACAGGTGGCCGGTAGCGCGAAACACGCCGGAGATCGCAAGTTTTTTACGCACAGCGTCTAGCCATGCTATTACTGCGATGTGAAGATGGTGCTGTCTATGAGATATAAAATGTTTAGATTCCTCAACCGTCCAGCACCAAACGCGCACTTCGGCATCCCGATATACAGGGTGCAATCCATTCGCCGCCGCTACGCTGAGCATCGCTGAGATACTCGTCGCGATGTTCGGGCTCGCCTTAGATGATCTGGCTGCGCAGTCGCCGCAGATGTCCATGCCAGACCGGTAGCTCCACATCGACCCGCGCCGCTGCTTGCACAAGGCTTTCCACGGTCTACACATCGACTTCTCGACCGCTGCGCTGCGAGACCAGCGAGTAGGCGTGCCCGGATGTCGGAGTACAGGCTGGGGCCTGAAAGCGTTGGCGGTACAGCGCCGAGGCGGGCCAGCTGCTTGCCACGGTTACCTGTTCCACCCATTCCATCAATCCAGCGGGGCCATGGCAATACAAGCCCGCCTTGGTCCCAGGCTGGCAACTGTTCGCCCAGGCGCGCGGCGATCTGATGGGCACGCAGGTCGCCTTACAGGTTGATACCGTTGTCCAGGCGTTGGCTAAAAGGCACATCGAGGGCGTCGTATGTCCCAAAATAACCTCAGCAAAGACAAAGCGACCGCATAGCTCCAGTGAATCTATCGTGAGCGGCGCACACGGACCACTTGCGGGGATGACGGAGAAGGGTGGCTGCCGTACTCAGTCGTCCAGTTCGAGCACTTTGGCCAACTCGATGTAGTCCAGGCTCCACAAGGTGCCGCCACCCATTTTCTGGTTGTGCATCGAGCGGAAACCGGTCAGTTGCTGGGCACGTTTGCTGAGGGTTCGGGCCATTTCCAGCGGAATTGCAAATGGGTAGGCTTCCTCTGGAACCAACCAGCCTGGGCAGAATGCCAGGGTCAGTGCACGGCGGGGGCGGTTGGATATGTTGGCGCCGCCACCATGTACCACCTTGCCCGAGAAAATCATCGCATCCCCTTTCTCCATGACGGCAGGAATGCTCGGCGTATTGTCCATTCGCTCCCGGTCATTGAAATCTGGCCACTTGTGGCTTCCTGGGATGACGCGTGTGGCACCCATGTCTTCGGTGTAGTCGGAAATAGCGATGATGCAGTTGCACATCACTTCTGGACCGGCAGGGCCATAGCTGCGGAAGACTGGGTAGTTTTCCAGGTCGCGGTGCAGGAACTGTTGCTTCTCTCCAGGCTGGATCTCAATGATCTGCGCAGCGTTCATCCAATAGGAGTCGCTGGTTTCAAGCATCAGGGTATCGATGTACGAGAGCATGATTTCGTGATCGATCATTTCCTCACGGAAGGTCTTGCTGCGTCGGACCAACTGGGTGATGCGCTTGGTTTTCTTACCGGCAAATTCAGTCATCCATTCTGGGCCGTCGTAGCCTGCGGCCCAACCGGCGACGGTGGCTTCCATGTCGGCATTGAAGCGGTCGACCTGGGCGGCGAACAGCCCTTTGATAATCACGCCACCGTCTTCATCAATGATGCTCTTGACGATTTCAGGCGCTGTTCCAGCGGGTACTTCCTTCATTTTTGCAGGAGCTTGGATTTCAGAGGCGAGCATGATGTTCTCCGATCTGTAAAAACTGAACATGCTCCTGCAACCCTGCGGAGCATGACCGGATCTTAGGCAGCTTCGACGACCGTCAACAGGTGGAAGACGGCCAAGTTCGTGCGTCTTTTTGGCCACCTGTGCGCCTGGCTTCCATCCACAGAAGTTTGGCCGCCATGCACCTGTGCACCCATGACATTGCGATTCACCATCTCCGCTAGTGGCCGAATTCACGGCAGGTAATTGATTGGCAGGAGAACTTCATGCGTGCAGATATCAGCTTTAAGACAACCGATGGCCTGACGCTAAAGGGGTGGCTGTTTACTCCACAGAGCGACGCTGACGCTCACCCCGCCATTGTCATGGCGCACGGTTTCACAGCAGTCAAGGAGCAATACTTGGACCGCTATGCTGAGGCTTTTGCCGAGCAGGGTTTTGCAGTGCTGGTCTACGACAATCGCAACTTCGGCGCCAGCGAGGGCCAGCCTCGTCAGGAGGCCGACCCGCTTTTGCAGGTACGCGATTACCGCGATGCGATCACCTATGTCAGCAGCCTCGACAACATTGATGCTTCGCGGATCGGTATCTGGGGTTCGAGCTACAGTGGCGGCCACGTCTTGCAGGTGGCGGCGTTCGATCGTCGAGTGAAGTGCGTGTCTTCCCAGGTTCCAGCCATCAGTGGCTCGGCCGATGTGCGCATGGCCGTGCGTCCGGACCTGATGCCAGGGCTGATAGAGGCCTTCGAGGCTGATCGTGCGTCGCGTTACGCCGGTGATCACCCGCTGCTCATGGACGTCGTGAACGAAGACCCGAAATCCGATTGCGCATTGCCGGGTCAGGACTCCTACGACTACTTCATCGATAGCCAGCGCAGCGTGGCGCCGGCCTGGCGCAACGAAGTCACGCTCAAGAGCATCGAGTTGCTCAATGAGTATGAGCCAGCCTACGCGATTGACCGCATCAGCCCGACGCCCCTGCAGATCATCGTCGCCCAGAAGGACACTGTTACCGTTCCGGACCTGGCCCTCAAGGCGTACGAGCGGGCGTTGCAGCCCAAGCATCTGGTACTGCTGGACTGCGGCCACTTTGACCCCTACCTGAGCGAATTCGAAGCCTCAAGCACTGCGGCCATTGAATGGTTCAAGCGCCACCTCTGATCACGCCTATCGCCTTTGAAGGAAACACCTATGTCCGCTGCAAAATGGCCCGAAGCCCACAGCCAATCCAAGGCTCTTTATGATCGCGCCAGCCAGGTCATGCCCGGTGGGATCACCCGTATCCTGCCGTGGCAGGAGCCTTTCCCCGTCTATGCCGGCAGCGGCTCAGGGGCCTATGTCACTGATGTCGACGGTACTCGTCGGCTGGACCTATTGAACAACTTCGCTTCGCTGATCCACGGCCATGCTCACCCGGCGATCGTTGCCGCGATCCAGGAACAGGTCACCAAGGGCACGGCATTCACGTTGCCTACCGAGCCTGAAGTCGCACTGGCTGAGACCATCTGTGCCCGCGCCGAGGGCTTCGAATGGATTCGCTTCTCCAACTCAGGGTCCGAAGCGGTGATGTGCGCCATCAAGGCCGCTCGCGCTATCACCGGGCGCTCCAAGATCGTCAAGGCTGAAGGGGTGTACCACGGCTCCTACGACTATGCCGAAGTCAGCCTCGACTCGTCGCCGGAAAACTGGGGTGACGACCCCAAGTCCATTGGCTATTCGAAGGGCGTTCCAGAGGGCGTCAAGAACGACGTCGTGGTGATTCCGTTCAATGATGCAGAAGCCGCTGAGCGGATCATTCTCGCCAACCGCGACGACATTGCGGCAATCATCATCGACCCCGCGCCCAGCTACTTCGGTTTCGTTCCAGTCAGTCAAGCCTTCATCGAAATGATTCGCCGCGTCTCGACCGAGATCGGCGCGGTGTTCATTTTGGATGAAGTCATCACCTTCCGCGTTCACAGCGGTGGCGCGCAAACCCGTTTCAACATCAAGCCTGACCTGACCGTGTTAGCGAAGATCATTGGTGGTGGTTTCCCGGTGGGGGCAGTGGCCGGCTCGCGCAAGTTCATGCAGGTGTTCGACCACCGTGAAGGCAAGCCGCTGTTGCCCTGGAGCGGGACCTTCACGGCCAACCCGATCACTATGACCGCCGGCAAGATTGCCTTGGATCTCTACACCCAGGCCGAGTCCGATCGCATGGACGTGCTCGGCGATCGCTTGCGAGCAGGCGTCACCCAGGCCTTTGCCAATGCGGGCTTCCCAGGTCAGGTGACAGGATTCTCGTCCATGTTCATGGTATTTGGTCATCAGCGTCAGGTCCAAGATTACCGCTCCGGTTACTCCAGCAAGGAAGAGATGAAGTGGGTGAGCGCGCTGCAGCGCAACCTGGTGCTTGAGGGCTATCACATTGCCAAGACGGGTAAGGCTTTCCTCTCGACGGTCATGACCGTCGAGGATGTCGATGGCTTTATCGAGGCCACTGAGCGCGCAGCAAAGTTGGCGGTGGCACAACGCTGATGCGGTAGACGGACCACGCGCTTGACCAAGGGGGCATCACGCTGTGATTGCCCCTTTTTTGTTGTGCGCCAGGCATGGCGCGTTGCGCGTAAGCGCAACCCGTTTGGCTGTGGTGGCTGAATGGGTGACTTGGAGGTGAAAGTCCTCTACACACCCGGCAAGGGGAAGTGTTAGCCGGAGGCAAGGGTGTCGCGGGTGACTGCGAATCTGAAGGAAGCCCGAGGCAAAATGCTGGCCTGACGAACAGGAAGCGGAT
>RCUT01000384.1_pt1 | contig 23418 bp, 26 predicted proteins | sample 2166171 | NCBI WGS metagenome assembly RCUT01 (sample SAMN09932757, study PRJNA488358) | compost metagenome | isolation source: compost soil in 4-hydroxybenzoic | place: Germany: Experimental Botanical Garden
CGGAGAAACTGATGCAGGCGGCGGAAATGCTCGGTCGTCAGCCCGGCGCCATGCAACTGCGCTACATGCAGACCCTGGGCGTCATCGCCAACGACAAGACCAACACCATCGTCTTTCCGCTGCCAGTGGATTTGCTCGGCGGCATGAGCGACGACGGGAAGCTAAAGAACCGGAAAGACTGAGCGGCTGCTCGTGCCCCTGTTTTCCCCGTTTTTTTCAGGGACATCACCTGAAAACCCACCACTATTCGGCGGGGGCACGGTGACCGGGTTTCTACACTTGTTCAAGGGACAACAAGAAACCGGGAGGTCGCCATGCGTATCGGAGTGCCGAAGGAGATCAAGAACCACGAGTACCGGGTCGGCCTGACCCCGCAATCCGTGGGCGAATTGACCCGCCTGGGGCATGAAGTCTGGGTCGAGACCAGGGCCGGGGCGGCCATCGGCTTCGCCGACGAGGACTACCTGGCGGCCGGCGCCAAAGTGGCCGGCAGCGCCGGTGAGGTCTTCGAACAGGCGCAGATGATCGTCAAGGTCAAGGAGCCACTGACCCAGGAACGCGCACGCCTGCGCCCGGAGCAGACCCTCTTCACCTACCTGCACCTGGCGCCCGACCGGCCCCAGACGGAAGAACTGATCGCCTCCGGCGCCACCTGCATCGCCTACGAAACCGTCACCGACAGCCATGGCCGCCTGCCCCTGCTGGCGCCCATGTCCGAGGTGGCCGGGCGCATGTCCATCCAGGCCGGCGCCAACTGCCTGGAAAAAGCCAAGGGCGGGCGCGGCGTGCTGCTCGGCGGCGTGCCCGGCGTAGCCCCCGGCAAGGTGGTGATCCTCGGTGGTGGCGTGGTGGGCACCCATGCCCTGGCCATGGCCGTGGGCCTGGGCGCCGATGTCACGGTGCTGGACAAGAGCGTGGATGCCCTGCGCCGACTGGACGCCCTCTACGGCAACCGCATCACCACCCTCTATTCCACCCATGGCACGGTGCGCGAGCAGGTGCTGGCGGCGGACCTGGTGATCGGCGGCGTGCTCATTCCCGGCGCGGCGGCGCCCAAGCTGGTCACCGCCGAAATGGTGGCGCGCATGCAGGACGGCGCAGTGCTGGTGGACGTGGCCATCGACCAGGGCGGCTGTGCGGAAACCTCGCGGGCCACCACCCACGCCGAACCCACCTATGTGGTCGACGGCGTGGTGCACTACTGCGTGGCCAACATGCCCGGCGCCGTGGCGCGGACCTCCACCCTGGCGCTGAACAACGCCACCCTGCCCTTCGTCATCGCCCTGGCGCAGAAGGGCACGCGCAAGGCCCTGGAAGATGACCTGCACCTGCGCCACGGCCTCAACGTCGCCAAGGGGCGCCTGACCAACGGCAGTGTCGCCGCTGCCCACCATATGGATTACGTGCACCTGGAGGAAATGCTCAAACAGCTCTAGTTCAGGGGTCGTGCTAGGCCCCGGTGACCACGATGCAAGAGGAGTCCTAGGCCCTTACCTGTGTCGTGGTCATTTTTATGTCCATGGCGGGGAGGTATTCGAGTAGGGTGCGCCGCGCGCACCAGGCAGTGCGCGAAGATCCCGGTGCGCACGGCGCACCCTACGGTCATGTGGCAGTATTCCCCGCCCCTGCACCGAGAGCACAAGGACAGCCCTCACCGTGGAAACCCCGGTCTTCCTCCTGGTCATCACCGCCGCCGCCCTGCATGCCGGCTGGAACGCCCTGCTGAAGATCGGCCTCGACCGCTTCCTCACCGCTTCGCTGATCCAGATCGGCGCCGGCGTCGTCGCCCTCGCGGTGCTGCCCTTCGTGCCCCTGCCCAAGCTGGCGGCCTGGCCCTGGATCGGCCTCTCCGCCCTGCTCCATATCGGCTACAACGGCTACCTGGCGCGTGCCTACCAGCACGGCGACCTGGGCCAGGTCTACCCGCTGGCGCGCGGCAGCTCGCCGCTGCTGGTGGCGGGCTTGTCGGTGATGCTGCTAGGGGACAGGTTGAGCCCGGGCGAGTCGCTCGGGCTGCTGGTGCTGGTCAGCGGGATCTGGCTGATGGCGGTCCGCGGCGGCCGGGGTGCCGCGCGCATCAACCGCTCGCTGCTCGGCTGCGCCCTGATGACGGCGCTGTTCATCGCCGGCTACACCCTGGCCGATGCCACTGGCGCGCGGCGCAATGGCGATGCGCTGTCCTATTCGATGTGGCTGTTCGCAGTGAATGCCCTGGTGATGACGCTGGTGATCGCCCTGACCCGCGGCCCGCGCACCTTTCTGCAGCTGGGTCCGCACTGGCGCGGCGGCCTGGCGGGCGGGGCCATGTCGCTGGCGGCCTACAGCATCGCCATCTGGGCCATGACCCGGGCCCCGGTGGCGCTGGTCTCCGCCTTGCGGGAAACCAGCGTGCTGTTCGCCCTGCTGATCGGCGCGCTGGTCCTCAAGGAACCACTGCCGCCGATCCGCCTGCTGGCGTGCGGGGTCATCGCCCTGGGCGTCGTGCTGCTCAGGCTGCTCTAGCCGCAGGTGAACTGCTTGACGACGTCGGTCTCGTCCACGTCGATATTCAGGCGACGGGAGTTGTAATCCATGGTCATCACGTCATGGGGACGCAGCACCCGCGCAGTCTCGGCACCGGACTGGCGCTTGGCCTGCTCGACCAGGGCGACATTGGCGGTCTTGCCCACCAGCGAAGCCACGGCCGCCGAATCGCAGGAGCCGGAAGGTGCAGCAGCGCTGGAGGTTTCCTCGGCGGCGGCCGGGGCGGCGGCAGCGGGCGCCGCGGGCTTGTCGGTCGAGCTGCAGCCGGCAAGGAGCAGGCCGGCCAGGGCGAGACTGAGGGAAATCGGTTTGACGTACATACAACGGTCCTCTCTTGAACGAATGTGCCGGACGCCTGCGATGGCTGCCCATCACGGCGGGGCTCCTGCCCGCGGCGCACGACCGGTGCATTCTATCCTCTGGCTTTGACTCCGGTCAGTTCACTGCGGCCTAATGTCCCGCCCCTGCAACTTGCCGAAACAGTCCATGTCCAGCGCCCCGAACATCCGTCCCAGTACCCTGCACCTGCCCCAGGGCGACTGGACGACCCTGCTCGACTGCCTCTGCGCCCACTTCCCCGCCATCTCCCGCGAGACCTGGCTGGAGCGCATGGCGCGTGGCCGGGTGCTGGATGCCGAAGGCCGTCCCCTGGGCCCTGACCACCCCTACCGGGTCGGCCTGCGGGTGCACTACTTCCGCGAAGTGAAGGACGAGAAGCCGATTCCCTTCGAGGAAGACGTCCTACACGTCGACGAGCACCTGGTGGTGGCCGACAAGCCGCACTTCCTGCCGGTGATGCCGGCCGGCGAGTACGTCGAGGAGACGCTGCAGGCGCGCCTCACCAGGCGCCTGGGCAATCCGCACCTGGTGCCGCTGCACCGCATCGACCGGCACACCGCCGGCCTGGTGCTGTTCTCCGCCGATCCGGCCAGCCGCGGCCGCTACCAGGCGCTGTTTCGCGAGCGGCAGATGGACAAGCACTACGAAGCCATAGCCCCCGCCCTGCCCGGCCTGGACTTCCCGCTGGTGCGGGAAACCCGCCTGGACGCCGGCGAGCCGTTCTTCCGCATGCAGGAGGTGGAAGGCGTCGCCAACAGCCGCACGCGTCTCGAAGTCATCGAGAAGCACGGCGATCTCTGGCGTTACGCCCTCTACCCCATCACCGGCAAGAAGCACCAGCTGCGCGTGCACCTCGCCGCGCTCGGCGCGCCCATCTGCAATGACGGCTTCTACCCGCGGCTCACCGACCAGGGCGAACCGGACGACTATCAGCGTCCCCTCAAGCTGCTGGCCCGGGGCCTGGCCTTCGACGACCCCATCAGCGGCGAACCACGCTGCTTCGAAAGCCGCCTGCGCCTGGACTGGTAAGCCCCGCCACTCCATTCCCGCTCTTGACGGGAAATATGAGCCCAATAATATTACGCACATAATCCAAGCAGGATGTTGTCTGGCTGGAAGGCTGGTGGTTGTCCACTAGGCTTCTGCATTCCCCTTTTCGACTTATCGATCGAGGTAGATCCCATGAGTGCATACGACGTGGTGGTGATAGGCGGCGGCCCGGGTGGTTACAACGCGGCGATCAAGGCCGGCCAACTGGGCATGAAGGTGGCTTGCGTCGAGGGCCGGGAAACCCTGGGCGGCACCTGCCTGAACGTCGGCTGCATGCCCTCCAAGGCCCTGCTGCACGCCTCCGAACTCTTCGAGGCGGCGGCCGGCAAGGAGTTCGCCACCCTCGGCATACAGGTCAAGCCCAGCCTCGACCTGGCGCAGATGATGAAGCAGAAGGCGGAAAGCGTGACGGCCCTGACCAAGGGCATCGAATTCCTCTTCCGCAAGAACAAGGTGGAATGGGTCAAGGGTTGGGGCCGCATCGCCGGCGCCGGCAAGGTGGTGGTCACCGCCGCCGACGGCCAGCAGCAGACCCTGGAGGCCCGCAACATCGTCATCGCCACCGGCTCGGTGCCGACGCCCTTGCCCGGCGTGACCATCGACAACGAACGCATCCTCGACTCCACCGGCGCCCTGTCCCTGCCGGAAGTGCCCAGGCACCTGGTGGTGATCGGCGCCGGGGTGATCGGCCTGGAGCTGGGTTCGGTCTGGCGCCGCCTGGGCGCCCAGGTGACGGTGGTGGAATACCTCGGCCGCATCTGCCCCGGCCTGGACGACGAAGCCGCCAAGACCCTGCAACGTGCCCTGACCAAGCAGGGCATGAGCTTCAAGCTCAGCTCCAAGGTCACCAGCGCCAAGGCCGACAAGCTCGGCGTCGAGCTCGCCATCGAACCCGCCGCCGGCGGCCTGGCGGAAACCCTCAAGGCCGACTACGTGCTGGTGGCCATCGGCCGCAGCCCCTACACCGAGGGCCTGGGCCTGGAAACCGTCGGCCTGGCCACCGGCCCGCGCGGGATGCTCGCCAACGAGCGCCACCAGACCGGCGCACCGGGCGTGTACGTCATTGGCGACGTCACCTCCGGCGCGATGCTCGCGCACAAGGCCGAGGACGAAGGCATCGTCTGCATCGAACGCATCGCCGGCCACGCCGCCGAGGTGAACTACAACCTCATCCCCAGCGTGATCTACACCCGCCCGGAAGTGGCCAGCGTCGGCAAGAGCGAGGAACAGCTGAAGGCCGAGGGCCGCGCCTACAAGGTCGGCAAGTTCCCCTTCACCGCCAACAGCCGGGCCAAGATCAACCACGAGACCGAAGGCTTCGTGAAGGTCCTGGCGGACGAACGCACGGATGAAGTACTGGGCGTGCACATGGTCGGCCCGAGCGTCAGCGAGATGATCGGCGAGTACTGCGTGGCCATGGAGTTCTCCGCCTCGGCCGAAGACATCGCCCTCATCTGCCACCCCCACCCGACCCGCTCCGAAGCCCTGCGCCAGGCGGCGATGGATGTGCATGGCGGGGCGATGCAGGCGTGATCCCGTGGGAGCGGACTCATTCGCGAATGAATCCGCTCCCACGGCCAAACCGCACTATCCGGACCGGAGTGAAGCCCAGCGAACTGGCCACCAGATCACTCACTCGGTCGGGCCCTTGTCGCCATCCTCGACCTTTGCAGCGGCCCGGAGAGTAGCAGTTCTACCGAGCTGGCCTGCGTACTTCCGTTGCGGACTGGCGCCACGAGCAGGGGTTTTGGAGACAGGCTTGTGTTGCCCAAGTGGCGGCGTGTAAGTGGTCCTGGCCGCCATGGCCAGCCCCAGGCGCAGCCCGAACTTCCTCAGAATGCCGTCGATGGTGTTGAGGGTCGGATTACCCTTGTCCTTCTCGATCTGATACAAGGCCTTGGTCGACATGTTGCACATGGCGGCGAAGGTGTCCTGGTCGAGACCGGTCACCTCGAGCCGCAGCCGGCGAATGGCGACTCCCAGGGTTTCTTCCCCCGTCGCGTACCGCATCACGATGTCGTCAATGAGCTTCTTGCGCTCTTCGTGGGTGATCGCTTTCATCGAAGCCCCCATTCAACCAGGCGCTTGTCCAGGCTATTCAGCGGGATGGACTGGGCGCCTTTGACTTCTGCAGGAAGTTCGACCAGCAGATCCGGCAAAGCTCGAAACAGCTCGGCTGCTCCTCGCAGACGCTCGAAGAGAATGTCTGGGCCAACCAGGTCATTGAAGTACTCGCAGATCGTCCTCCAGTGCGGATTTCCCATGTGCTCGGGCACCCACTTGGTCACACGAGTGATCCCTTCCGGGTCGAGCACCATCGGAGCGAGGTCGTAGATCGGCGCCAGCTCGAATCTGCCCCGATACCTGAAAATGGCCATGTTGCGCCCATGGTTGTCCGAGTTGCCAAGGATTCGGTTGAGCAGGTCGCGGCGCAGGTACTCGAAAACCAGTTCCTCAAGCTCTCCGTCCTGGCCATTCGTACGCCACAGGTAGATCAAGCGGCTGAGCACGTCCTCATGATTCATCTTCGAACCAGGCACTGCGTTCCCGCACACCGAATAGATCGACTCGACCGGAATCCTTTCCACCACGCCATTGTCGGCACGCCGATCAAAACGTGGCATCCACAGGCTCGGCTTGTCGGCCTCTTCAAGGACAAGCCCATCCGTGGATATCGTGTTCAAGCCGAGCTGCGAGATCGCCTTGTAGTAGTGGTACTCGGCCCGCAGGATGTTCTTGTCGCGCTCAGTGGCCTGGTTGCGAGCGAACTTCACCAGCCAATGGCGGCGCACGAGTTCGTCAGGAAGCATGGCATCGGCATACAGAGCCCCATCCGCCGCCTCAACCATGATCAGCTTCGGCGCCTCTCCCTGCGCGCCCGTGGCACCGCCCAGAGTCGCCCCGGATTCATAGGCGTACTCGAGGAAGTCGTTCGTCCTGTCGACAACCTCCCGGCGCGGAAAGGCCTCCAAGCGCGACTGGTCGATATGCTCGAAAGACTCCTTCACGCGCAAGTGCCCGATAGGCGACGGCGTGCAGCGTCCGAGGAGGAAGAAGTCCATGTCCACTTCATCGGGCTTTTCGCCACCGAATCGGTTTATCAACGACTTGCGGGCGGCGCCAGCCGGCATGATGTCGTAGACAAATGGGGGATACCCCTTGCTATCGGCATGGTTCCAGCTCAGCGGAAGGTTCACGCTGATGGCTGGCTCGAACAGCGTCTCCATCTGCCCGATGAAGTCGAGCAAGTAGGGCTGCTCGTAAGACACACTGCACGGCGACTCCTGAACCTTCTGAAGGTTGGAGACGGAAAGCACCATGGCATCGCGCCAATGGCCGTCAACGTAGGTCTGGATCGTGAGATGTCCTGGCATGGGAGTGCGTAAGCTAATCGGAACCATGATGCCGACTAATGTAGGTCAACAGCTTGCTTCCGGCAATATGATTCCGGTTGATAGCGGAGCAGTGCGCTTACTCGGCATTATGATACCGGTTTATCGACTCTATAAAAGAGAGGAGGCAGGAAGGCGGCGGGATGGCATTCCCTCCGGCGGGGCGGAGGGCGTTGTGGTCGGAGGGGCAACTACGTTGCCCTTGGCGAATGAATTGGCCATGTCTGCGTCAAGTGTTGGGATGTGGCGCAAAGATCCGTAGGGTGGGCTTCAGCCCACCATCGTAGGCCAGCGTGGGCTAAAGCGGATCGCCGCCCGGCCCACCCTACGAGGCTGCCACCCCCACCCGACCCGCTCCGAAGCCCCGCGCCAGGCGGCGATGGATGTGCAGGCGGGGCGATGCAGGCGTGATCACCTTCGCATAGGGTTCCATGAAGTGGTGTAGGAGCGAGCTCTGCTCGCGAATCCGGGCACGGGATTTTTCGCGAGCAGAGCTCGCTCCTACGACATGCCAGCCTCTAGCCGGACTCAAAACGCCAACGCCCGCCCCAGCACCTCGCTGCGCGGATCCCCTTCCCGGCTCACCAGCGCGTAGTTGTAGCCATCCCTCGACCAGTACCTGGCCTCCAGCTCGCCGTCGCGGCGCTGGCCGCTGCGCATGCGCGGGTAGAGCGAGCCGGGCCCCCGCAGATAGAGGCTGACGCGCTGGCCCCGGTCGTCTTCGAACAGCAGCAGCGCCGCCGCGCCCTGCTCGGTGACCAGCCAGCGCCCGCCCACCGGGGTGAAGCCGTAGGGGCCGAGATCGGGAATCCGCGCCGCGCGGCTGAAGCGCTGGTCCAGCCAGGCCTGCAACTCGCCGGGCTGGCGCGCGCGGATATCCACGACCGGGTCGAGGGCGAACAGCCGGTGGGCCTGCAAGGCATCCTGCATCGGTGGGTTGGCCGCCAGCAGGCTCATTTCCCGCGCCTGCCAGCCGCCCAGGCCGCCCGCGCCCAGGGCCAGTACGAAGGACGCGGCCAGGGCCAGGCGCCGCTGCTTGCGGGCGCGCATGGAGGCGCGGATGGAGGCCGGGTCGAGGCGTGGATTGGGCGCCGGCAGATTCAGGTTGGCCAGGGCGGCACGCAGTTGCTGGGCGTCGCGCCGCCAGCCCTCCACCCGTGCGGCGGCCTCGGGATTGGCCGCCAGGTAAGCCGCCACCGCCTGCATCTGCTCGGCGTCGAGCTGGCCGTCGAGGTAGGCGTGCAGGTCGTCTTCGCTGGGATGGAATGCATTCATTTGAGTACCCGCAGCTGAGGATTGGTCATCTCGCCCTCGGCCAGTTCGCGCAGCGCCTTGCGCGCGCGGGACAGCCTGGACATCACGGTGCCGATGGGAATTTCGAGGGCCTCTGCAGCCTCCTTGTAGCTGAGCCCTTCCACGCTCACCAGCAGGAGCAGCGCGCGCTGCTCCGCCGGCAGGCGGGCAAAGGCCGCGAGGGTGGCCTGGTTGACCACCAGTTCCTCGGTGGACGGCGCCTCCTCGCTGCGGCCGCCGAAGAATTCCAGCAGCCGCGCATGGCGGCGCGCCCGGCGTTGGCCGTCGAGGAACTGCCGGTAGAGGATGGCGAACAGCCAGGCGCGCAGGTTGCCCTCGCCCTTGCTGCCCCATCGGGAAAGCGCCCGCTCCAGGGTCGCCTGGACCAGGTCGTCGGCGCTGCTCGCATTGCGCGTCAGCCACAGGGCGAAGCGCCGCAGCCGCTGTAACAACTCCCGCAGTTCCGCGTCATCGATCATGTTCATGGTCAGGTCTTGCGTCATTCTTGCCTCAGGTGCGACAGGAAGACGTGCGCAAAGGGATTTTATTCCCGGCGTGGAATAAAACCCCGGGGACTGCGTCTCACCGGCTCATGGACAGGGGCGCAACGCCCGGGAGTATCGCATGAGCAACGCAACGCCCAAGGGGACCGACCTGGCGGCACGGCTGGCCCTGATCGGACTCGCCGTCGGCAGCCTGGCCACGGCCTTCGCCTATGCCGGCGGCTGGATCGGCGGCGAACGCCTGACCCCGCAGCACATCATCGACGCCTTCGAGGCCAACGCCGGGAAGTTTCCCGGCTACCGCAAGAACCACGCGAAAGGCATCTGCATCAGTGGCAATTTCGACAGCAACGGGCAGGCAGCCGAGCTGTCCCGCGCCAGCGTCTTCGCCCCCGGCCAATTCCCGGTGATCGGCCGCTTCGCCATAGGCGGCAGCAACCCCCATGCAACGGATGCCGGGGTGCCCGTGCGCAGCATGGCGCTGTTGTTCCGGTTGCCTGGCGGCGAGCAATGGCGCACCGGAATGAACAGCCCGCCGGTGCTGCCGGTGGCCACCGCGCAGGCCTTCTACGAGCAGGTGCTGGCCTCGCGGCCCGACCCCGCCACCGGCAAGCCCGACCCAGCGAAGCTGCAGGCCTTCTTCGCCGCCCATCCGGAATCGGCCGCCTTCCGTGAGTGGGTCAGGACCAGCAAGCCAAGCAATAGCTTCGCCAATATCCCCTACCACGGGATCAACGCCTTTCAACTGCTGGACACTGCCGGCAACAGCCGCTTCGTGCGCTGGTCGGTACAGCCGGAAACGCCGTTCGAGCCCCTGGGCGATGCCGGCAAGGACCCGGACTTCCTCGCCCGCGACCTGCAGCAGCGCCTCGCCAGCGGTCCTGTGCGCTGGCGCCTGCTGCTGACCCTGGCCGAGCCCGGCGATCCCACCGGCGATGCCACCCGCCAGTGGCCCGCGGACCGCCGCCAGGTGGACGCCGGCACCCTGGTGGTCGAGCACGCCGAATCCCAGGACCGGGGCGCCTGCCGCGATATCAACTACGACCCGCTGGTGCTGCCGGACGGCATCCAGGCCTCCGACGACCCGCTCCTCAGTGCGCGCTCGGCCGCCTATGCCGTCTCCTACAACCGCCGTACCCGCGAAGGTGCCCCGCAAGCCGCGCAAGGAACCAAGCCATGAATGCGCCGACCCATTTCAGCCCGCTGCTGCGGGTCATCCACTGGCTGATGGCGGTCCTGCTGCTGGCCATGCTCTTCATCGGGGTGAGCATGGTGGCCGACCTGTCGCCGCGCCACAGCGAGCTGGTGGCCCTGCACAAACCACTGGGGCTGGTCCTACTGGTACTGGTGCTGGCCCGCCTGGCGGTGCGCCTCACCAGCCCCGTGCCGCCCCTGCCCCGCGACATGCCCGGGTGGCAGCGCCGCGCCGCCCACCTTTCCCACGTGCTGCTCTACGCCCTGATGCTGGCGATGCCGCTGGTGGGCTGGGGCATGCAGTCCGCCGGCGGCTATCCGGTGGTGCTCCATGAATCCCTGGTGCTGCCGCCCATCGTCCCACCTGACGCACGGCTCCATGCCCTGCTACGCCTGGCCCACACTGTACTGGCGTACCTGCTGTTCATCAGCATCCTGGCGCACCTGGCGGCGGCCCTCTACCACGCGCTCATCCGCAGGGATGGCGTGCTCTCGAGCATGACCACCGGCAGCGGCATCCGTTCGATGCCTGACGGTCAGTAGGCGCGGGACTACCCGCAAATCCCCTCTCCAGCAGGAGAATCCGCCATGAGAACCCTCGTCATCGCCCTGAGCTTGAGCCTCACCACCAGCGCCGCCCTGGCCGCCAGTACCGACCAGACGACACAACCGGTCATCCAGTACGAATACGGCGTCCACCTGGACATCGCCCGCGTGGTGCAGATGACCGACCTCTCCACCTTCTGCGGCATCGGCCCGGCGCGCATGACCTACGAAGACAGCCAGATGCAGACGAAGACCATCGAGTACCTGGTCTGGGGAACCGGCTGCAAGAACGACTACTGACGGCTCCTGCAGGTTCGCGGCGCAGGGTGGGCTGAAGCCCGCCCTGCGTTTTCCGGAGGAAACCGATGGGCGATCCGGTGGTCCATGGCAGATCGCCAGACCGCATTCGAGGAAAGCCCATTGGACACCCGCTACCTGTTGCTCGCCGCCACCCTCTTCGCCGCCCAGGCCGGCGCCTCCAGCGACCAGGCCTGGGATGAGCACGACGCCCGGCTGCTGACCGCCTGCAAGGCCGCCAGCGGACTCAAGGATGTCCGCCCCGCCGGCCAGCCGGTGCTCTTCGATGACCGCCTCGGGCTCACGGCCCTGCTGCTGGAAGGCCGCTACCCGCAGAAGCACATGAAGGGCCAGCGCGGACGCGAGCTCTGCCTGTACGAGCGCAAGTCACGCAGGGCCCATATCGCCGAAGCCGACACCCTGTTGGGCGAACGCAAGCCCTGACTCGGAACCAGCCTTTCCACTTATGGATCGGTCCGGCGAAGCCGCAACGGGAAGCGGGCGAGGCACGCCGACGGCATTTGGTCTAGTTTGAGTTCAGGCCAAAGGAGGCAACCATGACCCAGCGCAGTTCACCCGTGGAGCCGGGCGAAGCGGTGCCCTGGTTCACCAGCAGCACCCCCAGCCGCGAGCGCTTCACCTTCGACACCGTCGCCGGGCGCTACATCGCCCTGAGCTTTCTCGGCTCGGCGACGGACCCGACCGCGGCGCGGGTGCTCACCGACCTGCTGGCCCGCCGCGAGCGCTTCGACGACAGCCAGGCCAGCTTCTTCGGCGTCAGCGTCGACCCCCAGGACCGCGAGCGCCAGCGCGTCCGCGACCTGCGGCCGGGTATCCGCTTCTTCTGGGACTTCGACCGCGCCATCTGCAACCTCTACGGCGTGCAGCAGCCAAACGGCGCCATTCGCCAGATGACCTACCTGCTCGACCCGCGCCTGCGGGTGATCGCCGTGCTACCGGTGCTGCCCGGCGGCGAAGGCCATGTCGACGCCCTCCTCGCCCTGCTCCAGGCCCAGGACCCCATTCCAGCGCCGGCGCTGGCCCAGTCCCAGGCACCCGTGCTGGTGATCCCGCGCATCTTCGAACCGAGCCTGTGCCAGGCGCTGATCGACTACTACGACAGCCACGGCGGCACCGATTCGGGCTACATGATCGAGCGCGACGGCAAGACGGTGGAGGTCGTCAAGCACGACCACAAACGCCGCCGCGACTGTGCCGTGGAAGACGAGAAGCTGAGCCAGCGCTGCATACAGCGCATCACCGCGCGCCTGGTGCCGGAGATACACAAGGCCTTCCAGTTCCACGCCACGCGCATGGAGCGCTACCTGGTGGCCTGCTACGACGCCGAGGAAGGCGGCCACTTCCGCCCGCACCGCGACAACACCACCAAGGGCACCGCCCACCGCCGCTTCGCCGTGTCCCTGTTCCTCAACAGCGGCGAGTACGACGGCGGCTACCTGCGCTTCCCGGAGTTCGGCCACAGCCTCTACAGCGCGCCGCAGGGCGGCGCGGTGGTGTTCTCCTGCTCGCTGCTGCACGAAGCCACTGCCGTCACCGCCGGGCGTCGCTACATGTTCCTGCCCTTTCTCTACGACGAGGAAGGCCGCCGCATCCGCGAAGAGAACCAGCAGTACCTGGCAAGCCCCCCCGAGCAATGACCGGCGCCCTTGGCTTATCATCCCGCGCCTTTCACTGATGGATGACCGTGCCCATGAACCACGAGACCCTGCTGGCCGCGCTGCTGGCTGCCGACATGCTGGAAATCGACGACCTCCACGCCTGGGAGTTCGACCTGGACGAAGCCCTGGTCGAGGCCCTGGAAGCCGGCCAGCCGGGTGACCCGGAGGCCCAGTTGCTGCGCGTGGAATGCATGGACGGCCGCACCCGCCGCGAATGGCGCTTCAGCCAGGCCGCCGTGCAGGCCGCGCGCTTCGACACCGAAAGCGGTTGCTGGAAACTGGCAGGCGCCGATGGCGAACATGCCCTGCGCTGCCTGGATGCCTTTGGCGGCGATGCCGAGGATGAAGGCGAGCAGGAGTAAAGGGCCGAGCAACAATCCCTGTGGGGGCGATTTCAATCGCTGAGCAGGCCGCAGGCCTGCCCCCGGTTGCAAGGGGGGCAGCTTCGCTGCCCATAGCGAATGAATTCGCCCCCACAAGGCAATGCCAGGAGCCGATACAAGGGTGGCTAGCGCTTTTCCTATCCACCATGGGCGTCCGGCCCGGTGAAGCGTGGTCCAGCCTACACAAGGCGGGGCCGCGAAGCTGGTCTCAGGTCAGCACATTGCGGACGAAGCGCAACGGGACGGTGCCCTCGTTGGCGTAGGTGTAGGGCTGGTCGCTGCCGAATACCAGGAAGTCCCCGGCGTCGACCTGCTGCACCTGCTCGCCGCGACGGACACTGAGGCTACCCTCGATCACGTAGATCATCTCCCGCCAGCCCTCGACATCGGGCTCGGCGGTATAGCGCTCGCCCGGCGCCAGCGACCAGGACCAAAGCTCCACTTCGTGGCGCGCGGCGGCGCTCGCCAGCAGGGTCGCGCGGCTTCCCGGCTCGCTACCCACCCAGGCCACGGCGTTGATCCGCGAGCGGTCGGGACGGTCCGGCTGCTGCACCAGGTCGGGAAAGAGCACGCCGAGGGCCGCCGCGATGCGGTCGAGGGTGGCCAGGCTGACATTCACGTCGCCGCCTTCTATCCCCACCAGCATCCGCCGGCTCACACCCGCCGCGCCGGCCAGGGCTTCCTGGCTGAGGCCCGCCGCGCGGCGCAGGCGGCGGACATTCTCGGAAACGTGTTCGAGGACGTTGGGGCGTTCATCCGACTTGGGCAACATATTGCTCATACCCTGTTTTTTGCGCATTATGTTGCACATTAGCACGCCAACGCGCCACCCTTTACTTGCCTGCCGGATCAGCCCCATGTCTTCGCTGTCGAGTCGCCTTGCTTCGACCCTAGTGCCCGTCGCCGTCCTGATGGTGGCCATGGCCTCCATCCAGAGCGGCGCTTCGCTGGCCAAGAGCCTGTTTCCGCTGATCGGCGCCCAGGGCACGACCGCCCTGCGCCTGGTGTTCGCCGCCGTCATCCTGGTCCTGGTGCTGCGCCCGTGGCGTACGCGCCTGAGCATGGCTTCCCTGCTCCCGCTGATCATGTACGGCCTCGCCCTGGGCGGCATGAACCTGCTGTTCTACATGTCCTTGCGCAGCATTCCGCTGGGCATCGCCGTCGCCCTGGAGTTCACCGGGCCGCTGGCGGTGGCGCTGTTCGCCTCGCGGCGAGCCATCGACTTCCTCTGGATCGGCCTGGCGGCCGTCGGGCTCTGGCTGCTCCTGCCGCTCGGCAAGACCGAAGGCCACCTGGACCTGACCGGCGTCGCCTATGCCCTCGGCGCGGGCATCTGCTGGGCGCTGTATATCCTCTACGGCCAGCGCGCCGGCAGCGACCACGGCATGCAGGGCGCCGCCCTGGGCGTACTGGTAGCGGCCATCTTCATCGCCCCCATAGGCGTGGTCCACGCCGGCAGCGCCCTGCTCGACCCGGCACTGCTGCCGGTGGCCCTGGCCGTCGCCCTGCTTTCCACCGCCATTCCCTACACCCTGGAAATGGTCGCCCTGACCCGCCTGCCGGCACAGACCTTCGGCACCCTGATGAGCATCGAGCCGGCCTTCGCCGCCCTCTCCGGGCTGATCTTCCTCGGCGAGCAGTTGTCGGCGCTGCAGTGGCTGGCGATCCTCTGCATCATCCTCGCCTCCGTTGGCTGTACCCTGACCGCCGCGCCACGGCAGCCGGCCCAGCCCCTGGTGCCGGCAGACTGACGGGCGCGCATTTCCGGTCAATCCCCTCTTGCAGAAAGTGGGCGATTCTCCGCAGGCTATAGCGATCCGGACCGCGCCTTACAGGTACCCCCATGAACAGACTTCCCTACGTCGCCACCGGTTGCCAACCGGTCAACTGGCAGCTCGACCAGATCGTCAGCGAGCTGCGCGACGCCCGCGCCCAGTGGCGCAGCCAGCACGGCCGGCTGCAGGACCGCGGCGGTCGCGAACTGCCATCGCGCATCACGGTCGGGCATATCATCGAAGCCCTTTCCGGCGCCCTCTTCCCCATGCGCCTGGGTCCGGCGGACCTGCGCGAGGAAAGCGAGGACTTCTACGTCGGCCACACCCTGGACGTGGCGCTCAACGCCCTGGCCGGCGAAGTGCGCCGCGAGCTGAGCTACGCCGCGCGGCACAACGGCGCCAGCGGCGATGACATCGCCAGCCAGGCCATCGAGATCGTCAAAGGCTTCGCCGCTACCCTGCCCAAGTTGCGGGTATTGCTGGACACCGACGTGCTGGCCGCCTTCCAGGGCGACCCGGCGGCGCGCAGCGTGGACGAGGTGCTGATCTGCTACCCGGGCGTGCACGCGGTGATCCATCACCGCCTCGCCCATTACTTCTACACGGCCGGCCTGCCGCTGCTGGCGCGGATGATCGCCGAGATCGCCCACTCCGCCACCGGCATCGACATCCACCCCGGCGCGCAGATCGGCAAGAGCTTCTTCATCGACCACGGCACCGGCGTGGTGATCGGCGAAACCGCGATCATCGGCGAGCGCGTGCGCATCTACCAGGCCGTGACCCTGGGCGCCAAGCGATTCCCGGCGGACGAGGAAGGCAACCTGCAGAAGGGCCAGCCGCGCCACCCGATAGTGGAAGACGAGGTGGTGATCTACGCCGGCGCGACCATCCTCGGCCGCATCACCATCGGCAAGGGCTCCACCATTGGCGGCAACGTCTGGCTGACCCGCAGCGTGCCGGAAGGCAGCAACATCACCCAGGCCAACCTGCAGAACGAAGTCGGGGTCTGACCCCCAGCGCCTGTGCGTAGGGTGCGCCGTGCGCACCGGAACACCGCGCGGATGTTCCGGTGCGCGCAGCGCACCCTACTTGTCTGATCCTGCCGTGTGTGTGAGAAACCAGCCCCCTTGGGGCTGGTCCGCTGGCGTTCAACGCAGCTTGTCGACCATCGCCCCGATCACCGACAGCACATCCTTGCCCAGGCGCTTGGAGCGTTCGCCGTTCCAGGCCGTGCGCGGGTGCGGGTTGTCGTCGTGGTCCTTGAACGGCATCTCGATGGTGAAGGACAGGCAGTCGAAGGCCATGCCCACGGCGTTGCAGGCCAGGGTGGTATTGGCCTTGCCCGGCTCGTCGCGGGGGTAGCCGAAGGCGGTCTGGAACTCCGCGCCGCTGTCCACCAGACGCTGGCGGAACTCGCTTTCCAGGGCTTCCAGGCGCGGCGTGTAGCCGGGGTTGCCTTCGCAGCCGGCGGTGAACACATGGGGGATTTCCTCGTCGCCGTGGATGTCGAGGAACAGGTCCACGCCCACCTTGCGCATCTGCTGCTGGACGAAGAACACCTCGGGTGTCTCGCTGTCGTCGGCCGACTGCCAGGCGCGGTTGAGGTCCTTGCCGGCGGCGTTGGTGCGCAGGTGGCCGCGGAAGGCGCCGTCCGGGTTCATGTTCGGCACCAGGTAGAGGTCGGCCTTGGCCAGCAGCGCGTCCATCTCGGCGTCGTCACGGCGCGACAGGCGCTCGATCACCCCTTCCATGTACCACTCGGCCATGTGCTCGCCGGGGTGCTGCTGGGCGATGATCCAGACCTTGCGCTGGGCATCGGGGTTGCGGCTGATACGCAGCAGCGGGATCTCGCGGCCCTCGATGCTCTTGCCGATGGCCAGGATCTCGGCGCCGGCCTTGTCCAGCGCTTCGCTGATCAGCCATTCGTGGCGGGCACGGCTGTAGGGCTCGAAATAGGCGAACCAGATCTGCTCATGGGTCGGCTCCAGGGCGAAGTGCAGGCCCTTGTCGTCGAAGCTGCTGGGTACGCGGAACCAGTTCACCTGGTCGTAGGAGGCGGCGGCGTTGTAGCCGGTCCAGGCATGGCTGTAGGCGGACTGCCCGGCATTGGTCAGGCTGAAGGCGTGGCGCTGGCCGGGGGTGAGGCCCTCGACCTTGAAGTGGAACCACTGGAAGTGGTGGCTCTTCAGGTCCGGGCGGATCGCCAGCAGCACCTGCTGCGGGTTGCTGGCATCTATCACTTCGATATTGCCGCTGTCGAAGTCCGAGCTGATCTTCATGGATACCTCAGGGCGATGTTTCACGGTAGAGACAGGATCGCAGGTCGCAGTGCGCGGGGAAATCGACGGGGCGACACGGACGGACAGCCGGCGCCCCGGGGGTGGCTCACTCTCCGCGATCCTCCAGCCTGGCCAGGCGGGCCTCCAGGTCGGCGATCCGGGTTTCCAGCTCTTCGATGCGGGCGTCGGTGGCGGCACGGGATTCGCCGCGCTCCGGCTGGCTGGCGCGGGCCTCCAGCAGGGCTTCGAGGTCGGCCGGCTCACCGATCAGGTGCATGTAGCGATCTTCGCGCTGGCCGCCCTGGCGCGGCAGCAGGACCGCCAGGCCACGGCCGATCAGGCGATCCAGCTGGTGGCGGACGTGCTCGGTGTCGTCGAAGTCGGCCATGCGGTTGCTGCGGGTGAGCAGCTCGCCGAGGGTCTGCGGGCCGCGCAGGAGCAGCAGGCCGATCAGGATCAGCTGCGGCTGCACCAGCTCCAGGGCCTTGTCGGTGCGCTGCTCCCAGCGGTCGGCGCGACTGCCCATCACCAGCCTCACCAGGCCGCGCGCCTCCAGGTTGCGCAGGCTCTGGCCGGCCTGGCCGGGGGTGACGTTCATCACCGGTTCGCGGCTGGTCTTCTGGTTGCAGGCCAGCACCAGGGCATTGAGGGTCAGCGGATAGGACTCGGGGGTGGTGGCCTGCTTCTCGATCAGGCTGCCGAGCAGGCGGGCCTCGATGGCGTTGAGGGGGGCTTCGGCGAACTGGGCATGGATCTCGGTGGACATTGCGGCATCCGTCTGCTGAAAAGTGCCATTAGCCTAACTCGCTGCAGGCGGTTGAGCGAATCGATCCACCAGGAAATCGATGAAGGCGCGGACCTTGGCCGGCAGCCGCCGCCCCGGCGGGCACACGGCGTAGATCTGCGAGCTGGGCAGCGGATAATCCTGCAGCAGCTCCACCAGTTGGCCGCTGGCCAGGCTCTCCTCCAGCAGGAAGCGCGGCAGCGACACCAGCCCCAGGCCATCCACCGCAGCCTGCACCAGCACCTCGCCATTGTTCGCCGTCAGCCGCGGCCGTATCGCCACCGAGCGCCACTCGCGGCCCATGAGGAACTGCCACTGGCTGCTGTTGGCGCGGTTCTTGTAGCCGAGGCAGACGTGGTCCCGCAGGTCGTCGGGCGCTTCGGGCCGGCCATGGGCGGCGAGGTAGCCGGGGCTGGCGCAGACGGCGTGGGGACAGGGCCCCAGCTCGCGGGCGATCAGGGTGGAATCGCTCAACCGGCCGATGCGCAGGGTGATGTCGTAGCCCTCGTTGACCAGGTCGACATAGCGGTCGTTGAGGTCCAGCTCAACCTCCAGGCCGGGATGGGCCAGCATGAACTGGTTGAGGGCCGGCGACAGGTACTTGAGGCCGAAGGACATGGGCGCCGCCAGGCGCAGCCGCCCGCGCAGCTCGCTCTGCAGGCTGCGGGTGGCCTCCTCCGCCTCGGCCAGGTCGCGGAGGATGCGCTGGGTGCGCTCGAAGTAGTCCAGGCCGGTTTCGGTCAGGCTGAGGCGCCGCGTGGTGCGGTTGAACAGCCGGCACTCCAGGTGCCGCTCCAGGGCGCTCATGCGCCGGCTGACCACCGACTTGGCGATGTTCAGCCGCCGCGCCGCGGCCGAGAAGCCGCCGGCCTCGACCACGACTACGAACACCCGCATGTCTTCGAACAGGTTCATGGCGTGCCGCCTGTGAATTGCGATGGGCCGTTATCACAGGTTTAGCGGGTTTGGGCATTGGCATTTGTTAAGGCAGACAAGCCTCCCGTGGGAGCGAATTCATTCGCGAAGCAGGCCGAAGGCCTGCCCTCAGGACCTCACTGGGCCGCTGCGCGGCCATTCGCGAATGAATTCGCTCCCACAATCCTCTTCCCCCACGGTTTATTCAGCGAACCAACACCACCCTCCCCTCCACCACCTTCACCGCCACGGCATCCAGCCGGCTGCCTTCGCAGGGGCCTTCGATGCAGTGCCCATCCTCGAAGCGGAACAGCGCGCTGTGGTGGGCGCACATCAGTACCTGGCCACGGTAGGTGCTGAACTCGCCGGGGCGGTAGTCCAGGCCCACGGAGAAATGCGGGCAGCGGTTGCGGTAGCCCCAGACCTCGCGCCCCCGGCGCACCAGCACCAGGGGTTGGGTGCAGCCGTCCAGCTCGGCGTCCAGGGCCAGGGCGCCGCCGTCGGCGATGGCGTCCAGGGCGCAGAGGTCGTTCATCCGCGCAGCTCCGGGTTGCCCAGGCCCCAGTGCCAGGGACGGATCTCGACGTGCTCGAACAGCCCGGCGCGCACATAGGGGTCGTCGCCGAGGAAGGCCTGCACCTCGCCCAGGCTGGACGCCTCGACCACCAGCAGGGTGCCGTTCATGCGGCCGTTGCCGCTGTCCAGGGTGGGCCCGCCGAGGCGCACCACCACCCGGTGCGGATAGGGATCGCGCAGGTGTTCGCGGTGGGCCGGGCGCACCTGGTTGCGCAGTGCCAGCTGGTCCGGCTTGTCGGTGGCGAAGATCGCGAAGTACTGGCTCATCCCGGTTGGCGCTCCAGCACGAAGTCGTAGCCGGCCAGGCTGAAAGGCCCGGCGATGCCGTAGCGCGCCGCCAGGGGATGGTCCTGTCGGCAGGCTTGGTAGACCACCTTGAGGGAGTCTTTCACGCCGAACACCACATCCGACTCCAGGTAGGGGTCGTCATGGTTGAACAGGTGGGTGACCAGGGTGCGGTGCCCTTCGGCCATGACCATGAAATGCAGGTGCGCCGGGCGCCAGGGATGCCGGTCGCTGGCCTGCAGCAGGCGGCCCACCGGGCCATCGGTGGGGATCGGGTAGCTCACCGGAATGATGGTGCGGATGGCGAAGCGCCCTTCTTCGTCGGTGCGGTAGCGGCCACGCAGGTTGGTCAGCGGCTGGACCGGGTCCTGCCCCGAGTACATGCCGTTCTCGGCGGTCTGCCAGACATCCAGGACGGCGCCGGCGATGGGCTCGCCGCCGGCGTCCAGCACCCGGCCGAGCACCAGCGCGGGCTGCCCCGGGGTGAAGGCCATGTTCTCGCCATGGCCGCGCTCCGGCATGCCGGCGATATAGAAAGGCCCGAACACCGTGGTCTCGGTGGCGGCCTCACTGGCGCGGTGGTTGATGGCGTCCACCAGCATGGACAGGCCGAGCACATCCGACAGCAGGATGAATTCCTGGCGCACGGCGCCATCGCATTTCTGCCCGGTGTCGGTGAGGAAACGAATGCCGTCCAGCCATTCGTCCTCGGTCAGCTCCACCTCGCTGGCGAAGGCGTGCAGGTGGCGCACCAGGCTCTGCAGAACCTGGCGCAGGCGCGGGTTGGGGGTATCGCCGAAGGCCGCGACGGCCCGGGCGGAAATCCTGGCTTCGTTGGGCGGGATGTTGTTCATCTTGTGTTCCCGTGGGTCTTGGTTCGGATCGACCGTAGGGTGCGCCGTGCGCACCGGAACCCCGGCGCAGGGGCATCGGTGCGCGCAGCGCACCCTACGACGAGGGTCATGCCGGCGGGAGGCCTTTCCAGGCCCGCACCAGCATGGATTCGATGGCGTCCTGCTCGAAGGGGCGCGGGTTGTAGTAGGGGCTGGAGCAGGCGATTACCGCCGTTTCCGCCGGGCCTTCCTCGGGCAGGCCGATTTCGGCCAGGGAAGCGGGGATGCCCAGCCTGCCGTTGAGGGCGAAGAGCAGCGACCCCACCTCCTCCGCCTCTCGTCCGCCCAGGGCGCGGGCGGCGCGGCGCAGGGGTTCGGCGGCGGCCTCGCGGTTGTAGTGGGCCGCATGGGGCAGCACCACGGCGTGGGCCTGGGCGTGGGGCAGGTTGAAGGTGCCGCCCAGGGTGTGGCAGAGCTTGTGGTGGATGGCCATGCCCACCGAGCCCAGGCAGATGCCGGCCAGCCAGGCGCCGTAGAGAGCGCGGCTGCGGGCTTCGGCGTCCTCCGGGTTGGCCACCACGCCGGGCAGGGCTTCGGCCAGGGCACGGATGGACTCCTCCGCCATCAGGCCGATGATCGGGTTGGCGTCCTGGGCGTAGAGCGCTTCCACCGCGTGGGCCATGGCGTTCATGCCCGAGCAGGCGGAAATGGCCGCCGGCAGGGTCAGGGTCAGCTGCGGGTCGTAGACCACGGTCTTCGGCAGCACGCGGAAATCGCGCCCGGTCTTCTTCAGGCGGTTCTCGGTGAGGCCGTAGATCGGCGTCATCTCGGAGCCGGCGTAGGTGGTGGGCACCGCCAGGATCGGCAGGCCGGACTCCAGGGCGATGGCCTTGCCCAGGCCGATGGTGGAACCGCCGCCGATGGCCACGCAGCAGTCGGCGCCCAGGGTGGTCGCCTCCGTACGGGCAGCGCGGGCCACTTCCACCGGCACGTGCATCACCGCCTGCGGGTAGATCCCGGCGGCACGCTCGCCGAGGATGGCGGCGACCCGCTCGCCCAGGTGGCGCTGCTCGGGCGTGGTGAGGATCAGCGCACGGCGGGCGCCGAGCCTGTCCAGTTCCTCGGCCAGCGTTTCCAGCTTGCCCCAGCCGAACACCACGCGAGAGGCCAGGCCCTGATAGATGAAGGGATGCATGATCGACCTCAGCGCTTGAAATGGGGCGGGATCTTCGCGTCCACGTTGACCCACACCGAACGGGCCTCGGTGTAGTCGTGGATGGCCTCGAAGCCCATCTCGCGGCCGTAGCCGGACTGGCCGACCCCGCCGAAGGGGCTGCCGGGGCTGACGCGCTTGTAGCAGTTGATCCAGCACATGCCGGCCTGGATGTTCGCCGCCATGCGGTGGGCGCGCTGCAGGTCGCGGGTCCAGAGGCCGCTGCCGAGGCCGTACTGGGTGCCGTTGGCGATCGCCAGGGCTTCCTCGTCCGTGGAGAAGCGCAGCACGGTGACGAAGGGGCCGAACACTTCTTCCTGGGCAACGCGGTGATGGGGCTGGGCCTCGACCACAGTTGGCTCGATGTAGTAGCCGTCGGCGAGCGCGGGGTCGCTCGGCGCCTTGCCGCCACTGAGAATGCGGCCGCCCTGCTCGCGAGCGACTTCCACGTAGGACAGCACGCGGTCGCGGTGCTGGGCCGAGGTCAGCGGGCCCATCTCGGTGTCCGGGTCCAGCGGGCTGCCGAGGCGTATGGAGCGCGCCAGGCCGATGAAGCGTTCGAGGAACTCGTCGGCGATGCGCTCGTGGAGGATCAACCGCGAGCCGGCAATGCAGGCCTGGCCCTGGTTGTGGAAGATGGCCCAGGCGGCGCCGTTCACGGCCGCTTCAAGGTTGGCATCCTCGAAGACGATATTGGCGCCCTTCCCACCCAGCTCCAGTTGCACCCTCTTGAGGTTGCCCTGGGAGGCCTCGACTATGCGCCGGCCCGTGGCGGTGGAGCCGGTGAAGGCGATCTTGCCCACGTCCTCGTGCTCGGCCAGGCGCTGGCCGGCGGTGTGGCCGTAGCCCGGCACCACGTTGACCACGCCATCGGGGAAGCCCACTTCCTTCATCAGTTCGGCGATGCGCAGGGTGGACAGCGGGGTGATCTCCGACGGCTTGATCACCACCGTGTTGCCGGCGGCCAGGGCCGGGCCCATCTTCCAGCTGGTGAACATCAGCGGGAAGTTCCACGGCACGATCTGCCCGACCACGCCGACCGGCTTGCGCTGCACATAGTTGAGGAAGCCCGCCTCGACCGGGATCACCGAGCCCTCGATCTTGTCGGCGATACCGCCGAAATAGCGGAAGCAGGCGGCGGTGCGCGGCACGTCGAGGTTGCGCGAGTCGCGGAGCGGGTGGCCGGTATCCAGGGACTCCAGTTGCGCCAGCTCTTCGAGGTGCTCCTCGATCTTGTCCGCCAGCTTCAGCAGCAGGCGCCCGCGCTCGGCGCCGGACAGCGCGGCCCAGGCCGGGAAGGCACGCTTGGCGGCAGCCACCGCCAGGTCCACGTCCTCGGCTTCGGCGGCGGCGATCCGGGTGATCAGCGAGCCGTCGTGGGGCGACAGGACCTCGATGGTGCCGCCCTTCAGGGCCGGAACGAAGCGGCCGTCGATGAAGAGTTGGTTCTGCATGGAAAAAGCTCTCCGGGCGCCGCTGGTGAACCGCGACACCTATGTGTGACGTGAAGTGGCTCCCTCTCCCCTTCGGGCAGAGGGTTGGGGAGAGGGGCAATCAAG
>RCUT01000396.1_pt1 | contig 23034 bp, 23 predicted proteins | sample 2166171 | NCBI WGS metagenome assembly RCUT01 (sample SAMN09932757, study PRJNA488358) | compost metagenome | isolation source: compost soil in 4-hydroxybenzoic | place: Germany: Experimental Botanical Garden
GTCATAGCTTGCCTTACCGCTGCGCCGCGGCCAGCTGAGCCTGGCCATCTGCACGTTCGTCTGTGGATGCTCCCAGAACGATGATCTCGCCTGCCTGAAGACCGCTCAGGATCTGGATATTCGCGCCGTTGTCGATGCCGACCTGCACCTCCCGCATCTGCACCTCGCCCGCCGCGTCGAGTACCCGGATGCGCGCCGTGTCGCCGACCTGCGGCGCACCTTCCACTGCACTCAGGGGAACCAGTACGGCGTCGCTGACGCGGCTCAGAACAATGGATACCTGCGCTGTCATGGAGGGCCGCAGAACCCCGTCCGCGTTCGCGACGTCGATCAGCCCGGTGTAATAGACAGCGCCGTTCGTTCCGCCAATCCCGCTCGCGCCGGCGTTGCCCTCGTTGGCGATGGAGGCGGGGGCTGGTTCAACCTGGCGCAACTCTCCATCGAAACGCCGCTTCGGGTCGCCAAGAATGCTGAACCAGACCGGCAGGCCCCGCCTTACGCGCACGACGTCAGCCTCGGAAATATCCGCACGCACCGTCATTGTGTCCAATCGTGCGATCATGACGATGGTCGGCGCGGTCTGCAGGGCATTCACGGTTTGGCCCTCGTCAGTGACGATCGCGACCACTGTGCCGGCGATTGGGGCAGTGATGCGCGTATAGTCCAGTTCTATACCCGCAGACTCCAGCGCGACCTGCGCTTGGGCGACCTGAGCGTCCAGCGACTGAACCTCGGCCCGCGCGGTGTCTCGCATCGCAACCGCAGCGTCATACTGGGCGCGCGGCGTGGAACCACCTGCCAGCAGGTCACGCTCGCGCTCGAAATCCTTCTCGGCTTTCACCAGACCGGCGCTGCGCGCGGCGTGAACGGCGCGGATGTTGGCCAAAGCGGCCTCACGATCCCGCAAGGTGTTGCGCCGGGTCTGGGAATCGATCTCGGCCACCAATTGGCCAGCCTCGACGATGTCACCGATCTTGACAGCCAGATGCTCAATGCGACCCGAGGCCTGGGCGCCGACACGCACCAGCTCGAGCGGTTCGAGAACCCCGGTCGCCAGCACCACCTCTTCAATGTCACCCGTCCGCACCTGCGCCGTCACCAGTTCAAGCTTTGCCGGCGGACGCAGAAACAGCAGCCAGACGCCCAGCAGACCGACAAGGGTTGCCGCCCCCAGGATCAAACGCTTGCGGGTAATGTGTCGTGTCATTTAGTCGTGGCCCATGCTATTGAAATTTGCGGGCTTTCTCTGTCACGAGAGTTACCTGAAAATTACGGAGGGCGGTCGTCGCGCCTATCCGTTTGGCAAGCACTGTAAAATCAACCGATCGGCAAAGAGTGTTTGTAATGTGGATGGCGTGCCAGAGATTGCCCGCCAGACATCAAGCCATCACGGCTATGCTCAGCCAACACCGAAGGATGAAGATGCCTTGACCCGTTCGCGCAGACGGCGGGCCCTACCGCTGCTGGAAAACGCGCTTCTCGCGCCAGCGTACGGCAAATGTGCTGCCCTTGCCTGGAGCGGACGAAAGCTCAACATAGCCGCCGTGACGGGTGACGATCTCGTTGACCATGCTGAGCCCCAGGCCCGCACCTGAGCCGTGAGGGCTGACCCGGTAGAACGGTTCGAATATGCGCGACTGCTTATCGCCGGCAATTCCGCAGCCCTGATCCGCGACAGTCACGCTGCCGTCAGCCTCAATACTGACCGATATCTGTCCTCTTCCGCCTCCGTACTGGACTGCATTACGGACCAGATTGACGAATGCACGCTCCAGAGCTTCGGCATCCCCGGGAACGAACAGGTTTTCCGCATCGCTATCGAACGAAATCTCGTAACCTTCGGCGATCGCCAGGGGAGCAAGGTCGGCGACCACCTTCGACACAACGCTGTTGAGATCGACAGGTGCATTCTGCTGGGGCTTTTGCCGGTACTTCTCGGTGTCGAGAAGCTGGTTCGCGATCGCTGTAAGTCGCTTGATGGCCGTCTGCAGGTGTGTCTTGTCCGCACCTGGCGAAAGCGTATCAATTCTCACCTGCAGGACAGCAATCGGCGTTCGAAGCTCATGGGCGGCGTTGACGAAGAAGCGCTCCGTCGCCTCGAAGCCGCTATCGAGACGACGCAGCGCCCTGTTGATGTCGCGCACCAGACGAAGCACCTCAGTGGGCAAGCCCCGCTCTTCCACCAGGGCACCACGTGTGTCGAGATCGATCCGGTCGAGGCGCCTGGTCAGATCGCTGAAGGACCGCAAAGCCCAGCGTGTGACAAACGGGACGCCAATCAGGGAAATGGCGACGAGGATCAGCGCCGGCACGCCGATGGCAAGGTTCCCCAACAGCACGGTCACACCATATTGGGACATCGAAACACCGCCGGCAAAAATCGTTGCCTCACCGGCCTCTGTGTCGAAACGCTCCATGCGGGCGACACTCAGCGGATCGTTCAGGTCACCATGGAGCTCGACACTTCTGAACGCCCGCAGGAATGGCATGTTGTCGGCAATTTTCCCGGGAGGCGCGCCGTGTGCAAGGACAATATCTTTTCCAAGGTCTGCCACGAACCACAGGTCAGGCGCTTCCTGCATAATCTCTTTAAGCTCGGCCGTCGGCACCAGATGGGGCCGGCCATTCGGCTCGAGACGAACCGAGTCTGCGATTTCCTGAGACAGCCAGATGGACGTGATCGCCACATCGGGCTTGAGGCCAGAAAGGAGATAGAAAACCAGGCTGAGCGAGGCGATGACCGCGCAGAGCTGCAGGACGATAAAACCAAAAGTGAATCGCCAGCGAAGGGATGTGCTGGTCATCCTATTTCTGCTCATGAAGGTAGTAGCCTATGCCACGAATATTCTTGATAACAATGTCGGCCTCCGCTTCGACAAGCTTTCGGCGCAGGCGAGACATATTGGATTCCAGTGAGTTGGACTGGATTTCGTCGTCAAAGGAATAGACCTGCCCCTCAAGGGACGAGCGCAACACGGTACGACCACGGTTTCTCAGAAGAGTTTCGATGATGAGCAGTTCCCTGCGGGTGAGCGCAAGCCTGACGCCGTTAACATGCACATCGCATGAAACCCGATCATAGGTAACGTTTCCTGCCGACAGGACGAACGGGCCGGCTGTCGGCACCCGCCTCAGCACAGCGCTCATTCTGGCAATCAGCTCGGGAATTTCGAACGGCTTCGGCAAATAGTCATCGGCGCCGTCATTGAGGCCGGAAATTCGCTCGTCGGTCGACCTCAGAGCAGAGATGATGATCGATCGCGTATTTGAACCCGTGCGGTGCAAATCGGCGAGGAAGGTACTGCCATCGCCATCCGGCAGTTGCCGGTCGATAAGGACAATATCGTAATCCGCCATGGCGATTGCTTCCCGTGCCATCGCCAGATCTCCAACAGCGTCCAGCACGATGCCATGCTGCGAGAGGGCCGTCCTCAAGGCATCCGTCATCTCCGGATCGTCTTCGATAAGCAGAAGTTTCATAGTGGCCTGATCGTGCAAGTCCCGGACAGCTGTTCTCAAGAATTCTAACAGCAAATTTATATGTATGTTTCAGATAAACTCGACTGCCATGACCGACTGGCCGCCAGGTCAATCGGCGGTCCAGATGCCCGGCACCGGGGAACCGAAACCTGCTGAGTATCCAGCCGGCTTTTAGTCCCCGTCGCCAAGGTCAGCTCCTTATCGGCAGCGGCCGTAGTTATCGCGATATCTGCAACCGTAATCGCGCCGGTCCCGATTTTCCCAGTGATCGCGACGATTCCTGTCGTTTCGTTCACTGATGTTCCCAATCACGGCCCCTCCAGCACCTCCCGCGGCGGCTCCTACTGCAGCACCTTGCCACGTGCCGCTTGCCAGCCCGCCGATGATTGCGCCACTGGCCGCACCAATACCGGCGCCCTTTTCCGTCTGGCTGCAAGCCGTCAGCGTCAAACAAACGAATATGCCTGAAATGATCTTTTTCATGTCTGTCCTTTCGATCCCTCGCCGCTACGGTCACCCGTCGACCGTTGAGACGCACCAAGGTGCAGACGTATGGACACCGAAAATTACGTGGAAGTTACGCAGAACCGTCGGCATCGATCACCTCTGACAACGCGGACCGAGTGACCGTCCATGCGGATCAGGCGCTTCGGTTCTGACGCCACACTCTTCCCTTTCGTCCGGTCCCCGTGGCTGATCGCGGCGCCACGGGACCCCCTTCTGCGAAAGAGCTTACCGCAGCCGCTCGCCCGTCGCCGCGTCGAACAACAGCACCTTTTCGGCATCCACTTCGAGTTTGACGGCCGCGCCTGCCTTCACCAGCGGACCGCCCTGCACGACGACGTTCAGGTCGTGGCCTCCGAGCCTCACGACCAGCTCCTGGTTTTCACCGGTGGGCTCCACCAGCGAAACGACGCCGTCCATGCCCGTATCAGACAACCGGATATGCTGGGGACGGATGCCGTAAACGATCTTCGTCTTCTTCGCGAAGGATTTCGGCAGTGGAATGATATCCCCGCCTTCCGTCACGCCGTGATTGCCGGAGGCTTCGAGCTCCAGCAGATTGATTTCAGGCGATCCGATGAAGCCGGCGACGAAGACATTGGCGGGATCGTTATAAAGGTCGAGCGGAGGCCCGGATTGCTCGATCCTGCCGCTGTTGAGAACCACGATCTTGTCCGCCATGGTCATGGCCTCCGTCTGGTCATGTGTGACGTAAACGGTGGTCTTGCCCAGGCGCTGATGAAGCTTTTTGATTTCACTGCGCATTTTCACACGCAGCTTGGCATCGAGGTTCGACAGCGGCTCGTCGAAAAGAAACGCCCGCGGCGCTCTCACAATCGCCCGCCCCATCGCCACGCGTTGCCGCTGGCCGCCGGAAAGTTCGCGCGGATACCGGTCCAGAAGCTTTTCAAGACCGAGAATCTGGGCCGCATCCTGGACACGGGTGCGGATTTCCTCTTTCGAAACACCGGCAAGCTTCAGCGAGAAGCTCATATTTTCCGCAACCTTCATGTGTGGATAAAGAGCGTAGCTCTGGAACACCATCGCTATGTCACGCTCTTTCGCGCGCATGTCGTTGACGATCTTTCCACCGATTTTGATCTCGCCGGAACTGATGTCTTCCAGACCGGCGATCATGCGGAGCAACGTGGATTTGCCGCACCCGGAAGGCCCGACCAGAACCACGAATTCTCCATCTTCCATTTCAAGCGAAATGTTCGACAGCACCGGAACGCTTCCGTAGCTCTTTCCCACATTTCTCAATTCGATCTGCGACATTTCTGCCTCCCTAACAATGCCCTCGTGCGGGCATCAAGCAACTTTCCCGACCGAGAATATGCCCAGCCGCTCGCGCATATCGGCCTTGGTCTCATCGAGCTTGCGGTCCGCCCCCTGGATTTCGAGTACGGTTTCACAAAAGGCGTCGGCCTCGGCAAACAGGTCCAGCCTGTTGGTCACATCCAGAAGCGACGCATCGGCCTGATCGATGACGGTCGCGCCATGCATGGCTCCAAGGATTGCCCCTGCCATGACACCGATGGAATCCGTGTCGCGGCCGGAATTGATGCCGTCATGGATCGCCTTGTAAAAATCACCGTCATTGACGATGGCGAAGCCGAGCGCGAGCGGCAGTTCCTCAATGGCGTTGATGCGGGAAGGACGGTAGGCCTCGCTTGGCACACCCGCCTTCTTGATGGAATGGACGACATCGTCTCCCATCGGCGAATATTGGGCGATGATCGCATGGAAGGTTTCGACCACTTTTGCATGTTCGGCGCCGCGCAGCCCATGCGCGGCGCCAACGACTTCGGCAATGGCTTTCTTCGTACCGTCCTTGGCAAGGGCGAGCGCCTCATCGACAACACCCTCAATGGTGATATTCGGGATGAAGGCCGCCGCAATGGCTGCCGCCAGCACGCCTGCCGCCTCAAGTCCGAAACTCTGCTGGTGGCCGGAGGCGAAAGCGATGGCTTCGTCATAGGCCGCTTTGGGATCGCAGGCATTCACCATGCCGACAGGCGCGATGTACATCGCCGCACCGCAATTGACCATGTTGCCGATACCGCCTTCCCGCGGGTCGCAATTGCTCAGCTGATGGCGCTGGAAAATCCACTTCTCGGGGTAGAAGAGACGCTCGATCAACAGCGTCTCCCGCTGAAGCTCCGGCACCCACCGCGGTTTCCAGGCAATTTCGCGAACCATGCCCTCGGCCATGTCCCACGCATCGATGTGGCGCTTCACGTCATTGTAGACCGACATCAGGCAGAGGGTCATCAAGGTATCGTCCGTGACGATGCCATTGCCCCTCACCCGCCAGTTGCGCGCAATGCCGCTTTCAGACATCCGGTGCCACTCGGTGTTCATGGAGGTGACCCGGCCATAACGCTGGCGGATCTGCTCCACGGAGAGCTTTTCAACGGGGGCCCCGATGGCGTCGCCATAAGCAACGCCAAAGAGTGCCGCACGAATTCTCCCCTTCAGGGAAAGAGCTTCGATGGTGTTTTTCATTTCAATACGGTCCTCGCATATTCAGTCAATCGGTCGCCGCCGGCGGCTTTCCATTCGGAGACGAACTGCTCCCACTGGTCGATTTTTGCCTGGCCGGAGATGAACTTGTATGCCCACGCCTTGTAGACGTTCTGGGCGGAATCGAGCTCGGCGGCGTATTCAGCCGGCCAGATGAACGCGTTGTCGGGTTTGTAGCCCTGAGAAACATTGGCCAGAAACTGGCTGGCAGCCTCGCTTCTCAGCCCTTCAGGCGCCTTCCAGTTCGATGCGGCAACAAAGCGAACGTACCAGGTGGCCATCCTGGCCGTTGGCTTCACGGTCGCGCCATCATTGGTATATTGCTCGCCCTCGAAACCCAGGCGTTCTATGGCCTGTCCTTCGGGACTGGCGACAAAATCCAGAAATTTGACCACCTCATCCTTGTGCTCGGACATGGCGGAGATTGCAAAACCGCGAGGCTCCTTGGAAACATCGACAGCTGCAAGGCCCTGACCAGCCGGCCCTTCCGGCGGGGGCAGCAACACCAGCGAGGGGTTGTCGCCCGGGTTTGCCTGCCGCATCTTGCCGCCATACACATCAACATTTTCCGCCGATGACGAGAAAACGACGCCAACCCGGCCCGAATAGAATTTGTCTTCCTTCGTGTCCCACTTGGTCGTGACATATTCGGGATCCAGCAGCCCCTGCTCGCGAAGGGAAGCGTAGAAAGCGATCTTCGCCTTTTGCTGGCTGGAAATCACGTAGGATATCCAGTTGCCGGCCTCGTCTTTCGTCCAGCTCGCGCTGACGCCGAACGCCTGGTTGAAAATGGAATCGGCCTCTTCCATGCTGCCCGGAACCGTCAGCCCGTAGGTGTGGTCGCTGCCCACGCCGGCGAAGTTGCCGTCCTTGATCGCCTTGAAGAGCTTCGTGTAATCCTCGATCGTCTGCGGCACCGGCAGACCGGTCTTGCTCAGCCAGTCCGCCCGCATGACGGGTTGCGAAACGCGCGGCGGAAACGCATAGAGAAGGTAGGGATAGTTCTGCAGCCGGGCGACATTGTGAGGATAAAGAGCATCCTTCAGATAGGTCGTCTTCGGCAGCCAATTGTTCCAGTCCTCGAGAATGCCCTGTTCGGACATCGTCGTATCCCCGCCCTGAAAATAGATGAGGTCAGGAATATCGCCGGACAGAAGCATGGCGCCGAGCTTGTCCGCATATCCGGATGCCGGCAGGTTGACGATCTCGATCTTGAGGTCGGTTCCCCTGGCTTTCAGCGCCTCTTCGTATTTCTGCATCAGCTTGACGTCATCGGGATTGGTGTTGAGCAAATCCTTGGCGACGATGCGGATGGTGACCGGCTCGGCCAGAGCCGGCAGCGCAACGCCGCTCAACAATGCCGCCACGCTGGCAGTCCAGATGAGATTTCGTTTCAGCATAGCTTTCTCCTCCTTGTATGCTTGACGGATTTCAGCCCTTCAGCGCACCGCTCATGGTGCCCTTGGTGAAAAATTTCAGGATCAGCGGATAGACGGCCAGAATCGGGACGATGGTCAGCAGGATCATTCCAGCACTCAGCGCCCGGATGTTGATCTGGCTTGCGCCGGTGTAGTTGACGGAGTTTTCCAGCCCGACCATGGCGATCTTGTCGCCCTCGACGACAAACTGGCGAAGAACGACCTGAAGCGGCCATTTCGATTGGTCGTTGAGATAGATCATCGGCCGGAAGAAGTCGTTCCAGTGAAACACGAAGTAGAACAGCGCGATGGTGGCCAGAGCGGACTTCGAAACGGGCAGTGCGATGTGCCAGAACGTCTGGAACGCATTGGCACCGTCAAGTTCCGCTGCTTCCAGTATCTCGCTTGGAACCTCCTCGAAAAACCGGATCAGGATGATCAGGTACCAGGCGTTGACCACCTTGAAGAGGATGACGGACCAGTAGCTGTCGATGAGCCCGAGCCGCTTGTTGAGAAAGTAGTCCGGAATGATGCCCGGATCGAAAACGATGGTGACGAGCACGAAGACGAGGATCACCCGCCGTCCCGGCAACCCGGGACGCGACAGCGCCCAGGCCATCAGCGCGGTGAAACAGACCCCAAGCGCCGTGCTGGTGAGGGTGATGAAGATGGAATTCATCACCCCGCGCTGCACGGACGGATTGGTGATCAGAAGCTGCCAGACCTCAAGCGAAAAACCGTTCGGAACGATGGTAAGACCGCTCATCCCCGCCACTTTGGACGGATCGGAAAGCGACACGGCCAGAAGATTGAGCAATGGCTGAACCATCACGATAGCAAGCAGAAACAGCGTTGAAAGAATGATTGCGTATTCGGCCCGCTCAAGCGGTGTCCTGCGAATCCTGTTGGCAGCCATCACCAGACTCCCTTGCCGGTCAGTTTTTTGGAAAGAAGATGCGCGCCCGTGATCAGCAACATCCCGAGAGCGGCCTTGAACAGGCCGGCGGCCGTGGCCAGGGAATATTGTCCCGTCTGCAGGCCGATCCGGTAGACATAGGTATCGAGGATATCGATATGGCTGCGGACGATGTCGTTGGTGAAGTTGATGACCTGGTTGAGATCGGCATTGAGGAACATGCCGGCATTCAGGATGAACAGTGTCGCGATGGTGGGAACAATGCCCGGAATCGTCACATAGAGGATTTTCTGCCAGCGGTTGGCGCCATCGATCTCGGCGGCCTGATAAAGCTCCTGATCGATGGCCATGATGGCGGCGAGATAGAGAAGGCTGTCCCACCCGGCCGAACGCCAGATTTCCGAAAAGACCAGCACCCAGCGGATTGTTCCATTCTCCGTCATGAAGGAGACCGGCTGTATCCCGAAGAAGCCGGTCACTTCATTGACCGCGCCCGTGCTTGGAGAAAGAACCGCAATGAAAATGCCCGCGATGACCACCCAGGACAGGAAATGCGGCAGATAGATCGCCGACTGCAGGAACTTGCGCGTTCCCGTGCCCCGCACCTCGTTCAGCAGCAATGCGACGAGGATCGGCACCGGAAAGACGAACACGATCTTCATGGCCGAGATGATCAGCGTATTGGCGAGCACCTGCCAGAAGATCGGAGAGGAGAACAGCAGTTCAAAATGCTTCAACCCGACCCAGATATTCGGCGGAATGATGCGCAGCTGCTCGAAGGCGATCTTCGCTTCCCAGATCGGCATGTAATGGAAGATGAAGAAGAAGATCAGCGCCGGCGCCATCATGGCATAATAGGGCCACCATTCGCGGATCGATTTTCCTCTTTTTTTGGGAACGTTCCCAAATTTAACGCCAACGGATGGCGATACCACTCCCTGGTTCATTGCAGAATTACCTCCCTACGCCACCCGGCCGACTTTTGCAGCCGAAAGGTTGGCCACCGATCCCCGCTCCACGACGCGGCACGGCACATAAATACGATGATGATCCGAACGGCCAGCCATTTCCTCAAACAGGCTGATGACCGCCGTCGACCCGATCTGCCGTCCGTCCTTTTCAATCGTGGTCAAACCAGGCCAGGAAAAGGCACCGGACGGAATTCCGTCAAAGCCGAGAATGGAGACGTCATCCGGGCAGGAAAGGCCAGCTTCCCGAACCGCCAGAATTGCGCCTAAAGCCATGAGATCATTAGCGCAAAAGACAGAAAGCGGCTTGCCTTTATCGGCCGCGGCCAGAAGCTTGTGCATCGCCAGCCTGCCGCCATCGACGGTATAGTCGCTATCTTCCGTCCTCAATACCGATGGATCCATGTCCAGTTCGACACAATGATCATGAACCGCCCTCAGGAACCGGGCGCGCGCCAGGCGAGACTTGGGGCCGAGGATCAGGGCCGGGTTCCTGTGGCCATGGGCCAGCAATATATCCATGCCGAGGCGTACACCCTGGGCTATGTCGGAACCAACGCTTGACGTATCGGGGAAGCGCTCCGCGCTCGAACCGATCAGCACGAAGGGCATTCCAAAGCGATCAAGGTCGTCGAGATTGTCGGCCACAGGGTTGATGATCGCACCATCGACACGCGCCTGTCGCAGCGCCCGAAAATGCGAAGCTTCCTTTGCCGCATCCCAGTCGGACGAGAACACCAGCAGCGACACACCCTCCTGAGCCGCACGATCCTGCGCGCCACGCGCGACTTCAGCCCAGAACGGGTTGGTAATATCGGGGATGACCAGCCCGAGCAGGCCGCTCCGGCCGGAACGCATGCCCACGGCAAGATGATTGCGCTCGTAACCCGTGGCCAGAACCGCCGCGCGAACCCGCTCGGCCGCCTCGTCGGAAATGTTCGGTGAGCCGGCGAGAACGCGGGCGACCGTGCTTTTCGACACGCCCGCCTTTTTCGCGACATCAACAATGGTCGCTCTCCGGCCCGCTTCATTTCCCAATTTAAATCCTCCCATACGGCAAAGACGACACCTCGCCGATTGACGTGGGAACGTTACCACGACAAAATGCAGGGGACAATAGCAATTTTGAAGTGGCTTGGCCGCATCCGCGAACAGGAGAGAATGACGTTCATGATTACGGTGCTGGGTTCAATCAATATCGACCTTGTGGCGCGGACGCAGCGCCTGCCCCGGCCGGGAGAAACCGTCGCCGGCGAAGCCTTTGCCGTCGAAGCGGGAGGGAAAGGCGCAAACCAGGCGCTGGCGGCGCGGCGTGCGGGTGTGGATGTCCGGTTTGTCGGGGCCGTCGGTCAGGATCCTTTCGCGGATATGGCGCTCGCATTGCTGGATGAAGCAGGGGTCGATCTCGGGAACGTAAGACGCCTGCAAACGCCAACCGGCACGGCACTGATCAGCGTCACCGGCGATGGCGAAAACGCGATCATCGTGGTTCCCGGCGCCAATGGCGAACTTGCCGGCACCGATGTGGACGCGGCAATCGCCTCGATGCAAGAGGGCGACGTATTGATGCTGCAGCTGGAAATACCGGTGCCGATGGTGGAGCGCGCGCTTGTTCTGTCCCGTCAGAAGGGCGTGACCACCATTCTCAACCTGGCGCCCGCCTTGCCAGAAGCTTCGGCCCTCGCAGCGCTTGCCGACATCGTCATCGCAAATGAAACGGAGTTTCAGCTCCTCGTCGGCGGCGATCCATTGGCCCTGGAAGACCTTGATGCAAAGCTGAAAGATCTGCACGGAATATCCGGACAGAGCTTTATCGTGACCATGGGCGCAGAAGGCGTTACCGCCATTCATGAGGGGCAGATCCACCGGACCAAAGGGCTGACGATAACGCCGGTCGACACCGTCGGCGCGGGAGATACCTTCTGCGGTTATCTGGCCGCGTCAATCGCCGCCCGCCTGCCCTTCCCCGACGCGCTCCGCCGGGCGGCGGCTGCAGGATCGCTCGCCTGCACCCGGCCGGGCGCGCAGAAGGCGATCCCGACGGGTTTCGAAGTCCAGTCAGCCATTGGCTAGGTGACGGACTCATAATATCCCAACCAAATTCGAATTGAAGCAGTTGAGCGGAATCGAACAATCGTTCACCTTGATAAGGACGTCGGTGGAGTTCATTAGACTAGCAGCAATTTATTTCTGCAATGACAGCGAGTACCGGGTATGCCGACGTTCGCCCGTACGCGTCAGTGCACCGATCTCCGCGAGTTGCTGTAGCGCGGGATGTGTCTGTGATCGAAATGTAGTTTTCGGCACTTAGCCCCCCCTTGAAGCCTGCCGTGCCTTCCTTGAAAATGCGCGCGACTACCTTTTCCTGCCGCTCGTTCAACTGGCCCCGAAAACGATTATAGAACTTTGTTTTCTGAATGAAGAAATCTATGCGCTCAAGCGTCGCCCGTTGAGCATCCAGGATAGTTTCTGAAAAGAAAATGATCCAGTCGGTGATATCAAGCGTGCGCTGGTGCCGCTCAAGCTCGGAGTAGTAGGCCTCCCGGCGCTTCTCGATCGTGAAGGCGAGTGAAATAAGGCTTGGCTGCCCTATGTTTTGCGCCAGGGATTTCTCAGCGAGCGCGCGCCCAATTCGGCCGTTGCCATCCTCAAATGGATGTATGCTTTCAAAGTAAAGATGGCCTACTGCGGCGCGCGTCAAAGCTTGAAGCGACGCCTGGCCATCTGGCTCGGATTGATTGAACCATGTGATGAAGGTCTCCATCTCAGCGGCAACCCGGCGAGACGGGGGAGCCTCGAAGTGGATGGTGGGCTTGTCCAATCGACCTGACACGATCTGCATGGCGTCTTCATGCGTGCGGTAAGCACCAACCGTTTCAATATATCAGTTTCCCGCCATCAGCATTGAATGCCAGTGTAACAGCCCCTCATGACGCAGCGGCCCATGCCAACTTTGATAGATATCCGCCATCATCTCGGCGATCCCCCGCTCCTGGGAGCGGATCTGTCTATCGTCTGTGTTTAGCCCGAACTGCCGGCGGAGTGATGATTGGACACTCACACGGTCCAGAAATTCCCCCTCAATCTCTGATGTCTTGACCGCCTCGTCGCTCAGCAACTCAATGCGAAGTTGGTTGCTGTCGTCATCGTTGAAATGTCGAACAGCACCGATAACCTCGCCGGCGGACTGCAAAAATCTCTGCTCCAACGGTACCAGGCTTGCGGTGTCGTACCTGAAGTTTGGCCAATCAGCGTTCTGCCAGTTCCATTTCATGAGTTATAGCATTCCTCTCTATAACTCATAATTATTGCCATAAATGAGCTATTGCAAGTCCGTCTATCGCTCAACACCATAAGCTGCGGCTCTCCATTCAAGACGCAGCGATCGACAGGTATCATTGCATTCTGCAGGCTCTGACGCTCCATAGTCTCAAATCCCACCGGCTGACCCTTCTGCGCGCTCACGCGGAACGGGTTACGCCCCTGCTGCTTGAGGTCTGGCCCCGCGACAGCCGTTTTGCCAGACAGAGCTTTGCTCGCCTTGACCAGGCCCGCTATTCGCACTGCTACGACATGTCAGGCAATGAATTGGCTTGGCTGGTCGAGCGTGTGAAGATGCGACAGGAAACTGTCGCTGCAATCTTCGCGGCGTGTTTCAATGGCTTCGACTGCGCAGGAACATCGAAACAGAGCCGCGCCATCAAGATAGCTGAGCCAAGGAGCAGTACTACGCCAAGCTGGACGAACCAGCCACGGCCGCATAACTTAACCGAACGGCCTCCAGCAAGGGCGGGTCAAAATTGTTCCGCTGGTTGGGGGTGAGCAAGTCGACCCTTTACAACCACGATCTGCGAACAGAAATAGCGGCGATCAAAGCCAAAGAACTGAATTCCAAACAAGGCGCGAGATGATGATACCAAAAATGATGTTTGAAGTAGGGCTTGTCGTCGTCAGTGTTGTTGCGGCGGCTGGACTCGCGGTACCCGCTTTAGGCGCTTCGAGTATTGAAACACGTCTTGCAGAGATGACACAGGCAGCGGATCAGCTCGAAAAGCTGGCGGAACAAAAGGACCGGGAAGGTGTTGCTTTAAAAGCCTATTCTGCTGACGTAACCCCGTTGCTCGAACAGCTCTGCCAACTCAAGGAAGCGCAGAGAATCGCGGAAACACCTGATGATATCCTTGACGTGTTACCCAAATATATCCGGCAACAGGTTCGTGTTATGGATGTTCTATCGGGTGATGGAAAAAATCAGCGACAAATTACCGAAAACCTCAGAGAGGCGGGCAACTGTGTCGATGCCATTCTCGCCAGCAATACTCTTGCTCTTGAGAAATTAAATGCGGGTCTGCCATCTGTTGATATTGAAAATGGCAAAAAGATTATTGATGAGATGGTTCCGGCGTCTGTCGCAGTCTTCGACGGCGTCTTGGAGGGGTGTATTCTGCAAGGCGTTGGTGATGACTGGTGTATCAAACGAACAGAACCGCTCCTGGCCCTCGCAAAGGCATTGGCTCCCCAATTGAGTTTGGAGCAGAGAAAATTTCTTGGTGAGAAGACAAAAAGAGCGGCCAAATCCTGCCCTGCAGCCAGTGACCTGCTTCTTCCGGTTTTCGAGCAATTCTACGGGAAAAAAGTGGAAGCAAAGCCGGGTATAAAGCCAGTCGGTGTACCAAAACAGGGAATAGATTTACAGTTCACGCCGCCGAAGGGTCTTTGTCAGGTCGATCCCTCGCGCTCAAAAGCAGACCAGTATCTTTGGACCACGCTTCCTGATAAGAAAACGGCCGAATTGACGCATACATTGTTTGTCGATTGCCTTCCGCTCGAACAGGCGCGGCGAGGTGACTTTTCGGGTAAGATGCCCACTAATGTGATTTTTCTTGCAGTAATTCCGCGTACAAAAGACCAAACACCACCGATCCCGTACAATCTAAAAGATTATGTTTCCGCTTTGGTGGTGAGGGATACGCCGCGCTACAAAGACGCAAAGGCGTTTTTCGGGCAACCGAAAGAGACGGCCAGTGCTTTACTCGGCAGTGACAAAAATGGCGTTTACTACGGCACCCGTAAGTTTGACAAAACGGGCAAGGAGGAAGGTGGAGGGATTGCGATCTACACAATGATCGATACATCCCCCATCGTCATCCGGGTGTTCACTTATGAGGCCGCGATCGATGAAGCCAAATTTAATGCGGCAAAGCAGATCGCTGCACAGTTGCAGGCGAAAAACAGCCCTCCCGTGACAGTAGACATGAAGGGGCTGCCGCACCTGGCCAAAAAAGTTGAATCCTGCCTCACCCTGCCCGTAGCAGCGAGAGGAAGGGCAGTTGTTTCGTTCACAATCAAGGAGGACGGCACTCTCGAGGGAAAGCCGGTCGTTATCGAACAGGGCAAAGGTGAAGCAAGTGAGGCCATTGGTAAGGCAGCGATACGGGCGCTCCAGAAATGTCAGCCGTACTCTGAGTATGGATTACAGGGCCAATTTCATCTGCCTTTCGTGATTCAGTAACGAGCGGGCCGGAACTCCGGCTTGATATCAATGGCAAGGTGCTCGGGACTTGTCTTAAACCGACGGCAACCGCTGATGTCGTTCTATAATTTACGCCAAAGCAAAAATTGTTAGTTTCCCTTCCGTTTTCTCGCCCTGCCAGGCCTGCAAATATTCCGAAACTGGACATTCCACACTTCTAAAATTGTCTATTTTGTCGGCATTTTCCATTTTGACGATTCCGCATTAGCACGCTCCTCCGGCGTAGTTGGCACCATACCAGCCTTTTCCGGCGTCCAATCAGGGTCCTCAATCCAAAAGCGCAGCGGTAAAGGTTGGGTGACATCACCAGTTTCAAATATGCGACGAGGATAAATCAGATCGCCATAACTGATATCGCTAACACCACGATCTACAGTTACTTGAAGAAGATATGTCCGGCTTTCTTCTGATGGTTTATGGGTGGGATCGAATTTGAGGATGAAACTCTCCTGTTTCGGAGCGAGGCCGTAATCTCGAAGGTTCATCTGGAGAATACTTCCGCTAGAAGACGTTAGTTCGGCAAACAGGCTCTTTCCACCGGAATCGAAGTCTTCGGGCTTAGAAGGCACTTTTATCGGCGAGGACGGCTGCCAACCCTTTGCCTCAAGCATTTTTAACAGCTCGACAACGTAATCATGCATTTCGACCAGGGGTCTGGGCTGCGCAAAAGGACGTAATGCTATTCCGTTAATTACACCGGCTCGCTGAGAGACATGCAATGTTCTTCCGGGCGGCAGCTCAAAGCTCTGCTCTCCCTCAACCAAGCGAAGCGCTATCCAGTTATCCGTAAACTGTATGGGCATCCAATCGCCAATGTCGTCAACATCAACAATATATTGCTGCGGTTTCCAGGGTCCCATTTCCAAATGATTGCGCTCGATAAACTCCTTTACCGTCATGCCCATGCCAACCTCGATGCGCCTTGGTTCGCCTTTGGATGGATCATTTCGTTCAAACATAAAATGAACTCCATAGAAGAGGATAATGGACAGCAGCAAGAACACCAGAAACTTTTTCATAGGGTATGCTCACCATTTCCAGCCCTGCTGTGAAGACAGTCTATCCATGAGCGAATTGTAATAGTTCACCCTATGATTGGGATTGGATATAGAACCAACGAAAGGCACAACATTCGGGTCTCCACATGTGGTCGAAACGGGAATGTCATAGAGGTTTTTCTTCAGAACCGGCTTCAACACTGCACTCGCTCCTTCCATCATGGAGAACGTCCCACTGTAGTTTTCATAAACAGGTTGAACCACATCCCTCTGTTCAAAATCGGCGATCCAGTCTGACGCACTTTTGAGATTGTCTTTCTCCAATTCGTCAAAAGCCGATTTTATTTTCGGAGGCATGACTTTACCGGTGGCCGCGTAACACTTTTTCATATCCTCATAACCATGTCGCGCCCTGTATGCCGCCATCGGATATATGTCGCCGAAAATTGCTTTATTGGCATCACCGAGGGCTTGGTACATATTGTACCAAGGATCGAGACCAGTCGGGTTCATAAAGTCATACTTGGGGTCAATACCCGTGATCACGTCCGGATCGAGACTTCGTGTGAGCTTCATCGCACATCCGCCCTGAGCCGAAACCACAGAAGCAAGTTTGATCCAGCGATTGCTCGGGTCTTGCGCCGCCAGCTTGCCGTAAGCGGCAGTGATGGCTTTGTTTCGCTCAATCGGGTCCTCTATATCCGTGATCTGCTTCGTTTCTTTTTCGATTTGCTCGATTTTCTTTTTGCAATCCGCAGCAATACAGGTAGCGCAAGTTTCTGAAACGTTGCCCGGGGCTGCATCTTTTTCAGCTCCGGCTTCCGCGTGTTTCAGTTCTGCGGCGGACACGGGAGCCGGACCGTTGTTTCCCGAGGCCATATTACGCCTTCTCCGCTTCTTTGATCATGTATTTCATCATCTGACCCACGCGTTCATCGGGGGAAATTGCTGAACCACGCTCTTTTGAGACAGCCTGCATAGTGTCACTTTGCTGCAATCGCCCTCCATGCAGCACCTGCAAGTAGCACCATTTGCGGAACGCCGATTCTTGCGTGACCCCCGCCACTTGGGCTTCTCGTAGCCATTTCCGAACATCTCCGGTGATTGCCTGATCAGATTTTTTCTCGAGGAGAGCCGATGTATATTCTCTGAGGTATTTGATGGTTCGCCTCGTAAGCCAGTCAAACCTGCGACTGTCCATAGCTTTGATTTCAGCCAGCCCAATCCTCATTGGTCCGCTTTGCGGCAAAGGCATCTCATCATGCCGCTGTACTCGCATCGGCTTCGCCCCCCAATCTTCATCGGGCAACAATAAGAGTGCGCCAGCCGGCCCCAGTAACCTGGAAAGACCATCCCATTCTAAAGAAGAGGAGACTTGTGCCATGACATTGGCGTCTGCGTGTCGGAACACGACCATCTCAAACCCGTTCGCGGGGACTTCGACGTTACGCCCAAGGTATGCTTGTTTGGGGAACAGCACCTTGTTAATTCCCCTGAGATGCCTGTAGAGCGCCTCATATCCAGCAGTGCATTGCCAGAAGACGACGGCCGGGCGTTCGCCGACGAGGGTCAGAAATCTGTCAAGAATGTTTTCATCGACAAGCTGCTTTCCGGTTCCCTTTTCAGCGCTCATAGTTCTCGCATCATAGTCCAGGCGAACGACTTGCGGTGCTGTACGCAACTGATCAGCGGTATCGTTACCATGATCCAGATAGAGAGAGCGATGAATGAACCCGCCATCGAATAGCGCCATGGGGAGGTCATGAAACTGCGCGCCATCGACAACAGCAAAGACACTCGCGCGCGCCTCCAACAACAGAGAACGCAGTTGTCTGTTTTCAGCCATATTCCCTCACGAAAGGCGTGGACGATTTAGCCGCTTTCCACAAACCGGATACGTCTCCTAGTCAAACGTGATCCAGGGCACGCCTTGAACAAGGCGGCCACCATGAGCACATGGGTCACCCGATCGCGCAACCGGCTTGCCTTGTATCCTTGCGACAGACGAGCCTCCGGTTATCCTGTCCGACGTTGTCGGTACTCCAGTGCAGAGCAAACTGTCACCAACGGTTGCTATCGGAACGCCTCCGACAGTAACGAATATCTGCTGCGTCGATATCACAGGCCCTCCTATATGAGGCTTTGGTCCCGGGTCGACCATGGGGCAAATATGATTGTGGCCTTTCAAGGTAACTGGCTGTGTCAATGTTTTTCTCCACGAGTTCCTATTGCGTAATCGTTAGTCCTCGGGTTCGACACCGATTTCCCAACGTGTCGGCAAATCACCAATACGCTCCTGCATTGCCTCAACGAAAAGCTTCACCGAGAAGGCAGGGTCACAAGGTGACCGTTCGAGCACATATGTGATCTTGTTGTTTTGGCCATCGACCTCGAAGCTCAGGCCGGCTCGTCCCGACGCTACCGATTCAGCGGCACTCATCCCGGGATTGTAACCGTCCCACATATTCACATCATGTGCGGCGTTTAGAAAGTGCGTAGCGAAATCCAAATCCGATTGGCCCAGAGCCTTGCCGTATTCAACCGAAAAGTGGAAAAAGTGGTAGCCTGGCCAGTCGTACTTCTGATCCTCGACCCAATCCTGTGGCCACGTTGACACGAGTTCGGGATCACTGGGAGGGAATTCCGTCAAGCGGGCTGTCATGAATAGGCCCGCTTCTTCGTTCGCGATCTCGAGCGCTTCTTGAAGCTTGTCAGTAGACATGGTTTCAGGCGCACCCGTATAAAATATCGCTTCCCTTATGGTAGTTGAACGTTCGGACTCATAATCCTGTCCGAAATCGAGGAGATTGAGAGTAATCGCCCGGTCTACATCTGAGACGGAGAAGCTCTGGTCAATATCAACTTCGATACTGTTGTCCGTGGCGGCTCGAAAGGTCGCGATGGCGCGTCCTCGGCCCAATACGTCGTTTAGATAGCGCGAGGTGATGGTCTTGGGAAAATCGTTGATGAGTTCTTCCGGCGTGAACCTCTCGTCCAAGATAACCCGGCACATCGTCCCTCCCGACAAAGGCATAAACGATACAGGAAAATTATATTTTCTCATGATGAGTGGTTCCTTTTTCCGTCCCTAGCCCAAAATCTGGGTCGGCGACCTAGCTCCATCGCATTCGCAGGTCGTGGGGCTCACGGTGCCGTTTTCCTTGACATTGGGATTTTGAACCCCTTCGCTGCGCATGGCTTCGTCATAGAGATCATCTTGACGGTTGCGATAACGGTCGCCATCGAATTTGAAATCGTAGATGTCTTTCAACTTCCCATTCGAATCTTCGATGGCCAGGTCTGGGAAAGTCTCGTAAACATTCCCTTTGTACTTTCCGAGTTGTTCGTCGACCATTTTGTAGATGTCGTAGCCTGTGCTCGCGAGATCGTAGATATCGTAGGCTGTTGACAGAACATTGAGGACGGGCACGAACTTCATCCATGCCGTTGCGACTTTCTTTGCAGCTTTGCGGCCTATCGCATTCGCGGCTTCGCGCATGATTTTGTCGCGAATCGGTGCGACGTACCGTTTGATTGCATCTGCTGACGCTGTCGCTCTCCGAGCGATTTTGCTTGCGAACGGCACTAATCGCTGCTGCGCGACAAGCCCGCGAGCAGCACGTCCGTATTTCCGCTGGATCGCGCCCTGTAGCTCACGGGAAGTCCGGGCACGCTCTTCTGCGATGCGGGAAAGCTGGACATTTTTCTTGCCAGGCTCCGGTTTTAGAAGGCCTTGGCAGGCCTCACTCCTGACTTTGCACAGAATGGCGCACATCTCACGGAAAACCGGATCGGCCCGCCGGGTCTGTGCAACGCCGTTGCCGCAGCCGTTGTTGCAGGTACTACAGGCTCGCACCATGGGGTTTCATTCGCCTCCAGTTCGACTTAACTTCGATAGAAACCAAATCTCAATCGCTAGTGGGCACGCGGCATCAATCCGCTTCATTCGTTATTTCGATCAAGTTCTCTTTTTGGAAAGTCTCGTGACCCGGCTTGAACAGCACCAATTGGGGCCAAGTAAAGCCGGTACTCTTGCTCACGAAAATGGGTGGTTTTCCTTTTGGACTGTACTCGATCACGAAGCCCGCCAATTCCAGTCCAAGCGAGGGCATTATCACGCTATTGTGGTTCCAGAAAACTGACCCTGCCGCTCTTCCGAGTGCTGAATAGACGCGTTTCGGATCGTCCCGGAATATCGAGACGTCTTGGAACCGGACGTCAATCATGTCGGACTGCCCGATGGAGAGAAAGGTCAGAACTCCTTCTTGAAATGAGCAGAGTGGGGCGTCGCGATCACGAAATTCATTAATTGCCGAACCGCCGTTAGGTAATGTTTCCTCGGTCGTTTCATCGATAGGCCCCATCACATTCTCAAACTCGGCAACTTGGGCCTGTGTCATACCGAATTCGAGCGGCCCCAGACCTTTATGAGGGTTGACGGTCCAAATTTCAGTCACAGTGTGTCTCCTTGTGTTCTTTACCTTCTGGGCAAAATTTCATCTCTGCATCTCCAGATGAGATGCGGCGTCGACACAGGCGCGCCTGGCGTAGTACACCCGTTCCGCAGGTGACTTGCTGGAGCGGGCGAGCATATACTCGGCCTCTTCGTGACCGGGTCGTAGTTCGAACCGAGGTCCGTATTCACATTCAGTGAGTGCGAAAGTTTCGAGGTCCTCTAGTGTTTCAAGACCGTAGTTCACGCCACGGTGGTAAGCGGCGATTATCAGTTCCTTGTAGTCTTGTCCGAATTTCTCAAGATGCGCGGAGCATGCCACTATCAAATATCTGATTACACCAACCGAACGCCGGGTTTCGATAGCGTCCATGATCGTGCCGTTGAATCTCAGCATGCCGCCTGATGGAGCGCTACGCCGAGGGTTTATTGATGTAAAATGGTGCGAATGCCCGATCGACCAAACGACATCAGGGACAAAATTAATTTCTTCAGCGGGGCCCATCAAACGTTCGCGTTCCCGCTCCGGGAGAACCGGGAGTATCTGGGCCATGACGTTGGCATCGGCATGGCGAAACAGAAGGATGTCATCCTGACTTCCATCTACATGAGTTTCGTGCGTCGCCGGAAGATGGCCGGCTTCCACGCGTACGCGATTGATCTTTCTGAGATGGCGAAACAGCGTATCTCCACCGTTGCTGCAGGACCAGAACACGCCCGCGGAGCAATCCTCCATCAGTTCCGATACTGCACTCAAGATGCGCGGTTTGCATGGACCATCACCATTTTCCGGTCCATCATCCCTTGATCGATCCAGATAAATCATTTGAGGTGACGTCAGATCAAAGTCTCTGATCTGCCCGCCACGATCCACATAAAGCGGTCTGTTTAGAAGACGGTTCCTCAACAAGGCGTTCGGAAGGTCGGAGAACTTGGCCCCATCCAGGACGACAAAAGTTGGACGTCCCGCATCGATCAATTGCTGACATAGCTTATCAAGGTCTTGAGCCCCCCGTGTTCCAGCTTGATGCGGTTGTGATCGGTCTATCTCACCATTCGGGAAATCATAGTCCATTGCAGCTCATCTCTCGGAGAGAATTTTTTTCAGCACAAAATCGACGTCGATCACGCTTTTACAAAGGGAGTTGCGGATTTCGCCATATCACGGAGGCAAGATGCGCCTTCTCCTGGTCCGCCGCGTGCGAAATTGATATGGTTGCCTTCGATATCGACCCTCCGACCCCGAATTCGTATTCCTTCTTTAGTCAATTCTATGTAGCCGCCTGGTGTGGAAAGAAGAATCGTATCATCGGAATAAACCTGCCAGACCTTTGATTCGCCGTAGAAGGCCTTACCGGCTATGAGACGATATAGTTCTCCGACCTCCACATCGATCTTCTGGCCCACTTTCGTCCGCTGTTCCTTGCCGACGTTTGTTAGGTACGTCTGTCCGACATTGGTGACCTTGCTCACCCCGATCTGTTCAGCCCGTGCCACACCTACACTGTCCGATTTGAACGTGCTGACGATCGTGTTCATGATGCCGGGTAGTGGGAAGAGACCAGAAGCATCAGACCCAACACCCGTGCCCGATCCTGCAAGCGCCGTGCCCGCATCCGCCCGCGGGCTTGGACCGGAGACAACGCCCTCGCGCGATGACAGACCGCCCGCACCGAGAAAGCCGAGTGCGGAGGAAGCCAACGTTGTGGCAAAGGCCGCGACACTCGGGCCACCGCCGCCAGCGATCTGTGCTGCCTGACTGAGCAGCCCCGCCGTCTGCCCGGAGAGCGCCTGCACGCCGGCCATCGCCATCATCGCCATCGGTCCCGTGCCACCGACGACCGTATTCACAGAACCACCGATCTCGTGTTTCTGGTTGCCGGATACTTCCACGGCCCGATTGCCGCCAACCGAGGCGACCTCGTGCCGGTCGATGCGCTTGGTCCGGTCATTCAACACCCGCGTCGTCTGGTCCTTCTGGGCGTGGAAGAACTGGTTCTCCTTGCCGGCCTCATCCTCGAAGGTGATTTCGTTGAAACCGTCGCCCTTGTGGCTATTGGAACGCAACACCATGCGCGTCTTGTTGGCAGGCAGGTCGTAAGGCACGGAATTGGCGGGATTGTTGACCACGCCAATGACCAGCGGTTTGTCCGGGTCACCATCGACGAAGGCCACCATCACTTCCATGCCGATGCGCGGGATAACCTGCGCACCCCATGTACCGCCGCCCCATGCCTG
>RCUT01000397.1_pt1 | contig 23021 bp, 17 predicted proteins | sample 2166171 | NCBI WGS metagenome assembly RCUT01 (sample SAMN09932757, study PRJNA488358) | compost metagenome | isolation source: compost soil in 4-hydroxybenzoic | place: Germany: Experimental Botanical Garden
GCGGCATCGGCGTGCTCGGCATCGGCGCCTCCGGCATCATCGCCACCTATGCGGCGAGGTTGTTCCAGCGCTCGGGCGTCCGCTCCTATGCGCTCAATGCGACAGGCATCACGCTCGCTGAACAACTGCTCGATCTTGAAAACGGTCACGTCCTCATCATGCTGCTGCACGGCCGCGCCCACCGCGAAGCCCAGACCGCCATCGCCGAGGCAGGCCGTCTCGACATCCCCATCATCATGCTGCTTGGCCAGGAAGACAGCGTTCTCAAAAAACACGCCACCGCCTGCCTCTTCCTGCCCCGCGCCAAAAACGAGGGTGTGGCGCTGCACGCCCCTTCCCTGATCGCGATGGAAACCCTAGCACTCGCCTTCTCCGGCGCCCGACCGGACCGGAGCCTGGAAACCCTGGAGCGGCTGGTGGAGCTGAGAACGTCGATCAGGCCGCATAAGCGGGTGTGATAAAATCGGGCTTATCGGATCCTCTATTGACTCCATAAATTGTGGAGTCATCACATCGTGCATCGTGAGGCAGTAAAGACTTTAATCATGTTTGCCGAGCGAATGTTTGGGCTCCTTTAGCGAGCCACGATGCACCCCACCCCACTGGATAAGTTTTCGATCAATTATATAGGAAAATGATGGGATGCTACTATACGCTCCCCGTGTTGACTCCGAAAACCGGTTTATATAACCCTTCTAGCCATAGGCCAGCATCACAATCATTGATTGCATTTATGTCCGGGGGGACTACAAGACATGGTCATAAGGTTGATCAAATCAATAAGGCGCTATTCCAGAGACCTTAAGGAACGCCTCGTCCACATAGAAGCAAAAGTGGATGCCGTGATACGTGACCAAGAGATACATAATAGACGAGATAATTCACACGATATTAAGGAGGCGTTCTGGACAGGGCATCCCGATCAGCAGTTCGGCGGGCTGACTTTCAGTCAGCACGGAGAAGACTTAGTAATATTAAGCATATTTTATCAACTCGGCATCAAAAACCCAGACTATATCGATATAGGTGCGCACCACCCCGTGAACATTAGCAACACAGCGCTGTTGTACAAATTGGGATCAAGAGGAATAAATATTGAAGCGAACCCAATTCTTTCTGAGGAATTCATCAAAGCGCGTCCCGATGACATAAACTTAAATATCGGAATCAGTGATTCCATCGGCGAACTAGATTTTTATATGATCGACGACAGATCCGGCCGCAACTCCTTTTCACGTGAAGTGGCTGAACGCTTTGTCCAAGATCACCCACAGTTTTCTATAACAAATATTCGAAAAATTCCGGTCACCACCGTAAGTACGGTTCTCGAGAAATACTACAATGGAAAATGCCCAGCCTTCCTGTCTATTGACGTAGAAGGCCTCGACTATACGATACTAAAAAGCATCGACTTCAACCAATACAGACCTATAGTTGTATGCGTCGAAGTTGTTTTTGCTGGCGCAGACGAGCAAAAAGATGAAATTTTCCTCCTTATGCGACAAGCAGGATACTACGTGCATTTTGCCACTTCAGGTAACCTGATTTTTGTCGATCAAGCAATGAAAGCCAAGCTAAGGCCTTGGGCTGAATGATTACTATCGCATTCCCGCCTCTGCCCTCAAAAATCTGAAATCCGGAAACTGCAGTCACTTGAGTTTTCAAATTTATGATTTGAGAAAGTCAACACAAGAAACTTAAGGCGAAAGTGTTTCGTAGACTATTTTCCGTGCCCCAGCCACCAATCGTAAATCCTGCGCGCCAGAGTATCCGCGTCATAGGAGGACATACAAACTGGGGTGGAAGCGCCTCTTGGACACATCATCATCCAAGTCTTCTCACTCCACCAACAATCACCACATTGCAAAGGTGCAAAATTCAGGTTTGATGGATAACCGAAATAATCGACTGATGTTGGCCCAAAGACAACCGAACTTTTCTTTCCGAAAGCTGCAGCGGCGTGCACGAAACCTCCCTCATTGTCCATGTGAAACGCAGTATTAGCAAGAAGGCCCAACGCTTCCTTCAGGGAGGTCTTACCGATCAGATTCACATGTACGCCCGCAATTGGCTCGCTGGTCTTCTCCGTGCCGATTTGCACGAATTTGATGTCTTCACTGAAACTTTCCCTTAAATGAGAAACGACGTCCGACCATCCAGGGTAAGCTTTGGTTGCCCGTTGCCCGGGCAAGCTTTGCATCGCTTCATCATAGCCATTATGAACTGTTATGTATTTTCCCGCCACAAGGCCACATCGATCGACAATCGTTTCGTCATTGTTCAGATGTAATGCGTCACCTCCATATTGAATGCCCGCCGCGTAGTGTAGGAAATCATTTCTGCAGCGCCCCTTGAGAACGGCATATCGACCCAGAGTTCCATCAAGAAATGGATGATGAAGGCGCATTAGGCGAAGCGGTTCGATCTTTTCCTCATGGGCTTCAAGTATCCGCACGAGCTCATTTATTTTCGTATCACCGATGACCATTGCACGGTGGCCAGGCCATTTTTCCACATAGATAAATTGGTTTATCTTGAGAGCGTAGAGGCTGATGTCCTTGGCATATTTGAAAAAATGAGCTGGGTAGGCGCCCTTAAAACCGGCAACATTTTTGAAAACCATTTCCGCTACCGCAGGCGAGCTGTAAAAGACAGAAAACGTCCCGCCGCCCAAATGCGCCAACAGGTCACGAATGAAGCGGGCGATCACCACCAGATCCCCCAAGCCACCTGTTACAAGGATCGCCCCGTCATCATTCTGTACTATGCCCGCAGACCTCAACTGGCGGCCGCGATATGCGTGCCTCAGTTTTTTCTCTATCGTTTTGAAAACTGCCACCACATTCACTACTTTCTAAGAGAGCCGAATACAACTAAATCACTAGCGAACTCATTTGGTTGCAAGTATCAAACTTTCTACTGCGCGATAGACATGCTCTACATGAATATCGTTCATACATGCGTGTCCTTGAACGCAATTTTCTATCTTGGCGATGTAGCAGGGGGAACAGGGGATCGGCCGTCTGACGACCTCTACTTTGGCGCCAATAGGCTGCCAGAGATTGACATCCGCAACACCGCTGAAAACGGCGACCGTCGGCGTTCCCAAAAGCGCCGAGAGCTGTGTAGCGCCCGTGTCGGAACCCACAAACACCTTCGCACCTGAGGCAACCTTGGCCATATCCGTCAGCGGCAGGCCTCCTGTTAGATCAAGCACCCGTCCCTCGGGAAGGGCTCTGGAGATCGCGTCGCCGTATTCCTTCTCTTGCGTACCGCCAAGAACGACAATTTTCAGATCATAAGTTTGCGTCAGTCGCGTCGCCAATTCGGCAAATCTTTCCACCGGCCATTTTTTCGCCAGTGTTCCGCCACCCGGCGCTAGTATAGCGTATTCCTCTCCAGCCCATGGGAATTCGGTATCGCCAGCGGAAACCAGAGCCGCTCCCACATCAAACATCAGCGGTTTCACTGAGTTGACGACATGACTGCAAAGCAACATCAATCTGCGGATATTGTGAGGACTTTTATGAAGACCCGATCGCTCGGGAATAGGAGGAAGTGAAATATCAAGAGGAACGAACTGCTTTCCGTGAGTCTGGTAACCAGCCTTTATTTTGGCATCGATAAACGCCAAAACCGGCCGGGTATCCTGGTCGTGCCGAAGATCGATGGCTATGTCATACTGCTCGCCAACAGCATCCCTGATTTTGGAAAACTTCGACATGTCAGCTTTCTTAACATCCTGAGAAAGCTGCGCGAAAAAATTATATTCTCTCACCTCATCGAAATAGCCGCAGGCCTTGGCCAACCCCGAATTGGTTGGTGAACAAACGATCGTATAATGACCATGTGGCCACGCCTCCTTAAGCAGGCGGATGGCAGGCAGCGACAGAATGAAATCGCCTATATGATCCAGCTTCACAATAAGGATACGGGGTTCATGGTTGTCAGTGGAATACCCAACCTGCGGTGATGTTGTTACAACTTGCCGCTCGGAAACCTCTCGTTGATCAGATGGGAGTTTTTTTTTTGTATCGAAACGACCCTTACGCTTTTTTTCCTTCATGCGCGCCAGCAAGCCGGCCACCCCGGCAATCATCATCGAAAAAGGATAGGTTAGCGGCAAGAATATAGCAGCCTGCCAAGTCAACCGGCGTATGCGACGCTCCGCTTTCGAAAGGCGATGCGAAACACTCCCTGCCTCAAGTGCAGCGCTTGACAGTTCCGCGATTACATTGGCGCTCATCTTCGACTGGCTACGCCAGTCGCGCATTGCCGAAACTACCTCTCTGGAATTGACGTTTACGGTTTCTTCGGAAACAGCATCTGGTTTAAAATTTGGCTGTTCGGACCTATATCCCCCCGCCGATTTGACCGCTTGAGCGACAGCTGAACTGGAATGATCCATGTCATCGTTCTGCTTCCGCGAAATAACCGCTACAATACGTGACCCTTCAGCCTCGTCGATGGAGGGCTTTGGGAAATATCGCGTTTCCACCGGCGAAAAGCCGAGATATTCTGCAGCGCTGGCAAGAAGCTGTTCCGAAGAATCGCTGTCATTCGAATTGGATATCGGCTTCGAAGAGTTCTCGACGTGTTCGTTCCTCTTTTCAATCTCCAGGATAAGGACACCACCAGCGGAAAGCCGAGGCATTATCTTGGAAACAATCTGGTAGGCTGTTTTGGGGTCAAAGGAAGCTTCGGAAAGGCGACACATAACGAGGGCCGCGGTCTGATTTTGTGAGTCACCGCTGTCCTCTGTGCCGCTTGCGGCTATAACTGTTGTCCAACCCTGAGCTTTGATCCAGTTCAGGTCATTGTGTGACCAGGGGCCAAGCAACGTAACGGTCCACGGCTTCGGCAACTCGACGGCAAGTGTGGTGACAATGGCCTCGTATGTCTTCAGCCCGCTATATTTAGGACAACGCTGTTGCGACAAATAGGCCTCGAAAGCTTCGTAGGAGACGCTTTCATTCATGCCTTGACTTCCCACATGTAGAGGATTTTCCGCTATTCTTCATCACAAAATGTCTTCTGCTTCGACGAAACGCATCAAGTTCGGCCCGCTGAAAAGACGGCCATCAATTCCTGCCGCCACCGCCGCCGCCACATCCGATGGCTTGTCACCGATAAGAATGCTGCGGCTGCGATCTACGTTCCACCGTGTCACAATATCCTCAATCATTCCAGGAGATGGCTTTCTCCAATAGTGATTGCCCCGGTATTTCTCAACAATGGCGTTTTCGTGGAAAGGACAAAGGCGCTCGTCATCAATATATGCCCCTTTTTGGAGAAGCAACGTCCCGATATGTGCCCGCAAAATGATGTAGTCGAGGTCATCATAATAGCCGCGGCCGATGCCGGACTGGTTTGTCACGACAAATATGCGGTATCCCCGGCTCCTGAACGAACTTATGACTTCCGCAGCCCCGGGAATAAGCCGAACATCCTCAACCCTGCCAGGATATCCCGTATCCTCGATGATAACGCCGTCACGATCCAGAAAAAGCGCGGGAAGGCTTTCGGTGTGAGGCTCCAGCAATCTATGCATTTCCTCGACGGCGCAGACGATATGGTAGAGTGACGAGGCTGGCGCATGTTCTTCGACAGGATCGAGATTTTCATCAAAGCGATCCACCCAAAGACCTGGGAGTACGCCCCTGAAAAAGCGCTGGAGAGCACTAGCCGCCTCAGCGACCTTTACATAAGCCCTCTCTCTATCTTCCGGCGTTACCGCAATTTCGGCCATCACAAGCCATGCCTTTATCCGTTCTGTTTGCGGCCACAGGCGAAAAGCCCTGTCTCTTGGGTTCAAGCCAAAGTCTAGACCATTCTGAGCCAGAGAGGATGTTTCATCGACACCTCTTTCTCCAATCTCAACGAGTTTGCGAGCTGCAATCAAGGCGTCTTTGCGCCCCGCAATTTTACCCCACCTGATCAGCAACCAAGCCCATTCGAATTGGTGCCCTGGTTCAACCGGCGCGAGGGCGTGATTCTCCATGACCGACCAATCATGATTATAATATTCACGAAGCGATCCGTTTTCGGTGGAGATAAATGCGGATAAGCACAGTTCCCCAATCTCGTTAAGACAAGACAGCCAGCGCTCCGGTCTTTTTATCGACGGGTTTTCAAGCCATGCCAGAAACGCCTCGAAGAGATGCATGTGCGGATTTGAACGCAAGGGAACAACGGCCGGAACTGCCTCTTCGAAGCCAGAAACGGGATGCTTCCAGCCAGCGATCATCGCCTCAAGACAGCGCAGAGCCCGCTCAGCGATGACATCTTTATCGTAAAGAATCTCGGCGGCGTGGCTAAGGCCAAATAATGCAAAAGCATGATCATAAAGATCGAATGATGTGTTTGTAGCGCCGTTTCTGGCGTCCACTGTCGTAATCAGGGAACCATCGGGTTTGAAACAGTGTCTCTCAAGAAAATCCCAGCCATGCTGGACCTGCCCCTCAGCGTCACCCGGCCAACCCATTTTCTTCGCTGCAGAGAAGCTGTAAATCTGCCTGCAAACGACCCTCGTCCTTCTAGGGGCCTCAACGGCTACGCCGCTTCTATCGATTTTTTCGAAAAAGCCACCATTTTCATCGTCGCGCCCCACCGAGGACCATAGTGGAAGGGCTTCGTCAAATAGCCATTTCCTGAGTTTCAGATATTCATTCTGAGCGGATTCGAAACCCGGCTGCATCATCAAGGATCATCCCCAACTATATAACATCGGCCGATATGGCTGTCCCCGATCACGCCACCGAGGAGCCTGCTCCATCTGCACGAATTCCACACCAGTCGATCCCCTCCCTCTCAAGCAGGGGCATCTTTGAGATTTGATATGGCTACAACTAGCGATATCGGTCTTCTTGTCTTAGATAAGAACCGATATAATCCTCAAGTCCTTCTTCCAGCGACGATTGCGGTCCGTTATAGCCTATTGACGCCACTTTCGACATGTTTGCCTCGGTAAAATACTGATACTTGCCGCGAATAGCCTCAGGCATTTCAATAAAATTGATGTTCAGCTTTTTTTCGAGAATATCGCTCATAACATGCACGATATCCGCGAAGGATCGTGCTTTTCCTGATCCGCAATTGAATATTCCACTATGATTTCGATTGTGCAAAAGCCACAGAATGAACGAAGTGCAATCTTTGACGTAAACGAAGTCCCGACGTTGCTCCCCGTGCGCAATATCCGGTCGATAGGATTTGAACAGGGACACTTCACTTGTGGTCTGCACAACATCAAAGAGTTTGCAGGCAACACTACGCATATCATCTTTGTGATATTCGTTCGGCCCATAAACATTGAAAAACTTCAGACCGACCCATTGTGGGGGGCTATTCTCGCCGCGTATTACACGCTCGATGAAAATATCGTCCGTCGTCTTTTTACTCCAGCCATAAGCATTCAATGGCGCCAGCTTTGCACGGGCGGCCGCGGTCTCATCATCATCGAAGCCGTCTTCAATGCCGCCATAGGTTGCAGCAGAAGACGCATAGATGAAGGGAACGCCGTGTTCGGCACACCAATCCCATAACATTACCGAGTAGTTGATATTCAACTCGATCAGCCGATCTACATCAGCCTCCGTCGTGGCTGAAATCGCCCCCATATGGATGACGGCCTTCACCTCCACTTTAAGGTTGCGAAGATAATCCGGTAAGCCTTCCGGAGAAACATAAGCCGCGATATTCCGTTTTGCGAGATTACGCCACTTGTCGCCGCGGCCGAACCAATCAACGACCGTAATAGGCCCAAGACCTGCGGCTTCGAGATCGGCGACGATGTTGGATCCGATAAATCCAGCGGCTCCCGTTACAACATACATTAAACTGCCCTTTCCTGACTGCGTGCTATTGTGGCCGTAGTGCTTTTTCCTTGCACTATTTCAAACGTCACAACCTTGCCGCCGTGCGCCATCACGACATCCGCGCCAACAATTTTATCGATTGTATAATCCGCACCTTTTACAAGCACATTGGGGCGTATCTTCTGAATGAGTTCGAGGGGCGTATCCTCGTCGAACAACACCACGGCGTCGACAAAGGCCAAGGCCCCCAACAATTCAGCACGATCCAGCTCTGTATTTATCGGCCTCGAAGGGCCTTTAAGGCGCTTTACCGAACTATCAGCGTTCACGCCTACAATCAAACGGTCACAATTGTCTTTGGCGTATTGCAAAAGTCGAATATGGCCTACATGCAGGATATCGAAACAACCATTTGTAAAGCCCACTTTCAGATTATCGCTACGCCAATCCTCTGCAAGCGCCTGAATATCCTGCCTGCTGAAAAACTTATCCGACGGGCTTACTTCTCCTGAAGACGTATCATGCGACAGCGCGTCTCGAAGCTCGGCCGCCGAGACTGTCGCAGTCCCCTTTTTCCCCACCACTATCCCGGCTGCCGCATTTGCGATACGGGCAGCGTCGGCGCGTGAAACATGGGAACCGATACCAACAGCAAGGGTCGCGATGACGGTATCTCCGGCCCCGACAACGTCGAAGACCTCTTTCGCATCCGCCCGGATATGAAATGGCGGATGGCCACGCTCCACGAGCGTCATGCCCTTTTCCGCCCGGGTAATCAGCACGGCCTCAATGTCAAAGCGCGACAAAATCAACTCGCCAGCCAGTTCAGCTTCCTGATCCGTTTCCGGCCACATGCCAGTTACGGCCTGCGTTTCTTTTTGATTGGGCGTCACAATAGCTGCGCCCGCATAACGAGCAAAGTCAGACGTTTTCGGATCGATAATGATCGGCTTACCCTCAGTGCGGCACGCCGCGATGATTGCTCGCACAACCCTTTCACTCAACAGCCCTTTGGCATAATCGGAAAGAATCACAACGCTGTGCAACGCAATGGCGGAAACCGCGGCGGCAATAACTCGATCTTCTTCTTCCTCCGAAATCGGGGACGAATCCTCAAAATCAACGCGCAACATCTGCTGGCCATGGCCAAGGAAGCGGGTCTTTATGGTCGTTGGGCGCTCATCCAGAATAACGAACCGAGCCGAGACATTGTGAACCGCATTCAATAACTCAAGGAGCTTGGTACCATTATTGTCCTTGCCCACGGCCCCGATCAAAGTGCATCCAGCCCCAAGAGACGAAATGTTGCGCGCAACGTTCGCGGCACCACCTGCGAAATATTCTTCCGATCTCGCGCACATGACCGGAACAGGTCCTTCTGGGGAGATTCGGCCGACATCGCCAGAGATAAAACAATCCAGCATAACATCACCGATGCAGAGAACCTTAACTTCAGAAAATCTCAAATAGTCCAACATCACCAGTTGCTCTTCCTGTCGGTGCCCCGCGCGTGGGCCACAACGCACGTAAAGACACTGCCAATTAATCACCCTGCCACTTCACAGAGCCACCCTCGCCCTCCCAAGACGATTCGACCGAATCGAACTACCAGCCCAATATGTCCCAATTACGCTAAATATCTGACGAAGTTTTGTGGAAGCGTTTATCTTTCCACCCACTTTTCAATTACAAAAATTCGGGTACGCCCGAATTATAACAAAATGTTTCCAAGAAAAAACCAACCATCAAAGGTTGAAGCTGCCATATCGCTATAAAAAGCCCAACAGCACAATCTTCAAACACGCCATCCGATGGCAAATTTACTTAGAAAAACATAATAATCAATAATTATTACTAAAGACTATCAAGATTTGACTTCTTTGATCGCATCTAGAATATCTTGCGCAACATCCTTCCAAGTCCGCATCTGGGGACGAGAAAGCGCGATGTTTCTTTTCCATTCCGTATATTCACCAGGATTTTCAAGAAGCGTCTCAAGCTGAAGCGCAAGCTCTTCCGGATTTTCCGGATCGAAATAACGCGCCAAGTCTCCACCTGCCTCGCGCAGAGCAGGGACATCAGCGGCAAGAGCCGGAGCTCCACACCACAAAGCCTCACTTACAGGCAGTCCCCAGCCTTCCATTCGACTGGGCAAAAGAAGGGCGTACGCCTCCTCGTAGAGCGCGCGTAATTCTGCTTGGTTCGGATTGAAAACAAAGTGAAACTTCCCGGACAACGGTGCAAATTTCTCTTTTTTCAGAAATTTTTCCACCCTTTTGCGTCGCGCGCCAGCCAAAACAAGTTCAGGGACATTAACGCCACGCTTATGCAAAGAAAGCATCGCCTCCACGACACATTCAAGGTTTTTCCGCCCATTATAGATACCAACACATAAAAGATAAGGCTTTTGTGGTCCGCGCTTATCGACTGGTTCATTGGTGGGCCGCAACTCATGACAAAGGGGAACGGCCACAACAGTTGGCACGTCAGGCAATATCCCGGTTTCGGAAAAATGTCTGACTTCAGACGCCGTAAATTCCGAATTGGTTAAAATCATAGAGGCGGCTTTGATCGTCACCTGATTGTCGTAAATGAAGTTCCGCGGGAATGAAAACTGATTGCGATGACTGAAATCATGCAAAGGAATCATGTCGTGAAGCAGCGGAACAAAAATAGGCTTCGTGCCGCTTTCTGCGAGAGCCATCAGATAATCCGACAGGATTTTTGGACGCCCAAGGGCGATCAGAATTTGCCCATGTAGATCGACATCCTTGACGGCTCCCGCAGGAACCGTCGCCCAGCGCTTTCGATTGCGATATTGAACGATCTTATGCAGCAGCTTGTAAAACACGTTTTTTATGACGTTTTTATCATACAGATTCTGGCGAAGGCGCAGCGGCGTAGCCGAAGAAGGAATATTAGGATCAAGTACACCGGTCGGCGAAGCATCACCCGTTCGAGGAAAAACTTCAAAAAAACGTCGGTGCAACGGCGAATAGATGACGTATCGAACTGATGCATCAAGCTTCGTCAGCTCATAAGCCACTTCCATGACCGTTCGAGCTATACCATAATATTTGAACTTCACGCCGGAATTCAAATATAGTTCGGATAGATCAAAAAAAACATCGGGCATTCACTGACCTGCCTGCCTTGAAATGGCCCGACGAACATCATCGGGGCTGCGACCAAAAAATCCTCCTGCAATCAGCGAATGGGATAATGCAACCTCGCCAATATGCCAGAACGTTCCAGGCGATAGCCTTTACAACATTGCGCCGATATAGATTTCCGCCGGCGGGCTTGTCAATCGCGCAGCGACCCAAACGCCCGAAGCGGCACATTCCAATAGATTTTTGCCTCGGCAAGCCAGGCCCTAGAATACCATCAGTCAATCAACGAGCCGGAGAAACAAGGGCTTGGCGATGAAATTGAGGGGTTATTTTTAGCAATTGCCCTCCCCGGCCCGAATATAAAAGAACACTCTCATATGAGAAATAAATTGAATACAGAAATGACCAACGAAAGGTCGATCGCTTCACGTCCTTGATAAATCCGAACTGAAGCGGCGCCGCTCATTCGCACAGATGCACTGCGTTGAAAACGTCACGACAAAGAAAAGGGCGAATTAGACCGTCTGCATGCAGGATTGGTAGAGGAATAACCATCCTGCTCCGTCATTTTTGGTCAATAGGATTTGATGAATGGAGTCTGCTCCAATGAAAAAGCTAAACATCGTTTTTTCGACGACGCGGCAGTGGAACCCTGGCGATGAATTCATCCTGCAAGGCGTCAGAAATGTACTCAAAGAGCTGGATGTTGACCACTGTCCTGTCATCTACAATAGAAATCCTGACATTCGCCCCTCACATCAGGATCGCCAGCTCTTCAAAACATCCAAGATACCGAGCGATTTCAACTCTCAGGTCGACTTTGTCGACTTGGAAGCAAACCTCAAACTCGGTTTTTTTGACAATTCATTGAAACCGGACACCAGTTGTGAGTTTGTCGACTGGGTCATTATGTCGGGCACGCCGGAATGGTGTAGCGCAAAGATGGCTGATCTGTATTCCTCGATCCTGCGCTACAATCTGCCGGTTATGATACTCGGTGTTGGCGGCAACTGCGACATTTATCACGAAAGCTATCGTGAGGTTATCTCAAAATCAAAGTTACTGACCGTGAGAGACAACAATACCTTCAAGGCTGTATCGCACCAAGGATTTTCCGCCCAGGAAATTCCTTGTCCCGCATTGCTTAGCGCCGGGCTCAACGAAGAGCGCAGCATTCAAACCGTAAAAAAAATTGCTTTAATTTACCATGCCACAGCAGACGAGTCCGTTATCTGGAACGGATTCTCGTCCGACGCCTACGAATACACAAACTCACTGCATCGGCGCTTGTTATCGCAATATGCAGGTCAATATCAGTTTTCGATCGTATGCCACTATATCGACGAAATCCCGCTGGCTAGGCGCGATTTTCCAGATATGGAAATCGAATATTCGTTCGATTCCAACGATTACTACAGCATATATTCTCAGTTCGATCTCGTGATTGGCCCACGTGTGCACGGCATCGGTGTCGCTGCATCTCTGGGAATACCGGGAATAGCAATCTCACACGATTCGCGTGGGTCCACGACGAAGGGCTTTCTCGCTGAAGTATTGTCAGTCAGAACACCAGAGTCTGAAGCCTTCGCCAAAATCGCAGATATGATCGCCAATATTGCATCTCGCAGCGACGATCTTAAAAAACATAAAAGACTAACGATGGATCGGTACAAGTCTTTAGTTGGCGACGCCTTGAATGATAGGACGGTCAACTACCAGTCGTCTTGGGATATTAGTAGCGACCGTTCATACACTATGGAGGAGTTGCGGCCTCTCGCTTCTGCATTGGAGGCTGTTAAGCTGAGCGTCACAACGGAGAAAGAAGGCGATCGAATGACCGGCCTAGCGCCAGAAATACGTACACGCCTCATCAATATCGAAAACAAAATAAATCACTTAATGAACCGTCAACAATAGGCTCGCATTTTTACGGAAAAGTGAATTTAGGCGATTTGGCTGTGGCGGACGCCCGAGCGATGAAATTGTCGTTGAAATAGAGCCTCTCAAAACAACAAATGATAGAAAAGCGAACACACCCATCAGTATAAGCGCGCCCTAAAAAAAACCTCTAATTGACAACATTTTCTTTCCTAGCGAGTCTCCACAAGGCGCATCGCAAGGATACATCGAAGCGTAATGTTGACACTTTAGGCCCCTAGGCTTATTGGCGTGGTCTAGATTGAGTCAGAGAGGTTTTCTAACTCCGTTGAGCTTTTCTGCGCATTCCGCTCAAAGTGCGTGACAAAAAATTGTCGAGCTTGGCACGACATTGATCGGAAACGAGAAAGCCATCACGCATAAGCAATATGCTGGCGAATGTGCGATTTGAAAATCTGTGTGAGCGTCGACGTCAAATAAGGGTGTTTTTGTGATCGGATCATTTTTGTCGCCAAACGACAAGAAGTTGCTGACGCGACTTTTTAAAGAGAACTTCAAAAAGCACGTTGGTTGGTACTCCGCAGCAATCGTGGCAATGCTGGTAGTCGCCGGCATGACCTCGCTCAGTGCGTGGATTATGCGCGATATCGTCAACAGCGTTTATTTGAAACAGGGTTTCGACGTTGTTCTTGAAATTGCGTTTGCAGTTGCCGTCATTTTTATAGTGAAAGGTCTCGCAACGTTTGTGCAGAGCTATTATCTCAGCAAGGCTGGCAACAGCATTGTTGCCGAGCAGCAGCGCAAAATCTATGATAGACTCTTGAAGCAGGGCGTTTCCTTCTTCCAGAATCTGCCTTCTTCCGAACTGCTTGTTCGCGTTACGTATAATGCACAAGCAGCTCGCAGCGTCATCGACACCATCGTCACATCATTTGTCCGTGACCTTTTTTCTCTGATCGGCCTGATCATCGTGATGTTCGCCCAGAATTTCCTTTTGAGCGCGATTTCCATGATTATCGGCCCTCTTGCGATTTTCAGCGTTCGTCTCGTTTTGCGTCGTGTACGCAAGATCATGGAAGCTGAACTCGCTTCGCTTGGTGAAATCGTCAACGTCGTGCAGGAAACCAGTATCGGCGTGCGCGTCATCAAGGCCTTTTCTCTCGAAAAGCTCATGCGCCAACGCATGAATAAGGCGGTCTCCGACGTCGAACAACGTGCGAACGGCATTGCCAAGCTGGAGGCCGCAACTAGTCCGATCATGGAGACGCTCTCAGGACTTGCTATCGCTGTGGTCATTGCCGTTTCCGGTTACACCGTGCTTGAAAAAGGTGGCTCGCCCGGAGATCTAATGGCCTTCATCACTGCTCTGCTTCTTGCTTACGAACCAGCGAAGCGTCTTGCCCGCATGCGTGTGCAGATTGAGGGCGGTATGATCGGCGTGCGCATGATGTTCGAAGTTCTCGACGCCCCTTTGACACTTGCCGAAAAGAAGGATGCTGTCCCACTCCCGAAGGCTAGCGGAGATGTGGAACTGAAGAACGTCAGCTTCGAGTATGTTTCAGGCCAACCGGTCCTTAGGGACGTCAGCGTTCTCTTCGAGGGCGGAAAGATGACTGCGCTGGTAGGCCCCTCCGGCAGCGGCAAATCCACCATCATCAACCTCATGATGCGTCTTTACGACCCGCAGGACGGCTCCGTTGAGATTAATGGCACGGATTTGCGCGATGTTTCCTTCGCAAGCCTGCGCGAACATGTCTCTTATGTCGGCCAAGAAACATTCCTGTTTTCAGGCACGGTCAAGCACAACATCGCGGTCGGGCGAGACAATGCAACGGAAGAAGACATCATCGCGGCGGCGAAGGCTGCCAATGCGCATGATTTCATCATGAAGATGCCGAATGGTTATGACACGAGACTGGGCGAAAATGGCTCTGGTCTCTCCGGTGGCCAGCGACAGCGTGTGGCAATTGCGCGTGCTATGCTCCGGGACGCTGATATTCTGATTCTCGACGAGGCAACGAGCGCGCTCGATTCCGAGTCCGAGGCACTTGTCCGGGATGCCCTGGAGCGACTGACACTGAACAAGACATCAATTGTTATTGCTCATCGGCTTTCCACCATCAACCGAGCCGACAAGATTGTGGTCATGGATAATGGCCAGGTTGTGGAGCAGGGAAGCCGTCGCGAATTGCTAGCCACGGATGGCCTTTACAAACGCCTGCACAGCATCCAGTTCGATGCGGATGTTGCCTAATCGGAAATGGATCAGGCAATCGCAATAACCTCGTATAATCGCATTGCAGTTTTACGGGGGTAATATGTGCAAGGCATACGTTGTGACGCGCGTCCAATGGTTTCCTTTAAACGGGACGCGCCGCTCACCTGCTCGGTGAGCGGTGTCTTCCTAACTATACCACCATACTTATCCGTTAACCTACCCTCACCAAGCAATTTCCATATCGCTCGCAGCGCGCATGAGCAACGGCATGATCTCCACCACCCTTTCGTCGGTCAACCGGGTGAGCGGTGCGGCGACGCTCATGGTGCCCACGACTTCTTTTCCCTGTCGGATAGCAACCGCAATCGCTCCTACCCCCTCTTCTGCCTCGCCAACAGCCCGGCCGTAGCCGAGGTGAGCAACAGCATCCAGTTCCCTGTTCAGCGCCTCAATGGTATTGATGGCTTTTGCGGCCTGCTGGTCAGCCTGTCCGAGCCCTGCTTCCAGTGCGATCCTGAGAGCTTTTTCCCGCTCGAGGCTCGCCAACCATATTTTCCCGTTCGCCGTGGCATAGGGCACAATACCGGCACTCATGTCGGGTTCGAAAACAAGACCGGAACGGCGACCGCGCGCAGAGCCGACCCATACAAGCATATTGTTCTGCACCGCCGTCAGGCGAACGAGCTCGCGGGTACGCTCGGCCAAGGCATTGAGGATGGGTTGCCGGATATCCGAAACCTGCAACCGCGCCAGTTGTTTCTGGCCAACCAGCGCCATGCGCATGGTCAGGGCATAACAATCACTTTCAGGGCTTTGCCATGCCCAGCCATTCTCGATAAGCGATGTCAGAATACGGTGGCATGCGCTTTTCGGGATATCGAGCTGGTGGGCGACATCGGAAAGCTTGAGCGGCTCCTCCGCCAAGGCGAGAAGCTCAAGCATGGCGATCGTCCGCTCGACCCCGCCGCTTGGTACGTTGATCGTCCTGTCCATTTCAGTCTCCAGTCGCATAGGCGTCGGTCTTTTCAATCAAAAGACGATGCCTCATCAAGAGGGTGCGGCGTCTTTCCCGCATTCCTGCACGGAAGCGGGAAAGACGCCGCCGTTTCAGGCGTGGCGCTGCAAAATGCCGCGTGAAAGGAATATCTCGGTGATTTCCTCGGATTTCTCGATAAATTCCGGCTCCCGTCGCGCCGCCAATCCGCGTGGGCGCGGCATGTCGATCTCCAGTACTTTCTCGATCCGGCCGGGCCGGGGCGTCATGACGATGACACGGTCCGCCAGAAGAACCGCCTCGTCGATGGAATGGGTGATGAACACCACCGTCATCCGGTTCTTCAACCACAGGGCCTCAAGGTCGATACGCATCTGTTCGCGCGTCAGGGCATCCAGCGCGCCGAAGGGTTCATCCATCAGCAGCAATCGCGGCTGCAGCAAAAGCGCCCGCGCAATCGACGCGCGCTGCTTCATGCCCCCGGACAATTCGTGCGGATAACGGTCGGCAAAATCTTTCAGTCCGACGGATTCGAGCAGCGCCAGGGCCTGCGGCCGCAGCTCCTCACGGTTGCGGCCGGTCATTTCCGCCGGGAACAGCACATTGTCGATGATCGTCCGCCACGCCAGCAGCACATGGTTCTGGAAGACGATGCTCATGCCCGGCGGCGGCTCTTTCGAAACGTCGCCGAAGACGGAAATCTGGCCGGTACTGGCCTGGGAAAGCCGGGAAATCAGCCGCATCATCGTCGATTTGCCGCAGCCGGACGGCCCGACAATCGCCACGAATTCGCCATCGCCAATCGTCAGGTCAAGTTTTTCCAGCGCCACGACCGGCGCATCCGGGTGCCCGAAATATTTGCTGACCCCTTGCAGCAATACGCCCGGCTCATAGGTCGTCCTTTCGGTTTTCCTCTGCAACATCCATTCCTCCCGCTGCATGCCAATTCCTGTTTCATTCCTGAATTACCACTTGACGAAACATCAGTCCATATGGAACATTGTTCCACAAATTAAAAGTTGTCTGTCCGATGACGAGCGATTTCGGGAGGAAACATGTCTTGGAATGTCTTGGGGGCCGTAAAAGGCCAAGCCCACACGATCGGGAGTCTGGTGGGTGCGGGGGTCGCATGGGAGATCGCCGTCCGGGCGCTGAAGGTGCCGGAATATATCTTGCCTGCACCGAGCAGAATCTTCGCCGATCTTTATAATAACGTGCCGGTGGTGTTCACCGCATCGCTCTACACGCTGCAGCCCATGGTACTGGGCTTCCTCGTCGCCGTGGTCATGGGTACGCTACTTGCCCTGCTGGTTGTCTATTCCCGCGCTTTCGAGGCGATCTTTTATCCGCTGCTGGTGATCCTGCAGATCATTCCCAAGATCGCCATCGCACCGCTTTTCATCATCTGGGTCGGCTTCGGCCTGCCGTCGAAAATCCTGCTGGTCTTCCTGCTTTCCTTTTTCCCGATCGTCGTCAACTCCATCGTAGCCTTCAAGTCCATCGAGCCGGACATTTATGACCTCGCCAGGAGCTACCGGGCGGGACGGCTGAAGATATTCTGGAAAGTGGAACTGCCCGGCGCCCTGCCCTCGCTTTTTGCGGGCTTCAAGGTGGCGGCCGCGCTTTCGGCCACCGCAGCGGTGGTGGCGGAATTCGTCGCGTCCGATAACGGGCTTGGTTACCTGCTGCTGAACTACAACGGCAACATGAACACCAGCATGACTTTTGCCGTCATCATCGTGCTGAGCCTGCTTGGCCTGCTTCTCTACGGCATCGTGGAACTGATCGAGCGCTTCGCCATCCCCTGGCACGTCTCGCAGCGCCGGGACGACTTTACCGTCGGGAAAAGCGCGACCTGAATTAAGACTTCAATTAAAAACGGGAGGATAAGATGTTCAATACAATGAAGAAAACGCTTTTTGGCGGCATTATCGCACTCGCTGTCGGCCTGGCCGGCATGCAGCCGGCAGCGGCTGAGGACAAGGTCACGCTGCGCCTCAATTTCCTTTTGAGCGGCGTCCACACGATCTTTTATTACGGCGCGGAGAAGGGTTTCTACAAGGATGCCGGCATCGATCTGCACATAGGCGAAGGCCAAGGCTCGGCCCGCACCGTACAGTCCGTCGCAACCGGCGGCGACATGTTCGGCATTGCCGATGGCGGCAGCGTCATCGCCGGCGCCTCCAAGGGCGCGCCCGTCAAATCCGTGCTCGGCCTTCTCAATACATCTCCCTACGCAATGACCTTCCGCACGGATGCCGGCATGAATTCCATCAAGGATGTGGAAGGCAAGACAGTTGCCGCCAGCGCCGGCGAAGCGTCCCTGGCGCTGCTGCCCGCCATCTGGAGGAAAAACGGCATTGACGCCTCGAAGGTCAATATCCTCAATGTCGACGGCCCCGGCAAGATCATCGCCATTATGCAGGATCGCGCTGCCGGCATCCTCGGCGGACTGGAAAACCAAGTCGTAGTCCTCAACTCCAAAGGTCTGCAACAGAAAGTGTTTTCTTTTGCCGAACTCGGCGTCAACACGCAGGGCCTGACGATCATCACCAACAACAGGCTGATCGACAGCAATGGGGATCTCGTCAGGCGCTTTGTTGCCGCCTCTCTGAAATCCATCGAGGCGGCCAAGGCCGATCCGGCGGCGGCGGTTGCGGCCGCTGTCACGGAAAAGCCGACCGGTGATCCGAAACTGCTGAAGGAGCAGCTTGAAATCTCGCTCAAGCTTCTGCCATCACCTTCCGCCCCCACCGCACCGCTTGGCGAAATGACGGTGGCAGACTGGCAGCAGACGCTCGACCTGATGAAGGAATATCAGGATATCAAGACCGATATGCCGGCGGATGCCTTCTTCACCAACAGCCTGATCGCAAAATGAGCCCCCGACGCCTCGAACCCGGCGGAACCGCCGGGTTCGAGGCGGAACAATGGTTTGGAACATGCCCACACATTATGATCTTGAAGGCAGGGTGGCGCTCGTCACCGGTGCCGCCGGCGGTTTCGGCACCGCCATCAGCCAGAGACTGCACGACTGCGGTGCAATGGTGGTCCATTGGGACCTGCCGGCCGCGCTGGAACAGCAACACCTCGCCGCCCTGCCCTGCACCGGGGTCGACATTACCGATATGGAGAGCATCGACATGGCCGCGGCCGAACTGCGCCGCGAATTCGGCAGGCTCGATATCCTCGTCAACAATGCCGGTATAGTCGGCACCATCGCGCCTCTGTGGGAAATCCCGGTGGCGGAATTCCGCAGGATCATCGATGTCAATCTGTTCGGTTCGTTTCTGGTCTGCCGCGCCCTGGTGCCGCTGATGATCGAAACCGCGCGGCAGAGCCGTTTCGGCCGCATCGTCAATGTCGCCTCCATTCAGGCCAAGGAAGGCATGCACCAGGCCGCTGCCTACAGCGCCGCCAAGGCCGGGCTGGTGGCTTTGACCAAAAGCCTCGGTAAGGAACTGGCGACAGCGGATATTCTCGTCAACGCCATCACCCCGGCCGCCTCCATGACGGCGATGAGCATCGATGCACCCAGGGAACGGCTGGACGACATTCTTTCCCGCATTCCCATGCGGCGTTTTCTTGACCCCGCCGAAGTCGCCAGCATGGTGGCCTGGCTTTCTTCTTCCGAATGCAGCTTTTCGACCGGCGCGGTTTTCGACCTGTCCGGTGGTCGCGCAACATATTGAGGTAACCAATGTCTCTTTTGGGAAAAGCCGTCGTCGCCATCTGGAACGACATCTTGCCGGAAGGCCGCGAAAATTTCATTGAATGGCACAATCGCGAACATATTCCCGAGCGGGTATCGATACCCGGTTTCCTGCGCGGACGCCGCTATATCGCGCAACAGGGAACACCCGAATATTTCACGCTCTATGAGGCAGCGGATGCGCAGGTGCTGGTAGGCCAGCCCTATCTAGACCGGCTCAATAATCCCACCCCCTGGACAAAACGTTCAACCACTGACTTCCGCAACACGACACGCGGTGTCTGCAACACCGACTATTCTTATGGGTGCGGTGACGGCGGCTTCATCGCCACTTTTCGTTTTGATGCGGCCGAGGCCGACAGGGCGACAATCCGATCGATGCTGGCCGAGGCTCTCTGCGAAACCGGCAAGCTGAACGGCGTCAGCGGCGCCCATTTGTGCATTGCAGACAATGGCGCAAGCAGCCTCGAAACCGCCGAACGCAAAGGCCGGCAGGTTGGCGTACCCAACTGGATCATCATGATCGAAGGCGGCTCGGCCTCTTCCGTTTCCGGTGCTTCAGATAGCTTGGTACAACACCTCTCCAGAACCGAGCTCATCGGCCTCGCGGAACCCGGACTTTATCGCCTTGAATTCGCACTCAGCGAAAATGCCGTTCAGCAATCAGCGGCATAGGAAAACCCGATGAAATTTCTTCGTTATGGTCCCATCGGCCAGGAAAAGCCCGCAGCGCTCGATGCGGAGGGTAACATCCGCGATCTTTCTTCCGTCGTCGCCGATATTGCTGGGCCGACCCTCTCGCGCAGCTCCCTTGAAAAGCTGGCGAAAATTGATCTTTCGTCGCTTCCGGCCGTATCATCGGATGTCCGGATCGGTCCCTGCGTCGGTGCTGTCGGTAATTTTGTTGCGGTCGGCCTCAATTACATCGACCATGCGCTGGAAACGAACACGCCCATCCCCGAAGAGCCGGTGCTTTTCAACAAACACACGTCCTGCATTTCCGGCCCGAATGATCCGATCTACCTGCTAAAGGATTCGGAAAAGACTGACTGGGAGGTAGAGATCGCCTTCGTTATCGGTGAACCCGCCTATCATGTGCGGGAAGAAGATGCGCTCTCCGCCATAGCGGGTTTCTGCGTCTGCCATGACGTCTCTGAGCGCGCCTTTCAGATAGAACGCGGCGGCCAATGGACCAAAGGCAAAAGCGGACCGACATTCGGTCCTCTCGGACCATGGCTGGTCACGCCGGATGAAATCGGCAACGTGCAAAATCTGGGCCTGTGGCTCGACGTCAACGGCCAGCGCATGCAGACCGGTTCGACGTCCAAGATGATTTTCCCGATCGCGACGCTTGTTTCTTATATCAGCCGCTTTATGCGCCTCATGCCAGGCGACGTTATCACCACGGGCACGCCGCCCGGGGTTGGCCTTGGAATGAAACCGCCTGTCTTTCTAAAAGCCGGCGATGTGGTCGAACTCGGCATTGATAGCCTTGGCACACAGCGTCAAATCGTGACAGCATTCGACGTGTAAGATCGTCAGGAGACATGAGTGAATGACAGCAATCGAAAAACTGGCTGAAAGCTTCACCACAGCGAGTCGCGAGGGCACGAAGATTTCTCTGGCGGCGGTTCAGGGCGAGGACCTCATTCCCACCACCCTCGAAGAGGCTATGGCGGCTCAGCGGGCTTTTGCGAAAAACTGGGCGAAACCGGTTGCCGGCTGGAAACTGGCGATCCGCCCGGATGGCGAGGCCATCGGGGCGCCCATGTTCGATTGCGTTCGGGTCGACGAAACCAATGTCGCTTCTTTTCCTCAAGATGGCACCGAAGGCATCGAGATCGAGATCTGCTTTACCCTTTCCGCCGATATCCCGGCCGCGACCGAAGGGCCGCTGACTAGGGACGACCTGATAGGATTTATCGACAAGGTCCACCTTGGCGCTGAACTTCTTCGCTACAGGCTGGTGGAAAAAAATCAGGTGCCGTTTCCGCTTTTTCTCGCGGATCGCCTCGCCAACCACGGCTTCGTCATCGGCCCGGAAGTCGATAAGGACATCGTGGATGTCTTTGCCGGAAGTGGCGAGAACCTGCCGCAGCTCACCGTTACCGAGGGGCAGTTATCGTTGTTCGATGCTACGGTAAAGCATCCGAATGGTGATCCGCTCGCGCCGCTGGTCGCCTTTGCCAATGCGGCATTCAACACAGGGGAGATGCTCAAGGCAGGCAATGTCGTGACGACGGGCAGCCTTTGCGGCGCGATACCGAACATGCTTGCCGGCAAGACACATATAACGCTGAAATCGGTTGGTGCCTTCACACTGTCCGGTCCGAGGCCATAGGCGTCCGGTCCTCCGGATGCTCCTTTTTCGGCCGCCTGCCGCCTTCATCCCCGCCGCGACTTCCGATGCCATCGGAAGGTCATTTCACCCGCCCGTATTCGCCCAGAAAATCGAGCAGCGCCCGGATGCGTGCTGGAAGAGGTCCGCGCTGACCGACATAAACGGCATGAAACATCTCCGTCTCGCCCGTATCGAGGTGATCAAGGACCGATATGAGCCGGCCGGCGGCGATATCCTCCCGCACGGTGAAGGCAGCAAGGCGAACCAGACCGACACCGGCAAGGGCAAGACGGCGAAGGCCCTCGCCATCACTGACCTGCACGCGCCCGGTCGCCGGAATGATGGAGGTCTTTCCGCCCTCCCGCAACGGCCACCCCTCGACTGACCGGGTATAGCCAAATCCTGGGCGATTGTGATCCTCCAGATCGGCGATGGTTTGCGGCACGCCGCAGCGCTCCAGATAATCCGGGGCTGCGGCGATGATCATCCTTGTCTCACCGAGTTTCCGGGCGACGAGAGTTGAACTCTTCAGCGGCCCGGCACGCACCGCGACATCCATGCGTTCCGCAAGAAGGTCGACCACCAGATCCGTCTGGACGATATCGAGCGTGATACCCGGATGAAGCGCCAAAAACCGCGGCAGGACGGGCGCAAGAATATGCGTTGCATAGGAAGCGCTGGTGTTGATCCGCACGCGGCCGACAGGCTGTTCGCCCCGACCGGCGGCGCGTTCGGCCTCTTCGAGATCGGCGAGGATGCGGGTGGCCCTTTCATAGAAGGCGCAGCCCTCCGGCGTTATCTGAAGCTGCCGGGTGGAACGGTTGAGCAGACGCGCGCCGAGGCGGCCTTCCAGCCGTGCGATCAGCTTGCTCACCGCCGAAGGCGTCATGTTTGCCGCCGCGGCCGCGCGGGAAAAACCGCCGAGTTCGACGACCCGCACGAAGATTT
>RCUT01000398.1_pt1 | contig 22935 bp, 21 predicted proteins | sample 2166171 | NCBI WGS metagenome assembly RCUT01 (sample SAMN09932757, study PRJNA488358) | compost metagenome | isolation source: compost soil in 4-hydroxybenzoic | place: Germany: Experimental Botanical Garden
GATTGTGATTCCAGTTGTCGTGGGTTCGATTCCCATCGTCCACCCCATATTCTTCGAAGGCGCCTTGATCGTGAGATCGGGCGCCTTTTTGTTTTGCGCCCTGATCTGGCGGCGCTGTGCTCAGGCGAGGGCAGGGCTGTTTTCCGGTATCAGGCGCACCTCTACGCGATGCCCGAGGGCGCGCGCTGCGCTGGCCAGGGTTGCCAGTGTCATGCCTGGGTCGTTCTGGTCGAGCGCCCGGTCAACCGCGGTGCGGCTGGTGTGCATGCGCTCGGCCAATGCCTTCTTGCTGATCTTCTGTGCTTTCATGGCCTCGGCGATCTGCCAGGCGATCACGCGCTTCAGGGCGGCTGCGGATACCTCCTCTGCAAGGTCCTCGCCTGCCAGGAAGTCGTCGAAGTCGGAGCCAATATGTGTGGTCATTGCTTGTGCCTCTTTATGGCGGCTTGGCGCTGCCTGGCGGCGGCCAGGTCCGGCGCTGGTGTTTTCTGGCTCTTCTTGATGAAGCCATGAAGCAGGACCATGGTGTTTCCATCCACGGTAAAAAGAACCCGGGCGATCGTGTTCTCAAGGTTGACCCTGGCCTCCCATAGGCCTTTCCCGAGCTTCCTGACAATGGGCATGCCTAGCGGCCATCCGATTTGTATTGTCTTGATCTCGGTTCCAATCAGGTATTTGTGGGTGCGGGGGAGTGAGGTCAACCATTCGCGTACAGGCTCATTGCCGGCTTCGGTGCGAAAGAAGCGGACATCTAGTGTTGTCGTGTTCCTGTCCATGGAAGTGTACCAAAAAAGGTGCTCCATTCAAGCGCAGGGCAATCGCTTGTGCCATAGCGTGTTTCCCGCAGTGCTGTAGGAGTGTTCGCCGGGTTGCAAATCAATCGATCCCGGCCCTTGCAATCCTCTGGTGACATCCCAATAAAAGCTGTTAGATTTCAGCCGGTTGATACACCGGCCCATTTGGCCGGCAGAGGAACAGCCCGATGATCGCAAAAGAAGCCCGTCAGGCCCTGGCGCTACAGCGCTTTGCCGAGGCCAACCCGCAACTGCTCGAAGAGATCCGTGAGCTGGATGCGCGCGAGCAGGCCCAGCAGATCGAGTGGGCGTTCGAGGATGCGGCCGAGGAGCAGGGTATCCAGCCTTGGGAGCTGGCCCTGCAACTGATCGCCGAAACCCCCGAGCAGCTGCAGGCCATGCGCCTGGAGACGCACCGCGAGGTAGCCGAGGCGCTGGGGATGGAGTGGGAGGAGTACTGCCAGTTCAACGAAATCGACCCTGAATAAAGGAAGCGAATTCGTTTGTGGTAGTTGTTTGACAAGGTATTTCGGCTGCAGGTCGCCCCGGGCGTCGTGCGGCCCCCATTGAAGCAGGCTCGGCGTTATGTCGTGCGGGCCTTGAAAGTTAATCGACCGGCGTGGTTTCCCGTCGTCCCGAGTGGGGTGACTTCTGCTGCGCGACTCACTAGAATGCTTGCCCTTGATTCTGGAGTCGGGCTAACGCCGGCTAACGTCTGTGCAACGAGGAATATCCATGCAAGTTTCTGTTGAAAACACTTCCGCTCTCGAGCGCCGCATGACCATCGCCGTTCCGGCCGAGCGCGTCGAGAACGAAGTCAACAAGCGTCTGCAGCAGACTGCCAAGCGCGCCAAGATTGCGGGCTTCCGTCCTGGTAAAGTACCGATGACCGTGATCCGTCAGCGTTTCGAGGCGGACGCCCGTCAAGAGGCTTTCGGTGACCTGGTCCAGGCTTCCTTCTACGAAGCCATCGTCGAGCAGAAGCTGAACCCGGCTGGCGCCCCTGCGGTAGAGCCGAAGTCCTTCGAAAAGGGCAAGGACCTGGAATTCGTCGCCATCTTCGAAGTGTTCCCGGAGTTCACCGTTGGCGGCCTCGAGTCGATCAACGTCGAGCGCCTGAGCGCCGAAGTGGCTGACGCCGACCTGGACAACATGCTGGAAGTGCTGCGCAAGCAGAACGTTCGTTTCGAAGCCGCTGATCGCGCTGCCCAGAACGAAGACCAGCTGAACATCGATTTCGTCGGCAAGGTCGACGGTGAAGTGTTCGCCGGTGGTTCGGCCAAGGGCACCCAGCTGGTACTGGGCTCCGGCCGCATGATCCCAGGCTTCGAAGACGGCCTGGTTGGCGCCAAGGCTGGCGAAGAGCGCGTTGTCAACGTGACCTTCCCTGAGGACTACCAGAACCTGGACCTGGCTGGCAAAGCCGCCGAGTTCACCATCACCGTCAACAGCGTTGCCGCTCCTGTGCTGCCAGAGCTGAACGAAGAGTTCTTCGCCCAGTTCGGCATCAAGGAATCGACCCTGGAAGGCTTCCGCACCGAAGTTCGCAAGAACATGGAGCGCGAGCTGCGTCAGGCGATCAAGGCCAAGGTCAAGAACCAGGTCATGGACGGTCTGCTGGCCGCCAACCCGATCGAAGTGCCAAAGGCCCTGCTGGAAAACGAAGTCAACCGTCTGCGCGTGCAGGCTGTTCAGCAGTTCGGCGGCAACATCAAGCCTGAGCAACTGCCGGCCGAGCTGTTCGAAGAGCAAGCCAAGCGCCGTGTGGTCCTGGGCCTGATCGTGGCCGAAGTGGTCAAGCAGTTCGAGCTGAAGCCGGACGAAGGCAAGGTTCGCGAAATGATCGAAGAAATGGCTTCGGCTTACCAAGAGCCTGAGCAGGTCATCGCCTGGTACTACAAGAACGACCAGCAACTGAACGAAGTCCGTTCGGTTGTGCTGGAAGAACAAGTTGTAGATACTGTTCTGCAGAAAGCGACTGTGACCGACAAGTCGGTCTCGTACGAAGAAGCCGTTAAACCAGCCGAGGCGCCTGCCGCTGCTGAGTAACGGTCTTCTCTCGTAGGAAACCTCCACAAGCCAGCCTTCGAGCTGGCTTGTGCGTATTCAAGCCATGACTATTTGGGAGTGAGCGCAGGACATGTCCCGCAATTCTTATATTCAGCAGAGCTCTGACATCCAGGCCGCAGGCGGCCTGGTCCCGATGGTTATCGAGCAGTCCGCCCGTGGCGAACGCGCTTACGACATCTACTCGCGCCTGTTGAAGGAGCGTGTGATCTTCCTGGTTGGCCCGGTAGAGGACTACATGGCCAACCTCGTCGTCGCGCAACTGCTGTTCCTTGAAGCGGAAAACCCGGACAAGGATATCCATCTGTACATCAACTCGCCGGGCGGTTCCGTCACCGCCGGCATGTCGATCTACGACACCATGCAGTTCATCAAGCCGGACGTTTCGACCATCTGCATCGGCCAGGCCTGCAGCATGGGCGCCTTCCTGCTGGCTGCAGGTGCCAAGGGCAAGCGTCACTGCCTGCCGAACTCGCGTGTGATGATCCACCAGCCGCTGGGCGGCTTCCAGGGTCAGGCCACCGATATCGAGATCCACGCCCAGGAAATCCTCAATATCAAGGCCCGTCTGAACGAGCTGCTGGCCTACCACACCGGCCAGGAGCTCGAGACCATCAAGCGCGACACCGAACGTGACAACTTCATGAGCGCCTCGCGCGCGGCCGAGTACGGCCTGATCGACTCGGTCTACGACAAGCGGCAACTGGCCTCCTGAACCGGGGTGCCAGAGCAGGTGGGCGCGGAAAGCGCCTACCTGCGGACTTGAAAAAGCCCGCAATTGCCTTCATCTTGTGTTGCAAGCCTACCGGATTGGATCGATCGAATGACTGACACCCGTAACGGCGAGGACAGCGGCAAATTGCTTTATTGCTCCTTCTGCGGCAAAAGCCAGCACGAAGTGCGCAAACTGATTGCCGGGCCCTCGGTATTTATCTGCGACGAGTGCGTCGACCTGTGCAACGACATCATCCGTGAGGAGGTGCAGGAAGCCCAGGCCGAGAGCAGCGCGCACAAATTGCCTTCGCCGAAAGAAATCAGCGGTATCCTGGACCAGTACGTCATTGGTCAGGAACGCGCGAAGAAGGTGCTTGCCGTAGCGGTGTACAACCACTACAAGCGCCTGAACCAGCGTGACAAGAAGGGTGACGAAGTCGAACTCGGCAAGAGCAACATCCTGCTCATCGGGCCAACCGGCTCGGGCAAGACCCTGCTCGCCGAAACCCTTGCACGCCTGTTGAACGTACCGTTCACCATTGCTGACGCCACCACCCTGACCGAAGCCGGTTATGTGGGTGAGGACGTCGAGAACATCATTCAGAAACTGCTGCAGAAGTGCGACTACGACGTGGAAAAGGCCCAGATGGGCATTGTCTACATCGACGAGATCGACAAGATTTCGCGCAAGTCGGACAACCCGTCCATCACCCGTGACGTCTCGGGCGAGGGCGTGCAGCAGGCACTGCTGAAGCTGATCGAAGGCACCGTGGCCTCGGTTCCGCCGCAGGGCGGCCGCAAGCACCCGCAACAGGAATTCCTGCAGGTTGATACCCGCAACATCCTGTTCATCTGTGGTGGTGCGTTCTCGGGCCTGGAAAAGGTCATCCAGAACCGCTCCACCAAAGGTGGCATCGGTTTTGGCGCCGAGGTACGCAGCAAGGAAGAGGGCAAGAAGGTTGGCGAGTCCCTGCGTGAGGTCGAGCCGGACGATCTGGTCAAGTTTGGCCTGATCCCGGAATTCGTCGGCCGTCTGCCGGTACTGGCAACCCTCGACGAGCTGGACGAGGCTGCGCTGATGCAGATCCTCACCGAGCCGAAGAACGCCCTGACCAAGCAGTATGCCAAGCTGTTCGAGATGGAAAGCGTCGACCTCGAGTTCCGCAGCGATGCGCTCAAGGCCGTTGCACGCAAGGCCCTGGAGCGCAAGACTGGCGCCCGTGGCCTGCGTTCGATCCTCGAAGGCGTGCTGCTCGACACCATGTACGAGATTCCTTCGAAGAAGGATGTCAGCAAGGTGGTGATCGACGAGAGCGTCATCGATGGCACCTCGCAGCCGCTGATGATCTACGAGAACAGCGAGCCGCAAGCCAAGGCCGCACCGGACGCCTGATCCAGGCAATGGCCGGTTGACGGTTGCAAGCAAGAAGGGGCCTACGGGCCCCTTTCTGCTTTTCCTGCGCTAGCGCTTGTAATTTCCCAAGCGTGCCCCCACATTAGGTCCAAGCATCATTTCCACCGGTTTCCGGCCATAAGGCCGCTGTAGAGGCGAAATCATGAAGACCACCCTCGACTTGCCTCTTTTGCCATTGCGCGATGTCGTTGTTTACCCGCACATGGTCATCCCGCTGTTCGTGGGGCGCGAAAAGTCCATCGAAGCCCTCGAGGCGGCGATGACGGGCGAAAAGCAGATCCTCCTGCTGGCCCAGAAAAACCCGGCCGACGATGATCCGGGCGAGGACGCCCTGTACCGCGTCGGTACCGTTGCCACCGTGCTGCAATTGCTGAAACTGCCCGATGGCACCGTCAAGGTGCTGGTCGAGGGCGAGCAGCGCGGTGCGGTCGAGCGCTTCACCGAAGTAGAAGGGCACATCCGTGCCGAAGTTTCCCTGATCGACGAAGTCGACGCCGCCGAGCGCGAGTCGGAAGTGTTCGTGCGCACGCTGCTGTCGCAGTTCGAGCAGTACGTGCAGTTGGGCAAGAAAGTCCCTGCCGAAGTGCTGTCGTCGCTGAACAGCATCGAAGAGCCAGGGCGCCTGGTCGATACCATGGCCGCACACATGGCCCTGAAGATCGAGCAGAAACAGGAAATTCTCGAAATCGTCGACCTGCCGACCCGTGTCGAGCACGTACTGGCGCTGCTGGATGCCGAAATCGACCTGCTGCAGGTCGAAAAGCGCATTCGCGGTCGGGTCAAGAAACAGATGGAGCGCAGCCAGCGCGAGTACTACCTGAATGAGCAGATGAAGGCCATTCAGAAAGAGCTCGGCGACAGCGAAGAAGGTCACAACGAAGTCGAAGAGCTGAAAAAGCGCCTCGACGCCGCTGGCCTGCCAAAGGATGCCTATGCCAAGGCCCAGGCCGAGCTGAACAAGCTCAAGCAGATGTCGCCGATGTCGGCCGAAGCCACCGTGGTGCGTTCCTACCTCGACTGGCTGGTGCAGGTGCCGTGGAAGGCCCAGAGCAAGGTGCGCCTGGACCTGGCCAAGGCCGAGGAAATCCTCGATGCCGACCACTATGGCCTGGAAGAGGTCAAGGAACGCATCCTCGAGTACCTTGCCGTGCAAAAGCGCGTCAAGAAGATCCGCGGCCCGGTACTGTGCCTGGTCGGCCCGCCCGGCGTCGGCAAGACCTCGCTGGCCGAGTCGATCGCTGCTGCCACCAACCGCAAGTTCGTGCGCATGGCCCTGGGTGGTGTGCGTGACGAGGCCGAGATCCGTGGTCACCGCCGTACCTACATCGGTTCCATGCCTGGCCGCCTGATCCAGAAGATGACCAAGGTGGGCGTGCGCAACCCGCTGTTCCTGCTCGACGAAATCGACAAGATGGGCAGCGACATGCGCGGCGACCCGGCCTCGGCGCTGCTGGAAGTGCTCGACCCGGAGCAGAACCACAACTTCAACGACCACTACCTGGAGGTCGACTACGACCTCTCGGACGTGATGTTCCTGTGTACCTCGAACTCGATGAACATCCCGCCGGCGCTGCTCGACCGGATGGAAGTCATCCGCCTGCCGGGCTACACCGAGGACGAGAAGATCAACATCGCGGTCAAGTACCTGGTGCCCAAGCAGGTCAAGGCCAACGGCTTGAAGAAGGAAGAGCTTGAGGTCGACGTTTCGGCGATCCGCGACATCATCCGCTACTACACCCGCGAAGCCGGTGTGCGGGGCCTGGAGCGGCAAATTGCCAAGGTCTGCCGCAAGGTGGTCAAGGAACATACCGGGCAGAAGCAGGTCAAGGTCAAGGTGGCCAGCGAGCAGCTGGAGCACCTGCTGGGCGTGCGCAAGTTCCGCTACGGCCTGGCCGAGCAGCAGGACCAGATCGGCCAGGTCACGGGCCTGGCCTGGACCCAGGTGGGTGGCGAACTGCTGACCATCGAAGCCGTGGTCATCCCCGGCAAGGGCCAGCTGATCAAGACCGGCTCGCTGGGCGACGTCATGGTCGAGTCGATCACCGCCGCGCAGACCGTGGTGCGCAGCCGTGCCCGCAGCCTGGGTATCGCCGCCGACTTCCACGAGAAGCACGACGTGCATATCCACATGCCTGAAGGCGCCACGCCGAAGGACGGCCCAAGTGCCGGTATCGGCATGTGCACCGCGCTGGTGTCGGCGCTGACGCAGATTCCGGTACGTGCCGACGTGGCCATGACCGGCGAAATCACCCTGCGTGGCCAGGTGCTGGCCATTGGCGGGTTGAAGGAAAAACTGCTGGCGGCACACCGTGGCGGGATCAAGACGGTGATCATTCCCGAGGAGAATGTTCGCGATCTGAAGGAGATTCCGGAAAATATCAAACAGGATCTGCAGATCAAACCGGTCAAATGGATTGACGAAGTCCTGCAAATTGCGCTGCAATACGCCCCGGAGCCCTTGCCAGATGTGGCTCCGGAGATTGTCGCGAAAGATGAAAAGCGCGACGGCGATGCTAAGGAAAGAATTAGCACGCACTAGTAGTTTTTGGCTGGGGGGCTTTCCTTGACAGTTTTTTCGGGGCCTTGCTATAAAGCGGCACGCTATTGTCATCAGGCCACCCAGCGCACGTTTCATAAGCTTTTCATTACATACTTAGAAACAAACTCAATAGAGAAATAAGGGGACTTAGAGTGAACAAGTCGGAACTGATTGACGCTATCGCCGCATCTGCTGACATCCCGAAAGCTGTAGCCGGCCGTGCGCTGGACGCAGTCATCGAATCCGTCACCGGCGCCCTGAAGCAAGGTGACGATGTGGTACTGGTTGGCTTCGGTACCTTCTCGGTCAAGGAGCGTGCAGAGCGCACCGGCCGCAACCCGCAAACCGGTAACGCGATCAAGATCGCTGCCGCCAAGGTTCCAGGCTTCAAGGCTGGCAAAGGCCTGAAAGACGCCGTCAACTAAGTCGTCTCTTTCAGCCGGACCCGGCCTGGCCAGGTCCGAGCACGGTGATGGCGGGGCGCAAACGTTCCCGCCTGACACGTTTGCTAAGAAAAGGCGCATCCTCGGATGCGCCTTTCTTTTATCAGGTTTCTACCCACGCTCCGCGGTTGTCGACGCAGTGGTACAGCCGTTTCTGGGGGACGCATGCTGCAAAATATCAGGGACAATTCACAAGGTTGGATTGCCAAGACCATCATCGGCCTTATCGTCGTGTTGATGGCGTTGACCGGCTTCGAAGCCATTTTCCAGGCCGCCACCCATAGCCAGGACGCCGCCAAGGTGAACGGCCAGACCATCAGCCAGAACGAGCTGAGCCAGGCGGCCGACATGCAGCGCCGTCAGCTGATGCAACAGTTGGGCAAGGATTTCGACCCGGCGCTGCTGGATGACAAATTGCTGCGCGAAGAGGCGCTCAAGGGCCTGATCAGCCGCAAGCTGCTGCTGCAAGGCGCCGAAGATGCCAAGTTCGCCTTCTCCGAGGCCGCGCTGGATCAAGTGATCCTGCAGACGCCGGAATTCCAGGTGGACGGCAAGTTCAGTGCCGACCGTTTCGACCAGGTCATTCGCCAGATGGGCTATGGCCGCATGCAGTTCCGCGACATGCTCGCCGAGGAAATGCTCATCGGCCAGCTGCGCACCGGCCTGGCCGGCAGCAGCTTCGTCACCGACCAGCAGGTCGATGCCTTTGCCCGCCTCGAGAAGCAGACCCGTGATTTCGCTTCCCTGACCTTCAAGGCCGACCCGGCCGCGGTCAAGGTCAGCGATGAAGAGATCAAGGCGCATTACGACCAGCACGCCAAGGAGTTCATGTCGCCAGACCAGGTGGTGATCGACTACATCGAGCTGAAGAAGTCGGTGTTCTTCGACCAGGTCAAAGTGACCGACGAAGAGCTCAAGGCCCAGTACGAGAAGGAAATCGCCAACCTCGCCGAGCAGCGCCATGCCGCGCACATCCTCATCGAGGTCAACGACAAGGTCACCGACGCCCAGGCCAAGGCCCGCGCCGACGAGATCGAGCAGCGTCTGGCCAAGGGTGAAGACTTTGCCGCGCTGGCCAAGGAGTTCTCCCAGGACCCGGGTTCGGCCAACAGCGGCGGTGACCTTGGCTTCGCTGGCCCGGGCGTTTACGACCCGGCGTTCGAAGATGCACTGTACAAGTTGCAGGATGGCCAGGTCTCGGCGCCGGTGCGCACCGAGTTCGGCTACCACCTGATCAAGCTGCTGGGCGTGCAGGCACCGGAAGTGCCGAGCTTCGCCAGCCTGAAGGACAAGCTGACCCGTGACCTGAAGATCCCGCTGGTCGAGCAGCGTTACGTAGATGCCAGCAAGCAGCTGCAGGATGCCGCCTACGAGGCTTCCGACCTGGCCCAGCCGGCCCAGGACCTGAATCTGAAGGTGCAAACCTCCGCAGCCTTCGGCCGTGAGGGTGGCGAAGGCATCACTGCCAACCGTTCGGTCGTGCAGGCCGCATTCTCCGAAGAAGTGCTGGAGGAGGGTGCCAACAGTACCGCCATCGAGCTCGACCCGGAAACCACCGTGGTGCTGCGCGTCAAGGAACACCGCAAGCCTGAGCAGCTGCCGCTGGAAGCCGTGGCCAAGAACATCAGCGAGCACCTGGCCAAGGAGAAGGCGACTGCCGAGCTCAAGGCCAAGGCGGACAAGCTGATTGCCGGCCTGCGTGACGGTTCCATCGCAGCGGGCAGTGTGCACGAAGGGCAGGGCTGGAAGGCCTATGAAGCAGTTACCCGCGGCGAGGACGGTATCGAGCCGGCCGAGCTGCAGGCGCTGTTCCGCCTGGGCAAGCCGCAAGCCAAGGACAAGCCGGTTTATGGCAGCGTCGTGCTGCGTGACGGTAGCCTGGTGGTACTGCAGCTCAAGGGTGTCAACGAAGGCGCTACTGCCACCGACGAAGAGAAGCAGCAGATTCGCCGCTACCTCGCGTCGCGTGCTGGCCAGCAGGACTTCGCGGCGTACCGCAAGCAGCTGGAAGCCAAGGCGGACATCACCCGTTACTAAGGTGATGGATGCATGAACGAACAGGCCGCCTTGAGCGGCCTGTTTCGTTTCTGTTGTCTGTGCCGGCCTCATCGCGGGTAAACCCGCTCCCGCAGGTCCAACACAGGTTTCAAATACTGTGGTGAACCTGTGGGAGCGGGTTTACCCGCGAAGAGGCCGGCACCAGCAGCACAAGGCCTAGCGTTTCACCCCTTCATGGTTATCCAGCGTATCCCGCGCAATCTCCCGCCCCAGTGCAATCAGCTCCGGCGCCTTGTAGAACTCGAAAAACCGGCACACCCGTTTGGGCACGTTGATCAGTACATCCGGTGGATAGCCGGCGATCTTGTACTGCGCCAACGACGTCTGCATGACCTCGAAGCTCTGGTTGATCAAGTCCAGCAGCGAAGCGGGCCCCACGTTGTCGATGATGAACGAGCCGGTCGCCGACTTCGGCGCGCCCTCGCGCTCCGGCGCCGCCGCCGGTTGCTGGCCCTCCGGGTCGGCGGCATCGGCCAGCCACGGGCTCGGCGGCGCCAGCCCTTCGGCGACGATTTCCTGCTCGATGCGGATCAGCTCCTCCGCCGGCTTGCGCCGGAACGGCAAGCGCGAGCCCAGCGAACTGAGCAGGGCATCGAAACGCATCTTGAACGCCGCCGGGCGTTCGATCACCGGTAACTGGTACTGCTTCTGGTTGGTGGCGTTGAGGTTGACCGCGATGATCAGGTCGCAGTGGCTGGACACCACCGGCACGATCGGCAGCGGGTTGAGGATGCCACCGTCGACCAGCATGCGGTTGCCTTGCATCACCGGGGTGAACAGGCTGGGGATGGCTGCCGAGGCGCGCATGGCCTGGTGCAGGCAGCCCTCCTGGAACCAGATTTCCTGTTGGTTGGTGAGGTCGGCTGCAACCGCCGTGTAGGGGATGCGCAATTGCTCGATGTTGATCTCGCCGACGATCTTGCGGATTTGCCCGAACACCTTGTCGCCGCGAATTGCGCCGAGGCGAAAGCTGACATCGACCAGGCGCAACACATCCAGGTAGTCGAGGCTCTCGATCCAGTTGCGGTAGTCTTCCAGCTTGCCGGCGGCGTAGATGCCGCCGATCACCGCGCCCATGGAGCAGCCGGCGATGCAGGCAATGTCGTAGCCGCGGCGTTCGATTTCCTCGATCACGCCTATGTGTGCATACCCCCGGGCTCCGCCCGATCCCAGTACCAGCGCCACGCGTTTGCTCATGAACATTCCCCGGCCAGTGCAACCATGGTCCTACAATGCACCCATCGCCACCTGTGCTTCAATGTGCATCGCGCTGAGCTACTGTAATAAAACTGGCTGGGCCAAGCTGGCTGGGCAGGGCACTTTTCAGCTGCCGAGGCGTCAAAAAGCCAACGTTTTTTCTTTTGAGGTATTACCGATGAAAGCCTGGATCTGCCTTCCACTGATCGCCTTGGCCCTTGCTGGCTGCGCGGGCAAGACGGCCTACCGCGAGAGTTGCGCGACCCAACTGGATGCCGCCTGGAAGGAGCTGGACCTGGCCAAGGCCGAAGGCTTTGCCGGTGCCGTGAGCTACTCCAAGGCCTTGTCGCTGCTGACCGGGGCCAAGACCCAGCAGCAGTTCGAAGGTTATGAAAGCTGTACCAACAAAGCCGAAAAGGCGCGCTTCTACATTCGTGAGTCTCGCGCCGGGCGCTGACCAAGGAGCGTCTTTCAATGTCTGCCATGCTCGATCATGTGGTCGCCCAGATAGTGGCCTTGCAGGTGCGCCTGCTGGCCTGCCGAGAGCGCCTGGCTGCCGATACCGACAGTGAGGCCTTGCATGACCTGCGCATCACCCTGCGGCGCCTGCGCAGCCTGCTGCGGCCGCTGCGTGGGCTGCCGGGGGTGGAGCAACTGGAAGACGCCGCCAAGTCGTTGGGTACACTGACCACGCCGTTGCGTGACCGTGAGGTGCTGGCGGCCGAACTGATCGGGCGTGGTTTTGCCGAGGCCGGGCAGCGGCGCCTGGAAGGGCGTGGCAGTACCTTTGCCAGTGTTGCCGCCAGCCCGCAGCTGACCCGGGTGCTGGCGATTGTCGACGCGTTTCCGCTGTTCCTGCGTGCAGCTGGCCGCGAGGGCCTGGTCAAGGCGTTGGAAAAGCGTATCGACAAACGCCTGGTCAAACAGTGGCGCAAGTTGCACGAAGCGCTGCAGGACCCGGCCCACGACCGCCACCGCCTGCGTTTGCTGATCAAGCGTGCGCGCTACGGTGACGAGGCATACCCGCAGCTCGACCATGCGGGCAAGCAGTTGCGGCGCTTGCTGAAGCAGGCTCAGGGCGACCTGGGTGACTGGCATGATCGCCTGCAATGGCTGCTGCAGGCGCGCGAGCATGCCGACCTGGCACCGTGCAAGGCCGCCTGGGAGCAGGAATTGCACGAGGCCGAGCGCCATTCGGATGTGACGCTGGATGCACTGCAGCAGGCGTTGGCGCGGCGAAAGCCCGAAAAATGACCGATATGCGGGCTGATCGGCAAGGGTTTGCTGGCTAGGATGGGCAGACCTTTTTCGCTGCAGGCAGGAGCCGGCCAATGAATTTCAACCAACTGCTCGACGCCGTGCGGGCCAACCCCGAAGCGGTGAGCGTCCCGCCAAGCTGGGCCCAGGGTCGCGCCGCCTTTGGCGGGCTGATGGCGGCCATGGTGTATGAAGCCATGCGCCAGAAAATCTCCGATGACCGCCCCGTGCGTTCGCTGGCCATCAGCTTTGTGGCGCCGGCCGCGGCGGATGTGCCAATCCGCTTCGACGTGGAGGTGCTGCGTGAAGGCAAGGCAGTCAGCACCTTGCTGGGCCGTGCCGTTCAAGACGGCCAGGTGGTGACCCTGGTGCAGGGCAATTTCGGTGCAGGGCGGCCATCGGTGGTCGATGTGCCGGCGTTGCCGGCCACGGAAATGAAAGCGCTCGAAGACGCGGCCCCCGAGCTGCCCCATATCAAAGGCGTTACCCCGGAGTTCATGCAGCATGTGGCCTTGCGCTGGGCGGTGGGTGGGTTGCCGTTCAGTGGCAATCAGTCGCGCCAGATGGGTGGCTGGGTACGTTTGCGCTCGGTGGCCGAAGAACCGGTCAACGAGGCGCACCTGCTGGCGTTGGTCGATGCCTGGCCACCGAGTCTGATGCCGTTTCTCAAACAGCCGGCTGCCGGCAGCACGTTGACCTGGACCATCGAATTCATGCAGCCCACGGCGCAGCTGTCGACCCTGGACTGGTGCCGTTATTGCGTGGAAACCGAGCATGCGCGGGATGGTTATGGGCATGCCGCCGCCGCGTTGAGGACGGCGCAGGGCGAGTTGCTGGCCTTGAGCCGGCAGACGGTTACCGTGTTTGCCTGACCGAACCCGGGAGCGCGTTGCGCTCCAATCGCGACACAAGGCCGCTCCCACAGGATCGCGCAAATTTCAGGACATGCGCGGTTCTTGTGGGAGCGGCCTTGCGTCGCGATTGGGCTGCAGAGCAGCCCCAATGGCATCAGCGCCGATGCTTGTGTCGTTCCCGCCAGGCCTTCCACCAGGCCCCGCTCAGCAAGAAGCGCGGAAAGGTGATGAACTGCTCGGTCAGCAGGCGTTGCACGGCATCCTTGCGGTTGGCGAAGGGCTCGGGTTGCTCGGCTTCCAGGCGATGGCCCTGGCGCTGCAGGCCCAGGCCGGCGATCAAGGCAATGATGCCAACGGCAATCTGGCCCAGATCCAGGCCGAACAGGCCGGACAGAATCAGTAACGCGCCAAGGATGAACAACGGCACGGCGATCAGGTGCAGCACCAGGTTGGTCGGGTGGCGGTGGTTGTGGTGGTAGCCGCGCCATTGCCAGGCGGGCAGGTTGGGCAGGCGTTTGCTCATGGGCATTTCCTCTCGGTCATGCCCAAAGCTTAGTGCGGCCCCCGGGCGGGGGCCAATCGAGGCTGGCTATGGTGACTATAGCTTGAGCTGGCCAATGGCCTTGTTCAGTTCACCGGCCAGGGTCGCCAGTTCGCTGCTGGTGGTCGCCGAGCCCACGGTCTGTTGCACGGTCTGTTCGGTGACATCGCGAATACTCACCACGGCGCGGTTCATTTCCTCGGCCACCTGGCTTTGCTGCTCGGCTGCCACGGCAATCTGGGTGTTGCTTTCGCGCATCTGCGCCACGGCACCGGTAATCTCGGCCAGTGCTTCGCCGGCCTCCTGGGCCTGCCTGACGCAGTCGTCGGCCTTGTACGAGCTTTCCTGCATGAACTCCACCGCATCGCGGGTGCCCGACTGCAGGGCCGAGACCATGGTGGTGATCTCGTCGGTGGAGTTTTGCACGCGCTTGGCCAGGTTGCGCACTTCATCGGCCACCACGGCAAAGCCGCGGCCCAGGTCGCCGGCGCGCGCTGCTTCGATGGCGGCATTGAGCGCCAGCAGGTTGGTCTGTTCGGCGATGCTGTGGATCACACTGACCACGCCATTGATCTTCTGGCTGTCTTCGGCCAGCTGGCGAATCATCTCGGCAGTTTGCTGAACGCCGCTGGACAGCCCGGAAATCGAGTCTTGCACCCGGCTGACCACCTCCTGGCCGCTACCGGCCAGGGTGTCGGCGGTTTGTGACAGGTCACGGGTGGCGCCGGCGTGCTGGGCGATGTGGTGCACCGTCGCCGACATTTCGTTGATGGCGGTAGCGGCCTGGTCGGTTTCGCTCTGTTGGCCGAGCATGCCGTGGCGCACGTCGCTCATGCTCGCAGCCAGGCGTGCGGCACCGGAGTCCAGTTGCGCGGCGGTGTGGGCGACGGTACTGACCACGCGGTGGTAGGTCGCCTGCATGGCATTGAAGGCCCCGGCCATCTGGCCGACCTCGTCGCCACAGGCCAGCGGTACGCGGGCCGACAGGTCGCCGGTTTTTTCCACGTGCAACATCACGTCCTTGAGCGTGTTGAGCTGGCTGAGCAGGAAGCGGATCAGCAGCTGCGAGGCGCCGAGCATGGCCAGCATCAGGATCAGCACGCATACCGCGTAGTTGCTGAAGCGGTCGAGGAACACCTGGCGCAGGCTGGGCGACTGGGCCAGCACGGCCATTTGCTGATCACCGTTGCGCAGCACCTGCGCGCCCTGTAGCGGGTTGTTGCCCAAGATCCGGGCGGCGGGCAGTTCGACCCAGCCTTGGGCATTGCGCAGGGCCTCGAGGGGTTCACCCGCGAAGGTGGGCGTTTGCCCGGCTGACCAGCTGATGACGTTGGCCGGCCGGGGTAGCGGCTGGCCGGCCGGCCAGGCAGCCAGCAGTTGGGCCTGCGCGGCCGCCTGGGCCTGCGCGGCCTCGGCGCGGGCGCGCTGCTCCAGGTGCACGGCATAGAGCACCAGCAGCAAGGTCGTGACAAAGGCCACCGCGTTGACGGCCCAGAACTTGTACTTCAGGGAAACATTGCTAAGCCAGGCACCCATGGGCAGGTCTTCTCTGAGTTGAGCGGGAACAATATTGGCAAGGTGCCATCATTGTGCCTGCGCAAGCCAGGGCCTTTCTTGATGTGTATCAAGAAAATTCCGCCGCAAGTTCTGACGCGCTTTTGTAGGAGCGGCCTTGTGTCGCGATAGGGGTGCGAGGCGCCCCCCAGGTTTTCAGCTTTGCCGCATAGATTGCCGGGGCCGCGTTGCGGCCCTTTCGCAACACAAGGCCGCTCCTACAGGGAATCGCGTCGGGTTCAGGGGAGTTGGAAAAACGCCCGTGCCGTTGCCGTGGTATGCGCCGCCGTATGTTCGGTCGACTCGCCCCGGTGCAAGGCCACTTCACGCAACACCTCTGGCAGGAACGCTGGTTCGTTGCGCCCGTTCTTCGGCTTGGGCCGCAGGCTGCGCGGCAGCAGGTAAGGCGCATCGCTCTCCAGCATCAGCCGCCCCTCGGCAATGTTGCCCACCAGCGGGTGCAGGTGGGTGCCACGGCGTTCGTCGCAGATCCAGCCGGTAATGCCGATGTGCAGGTCCATGTCCAGGTAGGCGAACAGCGCGTCGCGCTCGCCGGTAAAGCAGTGCACCACTGCGCCGGTCAGGTGGTCGCGGTAATCCTTGAGGATCGCCAGCAGGCGTTCGCTGGCGTCGCGTTCGTGCAGGAACACCGGCAGACGCAGCTCGGCAGCCAGTGCCAGTTGTGCCTCCAGGGCTTTTTCCTGCAGCGGGCGAGGGGAGAAATCGCGGTTGAAGTCCAGGCCGCATTCGCCCACGGCGCGCACGCGTGTTTCATTCAACAACTGGCGCAACTGGCGCTCGCTGCCGGCATCCCAGGTTTTGGCATCATGAGGGTGTACGCCTGCCGTGGCGAACAGGTGCGCGCCGCTCGCATCCAGTTGCTGGCACAGCTCCAGCGCCTGTTCGCTGACCGCCAGGCTGGTGCCCGTCAGCACCATCTGCGTGACCCCGGCCTCAAGGGCGCGCTCGACGATTGCCGCCTGCTGGTCGTGGAAACTGCTGTTGGTCAGGTTGACGCCGATATCGATCAGTTGCATGGTGCTATCTCGTGCCGCGGGGCGGCCAGCATAGCAAAAACCGCGTTTTTCTGAAAAAACCAAGAACTTCATGCTGTTGCCGTGGTCTTTTACCGTCATTTCTCTCTTGGCGGTGCAACCCCATGGATGCCGCCCACCGACCACGGACACGTTTTCGCATGCAGCGATGCTGGCTCATTTTCCTGCTGACGCTTGGGCTGACCTTGACCGGGCCTGCCCACGCGCGCGTGCCGGGACCGCAGCAGAACATCGCGCCGGCCAAGGTCCGTGACCTGCAACAGATTCGCACCAGCCAGGTGCTGCGGGTGCTGGTCAACCAGAGCCGCAACAGCTCCGGTGAGGTCAAGGGCGAGCCGGTCGGCATCGAATACTATCGCTTGCGTGCCCTGGAGCATTACCTCAATGCCCGCGCCGCCGACGGCCAGGAGATCCAGCTCAAGCTGATCCCGCGGGCCAAGGAGCAGTTGCTGGGGGCCCTGGCCCGTGGCGAGGGTGACCTGGCCGCGCCAGGCGAACTGCTCGACCCCGCCGTAGTGCGCGGGGTCAGCAGCAGCGCGCCGGTGCTCGACCAGGTGCCGCTGCTGCTGGTGGGGCGCAAGGGCGAACGCAGCTTCAGCCATGTCGAGCAGTTGTCCGGGCGTACCGTGGCCCTGACCAGCGCCAGTGCCGCCGGCCCGTTGATCCAGCAGGTCAACCAGCAACTGGCGCTGCGCAAGCGCGCGCCGATCAAGGTGGAGTGGGTCGACTCGACCCTGGCGGTGGAGGATGTGCTGGAAATGGTCCAGGCCGGCATCTATCACCTGACCGTGGTCGAGCAGCCGATCGCCCGGCGCTGGGCCCGGGTGATGCCGCGCCTGCGCCTGGACAGCCGCGTAAAACTGGGGGCGCCGCAAGCCATGCGTTGGTATGTGAGGCCCGATGCGCCGCAGTTGCAGGCCACGGTCGATCGCTTTCTGCAGGGCTACCGCGCACCGGACAACCAGGACGCCGCGTTCGAGCGCATCTACCGCCGCCAGTACCGGGTGCACGACCCATTGGCCAGCAAGAATCGCCAGCGCCTGACCGCGCTGCGGCCGGTGCTGCAGAAACACGGTGAGGCGCAGCAGATCGACTGGCTCAACCTGGCCGCACTGGCCTTCAAGGAGTCGACGCTCAACCCGGCAGCGCGCGGCACCGGAGGGGCCCATGGCCTGATGCAGATCACCCCTTCGGCGGCGCAGCGCGTGGGGGTGAGCAACACCGCCACGGTGGATGGCAATGTCCAGGCCAGCGCCCGTTACCTGGCGCTGATCCGGCGCAAGTTCTTTGCCAGCGCCAAAATCAACGAGCGCGAGCGCATGGCCTTCGTGCTGGCGGCCTACAACCTGGGCCCCGAGCGGGTCCAGGCCATGCGCGCGGAAGCGCGCCGGCGCGGGCTGAATGGCGACCAGTGGTTTTTCCAGACCGAACGTATCGCCATGGAGCAGGTGGGCATGGGGCCAGTCAACTTCGTCAATAGCGTGAACAAGTACTTTGTAGCGTTCAACCGGGAGCGTGCCGCGCTGGAGCGTGTGGCTAAACGCTGACAAATCGATTTTGTCGATTGTTATGTTGGGTTTTTTGCGATTTTCATATCTATCGAATCGATTATTATGGCGCCCATCCCAACACAACTTCCCCGCTTCAAGGAGTCTTCGACATGAACAACGCTACCCTCAACGCTCTGTTCTCCACCCGCGCCGGCGCTGGCCTGAGCGTCATCCGTATCCTGGTCGGCATCATCTTCATTGCGCATGGCGCGCAAAAACTGTTCGGCATGTTCGGTGGCTATGGCCTGGAAGGCACTGGCCAGTGGATGGAGAGCATCGGCCTGGCCCCGGGTTACCTGATGGCCCTGCTGTCCGGTAGTGCCGAGTTCTTCGGTGGCCTGGCCCTGGTGATCGGCCTGCTGGCCCGCCCGGCGGCCCTGGTGCTGGCGGTGACCCTGGTGGTGGCGATCCTCTCGGTGCACATCGGCAACGGCCTGTTCATGTCCAACAACGGCTATGAGTTCGGCCTGGCCCTGCTGGCTGGCACCGTCGCGGTGCTGATCGAAGGCGCTGGCCGCTTCTCGCTGGACCGCCTGATCGCCCGGTAACGACAGCTGCACGCTACAAGCAACAAGCCGCAAGCAAGAGCAGACCGAGTATTGGCCTGCCACTGCTTGCGGCTTGTTGCTTGCAACTTCCAGCTCATGGCTCTAGCATACCGTCTGCGCCGATTTAAACAGCTACTTGCGGGGCGCAGGAAAGCCCCTCTCCGGGTCATCCGAAATACCGCTAAAGCGCTGGTTCGGTGACGCCTCCCACCGCTGCCCAGCGGGATTCGCGAGGCGGAGAGAAGCTCCATGAGTTGCCCACGTACCAGTGTCTGTTTGAGCCCTTTGCCTGCCAGCCAGGCGTCCCGCACACCGCGCATCCTGCTCGGCGGCCAGCATCAACCCACTCTTTTACGTCACCTCGAAGGCCTGTCCCGGCGCAAGGGCGAGGCGCGTGCATTTCTGATCCAGTTCGCCGATACCGGCTGCCACCTCGCACAGTATGGCAATGACCGTTTCGACCTGGCCGTGATCCAGGCCCCGGCACCGGACGAGGCCGCCGAAATCATCGGCCACCTCACCCGTATCGCGCGCCAAGGCCTGATTACCCGCCGCTGAGGAGCGCGCTGTTGAGTACCAACATCATCACCACGGAAGGCCATGAGGCGCTGAAGAAGGAACTGGACCACCTGTGGCGGGTGTACCGACCGGAGATTACCCAGAAGGTTACCTGGGCGGCATCGCTGGGCGACCGCAGCGAGAATGCCGACTACCAGTACAACAAGAAGCTGCTGCGCGAGATCGACCGTCGGGTGCGTTACCTGCGCAAGCGTCTTGAAGATGTGAAGGTGGTGGCCTACTCGCCGCAGCAGGAGGGCAAGGTGTTTTTCGGTGCCTGGGTGGAGATCGAGAACGACGAGGGCGAGACCATGAAGTTTCGCATTGTCGGTTATGACGAGATCTATGGGCGCAATGACTACATCTCGATCGACTCGCCCATGGCTCGTGCCTTGCTGAAGAAGGAGGAGGGTGATGAGGTGGTGGTGCACACACCTACCGGTGAAGCGACCTGGTATGTGAACAGCATCACTTACGGCCAGTGAGTTGATATTGCCTGTGCCGGCCTCTTCGCGGGTAAACCCGCTCCCACAGGTCCGACACAGGTTTCAAGTACTGTGGTGAACCTGTGGGAGCGGGTTTACCCGCGAAGAGGCCGGCACAGGCTGTCATCAACTCTCGCGTAAAACCGCCAACGGGCTGGCATTCAACGCCCGTCGCGTTCCCAGCACCCCCGCACCGCCCACCAGCAACGCCCCTGCCAGCGGCAACAGCAGCAACCACACATGCGGGCTCCATTGCAGGTCGAAGGCATAGCGGTACAGCACCAGGGTAATCAGCTCGCACCCGACCGCCGCCAGCAAGCCGCTGGCCGCACCCAGCAAGCCGAACTCGATCCGCCGTGCCTTGACCAGCAATGGCCGCGCCGCGCCCAGCGCACGCAGCAAGGCGCCCTGGCGAATGCGCTCGTCCAGCGTCGCCTGCAAGCCTGCGAACAGCACCGCCAACCCGGCTGCCAGCACGAACAGCAACACGTACTCCACCGCCAGGGTCACCTGGGCGAGGATGCTGCGCAGCTGATCGAGCAAGGCGTCCACCTGCAGGATGGTCACCGCCGGGAATGCCCGTGACAGCGCCACCACATCCAGGTCATGGCCCGGTGCCAGATAGAAGCTGGTCAGGTAGGTGGTCGGCAGCCCCTGCAACGTGCCGGGCTGGAAGATCATGTAAAAGTTCGGCTGGAAGCTGTCCCAGTGCACGCTGCGCAGGCTGCTGACCCGGGCCTGGCGCTGCTGGCCGCCGATGTCGAAGGTCAGCAGGTCGCCCAGTTGCAGCTTCAGGCTGCTGGCCAGTTCCGCCTCCACCGACACACCGGGGATTTCATCTTCGGCGGGCAACGCCTGCCACCAGTTGCCACCCGTCAGTGTGTTGCCTTCGGGCAGTTCGGCCGCCCAGGTCAGGCTGAGGTCGCGCTGCACGGCGCGCTCGCCTGCCGAGTCCTTGCTGACCACCTGCTGCACCGGTTGCTCGTTGATGCGCACCAGGCGGCCGGGTGTCACCGGGTACAGCGGCGCCGAGGTGGCGTTGACCTGCTGCAGGTGTTGGGCGAAGGGCTCACGGTCATCCGGCAGGATGTTCAGGGCGAAATGGTTGGGCGCATCCTTGGGCAGCTGCGCTTGCCAGGTGTCGAGCAGTTCCGCGCGCAGCAGGGCGACCAGGGCCATGGCCAGCAGGATCAGGCCAAAGGCCAGGGCCTGGCCGGCAGCGGCCATGGGGTGGCGCAGCAGTTGGCCCAGCCCCAGGCGCCAGGTCAGCGGGGCCCCGGCCAGCAATTGGCGCAGGCTGCGCAAACCGAGCAGCAGCAGGCCACCGAGCAGCAGCGCGGCGACCAGGCCGCCACCGAGCAGGGCGAAGGTGAGCAGCAGGTCGAGGCTCAGGCGCCACATGATCAGGCCCAGGGCGAACAGGGCCGCGCCGTACACCAGCCAGCTGCTGGGCGGTATCGGCAGCAGGTCGCGGCGTAGCACGCGCAGCGGCGGCACCTGGCCCAGGGCGGCGATTGGCGGCAGGGCGAAGCCGGCCAGGGCCACCAGCCCGGTAGCGATGCCGGCCAGGGCTGGGACGATGCCACCTGCAGGCACCACGCTTGGTAGCAGGCCATGCAACAGGCGGAACAGGCCCAGTTGGGCCAGCCAGCCGAGCAGGGCGCCGGCCAGCGCGGCGACCAGGCCGAGCATGGCCAATTGCAGGCAGTACAGGCCCAGTGCCTGGCGGCGCGAAAGGCCCAGGCAGCGCAGCAAGGCGCTGGCGTCCAGGCGGCGTGCGGCATAGCGGCTGGCCGACAGGGCAACGGCGACGCCTGCCAGCAGCACCGCCACCAGGCTGGCCATGTTCAGGTAGCGCTCGGCCTTGCCCAGGGCGCCGCCGACCTGCTGGTTGCCATCGCGGGTGTCGCGCAGGCGCTGGTTGGCGGCCAGGTCCTTTTTCAGTGCCCCGCGGTACTGCGCCAACGCTCCGGCATCGCCGCGCCACAGGTCACGGTAGGTGACCCGGCTGCCCGGCTGGATCACGCCGGTGGCTTGCAGGTCGGCCAGGTTCATCATTACCCGTGGGGTAAGGCTGTAGAAGTTGTTGGCGCGGTCCGGTTCGTAGGTCAGTACGCGGCTCATGCGCAGCGTCTTCATGCCCACGTCGATGCTGTCGCCAACCTTCAGCCCCAGTGCCGCCAGCAAGCGTGGTTCGACCCATGCTTCGCCAGGTGCCGGGCCTCCGCCCGGGGTTTCTGCGGCATAGGGCGCCGCGGCACTGCGCACTTGCCCGCGCAACGGGTAGGCGCCATCGGCAGCCTTGACGCTGGACAGCTGGATGCCGTTGTCGCCGCCGACCACGCTGGTGAACTCGACCACCTGGGCGTGGCGCAAGCCAAGCGCCTTGCCGGCCTCGATCTGTTGATCGCGGGCCGGGGCGCTGCCCTGCAGCACCAGGTCGGCACCGAGGAACTCGCTGGCGCGCAGTTGCATGGCGCCGTTGAGGCGGGCACCGAAATAGCCGATGGCAGTGCTGGCCGCGACCGCCACCAGCAGGGCGAAGAACAGCACGCGCACTTCGCTGGCGCGAATGTCGCGCAGCAACTGGCGCAGGGCCAGGCCGCACAGGCGGGACAGCGGCATGTGGTTCATCAGGCCTCCACCGGGGCCACCAGGCGGCCCGCATCCAGGCGGATCTGGCGGCGGCAGCGCCGGGCCAGGCGTTCGTCATGGGTGACCAGTACCAGGGTGGTGCCGCGTTCCTTGTTCAATTCGAACAGCAGGTCGCTGATGCGCTCGCCGGTGTGGCTGTCGAGGTTGCCGGTGGGTTCGTCGGCGAACAGCACTGCCGGTTGCGCGGCGAAGGCACGGGCGATGGCCACCCGTTGCTGTTCGCCGCCCGAAAGCTGGCGCGGGGTGTGGCTCAGGCGCTTGCCCAGGCCGACCCGTTCGAGCAGGGTGCGCGCGTGTTCGCGGGCATCGCGGCGGCCGTCCAGCTCCAGCGGCAGCATGACGTTTTCCAGGGCGTTGAGGCTGTCGAGCAGCTGGAACGACTGGAACACGAAGCCCACATGTTCGGCGCGCACCCGCGCGCGCTGGTCTTCATCCAGCGGTCCCAGGTCGTGGCCAGCGAGGATGACCTTGCCGGCACTGGGCTGGTCGAGGCCGGCGAGCAGGCCGAGCAGGGTCGACTTGCCCGAGCCCGAGGCGCCGACGATGGCCAGGCTGTCGCCCTGGGCCAGGTCGAGGGACAGCGCGTGCAGGATGGTCAGGTCACCTTCCGCGCTGGGGACCACTTTGCTAAGGTTCTGCGCAACGAGAATGC
>RCUT01000400.1_pt1 | contig 22886 bp, 19 predicted proteins | sample 2166171 | NCBI WGS metagenome assembly RCUT01 (sample SAMN09932757, study PRJNA488358) | compost metagenome | isolation source: compost soil in 4-hydroxybenzoic | place: Germany: Experimental Botanical Garden
CTTCGACGTGCTCTATTTCCCGCCCATCCACCCCATAGGCAAGACGCATCGCAAGGGCCCCAACAACAGCCTGGTGGCCGGGCCGGACGATCCCGGCAGCCCCTACGCCATCGGCGGCGAAGAGGGCGGCCACGACGCGCTGCACCCGCAGCTGGGCAGCTTCGAGGATTTCCGCGAGCTGGTGAACGCCGCGCGGGCGAACAGCCTGGAAGTGGCCCTGGATTTCGCCATCCAGTGCTCGCCCGACCACCCCTGGCTGCGCGAGCACCCCGGCTGGTTCAGTTGGCGGCCGGACGGCAGCATCCGCCACGCGGAGAACCCGCCGAAGAAGTACGAGGATATCGTCAACGTCGATTTCTATGCCGAGGCCGCCATCCCCGACCTCTGGCTGGCCCTGCGCGACGTGGTGCAGGGCTGGGTCGAGCTGGGCGTCACCCTGTTCCGCGTGGACAACCCCCACACCAAGCCCATGCCGTTCTGGGAGTGGCTGATCGCCGAGGTGCGCGGGCGCCACCCGCAGGTGATCTTCCTCTCCGAGGCCTTCACCCGGCCGGCGATGATGGCGCGCCTGGGCAAGCTCGGCTTCAGCCAGAGTTACACCTACTTCACCTGGCGCAATACCAAGGACGAGCTGCAGAGCTACCTCACCGAACTCAACCAGCCGCCCTGGCGCCACTGCTACCGGCCGAACTTCTTCGTCAACACGCCGGACATCAACCCCTGTTTCCTCCAGGGCTCGGGACGCCCCGGTTTCCTCATCCGCGCCGCCCTGGCCACCATGGGCTCCGGCCTCTGGGGCATGTATTCGGGTTTCGAGCTGTGCGAGGCGGCGGCGGTGCCGGGCAAGGAGGAATACCTGGATTCGGAGAAGTACCAGCTGCGCGTGCGCGACTACCAGGCGCCGGGCAACATCCGCGCGGAGATATCCCGCCTCAACCAGATCCGCCGCGACAACCCGGCGCTGCAGACCCACCTGGGCTTCCAGGCCTACAACGCCTGGAACGACCGCATCCTCTACTTCGGCAAGCGCACCGAGGACCTGGCCAATTTCATCCTGGTCGCCATCAGCCTCGACCCGGAACATGCCCAGGAAGCCCACTTCGAGCTGCCGCTCTGGGAATTCGGCCTGGCCGACGACGCCGACCTCGAGGGCGAGGACCTGATGAACGGCAACCGCTGGGTCTGGCACGGCAAGGTGCAGTGGATGCGTATCGACCCCTGGCACCTGCCGTTCGGCATCTGGCGTATCCGCCCGGTGCGCTGAAAGGAGCATGACCATGGCCAAGCGCAATGGCGGCACGGCGTTCCTCAACGACCCGCAGTGGTACAAGGACGCGGTGATCTACCAGGTCCACGTGAAGTCCTTCTTCGATGCCAACGACGACGGCATCGGCGACTTCCCCGGCCTGATCGACAAGCTCGACTACATCGCCGACCTGGGGGTCAACACCCTCTGGCTCCTGCCGTTCTACCCCTCGCCGCGGCGCGACGATGGCTACGACATCGCCATGTACCGTGGCGTGCACCCGGATTACGGCAACCTCGCCGACGCCCGCCGCTTCATCGCCGAAGCCCACCGCCGCGGCCTGCGGGTGATCACCGAGCTGGTGATCAACCACACCTCCGACCAGCACCCCTGGTTCCAGCGCGCGCGCCACGGGAAGAAGGGTTCGAAGGCGCGGGACTATTACGTCTGGTCCGATAGCGACGAGAAGTACGCCGGCACCCGGATCATCTTCATCGACAGCGAAAAGTCCAACTGGAGCTGGGACCCGGTCGCCGGCCAGTACTTCTGGCACCGTTTCTATTCCCACCAGCCGGACCTCAATTTCGACAATCCCAAGGTGCTCAACGCGGTGCTCGGGGTCATGCGCTTCTGGCTCGACATGGGGGTGGACGGCCTGCGCCTGGACGCCATTCCCTACCTGATCGAACGCGACGGCACCAGCAGCGAGAACCTGCCCGAGACCCATGCCGTGCTCAAGCGCATCCGCGCCGAGCTGGACGCCCGCTATCCCGACCGCATGCTGCTGGCCGAGGCCAACCAGTGGCCCGAGGACACCCATCCCTATTTCGGCGACGACGACGAATGCCACATGGCCTTCCACTTCCCGCTGATGCCGCGCATGTACATGGCCATCGCCCAGGAAGACCGCTTCCCCATCACCGATATCCTGCGCCAGACCCCGGAAATCCCGCCCAATTGCCAATGGGCCATCTTCCTGCGCAACCACGATGAGCTGACCCTGGAGATGGTCACCGACGACGAGCGCGACTACCTGTGGAACTACTACGCGGCCGACCGCCGCGCGCGCATCAACCTCGGCATCCGCCGGCGCCTGGCGCCGCTGGTGGGGCGCGACCGGCGCCGCGTCGAGCTGCTCAACAGCCTGCTGCTGTCCATGCCCGGCACCCCGACCCTCTACTACGGCGACGAGATCGGCATGGGCGACAACATCTACCTGGGCGACCGCGACGGCGTGCGCACGCCCATGCAGTGGTCGGTGGACCGCAACGGCGGCTTCTCCCGCGCCGACCCGGCCAGCCTGGTGCTGCCGCCGATCATGGACCCGCTCTACGGCTACCAGACCATCAATGTCGAAGCCCAGGCCCGCGACCCCCATTCGCTGCTCAACTGGATGCGCCGCATGCTCAGCGTGCGCAAGCAGCAGAAGGCCTTCGGCCGTGGCAGCCTGAAGATGCTGGTGCCGAGCAACCGGCGGATCCTCGCCTACCTGCGCGAATACCGGGACGGCGACGGCCGCGAGGAAAGCATCCTCTGCGTCGCCAACCTTTCCAGCGCCGCCCAGGCGGTGGAACTGGAGCTGGCCGACTACGACGGCCGGGTGCCGGTGGAAATGCTCGGCGGCGCATCCTTTCCGCCCATCGGCCAACTGACCTACCTGCTGACGTTGCCGCCCTACGGTTTCTACTGGTTCTACCTGGCCGATGCCTCGCAGATGCCCAGCTGGCACCTGAAGCCCGTGGAGCGCATGCCCGAGCTGCAGACCCTGGTGCTCTCGCGGGACCTCGGCGAGCTGATGGCGGGCAAGGCGCGGCAGGCCCTGGAATTCGAATCCCTGCCGCTGTACCTGCCCAAGCGCCGCTGGTTCCCTGCCGACCGGCTGCCCGCCGGCAGCGTCCACCTGCTCTATGCCATGCCCTTGGGCGAGGGCGCCGATGCGCCCTTGCTGGCCGGGCTGGAGGTGCACGGCGCCCATGGCAGCGAGTTCTACCAGTTGCCCCTGGCGGCGGTGCCCGAGCGCGCCAGCGGCAGCGACCTGCCGCAGCAACTGGCCCTGGCGCGGCTGCGCCGGGGGCGCAAGGTCGAATTGCTGACCGACGCCTTCAGCCTGCCGCGCTTCAGCCAGGAAGTCCTCAACCACCTGCGCGCCGCTTCGGTGCTGCGTGGCGACGGCGGCGAACTGCAGTTCCTCCCCGAACCCGCCCTTGCGGACTACCCACTGGCGGCCGATGCCGAGTTCAAGCTGCTGTCGGCCGAGCAGTCCAACAGCTCGGCGCTGATCGGCCGCAGGCTGCTGCTGAAACTGCTGCGCCGCGGCTTCCCGGGCATCCACCCGGAGGTGGAGATGGGGCGCTTCCTCACCCACCACGGCTACACCCATGTGGCGCCTTTCCTCGGCGAAGTGCTGCGGGTGGACGAGGCCGGCCAACCCCACACCCTGATGGTCCTGCAGCCTTACCTCGACAACCAGGGCGACGCCTGGACCTGGACCCTGAACAACCTCGACCGGGCCATCCGCGATGAGCTGGCCGGCGGCTCGGCGACCGGCGACTTCGACGCCCTGGCCGAGCTGAAACTGTTCGCCGGGATGCTCGGCAAGCGCATCGGCGAGATGCACGTGGTATTGGCGCGCCCGGTGGAAAGCGCCGACTTCGGCTATCGCCCCAGCGGCGAGCAGGACAGCGCCGCCTGGGCCGCCGCCATCAGCGCCCAGCTGCGCCAGGCGCTGGACGCCCTGGCCAAGGCGCGTGAGCGGCTGGCGCCGGACGACGCCACTTCTGTGGAGTGGCTGCTGGCCGAGGAGGAAGCTCTGCTGCGGGTCATCGGCCGGCTGGCGACCCTGGCGGCCGGCGGCATCCGCATCCGCGTGCATGGCGACCTGCACCTGGGCCAGGTGCTGGTGGTGCAGGGCGATGCCTATATCATCGACTTCGAGGGCGAGCCCAGCCGGCCGCTGGACGAGCGCCGCCAGCGCCACAGCCCGATGAAGGACGTCGCCGGCATGCTGCGTTCCTTCGACTACGCGGCGGCCGTGGCGCGGCGCAACGCCTGTGGCGCGGACGGCTCGCCGGAGTCGCAGGGCGCCTGCCGCCAGGTGGTCGCCCGCTATCGCGCCGATGCCCGCAGCGCCTTCCTCGACGCCTACCGCCTGGCCGCCAACGGCCTGCCCCACGAATGGCACGGCCGCGAAGGCGAGGGCGCCGCCCTGGCGCTGTTCAGCCTGGAAAAGGCGGCCTATGAGGTTATCTATGAGAGTGGCCACCGCCCGGACTGGGTCGACGTACCCCTGAACGGGCTGCTGGAGCTCGCCCGTCACCTGCTGGGACACCGTACATGACCGACGAACGACTGGAACGCCTGCGCCGCGCGGAAGAGGGCGATCCCTTCGCCTACCTGGGGCCGCAACGGCAGGATCGGGGCACCCTGGTGCGGGTCTGGCTGCCCGGCGCCGAAGCGGTGGAGCTGCGCGCCGCCGACAGTGGCGAATCACTGGGGACGATGGCACGCACCGATCCCGACGGGCTCTTCGAGCTGCAGCTGGGCGAATGCCCGGCCTACCGCCTGCGCATCCAGTGGCCCGGCGGCCAACAGGAAACCGAGGACCCTTACGCCTTCGGGCCCCTGCTCGGCGAACTGGACCTCTACCTCTTCGCCGAAGGCAATCACCGCGACCTGGGCCGCTGCCTGGGCGCACAGCTGATGGAGCAGGACGGCATTCCCGGCGTGCGCTTCGCGGTCTGGGCGCCGAACGCCCGACGGGTGTCGGTGGTGGGCGAGTTCAACGGCTGGGACGGCCGTCGCCATCCCATGCGCCTGCGCTACCCGTCCGGGGTCTGGGAACTGTTCATCCCGCGCCTGGGCGCCGGCGAGCTGTACAAGTACGAGATCCTCGGCGCCGATGGCCTGCTGCCGCTGAAGGCCGACCCGGTCGCCCTGGCCGGGGAGATGCCGCCGGCCACCAGTTCGCGGGTGGTGGAGCCGCTGGCACACGACTGGCAGGACCGGGACTGGATGGCCCAACGCGCCAGGCACCAGGCCCACGACCAGCCCCTGGCCATCTACGAACTGCACCCCGGTTCCTGGCAGTGGGTCGACGAGCGTCCGCCGAGCTGGGCCGAACTGGCGGAACGGCTGATCCCCTACATCCGCGAGCTGGGCTTCAGCCATATCGAGCTGATGCCGATCATGGAGCACCCCTTCGGCGGCTCCTGGGGCTACCAGCCGCTGTCGCTGTTCGCGCCCACCGCGCGCCACGGCAGCCCGGCGGATTTCGCCGCCTTCGTCGATGCCTGCCACCGCGCGGGCATCGGCGTGATCCTCGACTGGGTGCCGGCGCACTTTCCCACTGACGAACACGGCCTGGGGCGTTTCGACGGCACCGCGCTCTACGAGTACGCGCACCCCTTCGAGGGCTTCCACCAGGACTGGGACACCTTCATCTACAACCTCGGCCGGACCGAGGTGCACGGCTTCATGCTGGCTTCGGCGCTGCACTGGCTGCGGGTCTACCACGTGGACGGGCTGCGCGTGGATGCGGTGGCCTCGATGCTCTACCGCGACTACTCGCGCAAGGAGGGCGAATGGATACCCAACCGTCATGGCGGCCGGGAAAACCTGGAGGCCATCGAGTTCCTCCGCCACCTCAATGAAGTGGTGCATGCCGAAGTGCCCGGCGCCCTGGTGATAGCCGAGGAATCCACCGCCTGGCCGGGGGTCAGCCACCCGACGGGAGAGGGCGGGCTGGGATTCGCCTACAAGTGGAACATGGGCTGGATGCACGACAGCCTGGCCTACATCCAGAAAGAGCCGATCCACCGCAGGCACCATCACCATCAACTGACCTTCGGCCTGCTCTATGCCTTCTCCGAGCATTTCATCCTGCCGATCTCCCATGACGAGGTGGTGCACGGCAAGGGTTCGCTGCTCGGCAAGATGCCCGGCGACCGTTGGCAGCAGTTCGCCAACCTGCGCCTGTACCTGGCCTTCATGTGGACCCATCCGGGCAGGAAACTGCTGTTCATGGGCTGCGAGTTCGGCCAGTGGCGCGAATGGGACCATGACCAGCAGCTGGACTGGTACCTGCTGCGCTACCCCGAGCATGCCGCCGTGCAAGCGCTGGTGCGCGAACTCAATCGGCTTTATCGCGGCGAAGCGGCATTGCACCAGCGGGATGACCGTGCCGAGGGCTTCCAGTGGCTGATCGGCGACGACCAGCGCAACAGCGTGTTCGCCTGGCTGCGCCACGCCGACGGCGCGGCGCCGTTGCTGGTGGTGCACAACTTCACCCCCGAGCCACGGCCCGGCTACCGAATTGGCGTACCTCGTGCCGGGGCATGGGAGGTGCTGCTGAATACGGACGATGAACGCTTCACCGGCTCCAATGCCGGCTCGATGGGCAGCCTGGCCAGCGAAGCCGTCGCCGCCCATGGCGAGGCGCAGTCGGTCAGCCTTGACCTGCCGCCCTTGGGCACACTGGTCCTGCGTCCGGAAGGCACATTCCCGTAGGTTGCTCTTTACCTATGGAGGCGGAGCTTCCCCAAGGATGCCGAGGGGCAGGCCTTCGGCCTGCTTTGCGAATGAATTCCCCCCACAAGATAACGCCAGGCTTCGGAGCCGGCATGTGTCACCTGTGGGGGCGAATTCATTCGCGAAGGGCAGCGAAGCTGCCCCCGTCGAGGTCGGATCAAGCCTGGTTCGCGAGCCTCAATGCGGCCGGGCCCCTATCTGGTCCGACTGGGATGGGCATGGGCCGTTCAGGTCCATTCGTGCCCTGCCGGCCATCCGCGCAGCTGAACACCGTGCGCCGGGGCAGGGTCATCCGCATAAGGGCGGGTATCCCCGCCATTCGCTCATAGCGGCCGGCTGCGCCGGCGAGGACAGATGCCATGACCCGCGACCAGAAACAAACCGTGGACGTGCTCAACGACCTGATCGAGACCAGCAAGGACGGCGAGGCGGGCTTTCGCACCTGCGCCGAAGCGGTGCTCAGCCCCGAATTGCATCGCCTGTTCCAGCACCGCGCCGAAGAATGCGCGGCCGCCGCGGAGAAGCTCCAGGGCCTGGTCATGGAGCTGGGCGGCACCCCGCAGGAAGGCACCAGCCTCGGCGGCGACCTGCACCGCCGCTGGATCGACCTCAAGGCGCTGGTCAGCGGGCAGAACGAGAAAGGCATCCTCAACGAATGCGAACGGGGTGAGGACGTTGCCATGGAGCGCTACGAAAAAGCCCTGGAGCACCCCCTGCCGCCGGCGATTCGCGAAATCGTCCAGGACCAGTTCACCGGGGTGATCCGCAACCACGGGCAGATCAGGTCGCTGCGCGATAGCGGGAGGATTTGATAGGGCGACGGAGCCGAGCAGGTAGGGTGCGCCGTGCGCACCAATGGTTGAGCGAGGCGCAAGGGTTGAGTCCCGCGATCGGTGCGCACGGCGCACCCTACGGTGGAACACTGAGCCACTTCCTGGGACAAACCTTGTGGGAGCGAATTCATTCGCGAAAGGGCTGCATCGCAGCCCCTGTGCCGGGCAGGCCTGCGGCCTGCTTCGCGATTGAAATCGCTCCCACAAGAGGCTCCCACCGTGGCGTCAGTACGACGGATGCGCCTTTTCCAGCTCCCTGGCCATCTCCAGGTGCCGCTGGAGTACCGGCAGGGTGTTGCGGGCGAAGTCCTGGACATCCGGGTCGCCGGTCTCGACGGCGCGGCTGAAGAAGGCCACGGCCTCCTCGTTGGTCTTCACCTGGTTGCGGGCGTAGGCGGCATCGAAGGAGTCCTGGCGCAGCTCCAGCAGCTGGTTCTTCGAGGCCTTGACCGGGGCGGCCTCGTCGTAGGCCTGGAGGTTCTTGTCGCGGGCCAGGGCCTTGAGGTCCGAGGCGGCCTTGGTGTGATCGTCGATGACCTGCCGGGCGAAGGACTGCACATCCTCCGACTCGCTGTTCTGCAGGGCCAGCTTGGCGGCCTCGACCTTCGCCACGCTGGCGGCCGAGGCCTGGGCGACGAAGGCTTGCGGGGAGGGCGGCTGGTCCTGCGCAGCGGCGCTGCCGAGGGATAGCAGGGCGCAGAGCCCGAGGGCGAGGGAAAGACCGTGGCGCTTCATGATGGGTACTCCCTGTGGAGGCTCCTCATGCTTGTGATCGACGGTGGAGAGCGCGGTTCCGGGTTTCTGGCGAACGGTCCCGGGGCTAGGAGTAGCGTGCCGAATGATGGGGGTAGTCGCCCACCCGCGCGCCTATCACCATTTCGCTGATCCAACTGGTGAGGATGGTGGTGTAGGCCTGCTGGTCGCAGTCCTGGCTCAAGGCGTGGTCGGCGCCATCGAGGATGCGATGGGTCAGGGAGTGGGTCTTCTCGAAGGCCGCGCGGTAACTCATCAGCGTCGTGTGGGGCACGAAGCTGTCGTGCTCGGACTCCACCAGCAGCACATCGCCGGTGAACTGCGCGCAGGCGCTCAGCGCCAGGTTGTCCTGGGGGTTCCAGGGAATGCGCCGGTAGCGCTGCAGGCGCTCCACGTCGAGCTTGTGCTTGGGCATGTCCCAGTCGTCGTCCCAGTAGAGCGCCGGCACCCGCAGCGCCAGCCACTTGACCGGCCGCAGGGTGGTGAGGAAGGTCGACAGGTAGCCGCCGTAGCTGCTGCCGATCACCGCGATGGCCTCGGCGTCGATGGCCGGGTGCATCGCCAGGCGGTCATAGGCCGCCACTATGTCGGCGAGGTTGTGCTCGCGGGTCACGCTTTCCTTGGCGGCGATGGTCTTCTCGTGGCCGCGCAGGTCGAAGGTCAGGCAGACGCAGCCGAGCCCGGCGATGCCCTTGGCCCGCGCCAGGTCGCGTTGCTGGCTGCCGCCCCAGCCATGCACGAAGAGAACGCCCGGGACCTTGGTCTCGGGCGAGAGGAGCGTTCCGGCTATGGCGTCGTTGTCGACGGTGATGTCCACCGCCTGGCTATGCGCTGCCATAGGGTTCCACCTTGACGTATTTGCTGAGCAGGCCCAGTTCGGGCTCGTCGCCGCGATAGAGCCGGGTCGAATCGGCCGGCGCCGGTGCATCGCCGTAGACCTCGCAGGTAGAGGCGCGGATCCGCTGCAGCGCCGGGTCGGCAGCGAAGGCTTCCAGGGCGAAGACTTCCGCCGCGCTGGCGCCGCCGATGCGCCAGGACTGCTCCAGCACGCCGGAGCGCTGTCTGCCCTGGGCGTCCAGGCCGCGCGCCACGTCATAGTTGCGCCGCGAGGCGAAGAAGCCGGGGTAGGCGGCGAAGGCCGCCTGTTCGTAGAGCCGCGCCTGCTCCACCGCCAGGCGCGCCGGCCTGGGCATATCCAGTTGCAGCAAGGCGTCGTAGTCGCCGCGCACCAGCACCAGGTCCGAACCGCCATAGACGGAAGCACCTTCGTTGTCGCGGGTCAGGCCCTGGGTGCCGTAGTAGCTGGCGGTGATGCCGGCCACCTGGACCTGGCCGACGCTGTAGGTGTCGGGCTGTTCGAGGTCCTCTTCCAGCACCAGGCCCCAGGTGCCGATTTCCTCGGCGTCCTGCTGGGCCAGGACGTCGGCCAGCTCACGCAGGTTCCAGACCACCTGCTGGCCCCGGCCGGCCTTGCCGCGCACCGGCTTCAGGCGAGCGGGGCCGCGCTGCAGCAAGGCCTCGCCGGCGCGCTGGGCATCGCCCAGGTCGAATACCGTGTAGCCGTGCAGGATGGCCTTGCCCGCCTGTTCGGCGAAGCGCTCGGACCAGCCGGGTGGAACCCGTGCCGGCCGCTTGAACAGGGGGTGGGTGATGGCCTTGGTGGCCATGAAGGGCTGCGGCACCAGGCCGCCGAAGAAATCCTCCGTGCCCTGGATGCCCAGCCCGTTCTGGCTGCCGATCAGGGTTTCGTCGGGAAGGAAGTAGCAATGCTCGGCTTCGTGCCGGGCCGGATCGAAGCGGCCGAGGTAGGTGCCGCCGAGCATTCCGGCGATCTTCTCGCCAAGGACCTCGTGCACCGCCAGCTCGTGGTCGAGGAAGCGCTCGCCGACCTGCAGCAGCACGACGTTCGTCCTGGACTTCATCACCGCTCCTGCCATGTGCCGCCGCCATTCTCGCAATCGGTGCGGGCCTGGCCCAGGTTGGCGGCGCTGTAACAGTGGGTCAGCACATGGCAGGCGTCGGCCAGGGCGGGGCCACTGGCCAGGCTGCCGAGCAGCAATAGCAGGGCGGCGATACGCATGGCAGGTCTCCTTGGCGGTGGCGGCCGTTCACTGGTTCTGAACGGGGGCTTTCACCGCGAGTTCAGGATTCCTGATGAGCGGTGGGCGGGCGGCGGACGAAAATATGAACTCATGCGCAAAGCTGCGGACTCAACTTCAAGGAGCATCGGCCAGCGGAGCAGGAGATAACCATGAGGCGGGACTGGGACCTGATCAGGGAGCTGTTGTTGCAGATCGAGGAGCTGGAACCGGGCTACCACTTCGTGGCCCAGCCCATGGGCGAGCACAGCCTGGAGTCGGTGAACTACCACATCCACCTGCTCGAACATGCCGGGCTGGCGGAGTGCGTCGAGTACCACCCCTGGAACGGCGACCCCGCCCGCGTCGCCACCTCGCTGACCCTGATCGGCCACGACCTGCTCGACAGCATCCGCGACGAGGACACCTGGCGGGCGAAGAAGAACATCCTCCTCGCGCGCCTTGGCGTCATCTCCTACGACGCGCTGCGCAAAAGCGCCTGACTCCGTCCCGACCCCGAAGAGACACGGCCATGCCTGAGCAATCGAGCTCTGCCGACGCCGTCCAGGCGTTCAAGGACAGCATCCTGGCGAAACTCAAGTACGCGGTGGGCAAGGACCCGGGCAACGCCTTCGACCACGACTGGTTCGAGGCCGTGGCCCTGGCGGCCCGCGACCATGTGATCGACCGTTGGGAGGAGGCCACCACCCTGGTCGACCGGCAGGACGCTAAGCGCATCTATTACCTCTCGCTGGAGTTTCTCATTGGCCGGTTGCTGATCGACAACCTGAGCAACCTCGGGCTGCTCGACGTGGCGCGCCAGGCCCTGGCGGAGCTGAACGTGGACCTGGAGCGGATCCGCGAGGTCGAGCCGGATGCCGCCCTCGGCAACGGCGGCCTGGGGCGCCTGGCGGCCTGCTTCATGGAGAGCATGGCCACCCTGCGCCTGGCCGCCCACGGCTACGGCATCCGCTACGAGCACGGGCTGTTCCGCCAGGTGATAGTGGATGGCTGGCAGGCCGAGCAGACCGAGACCTGGCTCGACTTCGGCAATCCCTGGGAGTTCGAGCGGCCCGAGGTGGCCTACAGCATCGGCTTCGGCGGCGGCGTCTTCACCCATGAGGAGGAAGACGGCACCGTCCGGCAGATCTGGCAGCCCCACGAGACCATACGCGCCATCGCCTACGACACCCCGGTGATCGGCTGGCGCCGTTCGGCGGTGAACACCCTGCGCTTGTGGCGCGCCCGCGCCGAGGAAGACCTGCAGCTGGACCGTTTCAACGCCGGCGACCATTTCGGCGCAGTGGCCGATGTGGTGCGCGCCGAAAGCATCTCGCGGGTGCTCTACCCGGCGGATATCACCGAGGCCGGCCAGGAGCTGCGCCTGCGCCAGGAGTTCTTCTTCGTCTCCGCCTCGCTGCAGGACCTGCTGCGCCGGCACATGGAGCAGCACGGCGATATCCAGTGCCTGCCGGACAAGGTGGCCATCCAGCTCAACGACACCCACCCGGCCATAGCCGTGGCCGAGCTGATGCGCCAACTGGTCGACCTGCACCAGCTGGACTGGAATTGCGCCTGGGAGCTGACCGTGGCGACCCTGGCCTATACCAACCACACCCTGCTGCCGGAGGCCCTGGAGTCCTGGCCGGTATCCCTGATGGAGCGCCTGTTGCCGCGGCACATGCAGATCATCTACCTGATCAATGCCCAGCACATTGACGCCCTGCGCGCCAAGGACATCCACGACTTCGCCCTGCTGCGGGCGGTGTCGCTGATCGAGGAGGAACACGGCCGGCGGGTGCGCATGGGCAACCTGGCGTTCCTCGGCGCCCACAGCGTCAATGGCGTGTCGGCGTTGCACACCAGGCTGATGCAGGAAACCGTGTTCCGCGACCTGCACAAGCTCTATCCGCAGCGGGTGAACAACAAGACCAATGGCGTGACCTTCCGCCGCTGGCTGTTCCAGATCAACCCGCAGCTGACCCGCCTGCTGGTGGATACCCTGGGCGAAGCGGCGCTGGACGCCCCTGAAAACACCCTGGAAAAGCTCGAACCCTTCGCCGAGAAGCAGAGCTTCCGCAAGCAGTTCGCCCTGCGCCGCCAGCACAACAAGCAGGCGCTGGCCCACCTGGTGCGCCAGCGCCTGGGCATCGCCCTGGATACCGAGGCCATCTTCGACGTGCAGGTCAAGCGCATCCACGAGTACAAGCGCCAGCTGCTCAACCTGCTGCACACCGTGGCGCTGTACCAGGCCATCCGCAACGACCCGGCCACCGACTGGGTGCCACGGGTGAAGATCTTCGCCGGCAAGGCTGCGGCCAGCTACCACCAGGCCAAGCTGATCATCAAGCTGGCCAACGACATCAGCCGGACCATCAACGACGACCCGACGGTGCGCGGATTGCTCAAGGTGGTGTTCATCCCCAACTACAACGTCAGCCTGGCCGAGGTGATCATCCCGGCGGCCGACCTGTCGGAGCAGATCTCCACCGCCGGGCTGGAGGCCTCGGGCACCAGCAACATGAAGTTCGCCCTCAACGGCGCCCTGACCATCGGCACCCTGGATGGCGCCAATGTGGAGATGTGCGAGCGCGTCGGGGCGGACAACATGTTCATCTTCGGCATGACGGCGCAGCAGGTGGAGGCGAGGCGCCACGGAGGCGAATTGGGCATGGGCGGCGTGATCGCCGAATCCGAGCGACTCGGCGCAGCCCTGGAGGCGGTACGCGGCGGCGTCTTCTCGCCGGACGACCCGTCACGCTACGCGGCGCTGGCGGAGTCCCTGCTGTATGACGACCGTTTCATGGTCTGCGCCGATTTCGACGCCTACTGGGACGCCCAGCGGCAGGTCGACAGACGCTGGCAGAACGGCTCGAAGTGGTGGCGCTCGGCGGTGCTCAATACCGCCCGCATGGGCTGGTTCTCGTCCGACCGGACCATTCGCGAATATGCCGAGGAAATCTGGCAGGCGCCGGTGAGGCCGTGAGGTGCCGATTGGAACCGGCCAGGTAGGGTGCGCCGTGCGCACCAGCGGTTGGGCGTGGCGCATGGGCTGAACCAGGGCAAACGGTGCGCATGGCGCACCCTACGGTGGAGCAGGTGCAGGGATTGTGCCTTGTCGCGGTGGAAATCCACTGCGTGGATTTTCACCCTACAGGGGATCAGGTGCGATGGTCGATCCTCACCCGCTGGCGCAGGTGCAGCCCGAGCATCAGCTCGTCCAGCGCCCCGGCGGCGAAGCGGCGCAGGTGTTCCACGGCCTGGGCCTTGTTGCCCGTGGGGGCGTGCAGGAAGTCGTCGAACTCCAGCGGCTCGTCGGCCTCGACCGGGGTTTCCACCAGGGTCCACTTCAGCTCGCTGTGCAGCAGGCGCTGCTGCAGGTATTCGGCGGCCGGTGCCGGGCTGGAGGGCGATTGTTCCAGCCAGAGCAGCCGGTCGATCACCATCAGGCGCTTGACTCCGGCGATGCTCAGCCCGTCGATCAACGCGCTGACCGCGCTGAAGACCTTGTGGAAGGCCCGGTCGTCGCTGTCCTCCGGGCCTGCCGGCAGCCGTGTGCTGGACAGCACGCAGATCACCGCATCCTTGCCCACCACGCTCTGGCTCACGCTGAGCGCATCGAACAGGTTGCCGGTCTTGGCGCGGATGCCGGGACGCGCGGTGATCGAGTTGAGGTCGCTGAGCACCGCGGTGGCTTCGTACTGGCGGTGCAGGGCCTCCACCAGCAGGGCGCTGCCGAGGGCGCCCCGGGCGCCGTAGAGGGCCAGCTTCACCGCCGGAGTCTCGAGGTTCTTCATGGCTGCAGGTTGTGGGCCGGGGTGCGGCCGCCCTTCTTCGGATGGGAGATGCGCGTCACCTGCACGTCGGTGATGGCCTGCGGTGATTCGGAAGTATGGATGGAACCCAGGTAGAAACGCGCCTGGTCGGGTGTCATGGCCTCGCTGTCGGATGTCACTTCCACGCTGCAAGGCTGGTCATTGAGGATGTAGCTGATCAGGTAGAGGGTCTTCTTTGTCATGGGCTGGCTCTCCGTCTGGCGTCGCTCCTGCGGGTAGACAGGCGGGATGCGGGGCCGGGTTCCATCTTTCCGCCCGATGGTGCCCGCCGGCGAAGACCTGAGCCAAAGGCGCAGGCCCGAGGTCGAAAGAACCATGCACGGCTCTTGCGGATAGCGCGGGAGGCTGTAATGACCTTCATCTGCTTTTTCTCCGGCTGCGCATGGAAGAGCGGCATCCCGGTCCACATGGGCAACGAGGACCTGATCTGGCAATGCTGCAGCCGCTGTGGCAGCAGCCGCTACCTCAGGGTCGGACGCCTGGCGACGAGGGTCGGTCGCCCGGATGAAATCCGGGGACAAGCATCGTAGGGTGAAAATCCACGAGGTGGATTTCCACCTTCCGGCGTCGCAACGACCTACAACTTCTCCGGCGCCGGACGAACCCTGTGCTTGTGGTGCAGGCGGATGTGCTTGGCGCGTTTTTCCAGCACCAGGTAGACGATGGTGGCCAGCAACAGCGGCAGGAGGAAGTAGAGGGTGCGGTAGCCGAGCAGCGCGGCCACCAGGCTGCCCTGGCTGAACTCGTCGTGGAGCAGGGCGAGGAATACCGTTTCCAGCACGCCCAGGCCGGCGGGGATATGGGTGATCACCCCGGCCACGCAGCTGATCAGCAGGATGCCGAGGATGGACGGGTAGAAGGCTTCCTTGGGCAGCAGCCAGAAGATCAGCGACGCCATCAGCGCCCAGTTGGTGGCGCCCAGCCAGACCTGGATCAGCGCCAGGCGCAGGGTCGGCAGGGTGATCTCGTGGTCGCGCCAGGACCAGGTGCGCCGCTTGGCGTAGCCGCAGGCATAGAGGTAGGCGCCGGCCATGGCCAGCAGCAGGAAACCGATCAGTTGCAGGCCGGTGATGCCGAGCTTCCAGTTCTCCGGCAGGTCCACCATGCGCAGGGAGAACACCAGCCCGGCCAGGGCCATGTAGCCCACCCAGTTGGTGATGATGCCCAGGCTGATGATGCGGGTGACGGTGGCGGTATCCAGCCCCAGGCGCTTGTACAGCCGGTAGCGCAGGGCCACGCCGCCCACCCAGGTGGTGAAGTTGAGGTTGAAGGCGTAGCAGACGAAGGCCACCGGGATCACCTGGCGCGCCGGCAGGTGGTGCTCGGTATAGGCCCGGCCGATCAGGTCGTAGATGCTGAACACCATGTAGCTGGCGAAGGCCAGGAAGAGGCCCACCATCAGGGTGGTGGTGCTGTAGGCCTTGAAGGATTTCTCCACTTCCTGCCAGTCGAGGTTCTTCACCAGCATGTAGAGCAGCACCGGCACCAGGATCAGGAAGAACAGGGTGAACAGGCGCGTGCCCCAGGTGAGCCAGGGATTCTTCTTGTCGGTGGTCATCAGGTCTTGCCCTCGTCGTAGCGGGGCCCGGCGTCGGCATCCGTTTCCGGGTGCAGGGATTCGAGGTTCGGCTTATGGGCCGGGAACCAGCCGGCGATGGCCGGAAAGCGTCGGATGAAGTGGAAGCAGAGGAAGATCAGCGGCGCCCGCCACCAGTAGCCGCGGATGATCCGCTCCAGGCTGATGCGTTTGCACTGGTCGGTGGCCAGTTGGTCCAGGTGCGCGTACAGGCGCTGGTTGAAGTCCCCGTCGCGGATGATCAGGTTGGCTTCCAGGTTCAGCGCCAGGCTCAAGGGGTCGAGGTTGCTGGAGCCGACGGTGGACCATTCGCCGTCCACCAGCGCCACCTTGCCGTGCAGCGGGCGCTGGCAGTACTCGTGGATGGTCACCCCATCGCGCAGCAGGTAGTTGTAGAGCAGCCGCGAGAAGCCCCGCGCCCAGGGCATGTCGGGCTGGCCCTGGAGGATCAGGCTGACCTTCACGCCGCGCCGGGCGGCGTTGCGCAGCTCGCGCAGGAGGCGGTAGCCGGGGAAGAAATAGGCATTGGCCACCACCACCCGCGACTTCGCGCTGCGGAAGGCCTGCAGGTACTGCTGCTCGATGTCGGTGGTGTGCCGGGCATTGTCCCGTTCCACCAGCAGCATCCGCACGCCGCCCGTGGGCTGCGCCGGCGGCCGTACCTGGCTGGGTTCGTCGAGGGCCGGGCTCATCAGGCGCAGGCTGGAGCGGTGCAGGTCGGCCACCACCGGGCCGGTGACTTCCACCGAGTAGTCCTGCTTGGCCATGGCGCCGTAGTCGGCCAGGTGGTCGGCGGAAAAGTTGATGCCGCCGACGAAGGCGCGCTCGCCGTCGATCACCACTATCTTGCGGTGCAGGCGGCGGAACAGGTTGGTGCGCATGCCCAGCAGGCGCGGACTGGGGTCGAACACATGGATGCTGACCCCGACCCCGGTCATGGCGGCGACGAATTCCCGGCCGAGGTCCGCGGTGCCGTAGCCGTCCACCGCCAGCTCCACGCGCACGCCGCGCTGGGCCGTCTCGATCAGCACCTGCTGGAGCTCGTGGCCGACCTTGTCCTCGAAGATGATGAAGGTCTCGATCAGCACCTCTTCGCGGGCGGCGCGGATGCAGTCGAACACCCGTGGGAAGTAGTCCTCGCCATTGATCAGCAGACTGACCTGGTTGCCATCGCGCCATTGGTTGTTCACAGCCGGATCTCCGCGGCCAGCGGCGCGTGGTCGGAGAGGTGCGACCAGGGCCGGGTGGAAAGCACCACCGGTTCGTGGCTGCTGGCATTGCGCACGTAGATGCGATCCAGGCAGAGCAGCGGATAGCGTGCCGGGAAGCTCTTGGCCGGCATGCCGTAGGCCCAGCGGAAGGCCTCCACCAGCGACTGCTCGGCCAGCAGGTTGTCGGCGCGCAGGCGCCAGTCGTTGAAGTCCCCGGCGACTATCACCGGCGCCTCCGGGGCGATGGTCGCCAGCAGGTCGCAGAGCAGGCCGAGCTGCTTCTGCCGGTGCGATTCGCGCAGCCCCAGGTGCACGCAGATCGCATGCACCTCGCGGTGGCCGGGGACGTCCAGCACGCAATGCAGCAGGCCGCGCTGCTCGTTGCCGCTCACCGAGACGTCGAGGTTGTCGTGCTGGATGATGGGAAACTTCGACAGCAGCGCATTGCCGTGGTGGCCATTGGGGTAGACCGCGTTGCGGCCGTAGGCGAACTGCGGCCACATGCTGTCGGCGAGGAACTCGTACTGCGGCGTTGTCGGCCAGTCCCGGTAGCGCTTGGCGTGGCGGTCGTGGTTGCCCAGTACCTCCTGGAGAAACACCAGGTCGGCTTCCGTCGTGCGCACCGCGTCGCGCAGCTCCGGCAGGATGAAGCGCCGGTTCAGGGCGGTGAAGCCCTTGTGGGCGTTGATGGTCAGCACCTGCAGCCGATGCACCGCGGTGACCCGGTCGATGACGATCTCGGGCGTGGGAATGCTGATCAGGCTATCGCTCCTGCGGATCTCGCTCATGACCAGGCCCTCAGCGGCGCCCCGGCTTGGCCGAGCGCGCTTCGTGGTTGGGCGAGGCTTCGGCCATGACCCGGTCCGGCTGCCCTGCGCCCTCGATCACTTCTTCGCCGCCCTTGCCGCCGGGGGTCGGGCGCTTCTGTGGTTGCAGCTCCACCTTGATCCAGCCGGTGTCGGTGGGCTCTTGCAGGCTGGGCTCGGGTAAGTCGTCGAGGCGAATATCTCCCACGTCATGGAAAGCCACGGCTGTCATCTGCTTCTCCTGGTGCCGCCGGCGAGGCCGGAAGGCGCAATCGCATCGGCCGCCGGAACGCGGCCCCTAGTTTTCCGACTGGCAGGGCGGGGAGGGGTTCAGGGTTTTTGACGGGGTGCGTGGCGATGGCCATTGCCGCGGATTTCACCCGGGCCACATGGTGGATTTTCACCGGGACGGGCGGACCTACGGCCCGCTTGGCGAATGAATTCGCCCCCACAGAAGAGCTGCGTGGCCCGGACTCCTGCACGTGCCCCACTCGTCAATTCCGTCGCTCGCTCCAGCATCGGCGGCAAGCCCCGCTTCAGGCGGTGGGATTTTCCCCGGATTTCATCCGGGCTACCAACTGCCACATAGCTCCTCGTAGGATGGGTGGAGCTTGCGATACCCATCAGCCCTGTCCGCATGGGTATCGCTCCGCTCGCGGAACGCCGCCCGACCCATCCTACGAACTTCGCGAGCAAGCTCGCTCCTACGGGGGAATACTCGCTACACCTCAATGCTCGACCACCAGCCGCGCGTGCACGTATTCCCGGAATTGCTCGGCGGGCAGCGGAGGCGAGAACAGGTGGCCCTGGTAGGCCTGGCAGCCATGGTTGACCAGGAAGGTGCGCTGGGCCTCGGTTTCCACGCCTTCGGCGATCACCGAAAGCCCGAGTATCTGGCTCAGGCTCACGATCGCGCAGGCGATCGCGGCATCGTTGGGGTCGACCAGCACATCCCGGATGAAGGATTGGTCGATCTTGAGCTGATCCAGCGGCAGGCTCTTCAGATAGGACAGCGATGAGTAACCGGTGCCGAAATCGTCCAGCGAAAGACCTATGCCGATCTCTTTCAACTCGATCATCTTGGCGACGGTACTTTCCATATCCTCGATCAGCAGGCCTTCGGTCAGTTCCAGCTTCAACTTCTTCGGATCGGCCCCCGTGTACCGCAGGACGGTCAGCACTTCCTCGACGAAGTCCGGGTGGTGGAACTGCCGGGCGCTGACGTTCACCGCCATTCCCAGCCGGGCGGTTTCCGGATGCCGGGCCCAGGCCACCAGCTGGGTACAGGCGGTCTGCAGCGCCCAGCGGCCCAGCGGCAGGATCAGCCCGGTTTCCTCCGCCAGGGGAATGAACTCGTTCGGATAGACGATGCCGCGCTCATGATGCTGCCACCTCATCAGCGCCTCCGCGCCGATGATGCGGCCCTCGCTGTTCACCTGCGGCTGGTAATGCAGCAGCAGCTCCTTGCCCTGCAGGCCCTGGCGCAAGTCCGCTTCCAGCCTGGCACGCGCCGTGGCGACCGCCTGCATCTCCGGATCGAAGAAACGCATGGTGTTGCGGCCCGCCGCCTTGGCGCGATACATCGCCAGGTCGGCGCGCTTGATGATGTCGTCCACCGTATTCAGCTGGCCCTGGAACAAGGCGATACCGAGGCTGGGGGTGCTGTGGTGCTCGTAGCCATCCAGCTGGTAGGAAATGTTCAGCGCATTGAGGATCTTCTCGCCAATGGACTTGGCCTGGATGGCCGCTTCCGGCGGGCTCTCGCTCAGGTTCTCCAGCAGCACCACGAATTCGTCGCCGCCCAGCCGGGCCACGGTGTCGCTCTCGCGTATGCAGCCGGAGAGGCGCAGCGCGACTTGCCGCAGCAACATGTCGCCGCGGTCGTGTCCCAGCGTATCGTTCAGCGCCTTGAAGTTGTCCAGGTCGATGAGGATGACCGCGCCCGTATGCAGGCTGCGGGAGCTGGCCGCCAGCACGTGCTGCAAGCGGTCCAGCATGAGCCGCCGGTTGGCCAGCCCGGTCAGTTGATCGTAGAAGGCCAGGCGCTGGACCTCCTGCTCGGCGACCTTGCGGTGGGTGATGTCGGTATTGATCGAGAGCACCGATTGCGGTTGGCCATCATCGTCGCGCACCAGGGTGCGGTGGCTTTCGAGGGTGATGGTGCTGCCATCCTTGCGCCTCAGCGTGACCTCGCCCGCCCAGTCGCCCGTTTCGATCAGGCTATTGGTGGCCGCATCGAACGCGGCATGGCCCTGGTAGATCAGTTCCTGTGCCGATTGGCCGAGCGCCTCTTCCTTCGTCAGGCCGTAAAGGCGCTCGGCGCTCTTGTTCCAGTACAGGATGCGGTGGTCCATGCCGTGCACGACGATGGCGTCCTGGGCCTTGTCCAGCAACGATGCCTGCTGGCGGGCCTGCTTCTCGCTTTCGCGCAGCACCGCCAGATACCCTTCCCTTTCGGCGGCTTGCGACTCCATCTCGCGCCTGATCTTGCCGCCGTAGAGAACGGCCGCACTGACCATCATCAGCACGAACAGCATGATCGCGTACTCGACCCGGCGCAGTTCCTCGACCGACGCCAGCTCCTCCTCCAGCAGCTTGCTCTGGATCAGGCCAACCCGTTCGCGCACGGTGCCGAGCGAGCCGAGCAACTTGGCGAACTTCCTGTCCATGGTCGCCATGCGCTTGCCGGCGGCGTCCGACTGGCCCTCCCTGAAGAAGGAGAAGATCAGCATGGCCTCCTTGACCATCTCGCCCATCGCCGCGTCGACCGCGCTCACCTCATCCTTCAAGGCAAGGCTGTAGGCTTGTATATCGGCGCTGTGCCCGCCCTGGTCGTCGATCCGGGCCTGCAGCTGTTCCCGGGTCATTGCCAGATGTTCGTTGAACTTCTGCAAGGCAGCGTTCATGTTCCGCGATTCGGCTTCGACATCATGGGTATCGAAGACGTTGTTGCCCGGCGCGTTGACTTCGGTCGCCAGGTTGCCCAGCGTCGAATAGCTCGCCAGTTGCTTGACCCACGACTGGTTGGCCTTGATGGAACGGTGGTAGGTATCGACGATCAGGTGATTCAACAGCACGCTCAGCACGACGACCAGTACATCGAACCCCGCAAGAAAGAAGTACATGCGATGCCATCTGGCCGGGCGCAGTTTGTTCGAGCTGGTTGCATTGGTCTGTTTGGCGGCGCTTTTATTCTTGAAGTCATCCATTTCCCGATCTCCAAACCAACCGACCTATTCCGCGACGCTTCCGGGGGGTCTGCCTCTTCTTGTTCCGTCAGGTGATATGGGCGTTGCAGGTCATTTCCACATAGTCCCCCTCCGCCAATCGACTGCAGCAGCAAACCAAGCATAGCCACGAATTAGCCATTATTCCGTTCACCGACCGCATCCGGCGGTGTCGGCCATCGGCTTTTTCACGCAGGAAGTAAACATCCACATTTGTAGAACGTGGAATTGCTTTTGCCCCTTATCAGGGGGCGGGGCCTACCTACGCATCCGGGGCGCAACGCCTGCACGTACTGCACCCTACCTGCTGAACTCCGTCGCTCCATCCAGACAACTTGATCGGCGACTCATGACTAGGCCCTGAGGACTGGTTTCCCGAGCTCGAATGAATCAGGACGCGGGCGACCAGGCTTGCTGGCGGGCCTTGACCGACGTGGCGGTTTCACCGACCAGGCCCGCATAGACGGACGGGGCGGTCGCACCTTCGGTGCTGATGACCAGGACCCGCGATCGGGCGTCGATCCCGACCTCGGCAGCAAGGCCTGGCGATGCGACTATCCGCACCAGCCCGGCGAGCCCGGCCACCGCCGACTCGCCGGCGACGAGCGGAATGTCGCGCGCACTGCCGGCGGCGAGTCGACGCATGGCGTCCACGGCCTCGTCATCCCGGATGGTCATGAAGAAATCGACACTCGGCTGGAGGAACCTCCAGGCCAGTGGAGAGGTTTCCCCGCAGGCCAGGCCGGCCATCACCGAGTCCACCGAGCCGGTCGCCGTGGCCGCCTTGCCGGCAATGGCGCTCTGGTACAGGCAATCGGCCTGCTCGGGCTCGACCACGATGAACCTTGGCCGTCGCTCGCCATACAGCTCCCACATGTAGCTGGCGATGCCCGCCGCCAGGCCGCCGACGCCGCCCTGCAGGAACACATGACTGAAGGCAGGACCCGCGCCGCCTTGTGCAGAGGTCGCCTCGACGACTTCAGCGGCGATGGTGCCGTAGCCCTGCATGACGTCGCGCGGGATCTCCTCGTAGCCCTCATAGGAGGTATCGGAAACCACCAGCCAGCCGTTCCTCTCCGCGAGCGCCGCCGCTTCCGCGACCGACTCGTCGTAGTTGCCGCTGATGCGCACGATCTCCGCGCCATAGGCCGCAATGGCCGCTTCGCGCTCAACGCTGACATGGGCGTGCAGCACGATCACGCAGCGGCAGCCGACGCTCTGGGCCGCAGCGGCCAGCGCCCTGCCGTGGTTGCCGTCGGTAGCGCTGATCACCGTGAAGCCGGCCAGCGCCGAACGGTAGTCGCCCGCCAGCAGTGCAGGTGTCTCGAAGCCCCGCTGCGGAAACTGGCGCAGGATCAGGCGCACCAGTGCGATCGGCGCGCCGAGCGCCTTGAAGCTGCCCAGCACCGAGCGCTCCGACTCGTCCTTGAGCAGGATGTCGGCCACGCCCAGCTCCGCCGCCAGGTCGGGCAGCGAATACAGCGGCGTGCCCTTCCCGTTCAGCCGCGGCCAGGTCGAAAGCCAGTCGCGGCCCTCGGCGGCCTTCCGGATACTCATGATGTTGCGCAGGTCGTCGGGATAGGCCTCACGTCTGGCATTTCGGTTGGCAATCAGCATCGGGGACTCCTGTTTTCGGGCAAGGGCGGCCTATCTCGCCGAGGGTGCGGATCTGCTGCAGCAGGACCGCGCCATTCAGGCGCAGATCGGATGAAAAGGTGCTCATCGGATTCTCCGGAACAGGGGGCGGTGACCTACGCATCCGAGGCGCAGCGCCTGCATGTAATCCACGTAGGG
>RCUT01000401.1_pt1 | contig 22869 bp, 18 predicted proteins | sample 2166171 | NCBI WGS metagenome assembly RCUT01 (sample SAMN09932757, study PRJNA488358) | compost metagenome | isolation source: compost soil in 4-hydroxybenzoic | place: Germany: Experimental Botanical Garden
TGAACTGCGCGCCCACGGCCAGCTCTTCGATCATGAACTGGAAGTCATAGTCGCCGGACAGGGCCACGACCGGACGGGTCGGGTCGGCCTTGACCACGCCGAGCGCTGCCGGCACGGTCCAGCCCAGCGGGCCCGCCTGGCCACAGTTGATCCAGTGGCGCGGCTTGTAGACGTGCAGGAACTGCGCGCCGGCGATCTGCGACAGGCCGATGGTGCTGACGTAGCAGGTGTCCTTGCCGAAGAACTCGTTCATCTCTTCGTAGACGCGCTGCGGCTTGACCGGCACGTTGTCGAAGTGGGTCTTGCGCTGCATGGTGCGCTTGCGTTCGCGGCAGGATTCGACCCAGGCGCTGCGGTCCTTCAGCTTGCCGGCGGCCTTCCACTCGCGGGCGACTTCGAGGAAGGCGTCCAGGGCGGAGCCCGCATCGGACACGATGCCCAGGTCAGGCGTGAACACGCGGCCGATCTGGGTGGGCTCGATGTCGACGTGGATGAAGCGGCGACCCTGGGTGTAGACGTCGACGGAACCGGTGTGGCGGTTGGCCCAGCGGTTGCCGATGCCGAACACCAGGTCGGATTCCAGCACGGTGGCGTTGCCGTAGCGGTGCGAGGTCTGCAGGCCGCACATGCCGGCCATCAGCGGGTGGTCGTCGGGGATGGTGCCCCAGCCCATCAGGGTCGGGATGACCGGTACGCCGGTCAGCTCGGCGAACTCCACCAGCTTGTCGGAAGCATCGGCGTTGATGATGCCGCCACCGGCGACCAGCAGCGGGCGCTCGGCGTCGTTCAGCATGGCCAGGGCCTTCTCGGCCTGGATGCGGCTGGCGGACGGCTTGTGTACCGGCAGCGGCTGGTAGGCGTCGATGTCGAACTCGATCTCGGCCATCTGCACGTCGAACGGCAGGTCGATCAGCACCGGGCCGGGACGGCCGCTGCGCATTTCATAGAAGGCCTTCTGGAAGGCATAGGGCACCTGGCCCGGCTCCAGGACGGTGGTCGCCCACTTGGTCACCGGCTTGACGATGCTGGTGATGTCGACGGCCTGGAAGTCTTCCTTGTGCAGGCGTGCACGCGGGGCCTGGCCGGTGATGCAGAGGATCGGGATGGAGTCGGCGGATGCCGAGTACAGGCCGGTGACCATGTCGGTGCCGGCGGGGCCGGAGGTGCCGATGCAGACGCCGATGTTGCCCGCGTTGGTGCGGGTGTAGCCCTCGGCCATGTGCGAGGCGCCTTCGACGTGACGGGCCAGTACATGGTCAATGCCGCCGATCTTGTTCAGGGCCGCGTACAGCGGGTTGATGGCGGCGCCGGGGATGCCGAACGCGGTGTCGATGCCTTCGCGGCGCATCACCAGGACGGCAGCCTCGATTGCTCTCATTTTGGCCATGTTTTGTGCCTCTTTCTTGTGAAAATTGTATACAAGCTACGTGGCTGGATTCTATTCAGCTGCTGACTGAAGGGTCAAGGCTATTTGTGAGGCTAAAGGTCGCAGGATCACGACTCTTTTAAAACGCCCGTTTCAAGGGGCTCTCACAGGCTGATCAGAACGCTGACGGAAATACTGTATACAAAAAATAATGTGATTGTATCTATCTGTTGATTTTTTTGTGTTCGGTGGGATAGTGGACTACAGCTTTCGGATGCGTCGCAGGACGGGCTGGAAAATGCCCGCGTGGCCGTAGGAGTTTCCGTAGCCCATGGCCCGGACGACGCCGCACAAGGTTCAACCACTCACGAGGAACGCTTGAAATGACCACCCTGACCCTGGAAACCGCTGTGAGCATTTCCAACCATGCCCTGGCCGTTGGGCGCGACCTGCGCACCGCACCGCTGACCATCGCCGTGCTGGATGCCGGCGGCCACCTGATCACCCTGCAGCGCCAGGACGGCGCCAGCCTGCTCCGTCCGCAGATCGCCATCGGCAAGGCCTGGGGCGCCGTGGCCCTGGGCAAGGGTTCGCGCCTGATCGCCGCAGACGCCCAGCAGCGCCCGGCCTTCATCGGCGCGGTGAACAACCTGGCCGACGGCAACCTGGTGCCGGCGCCGGGTGGCGTGCTGATCCGTGATGGTCAGGGGCAGGTGATCGGCGCCATCGGCATCAGTGGCGATACCTCGGACATCGACGAACAGTGCGCGGTGAGCGCGGTGGAAGCGGCCGGCCTGAAGGCGGACGCCGGCGCGGCCTGATAGATGGCGGGGGCTGCTGCGCAGCCCTCGGCGAATGACTTCGCCCCCACAGGGTTCGTGCCAGCCGGCACCTGCCCTGTGGGGGCGAAGTCATTTCTGGTTCACCGGGTACAAGCCGGGCTGAAGCAAGGCGGGTGAGGTTGCTGCTCTTCTGTGGGGGCGAATTCATTCGCTGAGCAGCCCGAAGGGCTGCCCGGTTGGGGCGCTAGAGAATCTTGTAGGAGCGAATTCATTCGCGAAAGCAACCCGCAGGGTTGCCAGGATGTGGCGCAAAGGGAGGGTAGGGAAGGGCTGCTGCGCAGCCCATCGCGAATGAATTCGCTCCCACAGGCCTCAGGCGCTCTTGGCCGGCGCCTTTTCCTCGACTTCGCAACCCTTGATCACCAGGCGGATGATGGTTTCCGCGGCGGCATCGTAGTCGGCGTCGCTGAGGCTGGCCTTGCCGGTGACGGTGGAGATCTGCCAGTCGAAGTCGGCATAGGTCTGGGTCGCGGCCCAGATGCTGAACAGCAGGTGGTGGGGGTCGACCTTGGCCATCAGGCCCTGGTCGATCCAGCGCTGGATGCACTCGATGTTGTGCTTGGCCTGTTCGTTCAGCTGCGCGGTCTGCTCGGGAGAGAGGTGTGGCGCACCGTGCATGATCTCGCTGGCGAATACCTTGGAGGCGTAGGGCAATTCGCGGGAGATGCGGATCTTCGAGCGGATGTAGGCAGTGAGCACCTCGAAGGGGTGGCCAGCCTGGTTGAAGGGCGCGGAGGCCTGCACCAGCGGCTCGACGATGCTCTCCAGGACCTCGCGGTAGAGGTTCTCTTTCGACTTGAAGTAGTAGTAGACGTTGGGTTTTGGCAAGCCGGCCTTGGCCGCGATGTCGCTCGTCTTGGTGGCGGCGAACCCCTTGTCGGCGAATTCCTCGCTGGCCGCGCGCAGGATCAGGTCTCTGTTGCGCTCGCGAATGCTGCTCACATCGGCTCCTTGGTTGGCTCGCCAGGGCGCCAGGAAGGCCGGCCGGCGAGAGGTCGGGCATGTTAGCACCCGGTTCGCGGCGCTCTCAAGCAAGCCACTGGATGAATTTCCTGTATACAAAACAGGACGTTTCTGTTTCCATTCGGCATCCGTCCATGTCACCGGTGTCCTGACCGGTGCGTGCTGCGGCAGACTTCACCCATGCAAGACAACCACTTGCTCGACCCCTTCGGGCGTCGAATTTCCTATCTGCGTCTCTCGGTCACCGACCGATGCGACTTCCGCTGTACCTATTGCATGAGCGAGGACATGGTCTTCGCTCCGCGGGCGCAGATCCTCAGCCTCGAAGAGCTCTATGCCGTGGCCGATGCCTTCATCGGCCTCGGGGTCAGGCGTATCCGCATCACCGGCGGCGAGCCGCTGGTGCGCAAGGGGCTCACCTCCCTGCTGGCGCGCCTGGGCGCCCGAGATGAGCTGGACGACCTGGCCATCACCAGCAACGGCTCCCAGCTCGGGCATATGGCCGGAGAACTGCGCCAGGCTGGTGTCACCCGCCTGAACATCAGCCTCGACTCCTTGCAGCGCGAGCGCTTTGCCGCCTTCACCCGCCGTGACCGCCTCGACCAGGTACTGGCCGGAATCGATGCCGCGCGCGCTGCGGGCTTTCGCCGCATCAAGCTGAACACCGTGGTGCAGAAGGGCCGCAACGACGACGAAGTGCAGGACCTGGTGGCCTTTGCCGTGGAGCGGGGCCTGGATATCAGCTTCATCGAGGAAATGCCGCTGGGCAGCATTTCCAGCCACGAGCGCAAGGCCACCCTGTGCACCTCGGAAGAGGTGCGCGAACGGGTGGAACAGCGCTTCCAGCTGCTGCCCAGCAGCCACCGTACCGGTGGCCCGTCGCGCTACTGGCAGGTGATCGGCAGCGACACCCAGGTCGGCTTCATCTCACCCCACAGCCGCAATTTCTGCGGCGACTGCAACCGCGTGCGCGTCACCGCCGAAGGCAAGCTGGTGCTCTGCCTCGGCCATGAGGGCGCGCTGGACCTCAAGGCGCTGATCCGCCGCCATCCCGGCGATGGCGAAAGACTGCGCGCGGCGCTGATCGATGCCCTCAGGCTCAAGCCCGAGCGGCACCATTTCGAAGCCGACTCTCAGGTCCAGGTCGTGCGTTTCATGAGTATGACTGGCGGCTGATCGCCACCTTCACACTGAGTCCAAGCTGTACATACGCCTTTGCGTAGGGTGCGCCGTGCGCACCGAAACCCCTGTCCGCATACCGGTGCGCGTGGCGCACCCTACAAGGAGCCCCGAATGGCTAAGACACTCTTGGTAAAGAACGCCGACCTGCTGGTGACGATGGACGGCCAGCGCCGTGAAATCAGGCAGGGCGGGATGTTCATCGAGGACAACCGCATCGTTCAGGTCGGGCCGAGCGCCGAACTGCCGCAGACGGCGGACGAGGTGCTGGACCTCAAGGGCAAGGTCGTCATCCCCGGCCTGGTCAACACCCACCACCACATGTACCAGAGCCTCACCCGCGTGGTGCCGGCAGCCCAGGACGGCGAGCTGTTCAACTGGCTGACCAACCTGTACCCGATCTGGGCGCGCCTGACCCCCGAGATGATCGCGGTGTCGACCCAGACCGCCATGGCCGAGCTGATCCTGTCCGGCTGCACCACCTCCAGCGACCACCTGTACATCTACCCCAACGGCTGCAAGCTCGACGACAGCATCCACGCGGCGGCCGAGATCGGCATGCGCTTCCACGCCGCGCGCGGCAGCATGAGCGTCGGCCGCAGCCAGGGCGGCCTGCCGCCGGACTCGGTGGTGGAGAAGGAAGCCGACATCCTCAAGGAATCCCAACGCCTGATCGAGGATTACCATGACGCCTCCCACGGCTCGATGTTGCGGGTGGTGGTGGCGCCGTGCTCGCCGTTCTCGGTGAGCCGCGACCTGATGCGCGAAGCCGCGGTGCTGGCGCGCAACTACGGCGTATCGCTGCACACCCACCTGGCGGAAAACGTCAACGACATCGCCTACAGCCGCGAGAAGTTCGGCATGACCCCGGCCGAATACGCCGAGGACCTGGGCTGGGTCGGCCACGACGTCTGGCACGCCCACTGCGTGCAGCTGGACGAGCACGGCATCGAACTCTTCGCCCGCACCGGTACCGGCGTCGCCCACTGCCCCTGCTCGAACATGCGCCTGGCCTCGGGCATTGCGCCGGTGCGGCGCATGCGCGATGCCGGCGTGCCGGTGGGGCTGGGCGTGGACGGCTCGGCCTCCAACGACGGTGCGAGCATGATCGGCGAAGTGCGCCAGGCCCTGCTGCTGCAGCGGGTCGGCTTCGGCCCCGACGCCATGACCGCCCGCGAGGCGCTGGAGATCGCCACCCTGGGCGGCGCCAAGGTACTCAACCGCGACGATATCGGTGCCCTGGCGCCGGGCATGGTCGCCGACTTCGTCGCCTTCGATCTCGGCCATATCGCCTACGCCGGTGCCCTGCACGATCCGCTGGCGGCGCTGGTGTTCTGCACCCCGACCCATGTGTCCACCAGCGTGATCAACGGCAAGGTGGTGGTCCGCGACGGCCAGCTGGTGACGGTGGACCTGCCGCGGGTGCTGGAGCGTCACAACCAGTTGGCGCGGCAGCTGGTACTGGGCGAATAGCTTCCCGTAGGAGCGGGCTTGCTCGCGAAATCCGCCGCGCGGCCGTTCGCGAGCAAGCTCGCTCCTACCTGTCGGTACTCAAGTGAAAACAAGGAGAAGGTAATGAAACCTCAGGTTTTCGGCTGGCTGGCTGCCGGCCTGCTGTCCGTCGATTGTGCCCAGGCCCAGACCTACGTGGTCGGGGTCGAGAAGCAGTCGTTCCAGCCCCACTACTGGATCAGCGACCAGGGCGAGTACCAGGGCTTCGCCCGCGACCTGCTCGACCTGTTCGCCCGTGACGCCGGGCTGGACATCCAGTACCAGCCGCTGCCGGTGAACCAGCTGACCCAGCACCTGCTCAATGGCAGCATCGACTTCAAGTACCCCGACAGCCCCAACTGGGCGGGCGACTTGAAGGGCGGCAAGGGCATCGTCTACAGCCAGCCGGTGGTGCAGTACGTCGATGGCGTGCTGGTGGCGCCCAAGCAACAGGGCAAGGGCATCGACCAGTTGGCCCGGCTGGCGGTGGTCGACGGCTGGACGCCCTGGACCTACCAGGACCGCATCGGCGCCGGCCAGACCGCGGTGGTGCGCAGCGCCGACCTGGGCCAGATGATCAAGCAGGCGATGAAGCAGCAGGCCGACGGCGCCTACTACAACGTGGTGGTCGCCACCTACTACCTCGACAACATCCGCGCGCGCCCCGGTGCCCTGGTATTCGATCCGGAGCTGCCGCACACCCGCGGCACCTTCAATCTGTCCAGCCTGCGGCACCCGGAGCTGATCCAGCGCTTCGACCGCTTTCTCGCCGAGCACAAGGTGGAAGTGGACGCCCTCAAGGCGCGTTACCAGGTGGAAGCGAACCTGGACTCCGAGTACCTCGGCATGGAGCAGTGGAAGGTCGATTTCCTCAAACGCCAGAAGCAGAAAACCAATCCCTGAGCGCAGGCGGGCGGCTTCGCCTGAATTTTTGTACACAATTTTGAAAGAAACTGTTGTTAGCGCTGTTCACAGAGTGTATATAGTCAGAAAAACCTGACCGCCAGATCAGTTTTTCCTGATGAAGTAACCCGGGTGTCCAGAAGCACCCTGCAAGCCCACGACCTAAAACAACAACAGGCAGGCTTTGACCATGAGTTCATCCGACACCACCCGGGCCCGTCCCACCTCCCTCCTGCTCCCTCTGCTGAACGGCCTGTCGCCGCACGAGCAGCCCGAGGTCGAGGAAACCCGGTTCGAATCCCGGGTCTCGCTGGTCGAGATCCTGCACTGCCTCCTGGACGCAGCCGAACAGCGCAATGCTGAAGACCGCCCGTCCGGTCACGCCCGCCTGACCCGAGTCGGCCTCACCGGCTGACGCCTGGCGCGCGCAACCCACTCCAGTCCCGAGCTCTCCCGCACGCCTGTCCCGCTTCCCGGGGCGGGCTGCGGGTGGGCGCGGGACGGAAAAACCTGAAACCCACTACAACAAGGGAAAAAACCATGAAGCCCAAGTATCTGCCGCACCTTCTCGCCCTCTCGACCGGCCTGCTGGCGGGCGGCCAGGCGCTGGCCGGCGACCTGCTGTTCTGGCAGAACAACAGCCTGACCTACCTCTACGGCCAGGACTACAAGATCAACCCCGAGATCCAGCAGACGGTCACCTTCGAGCACGCCGACGGCTGGAAGTACGGCGATAACTTCTTCTTCCTCGACAAGATCTTCTACAACGGTGACAAGGACGCGCTGGTCGGCGACAACACCTACTACGGCGAATTCCAGCCGCGCCTGTCGCTGGGCAAGATCTTCGACCAGAAGATCCAGTTCGGGCCTGTGACCGACGTGCTCCTGGCCATGACCTACGAGTTCGGCGAGGGCGATGTGGAGTCCTACCTGATCGGCCCGGGCTTCGACCTGGCCATCCCCGGCTTCGACTTCTTCCAGGTCAACTTCTACAACCGCACCACCGACGGCAGCCGCCCCGGCGACAACGTCTGGCAGATCACCCCGGTGTGGAGCTACACCATCCCGGTGGGCAACTCCGACATCCTGATCGACGGCTTCATGGACTGGGTCGTGGACAACGACGAGAACAGCCGCGGCACCTACCACGCCAACCTGCACTTCAACCCGCAGGTCAAGTACGACCTGGGCAAGGCCATGGGCTGGGGCGAGAAGCAGCTCTACGTCGGTTTCGAGTACGACTACTGGAAGGACAAGTACGGCGTCGACAGCGAGAGCTTCCTGGGCGAAGAAATCCTCGACGGCACCAACCAGAACACCGCCAGCCTGCTGGTCAAGGCGCACTTCTGATCCATCGGGAAAAAGACCGGGGGAGGGCGCTGTGCGCCTTGCCCCGGCTAGAAGGGGAGGGGGAGCTTGGCCATGGCACGCATGCTCTTTTGTGGGGGCGAATTCATTCGCTATGCAGACCGCAGGTCTGCCGCGGATCTCCGATTGGGGCCGCTGCGCGACCCTAGGCGAATGAATTCGCCCCCACAGGGACCAGGCTGCTTTGTGGCCGGCCAGCGATCAGAAGGTGATTTCCATGTTCACCGTCGGCGTCGAGGTACGGCTGCCACGGCCGCCGTCCACGCCGAACTTGTTGTGCCAGTACTCGTAACCCACGCCCAGCCAGAGGTTGGGCTTGCGTTTGGCGCCGGGGAAGGTGGCCACCATGAGCGAGGTGCGCATCAGGGTTTCCGGGGCGGTGTCCTTGTCGAAGTAGTCCTCGCCCTTCTCGCCGACATAGTTGACGAAGCCCTGGAACTTGGCGTCGTGGTCGCCGAGCTGGAAGGGTTTCAGCCAGGTCAGGTTGACCATGTAGGTGGCGTCGAAGGTGTGGTCCGGATGCTTGGCGCCGGGGATGCCCGAGTGGTTCTTCTCGCGGTAGTACATCAGGCTCAGGTCGAGCACGGCGGCGCCGTTGAATTTCAGGGTCGGGCCGAACACCAGTGCGCGCTTCTTGGCGGACGCGCGGTTGTTGTTGCGGTTGGCGTCGAAGCCGAAGGTGAAGGCGTAGTCCTTTACCAGGCCGGTGCCCAGGGGCTGGTCGAACACCCTCGAGGCGAACAACTGGTGACGGTACACGGCATAGACTTCGCTGCCGCCGTTGTCGGTGCCCTTGCGCGGGTCGCGGCTGTCGGAGAGGAATACGTCCAGGTTGAAGAAGTTGCTGCCGTAACGGTAGCCGTCGGCGTGGGTGAAGCTGTAGATACGCTTGGCGAACTTGTCCGGGTTGTTCGGGTTGGTGAACTGCTGGCCGTAGCGGAAACCGACGCTGTTGTTCGTCCACTCGAAGAACTTGCCGTCTTCGGCGGCGAAACCGTTAGGGCCGACGGCCATCAAGGCGGCGCCAAGCGCCAGGCTGGTGTAACGACGCATTCGGGTACTCCTTTTTGTTGTTGTTGAGCAGAAAGCGGGGTGAGCTGTGCCCTGCACGGCGGCACGCAAGCCACCGTCACCGGGAACGAGGTTCTAAAAGAGCCTGCCGGGTAGGCAGGCTTCGGAGTTCCGGCCGGACTTCATGGGTACGGCCGGATGGGAGCAAAAACGAAACCGGTCAGTGGGCGGCGCAGTGCCGGCTACGGTCCTTCTCACCGAGAATGTTGAACAACAGGTTCAGGGTGAGGGCGCTGACGGTGGCCATGGCGATGCCGCTATGGGTGATGGGTTCCATCCAGTGGGGTAGTTGGGCGAACAGCTCCGGGCGAACCACTGGAGCCATGCCCATGCCCATGCTCACGGCCACCAGCAACTGGTTGCGCCGATCGCCGATGTCCGCTTCGTGGAGGATCTTGATGCCGGTGGCGGCGACCATGCCGAACATGGCCAGGCCCGCGCCGCCGAGCACCGCCGGCGGAATGGAGGCCACCAGGAACGCCGCCTTGGGCAGCAGGCTCAGGCCGATCAGGAAGGCGCCGGCGGCCACCGTCACATAGCGGCTGCGCACACCGGTCATCTGCACCAGGCCGATGTTCTGGGCGAAGGACGAATGGGTGAAGGTGTTGAAGAAGCCGGCCAGGAAGGACGCGCCGGCATCGCACAGCAGACCGCGGCGCAGGGCGTTGGGGCAGACCTCGCGACCGGTGATCTTGCCCAGGGCGAGGAACATGCCGGTGGACTCGACGAAGATGATCACCACCACCAGGCACATGGACAGCACCGAGGCCAGCTCGAACTTCGGCATGCCGAAATGCAGGGGCTCCACCACCTGGAACCAGGGCGTCTCGTCCAGGCCGTTCAGGTCGACCATGCCGCACGCGCCGGCCAGGGCATAGCCCAGCGCCATGCCGATCAGCACCGAGACGTTCACCCAGAAGCCCTTGAGGAAGCGATTCACCAGGAGGATGGTGCCCAGCACCAGGGCGGCGATGGACAGGTATTCCAAGGCGCCGAACTGGCTGGCCTGGTTGCCGCCGCCCGCCCAGTTCACCGCAACGGGGAAGAGGGTGAGGCCGATGGAGGTGATCACCGTACCGGTGACCAGTGGCGGGAAGAAGCGCACGATGCGCGACATGAAGGGCGCGATCAGCAGGCCGAAGAAGCCGGCCGCTATGGTGGCGCCGAAGATGCCCTGGATGCCGACGCCGGGCATCCCGGCCATCACCACCATGCTGCCGACGGCGGCGAAACTGGCGCCCATCATCACTGGCATGCGGATACCCACCGGGCCGATGCCCATGGACTGCACGATGGTGGCGATGCCGGCGACCAGCAGGTCGGCGTTGATCAGGAAGGCGATTTCTTCACGGGAGAGACCGGCGGCCTGGCCGACGATCAGGGGTACGGCAACGGCGCCACCGTACATGAGAAGGACATGCTGGAAGCCGACGAGCAGCAATTGCATCAGGGGCAGGCGCTGGTCAGCGGGCGAAAGGGCGGTTTCCCGCTCTGTCGGAGTGGTCATGCAACACCTCGGGCGCTTTTGTTCTTGTAAGTCGCTTGGCAATGCCGCGCCTCGTGGGTGCGGCTTGCCGGGTATTCATGTTGCTGCCTGGCGCGTCATGCGCTCAGGTGGGGGTTCCGCGGGTAAAAAGAGCCCGCCTGGGGGCAGGCTTGAAGACACGGGCCCTGCTTGGGGCAGGGCCCGTCGTGGACTGGCTAGTTGGTCTTGGCGCCCTGGGCGATCCAGCGACCGATCAGGTCACGTTCTTCCTGGGTCATCTGGGTGATGTTGCCCAGCGGCATGATCTGGCTGGCGACTGCCTGGGCCTGGATCTTCGGCGCGAGCATCTGGATCTGCTGCGGGGTGTCGAGCATCACGCCGCCCGGTGCCGAGGTGAACAGCGGGCTGGTGGGCTTGGCGGAATGGCAGACGGTGCAACGCTCCTGGATGACGCTATGGACCTTGTCGTAGCTGGTGGAACCGCTGCCGGCCTGGGCGGGGGCGGCGGCGGCCGCTGCCGCGGGCTGTGCCGGGGCGGCGGCCTGCTCGGCGGCCTGCGGCTTGCTCGCTTCGGCGGCCGGGGCAGCGGCGCTGCTGGCAGCGGGCGCGGCATGCTCCTGGTGGGCGGGCTCCACGGCCAGGCTCGGTTCGGCGGCCTTGTAGTTCGGCGCGGTGACGAAGGCCAGGCAGATCATGCCCAGCGCGCCGGCCGGCAGGGTCCAGGCGAACTTGTTGCTGTCGTGGCGGGTGTTGAAGTAGTGGCGCACCAGTACCGCGATCACCGCGATCCCGGCCAGGATCAGCCAGTTGTACTGGCTGCCGTAGGTGCTCGGGAAGTGGTTGCTGATCATGATGAACAGCACCGGCAGGGTGAAGTAGTTGTTGTGGCGCGAACGCAGCAGGCCCTTGGCCGGCAGTACCGGGTCCGGGGTGCGGTTCTCTTCGATGGCCTTAACCAGGGCACGCTGGGCCGGCATGATGATGCGGAACACGTTGCCGACCATGATGGTGCCGATCAGCGCGCCGACGTGGATGTAGGAGCCACGGCCGCTGAACACCTGGGTGAAGGCCCAGGACGCGCCGACGATCAGGACGAAGAGCACCAGGCCGAGCAGGGCGGGGGTCTTGCCCAGCGGCGAGTCGCAGAGGAAGTCGTAGATGAACCAGCCGGCGACCAGCGAGCCGATGCCGATGGCGACGGCGGCGGCCGGGGAAATGTCCACGCCGGGTGCGATCAGGTACAGGGTCGGGTTCAGGTAGAACACCACGGTCAGCAGGGCGACGCCCGACAGCCAGGTGAAATAGGCTTCCCATTTGAACCAGTGCAGGTTGTCCGGCATTTTCGGCGGGGCGAGCTTGTATTTCTCCAGGTGGTAGATGCCGCCACCGTGGATGGCCCAGAGATCACCCGACAGCCCGTCGCGCGGATTGGCGCGGTTGAGGTTGTTCTCCAGCCAGACGAAATAGAAGGATGCGCCGATCCAGGCGATGCCGGTGATCATGTGAACCCAGCGAATGCCCAGGTTCAGCCATTCGGTCAGATGTGCTTCCACAGTCGTTTACCTCTTTCCCGCCGACCGGCACGCCGATCGTTGGGCTTCTCTTATTAGTGGTTGGGGGCGAGGAGCAGCTGCTCGTCCTCGGTGAAGTAATGCTCGTCGCAGTTGTTGCCGGAACCACTGCGATCAACCACCAGGAAGTCATCCCGCTTTTCGATCGTCAGCACCGGGTGGTGCCAGACGCCGCGATGGTAATTAACGCCCTGCCTGCCATTACTGCGGAAGGCTCGGACCAAGCCTGATACAGGTGCATCGCCAACGGGCGCGACCACGATCAGAAAGGGGTTGCCGAGCAGCGGAATGAAAGCCTGGCTGCCCAGCGGATGGCGCTCCAGCATGCTGACGGTCAGCGGCATGTCCTGCGCGTCGGCGCGGAAGATGCTGATGATCGCCTTGTCTTCAGGCTCGGCGGTTTCGACCGTGGCGAGCTTGTGGAAGCGCATGGTCGAGCCGTTGTTGATCATGAAGTGGTCGCTGCCATCGGTTTCGATCACATCTCCGAAGGGGGCGAAGGCTTCTTTGGTCAGGGGCTCGATCTTCAGGGTTCGCATGGCTGGTCTACTTGTTCGTTGCTGGTTCCCGTCCCGCTGCGCGGGGAGGGGCCGGAAGGGGGAGGCGGTAACGCCATCCTCCCCCGGGTCCTGGATTGGTGCGGTGCGGCTGCGGCTTACATCTGCTGCAGACGGAACAGCGCGATCTTGTTGATCTCGGCCAGGGCCCGGTTGAACTCGGCTTCGGGGGAGTTGTGGATACGCTCCTCGAAGGCCGCCAGGATCTGGTGCCGGTTGCTGCCTTTCACCGCCATGATGAAGGGAAACCCGAACTTCGCCTTGTAGGCGTCGTTCAGCTCGGTGAAGCGCGCGAACTCTTCAGCCGTGCATTGGTGGATGCCGGCACCGGCCTGTTCGCTGGTGCTGGCTTCGGTCAGCTCGCCCCGGACGGCGGCCTTGCCGGCCAGGTCCGGGTGAGCGTTGATCAGCGCCAGCTGGACGTCATGGCTGGCACTGAGCAGCAGGTCGGCCATGCGCTGGTGCAGGCCGTTGATTTCGTCGATCTGGGCGTCCTGACCCAGGTCGAAGGCCTTCTCGGCCACCCAGGGCGAATGTTCGTAAATGTCGGCGAAGGTTTCGACGAAGGCCTCGCGGGACAGGCTGGACGGGGTCAGGGTCTGGAAGCGGCTCATTTCGCTTGCTCTTTGAAAGGGTGGGTGGCGTGCCAGTGGCGGGCGATGTCGGCGCGGCGGGCGAACCAGACTTTTTCATGGCCCTTCACGTAGTCGATGAAGCGCGCCAGGGCGGCAAGGCGTGCCGGGCGGCCGAGCAGGCGGCAGTGCATGCCGATGGAAAGCATCTTCGGCGCGCCGGCGGTACCTTCGGCGTAGAGCACGTCGAAGGCGTCCTTGAGGTATTCGAAGAAGTCGTCGCCCTTGTTGAAACCCTGCACCTGGGTGAAGCGCATGTCGTTGGTGTCCAGGGTGTAGGGGATCACCAGGTGCGGCTTGCCGGTCGGGTTGTTCGGTTCCCAGTAGGGCAGGTCGTCGTCGTAGGTGTCGCTGTCGTAGAGGAAGCCGCCTTCCTCCATCACCAGGCGACGGGTGTTCGGGCCGGTGCGGCCGGTGTACCAGCCCACCGGGCGCTCGCCGGTCAGTTCGGTGAGGATGCGGATGGCTTCGAGCATGTGCTCGCGCTCCTGGGCCTCGTCCATGTATTGGTAATCGATCCAGCGGTAGCCGTGGCTGCAGATCTCGTGACCGGCCTCGACCATGGCACGGATCGCATCGGGATGGCGCTGGGCTGCCATGGCGACGGCGAAAACGGTCAGCGGGATGTCATGGCGTTTGAACAGATCGAGCAAACGCCACACACCGACGCGGCTGCCGTACTCATACAGGGATTCCATGCTCATGTTGCGCACGCCCTGCAATGGCTGGGCGGCCACCATCTCGGACAGGAAGGCTTCGGATTCCTTGTCGCCGTGGAGCACGTTGCGTTCGCCGCCTTCCTCATAGTTCAGCACAAAGGACAGGGCGATGCGGGCCTCACCGGGCCAGTGCGGGTGTGGAGGGGTGTTGCCGTAACCGATCAGGTCGCGTGGGTACTCAGCGCTCACTGCAGTCTTCCTTCTTTTCAGTTGGACGATCAGCGACAGCCTGGGAAGTGGTGCGCGACCGTGGATGGGGTGATTGTATACAAACTGTCGTGCGTTTTGTAAATCAAATCTTTGTCGAATTTGCTGGCGCCTGTCCAAACCGGGAAACTGTCCATTCAGTCAGGAGTGTGAGGCGAAAGCCGCGCGGGTTGGCGGATGCGTAGCAATCCGGACTAGGCGGTGCCTGGAGGTCGTTTTGCGCGATCTGCGCCGATGATTGTGTACAATTTTTTGAGTTTATGTCTTACATTTCTTCGGTCGCATGTTATTCTGCGGACCGTACCGGGGCTTGCGCCCTGACCACGCACCGATATGAACAAGCAGAGGAGGTGTGGCGTTCCGATCGCGGCCCGAACCCTGGCCCGGTGGACGCCCAGCGAGCAATGGGACGTTTGACCACGCATGTACTGGATGCCGCCCACGGCTGCCCTGGCCGTGACATCAGGATCGAGCTCTACCGCGTCGAAGGCGCCGGTCTGGAGCTGGTCGCCACCGCCACCACCAACGACGACGGCCGCTGCGATGCGCCCCTGCTGCAGGGCGCCGATTACCAGACCGGCGTCTACCAGATCCACTTCCACGCTGGCGACTATTACCGTGCCCGCGGCGTGAAGCTTCCCGAACCCGCGTTCCTCGATGTGGTGGTGCTGCGCTTCGGCATTTCCGCCGAGCAGGATCACTATCACGTGCCGCTGCTGATCTCCCCCTACAGCTATTCCACCTATCGCGGCAGCTAGTTCCAGATACTCGTTACCCTCGACTCATTGAGTCTTTACGGCCCGTCCACACTGCGGGCCTTTTTTTCGCCTGCAGGAAAGTGAAGTCGGCGGTTGGTGCTGGATTGCTGCGCCAGCTCAGCGCGCCGCAAAAAGAAGCCCGGCACCAGGCCGGGCTGAAACGCATCACGGGGAGATGCGCAAGGGATTGGGCAATTCGACGGACAAAGCCCCGGCGCCAGCCCTCAAGGGCTGCTTCTGGCGTCTGGGATGAATTGCGGATTAGGAAGGAGTCTAGGCGCCAATCGCCATTTCGCTGGTCGCAGGTCGGAAATAGCCGCGAATTGTCGCGATCGGGAAGAACACCTTCGACTTTGTAGGAGCGAGCTTGCTCGCGAGTATCGAGCTTGGCCTTTCGCGAGCAAGCTCGCTCCTACACAAAGCCACGACCCGCACTGCTTTGTAGGATGTGGTGGAGCGAAGCGATACCCATCAGCCCTGTCCGCATGGGTATCGCTCCGCTCGCGGAACGCGGCCCGCCCATCCTGCGAACGCTCGCTCCCAAATGAAAAGGCCCTGCCGCATAGCGGCAGGGCCCGGTATTGCCGTGTCGGAGTTACAGGAACACGAACTTGGCCACGAAGATGGCGCAGAGTGCGTACAGGCTGACGGACACTTCCTTGTACTTGCCGGTGAAGGCCTTCATCGCCACGTAGGTGACGAAGCCCAGGGCGATGCCGTCGGCGACCGAGAAGGTCAGCGGCATCATGATCACGGTGACGATGGCCGGGATGGTCTCGGTGTGTTCCTTCCAGTCGATGTGGGCCATGCCGCCCATCATCAGCATGGCGACGTAGATCAGCGCGCCGGCGGTGGCGTAGGCGGGGATCATGCCGGCCAGCGGCGCGAAGAACATCGCGGCGATGAAGAGGATGCCCACGGTCACCGCGGTCAGGCCGGTGCGGCCGCCGGCGGCCACGCCCGCGGCGCTTTCCACGTAGCTGGTGACCGGCGGTACGCCGAGCACGCCACCGAAGACGCTGGAAGCGCTGTCGGCCTTCATCGCCTTGGACAGGTTCTCGATGCGGCCGTCTTCCTGCACCAGGTTGGCACGCTGGGCGACGCCCATCAGGGTGCCTGCGGTGTCGAACATGTGCACGAAGAGGAAGGCCAGGATCACGCTGACCATGGTCACGTCGAAGGCGCCGGTGATGTCCATGGCCATGAAGGTCGGGGCCAGGCTCGGGGGCATGGAGAACACGCCGCCGAACTTGACGATGCCCAGGCCTACACCGACCAGGGTCACGGTGAGGATGCTGATCAGGATGCCGCCGAAGATGCGGCGGTATTCCAGCACCGCGATCATCAGGAAGCAGATGGCGGCCAGCAGCGGACCGGGGGACGTCAGGTCACCGATGTGCACCAGGGTTGCCGGATGGGCGACCACGATGCCGGCGGTCTTCAGGCCGATCAGCCCGAGGAACAGGCCGACCCCCGCGCCCATGGCGAAGCGCAGGCTGCTGGGGATGCTGTTGAGCAGCCATTCGCGGATGCGCGAGAAGGTCAGGATCATGAACAGCACGCCGGAGAGGAACACCGCGCCGAGCGCGATCTGCCAGCTGTAACCCATGGTGTTGACCACGGTGTAGGTGAAGAAGGCGTTCAGGCCCATGCCCGGTGCGAGACCGACCGGCCAGTTGGCGTAGAGGCCCATGAGCAGGCAACCGAAGGCTGCGGCCAGGCAGGTGGCGACGAAGGCCGCGCCATGATCGATCCCGGCATCGGCCATGATGTTCGGGTTGACGAAAATGATGTAGGCCATGGTGATGAAGGTCGTCAGGCCGGCAGCCAGTTCGGTCTTCACGGTGGTGCCGTGGAGACTGAGCTTGAAGAGCCGTTCGAGCAGACCGTTGGCGGGCGGTGTTGCGGCGTACGTTCCTTGTTCTTGTTGTTTGATGCTTTCCACAGCGTGGTACTCCTCATCTCTTTTGTTTTGGTCACCCAGAGCCTGGAGTTGGCTCCGGACTGACTGAGGCGGATGGCGTGAGTGGTGCGCTTCCTCCAATACTTGACCAGCGGGTCAGGAAGTTCACGGCGCGATTATGCCTTTGTATACAAAAAAAACAAATAATGTTTTCAATGTTCGAAAAAACGCACCAATCATTAAAACCTGACTTATAGGACAGGAATTGCCGCGACAATTCGCCACCTAACGAATTAACTAAATCGTTAAAAAACAATAAGTTATGCGATGTCCAAAAAATCGGGTCGATTTCGGCAGCAGTGGGGTAAAGCACGGAAAGGCACTGAGACGAGCGTGCTTATGACAAAAAAATGTAGGGAAACCCGCGTATCAGGCGCTTCTGGCATCGCCCTTGGTCGTGCGAGGGGGAACTGCGGAGAAAAGCTGTGCAACTGGTCAGGAATCGGGGTTGAGCTGCTGCGAAACTGTTCAAGGCACTCTGATTGTGTACAATATCAATCGCCTTTTCCCTGATTTCCCTCGCTGACAAACCTGCTCGGCACGGCGGAGAGGGGCAAAAGGGGCCCTGGAAGACCGCCGAACCCACCGACGCGAGCCCCCATGAACGAACAGTTGCAGCCACTCAAGAAGCAGCCGCGCACCGCCAAAAGCACCCGCAGCGGCACGCAGGACGACGTCGTCTATGCGCACATTTTCGATGCCATTCTCGAGCAGCGCCTGGCCCCCGGCACCAAGCTGAGCGAAGAGGCCCTGGGCGAGATATTCGGTGTCAGCCGCACCATCATCCGTCGCGCCCTGTCGCGTCTCGCCCATGAAGGCGTGGTGCTGTTGCGGCCGAATCGCGGGGCGGTAGTGGCCAGCCCGAGTGTCGAGGAAGCGCGACAGATCTTCTATGCCCGCCGCCTGGTGGAGCGCGCCATCACCGAGCTGGCCGTGGAGCACGCCACCGCCGAACAATTGCAGGAGCTGCGGCAGATGGTCCTGGAAGAGCAGGCCTGCTTTTCCCGTGGCGACCGTGGCGCCGGCATCCGCCTCTCCGGCGAATTCCACTTGAAGCTGGCCGAAGCGGCGAGGAATGCGCCGTTGGTGAGCTTCCAGCGCAGCCTGGTGTCCCAGACGTCGCTGATCATCGCCCAGTACGAGAGCGGCAGCCGCTCCCACTGTTCCTTCGATGAACACAATCGCCTGATCGATGCCATCGAGTCCCGCGACGCCGAGCGCGCGGTGATGCTGATGATGCATCACATGGATCACATCGACGACAAGCTGAACCTGGACGAAGGCGGCGCCTCGGACGACCTGCATGCGGTGTTCTCGCACCTGCTGCAGACCAAGAAGAAGCCTGGGCGCGGCACCAGCCGCGGCGTCTGAGCCGACCCACAAAAAAGCCCCGCAGATGCGGGGCTTTTTGTTTGGGGGAGCCGGCGGGCGGGCAGTGCCATTGTGGGGGCGAATTCATTCGCGATGCAGGCCGAAGGCCTGCCCTCTGGTCCAACCTATCCAGGGGACCGCTATGCGGTCCTTAGCGAATGAATTCGCCCCCACAGGAAGAGCAGAGCGGCACTGATTCTCCAAAGAAAACCCCGCCGAGGCGGGGTTCTCTCATTGCCCTGTCACTCAGCCGCGCTGATGCACGCTGCGGCCCGCGGCGAAGGTTTCCTTCACGGTGCGGTCGTCGCCGAGGATGGTCAGGGCGAACAGCCGTTCTTCCAGGCTTTGGGCCTGCTGCAGACGGTAGTCCAGCAGCGGGGTGGCCTTGTAGTCGAGGACCACGAAGTCCGCGTCCTTGCCGGCCTGGAAGTTGCCGATCCGGTCGTCCAGGTAGAGCGCGCGGGCGCCGCCCAGGGTGGCCAGGTAGAGGGACTTGAAGGGGTCGAGCTTCTTGCCCTGCAGCTGCATCACCTTGTAGGCCTCGTTCAGCGACTGCAGCTGGGAGAAGCTGGTGCCGGCGCCCACGTCGGTGCCCAGGCCCACGCGCACGCCGTGCTCTTCCAGCTTCTGCAGGTCGAACAGGCCGCTGCCGAGGAACAGGTTGGAAGTGGGGCAGAAGGCCACCGCCGAGCCGGTTTCCGCCAGGCGCTTGCACTCGTCGTCGCACAGGTGCACGCCGTGGGCGAAGACCGAGCGCTCGCCGATCAGCTTGAAGTGGTCATAGACGTCCAGATAGCCCTTGCGCTCGGGGAACAGTTCCTGCACCCATTCGATTTCCTTGCGGTTTTCGGACAGGTGGGTGTGCATGTACAGGCCCGGGTACTCGGCGAACAGCTTGCCGGCCAGCTCCAGCTGCTCCGGTGTGCTGGTGGGGGCGAAGCGCGGCGTCACCGCGTAGTGCAGGCGGCCCTTGCCGTGCCAGCGCTCGATCAGCTCCTTGCTGTCGGCATAGCCGGATTCGGCGGTGTCGGTCAGGTAGTCCGGGGCGTTGCGGTCCATCATCACCTTGCCGGCGATCAGGCGCAGGTCCAGGCGCTCGGCCTCTTCGAACAGGGCGTTGACCGATTCCGGGTGCACGCTGCCGAACACCAGGGCGGTGGTGGTGCCGTTGCGCAGCAGTTCCTTGAGGAAGATGGCGGCGACGTCGGCGGCATGGGCCTTGTCGGCGAACTGCTTTTCGGTGGGGAAGGTATAGGTGTTCAGCCAGTCCAGCAGTTGCTCGCCATAGGAGGCGATCATGCCGGTCTGCGGGAAGTGGATATGGGTATCGATGAAGCCGGGCGTGATCAGGGCATCGCGGTATTCGCGCACCTGGACCCCGGCGGGCAGGCCGGGCAGCAGGGCCTTGGCTTCGCCCAGGGCCTTGATGCGGCCGTCTTCCACCACCATCAGACCGTCTTCGAAATACTGATAGGACTGCTCGATACCCACCAGGGCGGGGTCGGCGATGCTGTGCAGGATGGCGGAGCGGTAGGCGGTTACGTGGCTGGTCATGTCAGTCTCGTTCGTTGATGGTGCGTTGCTGCGGCTTCTCCCCGTGGGAGAAGGGCCGAGATGAGGGGCTCCCTGTCACGCGGCTCCCCCCATCCGGCACTACGCGTTGTCTTCTCCCGAGGAGAAGCAGAAATTCAGGCCTGCTCGCGGCGCGAGGAAGGAATCAGCTTGGCGACAGTCTCGCCCTTCTTCACTTCCTGGCCGAAGTTGGCGTTGTAGGTGGCGACGACCTCGCCGGCGATGGAGATGGCGATCTCCACCGGCAGCTTGCCTTTGACTTCCTGGATGCCCATTGGGCAGCGCATGCGCTGCACGGTTTCGCTGGCGAAGCCGCGCTCGCGAAGGCGGTGTTCGAACTTGACGCGCTTGGTCTTCGAGCCGATCAGGCCGAAGTAGGCGAAATCGTTGCGCTTGAGGATTTCAGCGGTCAGCTCCAGGTCCAGCTGGTGGTTGTGGGTCATGACGATGAAGTAGCTGCCCTTGGGCATGTTCTCGATCTCGTCGATCACCTCTTCGTTGACCACTTTCTCCACGCCGGCGGGAATCTGTCCGGGGAATTCGTTCTCCCGCGAGTCGATCCAGCGCACCTTGCAGGGCAGGCCGGCGAGCAGCGGGACCAGGGCGCGGCCCACGTGGCCGGCGCCGAACACGGCGATATGCGCCTGGGGCTGGCCCATGGGTTCGAACAGCAGCACCGTGGCGCCGCCACAGCACTGGCCGAGGCTGGCGCCCAGGCTGAAGCGTTCCAGGCGGGTGTCCTGGGTGCGGTTCTCGAGCATCTCGCGGGCGATCTCCATCGCCTTGAATTCGAGATGGCCACCACCGATGGTCTCGAAGATGCGCTCGGCGGTGACGACCATCTTCGAGCCGGAATTGCGCGGGGTAGAGCCGCGCTCTTCGATGATGGTCACCAGCACGCAGGGTTCACCGCGTTGCTGCAGGTCGGCGAGGGCGCTGATCCAACTCATTTGCTCAGTCTCCAGCTACGCAGTGGCCTGGTGGAGCGTGACAGGCGCCAGTCGTCCTTGGGACGCATGGGTGCCGGCAGCGTTTCCAGCAGCACGACTTCGGTGTCCTGCTGCGTCGTCTTCGAACGATCGGTGGGTGTTGTCATTGTTCTGCACCGTTTCTTCTCTATGCAGGAGCCAGCTTGCTGGCGAATCGCGTGTCGTTGGAGGCAACGCTTTCGCCAGCAAGCTGGCTCCTACCGGGTCATGCCGGCTCGGTCTCCGCCTGGGCGGCGGCCTGGGCCGGCTGTTGGAGTTTCCTCATCTGCTCGACGCCCCAGAGCACGCGCTCGGGGGTGGCCGGCGCATCGATCTGCGGCTGGACCTTGTAGTCGCCCAGGCTGGCCACGGCGTCCTTGATGGCGCACCACACGGCGATGCCGAGCATGAAGGGCGGCTCGCCCACGGCCTTGGAGTGGAACACCGTCTGCTCGGGATTCTTGCGGTTCTCCACCAGCTTCACCCGCAGGTCGATGGGCATGTCGGCGATGGCCGGGATCTTGTAGCTGGCCGGGCCGCTGGTCATCAGCTTGCCCTTGGCGTTCCACACCAGCTCTTCCATGGTCAGCCAGCCCATGCCCTGGACGAAGGCGCCTTCCACCTGGCCGATGTCGATGGCCGGGTTCAGCGATGCGCCCACGTCATGCAGGATGTCGGTGCGCAGCATCTTGTACTCGCCGGTCAGGGTGTCGACTATCACTTCGGCGCAGGCCGCGCCGTAGGCGAAGTAATAGAAGGGACGGCCACTGGCCTTGTCGCGGTCGTAGAAGATCTTCGGCGTGCGGTAGAAGCCGGTGCTGGAGAGCGAGATCTGGTTGAAGTAGGCGAGCTGGATCATTTCCTCGAAGGAGAGGTAGTGGTCGCGCACGCGCACCTGCTCGTTCTTGAACTCGACGTCCTCGGCGGTGACCTTGAAGTGGTTGGCGAGGAACTCCACCAGGCGACCCTTGATGGTCTCGGCGGCGTTCTGCGCGGCCTTGCCGTTCAGGTCGGTACCGCTGGACGCCGCGGTCGGCGAGGTGTTGGGCACCTTGTCGGTGTTGGTCGCGGTGATCTGGATGCGGCCGATATCCACCTGGAAGACCTCGGCCACCACCTGGGCGACCTTGGTGTTCAGGCCCTGGCCCATCTCGGTGCCGCCGTGGTTCAGGTGGATGCTGCCGTCGGTGTAGATGTGCACCAGCGCGCCGGCCTGGTTGAGGAAGGTGGCGGTGAAGCTGATGCCGAATTTCACCGGGGTCATCGCCAGGCCTTTCTTCAGCACCGGGCTCTTGGCGTTGAAGGCACGGATTTCCTCGCGGCGCTTGGCGTACTCGCTGCTGGCCTCCAGCTCCTCGGTCATCTCGGCGAGCATGTTGTGCTCGACGGTCTGGTAGTAGTGGGTGACGTTGCGCTCGTCCTTGCCGTAGTAGTTCAGCTTGCGCACCTCCAGCGGGTCCTTGCCCAGGCTGCGCGCGATGGCATCCATGATCTCCTCGATGGCGACCATGCCCTGCGGGCCGCCGAAACCACGGTACGCCGTGTTGGAGGCGGTGTTGGTCTTGCAGCGATGACCGTTGATGGTGGCGTGTTCGAGGAAGTAGGCGTTGTCCGAGTGGAACATCGCGCGGTCGACGATGGAGCCGGAGAGGTCCGGGGAGTAGCCGCAGTTGCCGGCCAGTTCCAGTTCGATGCCCTTGAGCAGGCCGTCATCGTCGAAGCCCACGTCGTACTCGACGTAGAAGGGGTGGCGCTTGCCGGTGATGCTCATGTCTTCCATGCGCGGCAGGCGCATCTTGGTCGGGCGCCCGGTGTGGTGTGCAATCACCGCGCAGAGGCAGGCCGGGCCGGCCGCCTGGGTTTCCTTGCCGCCGAAGCCGCC
>RCUT01000402.1_pt1 | contig 22815 bp, 34 predicted proteins | sample 2166171 | NCBI WGS metagenome assembly RCUT01 (sample SAMN09932757, study PRJNA488358) | compost metagenome | isolation source: compost soil in 4-hydroxybenzoic | place: Germany: Experimental Botanical Garden
CGCTCCCGCGCTCGGCGGGAGCGACTGATTAAGCAGCTGCCTGCAGGCTGGCTGCCCGGGCCCGGTGTTCCTTACCGCCCTCGGTCTTGACGGTGTAGAACAGACCACCACCGCGGCGTTTGCCGAGGTCGGTGATGTCGGTGATCACGGCCGGCACGGAGACGCGGGTACGGGGGTTGGTGTACTGCACTTGGTCATTCACTTTCATGGTTGGTCCTCTGGTCTGGTTCAAGGTTGTTTTGTATTGCGTCTCTCGAGTCACCATCAGGTCGTTCTCGATAGTTGACGGAAATGATTGTTATCGATCGGGAACGATTGGTCAATACACGATCGTGAATTTTTCAAATAAAAAAAAGCCCCGCCTAGTGGCGGGGCTTCTTGAGCAGGGTTCGCTGGCGGCCATTGGCCGTGGATTAGCGGGTCACTGGGCGATGGATTAGCCTCTACGCTCTACCATCCTACCAAGGATGATCACATCTTTAGCGGAGATGACTGGAAGGCGTTCATCATCAACACCAAAGGCCCATCCCTCTATGGCTGGTATAGCCCTAAGAAGCTTGGCTTGGTTAGCTCGACTTAATTGCACTAGCAGCACGGCATCGGCTTCTATCGCGTTAACCCCGAGATCGATCACACAAACATCACCTTGTACGATACCTTGCTTGGATAGCTGGTCGTTTGGCGCTTCAACCCCAATAAGCGCACCAGGCATCTCGGTGAGAAGCATCCGGTCTGAGCTTACGAGAGGTAGTGAGTCAGTTGGGTGTTGCAGCACCTCATCGATGGTGAACACTGGTATTCGATAAACGCTATTCACCAAGTCGCTGACCACCTCAATAGACGGGCGGCCGGTGTACAGCTCAATAGGATCTACTGACAGAGCCTTTGCAAGACCGAATAAGGTGGAAACCCGAACGTCTTTCAGAGGGTTGCTCAGAAGGTTCGATACCAGGGATTTGGATATACCAGCCCTCCTGGCTATCTCAGAGACGCCAAGACCTTGCTGTTCCATTCTCGCTCTGACTCGTTCGTTAAATGAAGGTTTCATGTCGCCCGCTGCAAGTTACCGATTATGAACAAATTTTATGATGCATGGTGTTCTCATTGGTTGTTGAATGTTGGATTGTTAGTGGTTACGATAGTGAACGATTGCCAATGACCTATACCAAGGACCCGACCAATGAAGAAACGCGAAGTGATTGAGTATTTCGGCAACATGGCCCGTGCAATGAAAGCCATCGGCATTTCCCGCAGCCTCGCTGTGAAGTGGGGCGATGTGATCCCGGCACAGCATGCAGTCAGCTTTGTCATCGCAAGCAACGGCGAGCTGCGTCTGGGCTTCGAGGATTACCCCCTGAACAAGGACCAAGACCATTCCGCTCAACAGGCCGCCTGACCACCGGCCTGAGTCAAAACCACTAGAGGACCAACACAATGGGACGACCAGCTCTGTCTGATCACGAAAAAATGGATTCTGTTTCACCACTTCGCGTGCGCGGCAACCCGGCACAGCGCCGAGTGTGGCAAGAGGTAGGGGCCGAACTGCAGATGACAGAAACCGCATTTGCCCGCACCTCGCTGCTGATCCTGCTTAAGGCCATATCTCAACATGAGCCGCAAATCCTGGCGAGAGCCGTCAAACGGGCCAATCGGAGCCTTGTCGAGCAGGGATACCCGCCCGTGACCGTCGAGGAGATCCTGGATGGCTCTGGCCTACCTGAACGTGGCCTGCTCCAGTTCAGCCAGGAAGACGAGACCGTCTACAACGATGAACGCCCGCTGCGTCCCCTGCAAAAACTCATCAACTTCGTCCTCGGGAGGTAACCCATGACCACGCAACTCCGCCCGCCGCGCCCGGCTCCCCAGCATGTCAGCGATCGGGACAACATAATCCTGAAATCGGTCATGCATGAGTTGGCCCTGGCCCTCGATGAGCCGCTGATTTCGACCGCCCACGCCGCCGGCACTGACCGCCAGGCTCTTCGTCTGGCCCGCGAGCTTGAGGCCCGCTCCCTTGAACATGCCGAGAGTCAGCCTAGCGCCTAATTACCTTGGCCCGTCTCACCACCGGGCTTTACAAACCAGGACCCATTCAATGACCAAATCAACCATGGCCCATGGGGCCGACCTATTGCGCCATTCCTCACAGCTCAAGCAGGGGGTGGCCCATGCATCCTAAAGAGTTCATCGATCGCCACGTGCGCCAGCTCCTGCTTGCCGACGGATATTCTGACGAAGCTACCCACCTGGCCTGCAAAGAGGCGGTGAGCCACTACGAGAAAACATCGGGTTTCCGGAAAGGGGCGGTGTTCTCGGAATGTCTCCGAGTCGCCAAGCGCATGGCCAAGCTGGTCCAGAAGAAACAGCGCCAGCAGGCGAGGGCAGATAAGAAGAAAGGGAAGGTGGCAGCATGAGCATGCTACTGATGGCCAAGGCCATGAGCATCAAAGTGGGGAACCCATTGCGCAAGCTCGTTCTGATCAAGCTGGCGGACAACGCCAGCGATACAGGCGAATGCTGGCCATCGTACCAACACATTGCAGATCAGTGTGAGATCTCCCGGCGCTCAGTGATTAATCATATCGATGCGCTATGTGATTCGGGGCTCCTGACTAAGGAGTCTCGGGTAGGACCTCAAGGGAAGAGATCGAACGTCTATGTGCTGACATTGGATGGTGCAGGAGCTGCACATCCAGAGGTGCAGGAGATTCACCAGGGTAGTGCAGGAGCTGCACTAGGGGGTGGTGCAGGAGATGCACATAGAATCAGTCACTCTTTAGAACCAGTCATTGATCCAAAGATCCCCCCTGTATCCCCCCAGGGGGAAAAACGTCCAGACAGTGGGACGCCGCGGCGAGGTACCCGCTTGCCGAATGACTGGAGGCTTCCAGGAGAGTGGGGGAGGTGGGCTATCCAGGAGACAGGGCTCCCCAGAGAGCGGATCCTGTTGGAGGCGGCCACGTTCGCGGATTACTGGCAGGCGCTGCCCGGCGCCAAGGCGGTCAAGCTGGACTGGGAGAAGACCTGGCGCAACTGGATACGCCGGGCGGCCAGCTCGTTCCGGACCGCGGCACAGCGGAAGCCCTTGGCCAATATCCAGGCGGCCCAGCAGGCCGCTCAGGCACTCAGAGAGTCGGGGAGGGGGGTCTATGACGACAGCACTCCGCTCTGACGAGACGACGGCCCTGAGTACGCCAGGGGACGCGCTGCAGGTCAGCGCCCGCATGTCGGTGTTCCTGGCCGAGGAGCTGCTGCCGTTGATGGCCGGACTTTGGCCGGCCAGTGCCAACCAGCTGGACAGCAATGCCCGCGGCGTAGCACTGGCCTGGGGAAGCATGCTCAGGGGCTTCAATGCGCAGCAGATCCGCGAGGCGGTGCTGCAGCTTGGGGAGGATGCCGATCGGCAATTCGCCCCGCGGCCGGCTGAGGTGAGGGCTGCCATCCAGCATCGTAGCCCGGCTTCCCGAGCCACCCCGGTGGGCTGCCAGGTGTCTATTCGGGCCTGTGAAATGGAGGCTGAGGTGCGGGTGTTTCAGCGGGAGCGATCAGTGTCTACTGCGGCCGTTACAGGAGAGTTGCAGAAGGTGCTGGCCGAGAAGGCACACCAAGGCGTGACGTTGACTGGGAAAGCAATATGAAGGTTCATTGAGGAGAATCTGCACAGCCCGGAGTTCTACTAGGAGGCGGGGCAACGGGGGTTGCAAGCCTCAAGGCGTTGTTCCGTAGGGGGAGGGGGACACCGGCCTGAGGCCGGTGTTGGGATAGAATAACTAAAGCTTATGACCTTGAACCAGAATCAACCTTATTATTATCGAGATCATATTTTATCCATCCTTGGTTTACTCTCTGTGGAGGATAAATATTTAAATGATGCCATGTGTGATATCTGGCCACTACTTTACCATCAGCTGTCACTTCATCGTAGTAGTCATCATCATTATCCATACCCTTACGCTTAGTACTTTTTGAGTCGGTGTGGATTAGGTGGTTCCCCGCGGTGACCGGTAAAAAAGGCAATGCTTTTGGATCAATCATTTTTACTCCTGAAGTTTAAAGTCCTATTATAAAAGATGGTATGCCTAGTGGGGGATATGCTCTCAGTGTACATAAAAGCAACAACAGCCAAATAATAGATAATGAAACACCTACCAGGATTGGTATCTTACTAACGGAGAAGCGCCTCATTATTAGTTTTCCAGTAAATGAATTTCCTTTGCATCTTAAACCATTTCTCACCATGCTGTTATATGAATCTTGGTCGTTATGGAAGAGGGAAAGTAATAGCTTTCTTTCTTTTTCAGAATCACTTATGTATTTCAACATGTTTCTTTCAATTTTTGATAGTGCGGCCTCCCAATATTCTTGCCAGAATTTTGCACCACTTGCCATTCCTGTTTGATAAAGTGATACAAGCAATCCTGCCAAACAAAGCATAAAACTAACAACAGGTACAGTATGAGATGACTGAGCAAGACCTGCAAAAGCAACACCTTGAAATATCATGAAAAAATTATTGCGCTGTACAAGTTGCATTATTTCAAAGTTTCTTGTTTCTAGTGCTATTTTAAAGAGGCTTTTTAATGCTTCTGTATCACCCGACTCATTAAATTTCTGATGTTCGGTAAAGTGATAATTTAATTGAGTGTGATAGTTGTTTTGTTGGTATTCAGTGGGTTTTTGTATGTCTTTATTTGGCATCTTTAAATCTCAATATTTTCATGAAAAGCTTTTTTGTTGAAATTATCAATTGGCTACTCCCCTAAGTCCCAACCCCTAGATTGCTGCTTTTGACCAGTGATCAGATGACAGTTCCTTGTCATGGGTAGGCCTTGCATGGAGCTTGGACACTGTGCAGGAATCGTAACTCATATGGTTCCGATTGTTGAGCTAAATGAGCACTGAATCAGGAGGAGATCACAGATTTTACAAAGTGTTGTAGTAAGGGGCCGTAGAGCAGTATTGGCCGAAGGCGCTATTGAGCCCTGGGTGGTACTGCAGAAACCGTCCATGGGCATTTACAGGTAATCCGGAGTTTACGTGCTCAACCGCTTACATCACTTGAGTGTTTCACTGCTGCTGTCGAATGGCTTCATCTAATCGAGTCCGAACAGAAGTCATACTAGGCGCGGACGATATGGCTACATAACAGATTTTTTTCTGTAACTAGTCACACCTTAATGCGCATTGGGTATGGTAAAGGGGGTGCTTGGTGGCTAGAATGCCATCCTTAATTTAGATTTAGTCATGCCGCAGCACGTGGTGGTATGGAAGCGAGTGGAGCCCTATGATCAAGCCTGATGAACTAGTTTCGTTGTCTAAGTTAGCCCTGTCTGGCCGGGACTCTGATGTGCGCCTGTATCTTGGCAAAATGGTCAGGAAATTCAAAAAGTCATCTCCTGAGTTGGGTGGTCAACTCGAAGAGTTACTGAAAACCAGTCCAGCTCGCTCTGCATCCGTGATGCGAAGAGCTGATACCGCTTCCTATACAGGTGGTGGTATGCCGACAACATCAGGTGAAAATGACCTTCCTTTGTTAAAAACCTTTCCAATTGATGGTTATGTGGAAGAGCCAATGTTGGAGGATGGCCTGAAACAGGCGTTGCTTCAGGTCATCCAGGAGAAGAAATCTGCAGAGAAACTCAAAAAATTCGGATTATTACCTGCAAGCTCCTTGATTTTCCAAGGGCCACCTGGTGTGGGTAAAACAATGACAGCAAGATGGTTGGCAAACCAGCTCCAGCTACCTTTTTACGTGCTTGATCTCACCGCAGTGATGAGTAGCTATTTAGGGAAAACTGGGGCTAATCTTCGCGCCGTTATTGAGTTTGCTAAATCTCACCCATGTGTGTTATTACTCGATGAAATTGATGCTATTGCCAAGAGGCGCAGTGATGAAGCTGACGTGGGGGAGCTCAAACGATTGGTGACAATCATGCTTCAAGAGTTGGAATCGTGGCCTGCTGAAAGTTTGCTGATAGCTGCAACCAACCATCCAGATTTAGTTGATCCTGCGCTGTGGCGACGCTTTGATTTGGAAGTTAAATTTAGCAATCCATCTTTAGATGAAGCAAGAAAAGCAATTTCTTTCTTTTTAGGTAATGATGTCGATGAGTTTAAGCCTCTTATAGAATTGATACTGGTCAGCTTACAAGGCTCATCTTACAGTAATATTAGAAGAACAATTGTAAAGTTGAGGAAAATGAAATTATTAGACCCTGTTGGGTTTAATGATAAATTGGTTAAGATTTTAATCCCGGACATGGAGCTAATGTCTAGAGCTGAAAAAATAGACCTAGCAGTGCGTTTAGTAACGGATTCCGGTTTCTCTCAGCAAAAGGCATCTAATATATTTGGGGTTAGTCGAGATACAATAAGAAAAAAACTAGTAAAAAATTAATATTTTTTGAGGGGATATATGAAAAAAAAGAACTATATTATTGGGAATGGTGAGTTGTTAGCAAAGTTAACGCCACCTCCAAAAATTAAACCTCCTTCGACAAGTTTGTATACCCTGTCTGAGGTTAAGGCGAGGCTATCCCCTCAGTTAAATAAGCTGACCAGTGAGTTGAACACACTGGATCAGGCTCTCTGCCCTAAAGATTATGTTGTTACACGCCTGACCTTGCACCCATCCTTTATTGCAAAAGGTCATTTCCCATCTAAGTTGTTTAGAGAGATGGGGGTCTATTCTGTTGGCAGTAGGGCAACGACAGTAAGGCCAGATAAATGGACAAGGAAGGGAAAGCCTGAAGATAGTCCTACAACAAGCATATTTCTAGCTGGGCGCCGCTCACAAATAAATGATTTCAGTAAGCGGCTAAACGATTTTACAGAAGAATCTCCAGGTGCTGACGATCTGCTAAAAATTTGGAGCATAGACTCTGTTAATCGAAAGTCCAAGGTTATGCCCGGCGACCTCAATGATCTCAATGATAAAGGTGAATACGAAGTCGGACTTCATTTACTACCTGGTCATACATCCGACTTCATCAAAACCTCTTTTTTAAATTATGCTGAGTCTATAGGTATTGAGGTTCATGATGATATCTCCATAACAGTATCAAATTTATGGTTCCTTCCAGTAAAAGCCAACCGAGACCAAATAGAAAAGCTTACGTTGCATTCGTTCGTCCGAGTCGTAAGACCAATGCCTGCGCTTAGAACATTCCTTCCAACAGTTCGTTCTATGCATGCCAATATACCTTTTGTAATGAAAGAGTCTCGTCCATTAGCCAATGATATTAGAGTTGCAATTTTGGATGGAGGCTTACCAGATAATCATCCATTATCTTCTTTAATTAATGGATATCATGTTTCAGACCCTAACTCAAAAGAGCTGTCTGGTGGAGCAGAGCATGGTTTAGCTGTGACATCAGCTTTTTTGTTTGGACCCCTTCATCCATCTAAAGCTCAACGAGTTCCATTTTCTCTGGTTGATCATCACAGAATCCTAGACGATGACGTAAATAATGAAAATGAATTTGAATTGTATAGGACGCTAGGTCATATAGAAGATATTCTTCTGTCGAGACAGTATGAATTCATTAATATTAGCCTAGGGCCAAACCTTCCTATCGATGATGATGAAGTACATCCTTGGACGTCTCTCATCGATTCGTATTTAGCTGATGGGCAGACATTTGTTACCATTGCTGCAGGTAATAATGGTGAAAATGACTCAGCAATGAAGCTCAATAGAATCCAAGTTCCTTCAGACTGTGTCAATGCCATTGCGGTAGGCTCTGCAAATACAACAAATCTTTCTTGGGAAAGGGCAGCTTACAGTGCCGTTGGGCCAGGGAGGGCACCTGGAAGGGTCAAGCCAGACTTACTGGCATTTGGGGGGTCACATGATGAGTATTTCCATGTTTTAGGTTCCTCGAATACATCACCAGCGGTTCTACCTCAACAAGGAACTAGTTTTGCTGCACCATATGCTCTCAGGCAGGCTGTTGGTGTGCGGGCCATAATGGGACATGATATATCACCAATAGCTATCAAAGCCCTATTGGTTAACTCGGCAGTGACTTCTGACCATGATAAGTCAGATATCGGTTGGGGGAAAATTCCAGAGGATATTGAGAGTATTATTGAGTCACCCGACGGTGTTGCTCGGATCTTATATCAAGGCGAATTACAACCGGGTAAGTATCTGAAGGTCCTATTACCACTACCGACGGACGGGGTAATAGGAAAAGTGAAAATAAAAGCAACATGCTGTTTCTCTACCTCTGTAGACCCGCAAGATACCTCAATGTATACAAAGGCTGGTGTAGAAATTAGTTGGAAGCCTAAAGATGGTGAAAAAAGTGAGGGGTTCTTCCAACAAGTAAAAACTGCCTCAGAGGCTGAACTGAGAAGAGATGCAGCCAAATGGGAAACAGTTTTGCATGCAGAGAAGTCCAAGATCGGGAACAAAATGGATAAGCCATGCTTTGAACTCCACTACATGGCTAGAGATGGTGGTGATCAAATTCCTGGGCATAAAGCACCATCGATCAAGTATGCATTTGTAGTGACGCTTGAAGCCCCTAAGCATAAAGAAATATTCAGTGATATCTTACAGGCGTACTCTGAAGTATTGACAGAGATACAACCACGAATCGCTATTCAACCGCAAGTTAATGTATAAAAAATGGCCCCTGCAAGGGGCCTTTTTATTTAATGAACACAGGCATAAGCATAAGAGATTATGGCACTACTGGCGACAAGATAAGGAGAGTAGATATCTAAAAACTCTCGGGTGCCAATAACACACGCCATTTGATATTTTGCTTCGTACCACAAAAGAACTGATAACTTTTTCCATGTCCATTCGGTGGTGAATTCATATAGAGGAATTTCTGTTGAATTGTGATACTCGTCAATTTGATTTAGATCGTATGAGATATATCGCTTATATCCCCACCCTATTTTATATCTGGGATAAGCTGCTCCTGGTTCATCACCTGGCCAATCTCTTATAGCATATGATAGCAAACCTGAGTTATATTCATCACTTTGAGAGTCAGCTCGATAATATATAAATACTCGTCGATCACTCAATAGCCTATCAATCCATATATCGCTGATTTTTTTTCGATAGACCTCTGAATATGCATAGTATCTTGCACATAGAAAGATAACAGCTAGAGCCATCAGCATGCTGAAGCTACTTATGTTGCTGATACTTAATTTAAAAATGAAGGTATTTATTTCCTCAATCTTTATGCCTGCTATATTTATGGTAAGAAAGACGCATGATATTATCATCAGCTTATTTCTTACCCGGTTGTAATTTTCATCCTCATCGAGTTCATCACGTAGTTTCTTATCTGTTTCCATTTTTAATGCTTAGATTAGTTTAAATGCTCATATGTTATCATATGAATCTTTTTTATGCAGTTGGTATTCTAAAGATCTTGGTTGCTAATTATCACTAGCCAAGCCAATGCAGACTTCGGGACTCACCACCCCGAAATATCAGGGTCACCAAACCGGAAGCAAGGGCCAACTATATGTCAAAGTTCACTTGGAAATCATTCTGCAACACGCCCTTATGCTGAACTAGGAGAAGCCAGAGAGGGTTGAGCGGGAGAGAAGACCCGCTCAGGATGGGAGGTAACTGGCAGAAGCGATGGGCTCGGCTCTGAAAATCTCGTCACGGTGGTACTCGAGGAATGCAGCTTGTTTGGGGCTAAACGGGCCGACGTTCAGGGGCAGCTCAACGCCCCACTGCTGCAGTGCCTGCTCGATGCTGGGCTCGGCACACAGCAGGTCGCCGGAGTCAGTGAAGGTAATCCAGCCACGGTCGAATAGCTTGTCGATGTGAGGGGAGAGCAGCAGGCCGTTGTGGCCATCCAGGCGATCGGCGTTGTTATCGCACTTAGACCAGGGCTTGATGTGGCTGGCAATGAGCAGGGCCTTGTTGGTAACGCCGGTGACACGGCAAGCAGGCTCAATCGCCTCGAGGTTACTGCGGAAGAGGCCCTGGCCAATGCGAGCCTTGATGACCTGCAGCTTCTCTGTGACTTCCAGGGTTGAGGCCTTGATGTCCGCTTCGATGGCATCACCTTCCAGTTCGGCCTGGTGCTGCTCGATGTCATCGACAAAGTCGGGGTTCACGCGGTTGGCCAGTGAGAGCAGCAGGCTGCCCATCTCGATGCTGATGCCGGCCAGGTAGCAGCTCTGGTTCCCATTACCGTTGGGCTGCAAAGGTGAGTTCTTCGAGGGGAGGAGGGGGGCAATCAACTCCAGGTGGTCCTTCGGGCGGATTGGCTTCTCCAGCAGCTCCCAGTCGATGCGAACTTCCCAGCCAGTATCTGACCAGGAATCGCCGGCGCTGCCGAACTCAGAGGGCTTGGACTTCTCGCTGCAAGGTGCTGCAACCAGGCCGATGGCCTTGATAAGACCGCCGGCGTAAGAGATAACAATGTCTCCCGGCCGGGTCAGCGTGAGGTTGACATAGGTCTGATTCTTCGAGCCGTTGCGGTTGGTCATGGGCGACCAGATGTAGCCGCCCCCAACTTCCGCACTGTACGTTTGCTTATGGTTTACCCACCAGAATGCCACTGTAATCCCCTAGATACTGCTGACCACGGATAGAGGGCCTCATGATAACTCGAATGGTTATGCTGGTTGCAATCCTCATGCTGTTACTTAAGTGGTGCCCTCTGTACGCAGAGTGGAGATAACTGGTATTGTTCTGTCTCCAGTATGCTGCTGATTGGTAAGGGTTATATGCTGCTTTTCTTGTGTCGAAGTTCTAGGCGCTTCGATGTAGTGAATTACGCTAGAGTCCAACCATGTGAGCTGCATTCACTGCGATGAATGAAAAAATATAATAGTGAGTTTTAAAGGGGATAAATATGGGTTTTTTGTTCAGGTTATGGTTTTATGCGACTGCACTTGGCTTAATCGTATATGTGCCAACTTATTTTTTTGCAAATGATGAGGTGGATGCAATACAAGAGTTTACGCCAAAGGAATTAATGCATTATACCGGCATGATAACGCGTGATTACGATGCGTTTGAAAAAGTTTTGGAAGGTATGGGGGTTGACACGTCTAAATCAATTGTTGACGCTCTCGATGATAATAAGCATTTCTCTCATGTTGATGTGAATTATGTTGAAGGTGAAGAGGTAAGTAATGTGCCTCCTTACCTCAAGGTTGTTGCGATTATAGCTAAAATAAATGACGATGTTGATTTTAAACTTTCTTTCATAGTTAGCCCTAAGAATTTTTTGAGAAGTTGGTCGCAAGTTACTAATGTTGCCTCTTTAGAGATTTCACGGAATGGAAGAGGGGTGGGGTTATTCCCAAACTCAGAAGCGGAAAAAGCACTTTTTAGCTTGTTATCATCTGATGATGCTATAAGTAGTTCGAGTGTGGAGTATTTGCTTGAACAGTTACCAGAAGAACGTGAGCAAACTGAGACTGTGACATTGGGTTCTATGAAAGGCTTGAAGGGTGATGATTTTAATAAAGCATTCAACCAATACTTGAATCAACCATCCGATACTGACTCAGAGATTAGCGCCGATTCTTCAGATTCTTCGTCAAGCAGTTCTTCTGCTATTAAAAATAATGAGCAGAGTGCCACTGAGCCCATGATGTCTGATACTACCCTGCCATTTATTGGTAAGCGTGCATTTAATTTTGACGGTGGGTCTGGGACTGAGGAAATTGTTACCATTTATGATAATGGTCGCACGGTGATTGAAGGCTGTGGCACTGCTGATGCATTGTTTGATGATACTGAACCCTCATGTACCGTTTTTTATGATGGGGCATTTTCATCGGTGATAAAGACTGAGTTCGATTTTTATCGAATCACTCGAGAGGCAGTAATTAAGGTGGATGTTGATGGCAATCGATTAGCTGATTGTGAAGAAAAGGGTATGAATTGTATTTCCACCCTGTACAGCATCGAATAGGGCGTTTGGAGTGCTTGAAATGGGATTTGATTTCCCTGATGAGCACCCATTTCCATGCTTGGCATGCGGTATTATTGCCGCATGCCTTAACATACATTAAATTATAAATGTTGGGTTGATGGCATTTTGGCATCCATTTACCCTTTGTTATTGCTTATAAGTTGCTTTATTTTTTCCTCTATCAATGTTTCCTGCACAACCCAAATTCTTGGTGCTGCATAGCCAGCAATAATTGATAGTGCAACAATTTTAGCAACAGTAGATATGTTTTGTTGGATTGAACCAAGGAAATATAGAGATATAACCAACCCTAATATTGCTCCAAGTAAACAGCGCAAGGATAGCCAAATACCTCGTATCTCCTGAAGTTTTTTAGAAGCAATGTCCGCATTATTTTCATCCTTTGGCGAGTTTGTCGGGTCAATAGAGTCCATGATCGCAAATGCAAAACTCCCGATCACACCACCAAATGGGCATAGTAGTAATAGTGCCAAGTCAAAATTTGTCATCCCTAACAGCCCCACCTTCTTCTCCTTTTGAAGAGCGATACCTCTATTGCGTTCAACTGAGCGCTACTAATCATGGAAAGGATAAACCTAGCGATTGGAGGCTTCAATAGAAAACCATCTCAAATTTTCGACGGTGTTGAGATAAATGAGCACGGGTTTCCGGGGTAGCAAATACCCATCTTTGTCGTCAGGCTAGTTGATCAAGGCTGTGGATTAAATAACGAGGTCGGTTGTTTCTGACGCGTGACAGAAATTCTCAATAGTGGGTACCATTGCCAATGCCGGACCTAGACCACCCGGCTTTGAGTAACCAAAGGACCCATACCATGACCAAAGTACATACCCGAGATCTATCTCAAGAAGTCCATTTCCCCCTGTCGCCACTCTCCGTACTCAAGAGAAACGGAAGGATAGTGGGTGTCAACTTTGAGGAGGAGATTGTCTATTCCGACTCCGAAACTGCTGCATTTGTGCTTGGTATCCCTCATCACACGGTACTCCAAGCCTGTAAGACGTTAGAGGCGTCAGCTGCGTTTTTCAGTGACTTTTGCCCAATTGATGATGTCAGTGGGGGCGATCTCTACGAGTTTACGAGGTGTGGCTTCATTGCGCTTATCGACACCCTTGCGGTACCGATGAGTAGCTTTGCTGTTTGGCATTACCTAAATGAATTTACGCATAGTGCACAGGATTTAGCTGAGTTCATGGAAATAACCCACAAACTCGAGCAGCTAAACAGTGTGATCATGTTTGGGATGTTGGAGATTGGCAGACAATTTGAGCAGCTAAAGAGAGAGCAAGAACACGACCGGCGGAGCCAGAGCTCGTTTGTCTATTTGATGGAGTGTTTATCTACAGGTCTATTCAAGATTGGTAGGACCACGGATCTAGTAAGCAGGCTCAAGCAAATCCAGTCCATGTCCGCTGGGAGACTGCGAATTGTACAGTATGCAAGGGGTGGTTCTGAGCTTGAGAGTCGTCTGCATAGAGAATTCTCAGGTAAGCGGCAGCATGGCGAGTGGTTTTCCTTCGATGACCTTGATTTGCAGCGAATTAAGCTGTCTCTTTCGAAGGAAGATGCGGCATGAACTCCTACCCCAAGTATTTCCTCCGCAGCCCTGAAATCCGGTCCCGTGCTTGCCAGTTGGTCGCTGGCCTGCCGGTTGACCAGGACAAGCCGCTGGTTATCGAAATCAAGGAGATGACCCGGAGCCTGGCTCAAAACGCCCTGTTCTGGGCCGTCATGACTGACATCGCCGAGCAGGTGGTCTGGCACGGCCGCAAGCTCGCCAAGGAGGACTGGAAGCATGTTCTCAGCGCCGCCCTGTATCAGCAGGACGTGGTGCCGAACCTCAACGGGAACGGCTTCGTGGTGCTGGGCAAGTCCACCTCCAAGATGACCGTGCGCGAGATGCGAGACCTCATCGAGCTGGCCCAGGCCTTTGGCGCTGAGCAGGGCGTGAAGTTCGGGGATGAATCTCGCCGCGGCTTTGACTGGGTGGCAAACCACGGGAGGGCAGCGGCATGAGTAAGACCAAGGCTGATAAGCAGCATCTCTCCGACGTCGCCTCCCTGGGCTGTGTTGCATGTCGCAATGCAGGCCTGGGGCCGAGCCCTAGTGAAATTCACCATGTGCGCTCTGGATCTGGCATGGCCCAGCGCGCCGAGCACACCCGGGTGCTTCCCCTCTGCCCCCGGCACCACCGCGCCTGTTACCCCACGGGCTTCCATGCCGCCCCACGCACATGGCAGCAGGAGCACGGTAGCGAGGAGGCCCTGCTGGAGCAGGTGGCCAGAGAAGTCACCGAACTGCGCAAGAACACCATCGGGAGGGCGGCATGATCCACCTCACCGCCCTCGATGCGGCCCGGCTGCTGGGTAACAGCCCAAAAGTCAGGAACGTCGCCAACCAGGTGCGCAAGGACCAGCAAGTCACCACCCTGCACGACAAGGTGCTGGCCCAGCTGGTCGGCTTCCCTGATCCCGTCACCGAGCTGCTGTTCCATCCCAAGCGCAAATGGCGATTCGACTTTGCCTGGGAGGAGCAGAAGCTCGCCCTCGAGATCCACGGCGGGATCCATTCCGGCGGCCGGCACACCCGGGGGAGGGGGTTCGTAGAGGACCGAGCCAAGATGAACGAGGCCACCCTGCTCGGGTGGACCGTGCTGGAAGTTACCCCGGAACACATCAAGACCAGCCAGCTGCGCGCCTGGCTGCTGAAAGCATTTGACCAGAGCAATAACCAACCAAGGACCCGACCATGACCGACCTGACCAGCAAAGCCTTTGAAGGCCACAACATTCGTATCGTCACCGATGAGCAGGGAGAGCCCTGGTTCGTTGCTGCGGATGTGGCTTCCGCTCTTGGCTATACAGATACCGACCAAGCCATTCGCCGTCACTGCAAGGCTGCAAAAACCTGCCCCGTCGAAACGACGGGGCAGGTCAGACACCTATCCGCAATCCCAGAGCGCGATGTGTATCGTCTGATCATGCGCTCTAAGCTCGAGAGCGCTGAACGTTTTGAAGAATGGGTAGTGGGTGAGGTTTTGCCCAGCATTCGAAAGAATGGAGGCTATATCGTTGGCCAAGAGCAAGACACCCCTGAACTGATCATGGCGAAGGCGCTGATGGTGGCCCAGTCCGTTATTGAGCGCAAAACCGTGGAGCTACAGAGAGCTCAAGAACAAATCGCCATTCAGGCTCCAAAGGCCGATTTTGCCGATCGGGTGGCCGGAGCTGATAAGGGAGTTCTTCTCGGCAACTTTGCCAAGGCTGCTGGTATTGGCCCCAAGAAGATTTTCACCATCCTGCGTGAGATGCAGATCTTGATGAAGGGGGGCAACCGCCACAACCTGCCTTACCAGCAGTATCTTGACCAAGGCTACTTCGAGGTCATCGAAAAACCCTATGAGATAAACGGCGAGACCCGTCTTGCCTTCTCCCCAACGATTACCGGCAAAGGGCAGCAGTGGTTGACCCACAAGCTCCTCACCGCCGGCCATCTGCAGGCTCGTGCTGCCTAACCATCCAGAGGAGGACTGAACATGAGTAATGCATTGGAAATGGTTCTGCGCCTTTTTTCACCGAAAGGAGCGCTCCACGAGCCATCCTCCGGTAATGCCAGCAGCCTGGGCCGCGATGAGTTTCTTGGTGCCCTGCAGGTCGCAGCCAAGAGCAATCCCCAGGGGTACCAGTATCTGATGGCTGATCACCTTATGGATGAGCAAGCCATTCAGGGGTTGCTGACTCACTTCTGCGCAACCCTGGGTGATGACGAGGTCGGCTGCATGGCGCTGGCTATCCTGCTGCGCCGCCCATTGCCTGAGCAGTTGGAGCGCCTGGTGCTGTCCCACCCGCACTATGACAAGGAACGCCGCCGGGCGGCCGTGGTGATGGAGAAGGCCAAGCGGACTCACCGTGCTGGCAATGACCATGAGTACCAGCGCCTGCTGGGTGAGCGTAATGGGATCTTGTCCCTGGCCCACGACCATTGCGTCGCCGAGATGCTTCGGTCAGGGCGTTGCCCGCACTGCAATGGTACCGGGAGCCGCCCGCGCAAGGGTGACGATTGCCCCAAGTGCCACGGCACTGGCCGGGTTGTGCCACATGTAGAGCTAGTGTCGCGCCGGTTCGGGCACGAGATGCGGCAGGCTGTAGAGTGTGCTGTTGATGAGGTGCTCCACCAGGCGTCAGACCTGTCAAAGCTCATGGAACGGCAGGTGAGGGAGATGCGGGCTGCTTGAGCAAACCCCCACCGTGATGCTATGAGTTGTATCTGCATTGGCTCATGGATGAGGATGATGGAAGAAAGTAAGCTGAAACCTTTCGCTCTTCAGATCGCCGGTTGGGGGCTGCTCCACGGCGATTTCTTTGACTTTCACGAGGTGGCTGAATGGCTGGGCATCCCTGCTGAGGTTGCTCGCGAGGCGGTCGTCTATCTCCGGTCACTCCGCTATGTGGACACGCTGGCGGAGTCGAGAAGCTGTAAGCGTGAGGTGGGCAAGAGAAGCTCAAAGCGAGTGTTTATCAAGGTCCTGGCGATCCACCCCGAGCCGCCTCAAGGTTCACAATCTTTCAAGCTCAATGTCCTGCGTTCTAAGCTGGCCCACCTTTCCAAGGCTATGCCTTCACCTCGGGGAGCTCGCTGATACAGGTGGTGTAGCGGGGGCTAAGCTGCTCCCGCTTCATCATCCACTCCCGCGTATCTCGGCCCCGGGCTGCGAAGTAGACCTTGCCCAGCCTTCCCCGATTTATCTGGTCAATCACCTTCATCAGCGCCTCACTGCGGGGCGATTGCTGCTCAGCAGCGAACAGGTCGCCCTGCTGCATGCCCATGGGGGTGAAGTCGGCCAGCATGACACCCCCCTTCTGATAACGCTGCTCGTCGCGCCAGATGCGGGGGAGTAGTTGGGGGATCAGGGCCAGCAGCACCCGGGTATCATTGGTGGGCATCGCCAGCTTGGTGCTCACCTGGTTGCCGTAGTAGGGTTCGCGGTCGCTGAACGGGTTGGTGCGGATGAACAGGGTGACGTGGCGGCAGCACATCCCTTCCCCCCTGAGCTTCTCGGCCGCCCGTTCCATGTAGCCGGCCAGCGCCTGGTGCATGGGGCCGATCTGGGTGATGCGCTCGCCGAAGCTCCGGCTGCAGATGATCTGCTGCTTGGCCTGGGCCTCCTGCTCCAGCTCGGCGCAGGGGATCCCCCGCAGCTCCTGCACTGTGCGCTCGACTACCACGCCATAGCGGCGGCGCAGGCTCTTGGGGTCGGCTGCGACCAGGTCGGCCACCGTCTTGATGCCTTGCGCCTCCAGCTTGGCCGATAGCCGCCGGCCAATGCCCCATATCTCGTCCACCGGGGTGATCGCCATGAGCTTGGCGCGCCTCTCCTCGTCACGGAGATCGACTACTCCGCCGGTGGCCGGCCACTTCTTGGCGGCGTAGTTCGCCAGTTTGGCCAGGGTCTTTGTGGGGCCGATGCCGACCCCAACGACTAGCCCGGTCCACTGCTGCACCCGCTCGCGGACTTGTCGCCCGTACTCCACCAGGTCACCCGCCCAGCGCTCGCTCAACTCGATAAACGCCTCGTCGATGCTGTAGACCTCCACCGCCGGGGCCATCCCCTCCAGGATGCTCATCACACGACTCGACATGTCACCGTAGAGGGCGTAGTTGCTGGAGAACCAAACCCCGCCCATGGCCTCGAAGAACTGGCGGATCTGGAAGTAGGGCACGCCCATCTTGACCCCCAACCGTTTGGCCTCTGCCGATCGGGCTACAACACAGCCATCGTTGTTGGAGAGCACGACGATCGGCACCCCTTTGAGGTCAGGCCGGAACAGCCGCTCGCAAGAGGCGTAGAAGTTGTTCACATCGACCAGTGCAATGGCGGTTGGCATGGCTACCCCAGCTTGGTCTTGTGTACCACGAAGGTGACGACGCCGAAGATCTCCAGCTCCTGCCCCTCACTGAAATGGATGGGCCGGTAGGCTGGGTTATCAGGAAGCAACGCCAACGAGGGCTCAAGCTGTAGCTTCTTCACAGTGAATTCGCCATCAATCGAAGCGATAACGACGGCGCCATGAACGGCCCGTATGCTGCGATCGACAACCAGCAGATCGTCGTCGTGGATGCCGGCTCCCTGCATACTGTCCCCTTTGGCGCGCACGTAGTAGGTAGCCGCGGGATGGGAGACACAAAGTTGGTTGAGGTCGATGGTTTGCTCCACATAGTCCTGGGCCGGGGAGGGGAACCCGCAGGCAGCAGGGGTGAGGAACAGGGGGATCTCGGTAATCGGTGCGTCGGTGTTGTGGCGGATCATGGTTAATGTCACTGTATAAAGATACAGTAATTCTATACGGGGAACTCAGAAAGATCATCGGTTGGCGATCGGGTCTTGGCAGGGCTAGGCTCGCCGTGACGGATTATGCTGGGCATAGGTCGGCCAGCAGGCCTCGACCACTTCACGCTATGGGGCGCAGCTCATGTGCATCAACTACATCCCGCCGACAAAGGCCGTACTGGTGGAATGCTTTGGGGTCGATGACCCTGGGTTCGAGTGGAAAGGGGAGGTGTGGCAAGATTATCAGGCCCCGATCCTGACCCTGCGCGATGGCCGTCGGCAGGCTTTGGTCGCCAACTATGGGCTGGTGCCGAAAAGGAAGGTGCAGCACGGCGGCAAGTACTACGCCACGATGAACGCCAGGGCTGAGACTGTGGGCGAAAAGCCGACCTACCGACGAGCTTGGCAGCAGGGCCATCTCTGTCTGGTCCCGATGCTTGGCTTCTTCGAGCCCTGCTACGAGAGCGGCAAGGCCGAACGCTGGCGGATCAGCATGGCCGATAGCAGACCCTTTGCAGTGGCTGGCATCTGGCGAGCCTGGCCGGAAGAGCAGGGGTACACATTCAGTTTCTCCCAGCTAACGATCAACGCTGACACGCACCCGCTGCTGCGGCGAATGCACAAGCCTGGGGACGAGAAGCGGAGCCTGGTCATTGTGCCGCCTGAAGACTACGACGCTTGGTTGGGGGGCCGGGATCCTGAGCTGGCTCGAGCCTACCTAATTCCGCAATTGGCAAAACTGCTAGTGGGTGAGCCAATGCCACGAGAGCGTCGAGGTAACTAAAAATAGACGCTCACAATCGGCGTTGGTTAAATCTATGGCGATACATGCTAATGAACCCTACCATTGATTTTGGCTGGCTAAGTGACTTAGTTGGCCGATTTCGTTGCAATGATACACAGAAAAGGAGTCCTGTGATGTCTACCCATCACTATCAGTGTCAATACTGCTATTGCACCACTTCAATGTGGGAAGATGAAGACGGCAAAGATGATTTCTATGGCGGCCCTATTGAAGACTGCGGTTGTCAATCTGCTGTGAATGATGACTACGATGATGATGATTAATGGATAACGTTGATGTCATTACTTAGAGCCGTATCGATGCTCTTGTCCGGCATTGTCGATGGTTAGCTTGTAATGCCGATGGTTGAAACCCTACGGCCCCAGCGTTAGTATTGCTCCAACATGGCCAGAGTCTCACCGACCCTGGCCTTTTTCGTTTCTGGCCCGCCTCGTGCGGGCTTTGTCGTTTCTGGAGGGGCGATGACGCCTGACAAGGATCCACAGAACTACAGCGTGCTCGCCTATCTGGCATTCGGCGGGCTGAGCGTATGGGGAGGGCTTGTGACCTACATACAGACGGTGAAACGCGAGGGAAGGCAGTTCCGATGGGCCGAGGCGCTGCTGCAGGTGGTGGTGTCAGGGTTCGCCGGGATGCTGACCATGCTGCTGAGCTGGTACATCGCAGCCCCGCTCCCGTTGTGCGGCTTCATGGCTGGCCTGGCTGGCTTGATGGGGTCGAAGGCACTGGAGCTGTACGAACGCCGGGCAACCGGTTGGATGGGAGGGAAGGAGTAATGGTGCAAATGCGTTGGGTAGATGAGGCCCGCCGGCATATCGGGCTGACGGAGTTCAAGGGGCCCCAGCACAACCCCGAGATCGTGGCGATGTGGAAGGCCATCAAGCGGGGCGGCATCCGTGATGACGAAACCCCGTGGTGTGCGGCATTTGTCGGGGCGTGCCTGGAGCGGGTCGGCATTCAATCCACCCGGTTCGAGGGCGCGCGCTCTTATGCCTCCTGGGGGGAGAAGCTGGATAAGCCTGTTGCAGGCTGTGTGGTGGTGTTCTCCCGGGATGGTGGTGGGCACGTTGGGTTCGTAGTGGGGCAGGACAAGGCTGGCAATCTGCTGGTATTGGGCGGCAACCAAGCTGACTCGGTGAACGTGAAGGCGTTCCCTCGCTCCCGGGTAACCGCATACCGCTGGCCCGCCGGTGAGCCGAAGCCGGTGGGGGAATTGCCTGTGATGGCTGCGGCAGAGTTCTCGAAGTCCGAGGCATAGGCGCAAGCCTTGCCAATATCGCCGGGTAACCGGTAACAGCAGAGGGGAGTGCGATGGAACACATCGTTGAGGTGGTCATCAACTGGATTGTCATTCTGATGGCTGTAGTGGGGGGCGCGTCCATGGTGGTGCAGGGGCTGGCCAAGATCGCGGCCGTTACCCCGTCCACCCGGGACGATGAGGTGATCGGGAAGGTGCAGGCCTTCTTGGTTGGTTTGGCCAAGGTGCTGGATAAGCTGGCTATGAACCTGCCGGCTGAGAAAGCCAGGAAGCAATAACATGAACAGCTTGCTCCAACTGCTCGACATTCTAACGGCCCTTCTGGGCCGTTGGCTTAAGCAGGAGAGGGCAAGGGAGGTGCAGGAAAGCCATGACAAGAATCATGCGGACCCACAGGGGCGTTTTGCTGAGCGTTTCGGTGCTGCTTCTGGCCAGTTGCCAGATAGCCCCAAGTCAAACAGCGAACTGCCCGCCACCCACACCCAGGCTGACATGGAGCCCCGCCGCTAATGGCGGGGTTTGTCTTTCTGGGGAATCCACAGCCGACCTACTGGACTATCTCGATGCACTGGAGCGATGCAGTGGTTAATGGCATTACCGTGACCGGGGTTGTTACTCACGTGAGGGAGTATGACGGGAGTCTAGCTCTGGTCACCCTGAATACTGGCGTCTCCGTTCTGGTACCGGCAACTCACGAGCCCGCACCAGGCGACACCATCGTCGAAGGCGAGTTATCTCTCTAAATGGCAAAGACCGACTGGGCACAGCTCAATGCAGAGTTCCTGCAAGAGCATGAAGCGACCGGCATCAGTGCGAAAGACTGGTGTGACAGCCGCGGCCTGAACTACAACTCGGCGCGTCGCTATTTGAAATCTCGGGGGCAATCCCCTGCGCAACCTGACAAATCTCGCGTAGCTGCGCAATCTGCGCATTCGGAAGTGCGCAAAACTGCACAATCTGCGCAAAGTGCGCAAGCCAAAGGGAATGAGGCCAAGGACAAAGGGGGAGAGCGAAGAGGGGAGAAGTCCTCCGCATCCACTCGCACCCCGGCAGACTCAGTCCAGAACCCGAAAACAAACGGCCGGGACAGCAGTGGCCGCTTCACCGAGGGCAACCCTGGCAACCCCAACCCGGTCACGAAGTGGAAGCCCGGCGACCGCCCGGCGCTGACCCATGGCGGCTATGCCAAGTTCCTCGATGCCGAGGAGCTGTTCGACCAGGCCCGCGAGCTGCAACTGCGCGACGAGCTGGACTTCACCCGGGCTCGCGTCATCTCCGTCACCAAGCTGCTCAAGGGGCTGCAGCAGGACCTGGTCACGGCCGGCGAGATGACCGACCGAATAGCGCTCTACGACAAGATCCTGAAAGCAGAGCAGGCCCTGGACCGCAACATCCAGCGCATCGAGTCCATCGAGCGGACCCTGAGTGCCCTGCGCATCGACGAGGTGAGCGTGCCGAAGATTGAGGAAGATACTCGGCGTATCCGGGCGGCGGCCCGCAAACTGACCGCCGAAGCGGACCGGCTCGAGAAGGATGGTGGCAGCGAGGCCACTCCAGTCAGCGAGATGGTGACTGAGTTGCAGGGCATGGGGACCGGGGGGCTGATGAGTTGCGACTGAACCTGATAAGATGACCACATGAGCCTAGGGGGAATCATATGTCGGACGAAGTTGATATTGAGCATCAGTACCGGAAAAACCTGATGATAATATCATCGGTTTTGCTAATTTACTCAATTGCCGGTGGTGAAATTAATGGAGAGATAAATCTATCTGGAGTTGGGGTTCGATTTAAAAACTCTGGTTATCTAGAATGGATCGGGTTGATAGTAATGTATTTCCTGTGGTGGCGGCATTTGTTAGTCTCTAAGGATATTAGGGACAGGATGAATAGCCAGGTGTTTATACACCTTAAATTAAGCGCTTTGAGTATAAAGAGAATATTCGGAGAGTTTATTCCTGGGGTTTTAATATCAGTAAACCCTAAAGGCTGCAGTCTGACCCCTGACTCACCATGTGAGATACCTGTCGAGCTTGGAAGCGGTAACTTTGTATTGGCAGATTTAAGGGTCACTAAAATCATGCCAATTCAAGTGTCTTTCGGGAGTGCTGTTGCAGGTGCTGTTAAAGCCCTGAATGATGACTTTCATTACTCGAGGATGTCAGAGTATCGAATGAGGCGCTGTCTCACGAAATTCATAGTGGCTATCGATTACTGGCGTTGTTTTGTCTCATGCGCCCTGAAATATCCCTCTTTTGGTGATGGAGTGTTACCTTCTTTAATCGTTATAGCTTCCACCATAGCTTTTTTTGTAAATAAGTTATAACTCGGAATTCTATTGTGACCCGCTTCGGCGGGTTTTTTTATTGCCCGGAGATTCCCCATGACCGAACTCGATACCTCCGCCATGACTGAGCAGGAGCAGATGGCCTACATCCGCTCGAAGCTCAGCGATAAGTGGTGGCGGATGAACAACCTCTACATGA